>Ga0209592_1000451_pt1 | contig 12309 bp, 8 predicted proteins | sample PPLLak2March2015_2_FD_187251 | JGI IMG/M metagenome (GOLD analysis project Ga0209592, IMG submission 187251) | Freshwater sediment microbial communities from Prairie Pothole Lake near Jamestown, North Dakota, USA - PPLs Lake P8 Core (3) Depth... | ecosystem: Environmental > Aquatic > Freshwater >... | reverse complement strand
CAGAAACCGGGCGTCTGCCTCACGGTGTCCGCGCCGGGCTTCCTGAACGGCCTCAACGCGCTCGCCCATGCCACCACGAACTGCTTCCCGATGATCCTGATCAGCGGCTCGAGCGAGCGCGAGATCGTCGACCTGCAGCAGGGCGATTACGAGGAGCTGGACCAGCTCGCCATCGCCAGGCCGCTCGCCAAGGCGGCCTACCGCGTGCTGCACGCCGAGGACATCGGCGTCGGCATCGCGCGCGCCATCCGCGCCGCCGTGTCCGGCCGCCCGGGCGGCGTGTACCTCGACCTCCCGGCGAAGCTCTTCGCGCAGAGCATCGACGCGCTCGCCGGGAAAAACTCGTTGATCAAGGTCGTGGACGCGGCGCCGAAGCAGATCCCCGCGCCGGAGTCGGTCAGGCGCGCGCTCGATTTGCTTCGCTCTTCCAAAAAACCATTGATCATCCTGGGCAAGGGCGCGGCCTATGCGCAGGCGGATTCTGAAATCAAGGCTCTGGTCGAAAAAACGGGCATTCCGTACCTGCCGATGTCGATGGCGAAAGGGCTGCTGCCCGACACGCACGAGCAGTGCGCGTCCGCCGCGCGCTCCTTCGTGCTGCCAGGGGCCGACGTCGTGATGCTGATCGGCGCGCGGCTGAACTGGCTGCTTTCGCACGGCAAGGGCAAGACCTGGGGCGGCAAGGGCCACAAGGACTGGGGCGGGCAGAAGTTCATCCAGGTGGACATCTCGCCGCAGGAAGCCGACAGCAACGTGCGCATCGACGCGCCGGTGGTGGGCGATATCGGCTCGTGCGTCAGCGCAATGCTCTCTAACCTGGGAAATTTCCCCAAACCGCCTGCCGAGTGGCTGAACGCGGTCCGGGAGAAGAAGACGACCAACGTCGCCAAGATGGCCGAGACCCTGGCGAAGAATCCCTCGCCGATGAACTTCCACAGCGCCCTCAACGTGGTGCGCGACGTCGTCAAGGCCAATCCCGACGCCATCCTCGTGAACGAGGGGGCGAACGCGCTCGACTTCACCCGCAGCATCGTGGACATGTACAAGCCGAGGAAGCGCATCGACGTCGGCACCTGGGGCATCATGGGCGTCGGCATGGGCTACTGCGTCGCCGCCGCCGTGACCACCAAGCAGCAGGTGATCGCCGTCGAGGGCGACAGCGCCTTCGGCTTCTCGGGCATGGAAGTGGAGACGATCTGCCGCTACAACCTGCCGGTGTGCGTCGTGATCCTCAACAACAACGGCGTCTACAAGGGCACCGACGTCAATCCGCGCGGCGGCGACGTCGCGCCCACGGTGTTCGTCAAGGGCGCGCGCTACGACAGGCTGATCGAGGCCTTCGGCGGCGTGGGCGCGCACGCGACGACGCCGGCCGAGCTGAGGAAGGCGATGGAGGAGGCGATCCGCTCGAAGAGGCCGACGCTCATCAATGCCGTCATCGACGAGACCGCGGGCACCGAAAGCGGCCGCATCACGAACCTGAATCCGACTGCGGGGAAGAAAAAGTAATGGAAGCGCTAAAGGGAGTTCGCATCCTCGACATGACCCACGTGCAGGCGGGGCCGACCTGCTCGCAGCTGCTCGCGTGGATGGGCGCCGACGTGATCAAGTTCGAGAACCCGCAGGGCGACGCCACCCGCGGCCAGCTGCGCGACGTGCCCAACGCCGACAGCCTGTACTTCACGATGCTCAACTGCAACAAGCGCTCGATCACGGTCAACATGAAGACCGAGCAGGGCAAGCAGGTGTTCGTCGAGCTGCTGCAGAAATGCCACATCGTCATGGAGAACTTCGGCCCCGGCGTGCTCGAGCGCTTCGGCTTCCCCTGGGAGAAGATCCGCTCGATCAACCCGAAGATCGTCATGGGCTCGATCAAGGGCTTCGGCTCGAGCGGGCCCTACGCCGACTTCAAGGCCTACGAGAACGTGGCGCAGGCGATGGGCGGGGCGATGAGCACCACCGGCGTGCCCGAGGGCCCGCCCTTCGTCACCGGCGCGCAGATCGGCGACTCGGGCACCGGGCTGCACCTCGCCGTCGGGCTGCTCGCGGCGCTGCGCCAGGCCGAGCGCACCGGCAAGGGCCAGTACGTGGAGGTGGCGATGATGGACGGCGTCATGAACCTCTGCCGCGTCAAGTTCCGGGACCATCAGCGGCTGACCCGGCAGAACCTGAGCGAGTTTTCCGTGCCCACGCACCAGGGCATGGGCGCCGTGCCGCGCGCCGGCAACGACTCCGGCGGCGGCCAGCTCGGCAACGCGATCCGCTGCAAGCCCGGCGGCCCGAACGACTTCCTCTACATCGTCGTGCAGGAAGCGGTGTGGGAGCCGCTCGCCAAGCTGATCGGGCCGGCGCTGGGCATGCCGGGCCTCGCCACCGACCCCAAGTTCGCCAAGATCGCCGACCGCCGGAAGAACCAGGCCGAGATGTGGGAGCTGATCGGCGAGTTCGCGCTCAAGCACACCAAGCGCGAGCTGATGGCGATCCTCAATCCGCTCGACGTGCCCTGCGGGCCGATCATGAGCACCGAGGACCTCGCCGACGACGAGCACGTGCGCGGCCGCGACATGTGGGTCGAGCTCGACCACCCGCAGCGCGGCAAGTGGTTCAACGTCGGCATGCCGATCAAGCTCTCCGACTCGCCGGCAAAGATCGACCGCTCGCCCACGCTCGGCGAGCATACCGAGGAAATCCTGAAAGAGGTTCTCGGCTATGAGGATGCGAAAATCAATTCCTTGAAAGCCGCGGGCGCATTCTCGGTGCCGCCGAAGAAGGCCGCATGAAGATCGCGATTGTCGGACAGCAGGATTTCGGCAAGGCGGTGCTGGACGCCTTCCTCGCGCGCGGCGACCAGGTCGCGGGCGTGTTCTGCGCGCCGGAGAAGCCCGGCGCGCGGCCCGACGCGCTGAAAGTCGCGGCGCAGGAGAAGGGCGTGCAGGTGTTCCAGTTCGCCTCGCTGAAGAGCGAGGACGCGAGAAAAGCGATGCAGGGCCTGGGCGCCGAGATCGGCATCATGGCCTTCGTGCTGCAGTTCGCGCCGCAGGACTTCGTCACCATCCCGGAGCACGGCACCATCCAGTACCACCCGTCGCTGCTGCCGAAATACCGCGGGCCCTCGTCGATCAACTGGCCCATCATCCGCGGCGACACGAAGACCGGCCTCACCATCTTCCGGCCGACCGACGGGCTGGACGAGGGGCCGGTGATCCTGCAGAAGGAGACGCCGATCAGCCCGGACGACACGCTGGGCACGGTGTATTTCGACCGGCTCTTCCCGATGGGAGTCAAGGCCATGCTCGAAGCCGCTGACTTGGTTGTTTCCGCCAAACACAAGGAAACGGCGCAGGACGAGTCCAGGGCGACCTACGAGGGCTGGTGCCGCAAGGCCGAGGCGCGACTCAACTGGGCGAATCATGTCGATTTCGTCTACAACACCATCCGCGGCTGCAACCCGGCGCCCGGCGCCTGGACCACGCTGGACGGGAAAGAATTACAACTCTTCGACGCCCGCAAGCACCCGGTGCGCACTTTTGGCGCCGTCAAGGGCAAGATTGGCGAAGTCGTCGAAGTCGGCGCCCAGAGCTTCCAGATCACGGCGCAGGGCGGGCGCATCGAGGTCCTGCGCGCCAAGCTCGGCGACGGGAAAAAAGTCGCAGCCGCCGAACTTCTCTCCTCGGGCGCTATTAAAGCCGGGATGCTTCTTGCCTAGTTGCTGCATAGCAACAATTCCCTACAGCCCGGAGCCGTAGCGTAAAATTTTTCGGGGCGCGCTTGCGCAAGGCGCGGAAAAAGCAAAAAGGGGAGGCGCAGCGCGGCATGAAATCCGGTTTCTGGAGGGCGGACTGGTTTCTCGGGGTCGGCGTGGTGGTGCTGTTCGCCATCTTCAGCCACACCTCGGACCTGATCCCCAGCCTCGAGCGCAAGGCCTACGACCTGGGGGTGGCGGCGACCACCCGCACGCCTTCGGACCGCATCGCCATCATCGCCATCGACGAAGCTTCGCTCGCGAACATCGGGCGCTGGCCGTGGTCGCGCGAGGTGATGGCGACGATGACCGAGCGGCTCGCCGCGGCCAAGGTCAAGGTGATCGGCAACACGGTGCTCTACAGCGAGCCGCAGATCGATCCCGGCTACCTCTACATCACCAAGCTGCTCGAGCTGGCGCCGCAGGGCGAGGCGGGGGCTCCGTCGCCCTTCGTCGACCTGCTGAAGGAAGCCGAGGCCAAGCTCAACACCGATCGCAAGCTGGCGCAGAGTTTCGCCGCCGCCGGAAACGTCGTGCAGCCGATGCTCTTCGCGATCGGCGATGCGCTCGGCAAGCCGGACCGCGCGCTCCCCGACTACGCCACGCGCAACGCGCTGAAGCAGGTGAGCGGCAGCCAGTCGCCGGTCCCGGTGCGCGAGGTGGTGCTGCCCATCGAGACGATCGGGCGCAGCGCCGCCGGCATCGGCCACCTCAACCAGTGGCGCGACGTGGACGGCTCGGTGAGGAGCGAAGCGCTCGCGGTGCGCTACTACGACGAGCTCTACCCGTCGCTCGCGCTCATGATTGCGGCGCGCTACCTCAACCTCGGGCCGGGCGACATCCGCGTCACGCTCGGCGAGGGCGTGCAGCTGCAGAACCTGCGCATCGGCACCGACCCGGGCCTGCTGATGTACACGTACTTCTACGGCAAGGAGGGCGGGCGGGCACCGTTCGCGGTCGACTCCTTCTTCGACGTCTACAGCGGCAAGATCCCGCTCGAGAAGTACCGCGACCGCATCGTGCTGATCGGCTCGACGGCCGCGGGCCTGGGCGACGCGCCGGCCACGCCGGTCGCGCGCGCCATGCCGCCGGTGGAGGTGGTCGCCCACACGGTCTCCTCCATCCTGCAGGAGCACTTCTTCACCATCCCGGTGTGGGCCGCCTTGGCCGAGCTCGTCGCCGGCCTGGTGATCGCGCTCTACATCATCGTGGTGCTGCCGCGCCTGCAGGCCGGGCCGGCGCTGGTCGTGTCCGGCGCGATGTTCGGGACCCTCATCGTCGCGCACTTCGCGGTGATGGTCGGCGGCGGCATGTGGCTGCAGCTCATGCTGCCGGCGACGCTGCTGCTGTTCGGCCACGCGGCGCTCATCTCCAAGCGCTTCATCGTCACCGAGGCGGCGAAGCAGAAGTCCGACGAGAACTCGGCCGAATCGAACCGCATGCTCGGCCTCGCCTACCAGGGCCAGGGGCAGCTCGACCTCGCCTGGGACAAGTTCCGCCAGGTGCCGATGTCGGCGGCGCTCGCCGACACGCTGTACAACCTCGCGCTCGACTTCGAGAGGAAGCGCCAGTTCAACAAGGCCGAGGCGGTGTTCCGCAGCCTGCATGACTTCGACCCGAAGTTCAAGGACGTGGCGGAGAAGGTGACGCGCGCCAAGCAGCTCTCCGAGACGGTGATCCTCGGCGGCGCCTCGAGCCATCCCGGCGGCACGCTGGTGCTCGGCGTCGGCACGAAGCCGAAGTTCGGCCGCTTCGAGGTGGAGAAGGAATTGGGCAAGGGCGCGATGGGCGTCGTCTACCTCGGCAAGGACCCGAAGATCGGCCGCGAGGTGGCGATCAAGACGATGGCGCTGGCGCAGGAGTTCGAGCCCGAGGAGCTCGCCGGCGCGAAGGAGCGCTTCTTCCGCGAGGCGCAGACCGCGGGCCGCCTGTCGCACCCGAACATCGTCACCATCTACGACACCGGCGAGGAGCACGACTTCTGCTACATCGCCATGGAGCTGCTGAAGGGCGGCGACCTGACGGCGTTCACCAAGCCCGCCAACCTGCTGCCCCTGGAGACGGTGGTGTCGATCGCCGCGCGCGCCGCCGACGCGCTCGGCTACGCGCATCGCGAGGGCGTCGTGCACCGCGACGTGAAGCCCGCGAACCTGATGTGGCACAAGGAGACCGACTCGCTGAAGGTCACCGACTTCGGCATCGCGCGGCTCACGGCGAGCTCGAAGACCAAGACCGGCATGGTGCTCGGCACGCCCTCCTTCATGTCGCCCGAGCAGCTCGCCGGCAAGCGGATCGACGGCCGTTCCGACCTCTTCTCCCTCGCCGTGGCGCTCTACCAGATGCTCACCGGCCGGCTGCCCTTCGAGGGCGAGTCGATGGCGCAGCTCATGTTCAAGATCGCCAACGAGCCCCCGGCCGACATCAAGGCCGTCAACCCGGCCATTCCCGACGCGCTGGTCGCCTTCCTCGACCGCGCGCTGGCGAAGAACCCCGACGAGCGCTTCCAGACCGGCGAGGAGTTCGGCGGCGCGCTGCGCGCCACGGCCGCGGTGAAGGCCGGCGGCAGCGTCGACATCGAGCTCTGAGATGGCCGCCGACCTGACCCAGGCGCTGGAGATCGCCACGTGCACCGACCCGGGCATGGTGCGCTCGCACAACGAGGACTCGATCGCCGCCGACGCCGCCAACGGCCTGGTGGTCCTCGCCGACGGAATGGGCGGCTACAACGCCGGCGAAGTGGCGAGCGGCATGGCCACCACGGTGATCGTCACGGAGATGCGCCAGCTCCTCACCGGCGTGAAGCCGCACGACGTCGACAAGGGCTCGAGCGAGGAAGTGGCGGCCCGCCTGGTGCGGGAGCAGGTGCTGAAGGCGAACACCTCGATCTACCAGGCAGCGCAGAGCCAGCCCCAGTACGCCGGCATGGGCACGACGCTGGTGGTGTGCCTGTTCTACGACAACCGGGTGCTGGTGGCGCACCTGGGGGACTCGCGCCTGTACATGCTCAGGGACGGCAAGTTCAAGCAGGTGACGCGCGACCACTCGCTGCTGCAGGAGCAGATCGATTCCGGGATCATCACCGCCGAGCAGGCGAAGAAGGCGGCGCACAAGAACCTCGTCACCAAGGCCCTGGGCATCGACCCGACCGTCGAGCCCGAGATCCACGAGTATCCGACCAAGATCGGCGACGTCTACCTGCTCTGCTCCGACGGGCTGTGCGACATGGTGGAGGACGAGGACATCGGCATGACGCTCCAGGCGCTGGGCGGCAACCTCAAGCTCGCCGCGCAGCAGCTGGTGCAGATGGCCAATGACAACGGGGGGCGCGACAACGTTTCGGTTATACTCGTGCGCGTCCTCCGGGAGTACCCCGGCGCCCGCGGCGTCATGGCCAAGGTGTTCGCGTGGTTAAAATAACTCCCCCAGGGGCGAGCTATGGCTAAACTGATACTCAGCATGGATGGGCTGGTGCTCAAGGAGATCCCCTTGACGAAGGAGCGCACCACCATCGGCCGCAAGCCCCACAACGACATCCAGATCGACAACCTCGCGGTGAGCGGCGAGCATGCCGTCATCGTCACCATCCTCAACGACTCGTTCCTCGAAGACCTCGGCAGCACCAACGGCACGGTCGTCAACGGCAACCCGGTCAAGAAGCATTTCCTGCAGAACAACGACGTCGTCGAGCTCGGCAAGTACAAGCTGAAGTTCGTCGGCGAGGCGGCGCCCGCCGCCGCCGGCCCGGACAAGGCCGACTTCGAGAAGACCATGGTGCTGCGGCCCTCGGCAGTCAAGGCCGCCGCGGCGGCCGGCGGCGCGGCCGGGGGCGGCGCGCAAGCCGCCGTCGCCGCGCGCGCCGAGGCCGTCAAGCAGGCGGCGGCGAGCGCCGCCGCCACCGGCATCGCCGACAAGGACGCCAAGCCCGCCGCCCCGGCGGCAGCGGCGCCGGCGGCCAACCCCGGCGCCACCACGCCGGTCGCCGCCCCGGCCGCCGCGCCCGCAGCCCCCCCGCCGCGCGCCGGCCAGCCGCTCGGCGCCATCCAGCTGCTCTCCGGCGGCAACGCCGGCAAGGAGCTCGAGCTTGCCAAACCCCTCACCACGCTCGGCAAGCCCGGCGTGCAGGTTGCGGTGCTGACGCGCCGGCCGCAGGGCTACTTCATCACGCACGTCGAAGGCGCGAGCCGGCCGCAGGTGAACGGGCAGCAGATCGGGCCCGCGCCGCATGCCCTGAAAGATCACGATGTGATCGAACTCGCAGGCGTGAAGATGGAGTTCTTCCTCAAGGGATAAGTGAAACAGCACATCGTAAGGATCACGATCGGCCTTGCGATCACGCTGCTGTTCATCGGCCACGCAGCCGAGTTCTACCCGACCGGCGACGGCAAGCTGAGGCTGGTCACCCAGCTCGACAACATCGTCTACGACACGCGGCTGCGCATGACCATGCCGCGCGGCATCGACGAGCGCATCGTCATCCTCGACATCGACGAGCGCAGCCTCGGCGAGATCGGCCGCTGGCCGTGGGGCCGCAACGTCATGGCCGAGCTCGTCGACAAGCTCTTCACCCGCTACGACGTGAAGCTGGTGGGCTTCGACGTCGTCTGGGCCGAGCGCGACGCGAGCTCCGGCATCGACGTCCTCGATGCCCTCGCGCGCAGCCAGCTGAAGGAGGTCCCGGCGTTCCAGTCGGCGTACGCAAGGCTGCGCGAGGACCTCGACTTCGACGGCCGCTTCGCCGCCAGCCTGCGCGGCAAGCCGGTGGTGCTCGGCTACTACTTCAGCGCCGACGAGCGCGCCGTGCGGGCGAACGCGATCCCCGAGCCCGTCCTGCCCAAGGGCGCCATGGGCGCGCGCAAGCTCGAGCTCCCGTCCTGGACCGGCTACACCGGCAACCTGCCGATCTACCTGAAGAACGCCGCCGCGGCGGGGCACTTCAACCCGCTGCCCGACGTCGACGGCGTGATGCGGCGCGTGCCGATGATCCTCGAGTTCGAGGGCGCGTACTACGAGTCGCTCTCGCTCGCGATGGTGCGCGCCTTCCTCGCGCTGCAGACCGGCAAGCCCCCGCAGGTGGAGCCGGGCTTCCCGCCGCAGAAGACCGCGGGCCTGGAATGGCTCAAGGTGGGCGAGCTGACCATCCCGGTCGACGAGACCGGCAGCGCGCTCATCCCCTACCGCGGCAGGAGCGGCAGCTTCGCCTACGTCTCGCTCGCCGACGTGATCAAGGACCGCGTGCCGCCCGAGCGCCTGAAGGGGCGCATCGCGCTCGTCGGCGCCACCGCGCCGGCGCTGTTCGACCTGCGCTCGACGCCCGTGGACAGCGTCTACCCGGGGGTGGAGATCCACGCCAACCTGATCGCCGGCATCCTCGACCGCGAAATGAAGCAGAAGCCGCGCTACGTGCAGGGCGCCGAGGTGGTGCTGCTGCTGATCGGCGGCGTGGCGCTGTCGCTCGCCATCCCGATGCTCTCGGCGCTCTGGGCGACGGGGCTGGCGGTGCTCGGCTTCATCCTCATCACGGCGTTCAACGTCGTCCTCTGGCAGCAGGCGGACATGGTGCTGCCCCTCGCCGCCTCCATCCTGATGACCGCGAGCCTCTACACCATGAACATGGCCTACGGCTACTTCGTCGAGTCTCGCTCGAAGCGCCAGTTCGCGGAGCTCTTCGGCCAGTACGTGCCGCCCGAGCTGGTCGACAAGATGGCCGAGGATCCGCAGCGCTACAACATGGAGCCGAGGAGCGCCGAGCTGACCATCCTCTTCTCCGACGTGCGCGGCTTCACCAGCATCTCGGAGGCGCTCAAGCCCGAGGAGCTGCGCGAGTACATCAACGAGTACCTCACCACCATGAGCGCGATCATCCGCAGCAAGTACCGCGGCACGCTCGACAAGTACATCGGCGACGCGATCATGGCCTTCTGGGGCGCGCCGATGGAGGACCCGCAGCACGCGCGCAACGGCGTGCTCGCGGCGATCGAGATGCAGAAGGAGTGCCAGGCGCTCAACGAGCGCTTCGCCGCGCGCGGCTGGCCGACGCTGAAGATCGGCGTCGGCGTCAACAGCGGCCGGGTGCGCGTCGGCGACATGGGCTCGCAGGTGCGCCGCGCCTATACGGCCATGGGCGACGCGGTGAACGTGGCCTCGCGCCTGGAGGGCCGCACCAAGGGCTACGGCGTCGGCGTGCTGGTGGGCGAAGTCACCCGCAATGTCCTCCCGGATGTCGTTTTCAGGGAAGTCGACCGGATCAAGGTGAAGGGCAAGGACGAGGCGGTGGCGATCTACGAGCCACTCGGTCTTCAAACTGAAACAAAGAACATCCAGGAGGAGTTGAGGCTCTGGAACCAGACGCTGCGCGCGTACCGGGCGCAGCAGTGGGACACTTGCGACGTGAACCTGCTCAACCTGGGCCGCATGAACCCGGCGTGCGAGCTCTACCGCGCCTACGCCGAGCGCGTCGCCGAGAAGCGCCGCAACCCGCCGCCGCCCGGCTGGGACGGCGTGACGGTGTTCGACGAGAAGTAGGGACGCACGCCCATGCGCTTACGCATCCTCGGCTGCTCGGGCGGCATCGGCGGGCGCCACCGCACCACCTCGTTCCTGCTCGACAGCGACGTGCTCATCGACGCCGGCACCGGCGTCGGCGACCTCTCGCTCGCCGAGCTCTCGCAGATCGACCACATCTTCCTCACCCACTCGCACCTCGACCACGTCGCCTCGATCCCCTTCCTGGTCGATACCGTGGGCGGCATGCGCTCGCGGCCGCTGACCGTGCACGCGACGCGCGCCACCGCCGAGATCCTGAAGAACCACCTCTTCAACTGGGCGATCTGGCCGGATTTCACCGAGATCCCGACGCCGGAGACGCCGTTCATGCGCTACGAGGAGATCGAGCTGGGGCACACCATCCGGCTGGGTGCGCGCGCGATCACCCCGCTGCCGGCGCGCCACACCGTGCCGGCGGTCGGCTACCACCTCGACAGCGGCGCGGCGAGCCTCGTCTTCACCGGCGACACCGGGCCGAACGACGCGCTGTGGCGCGTCGTGAACCGCATCGCCAACCTGAAGTACCTCATCATCGAGACCGCGTTCTCCAACAAGGAGCGCCACCTCGCGGAGATCTCGCGCCACCTCTGCCCCGACACGCTCGCCGGCGAGCTGGCCAAGCTCGAGAGGAACGCCGAGATCTACGTCACGCACCTGAAGCCCGGCGAGATCGAGCCGACCATGCTCGAGATCGAGGAATGCGCGGGCAAGTTCGCCCCGCGCATGCTGCAGAACAACCTGGTGCTCGAATTCTGAGCATGAAGTCGAGCATCGAGCAGCTGCGGAGCCTCGCACCGCTCGCCGGGCTCTCGCCCGAGCGCCTCGCCGAGCTGGCCGAGATCGCGCACGTCGAGCACGTGGCGCGCGGCGCCGACCCGCTCGCCGGGCGCCCCGCCACGCAGTCGATCTTCCTGCTCGCCGGCGAAATGCTGCTCTTCTTCCAGGGCGGCGGCACGCTGGTCGTGGTCGGCGGCACCGAGGAGACCCGGCACGCGCTCAACCGCCAGAAGCAGAAAGTCGCGCGCGCGCGCGCCATCTCGGAAGTGGACCTGCTCACGCTCGACGACGAGCTGCTCGACATCCTCACCACCTGGGACCAGGTGGCGGCGGGGACCGAGGGCGCGGCGCCGATCGGCAGCGCCTTCTCGCTCGGCAAACTGCGCAGCGGCGCCTTCTCGCATCTTCCCGCCGCCAACATCGACGAGCTGCTCAAGCGCTTCGAGCGGGTGCGCGTGGCGCGCGGCGACACCGTGATCCGCGAAGGCGACGAAGGCGACTTCTACTACGTCATCGAGTCCGGGCGCTTCCAGGTCGAGCGGCTGGTGGGCGGGGCGAGGGTCGTCCTGGCGGAGCTCAGGAGCGGCGACGCCTTCGGCGAGGAGGCGCTGGTGTCGGACGCAAAGCGCAACGCCTCGGTGACCGCGCTTTCCGACGGCGAGCTGCTGCGCCTCGGGCGCACACACTTTAACGAGCTGCTGCGCGAGCCGCTGCTCAAGCGCCTGCGCTTCGAGGACGCGGCCGAGAAGGTGCGCCGCGGCGCGCTCTGGCTCGACGTGCGCTATCCCTCGGAGTACCAGTACGACAAGCTGCCCGGCGCGATCAACGTGCCGCTCGCCGAGGTGCGCAACATGTTCGCGGTGCTCGACCGCTCGCGGGAGTATGTGACGTATTGCCAGAGCGGCCGGCGCAGCGCTGCCGCGGCCTTCCTCTTCGCCAGCCGCGGCTTCCAGGTCTGGCTCCTCGAAGGAGGGCTCAAGGCGGCGGAAAAATCGTTGTAAATCATGGCCTATGCAGCTACCATTTCAAGCCTAGCTAGAAGGCCAGCAGCAGGGGGGTAAGAATGAGCGCAGTCCTGAGCCACCAAGCTTCCGCGCAGAGCGACGTCGGCGCGCGCCTGGCGTTCCAGAAGCAGCTGCAGGCGGTCACCAACAAGATCCACGCCACCAACAACATCGACGAGATCATGCTCGAGGTGAGCGCGGACGTCTGCGCGCTCTTCAACGCCGACCGCCTCACCATCTACT
>Ga0209592_1000450_pt1 | contig 12317 bp, 10 predicted proteins | sample PPLLak2March2015_2_FD_187251 | JGI IMG/M metagenome (GOLD analysis project Ga0209592, IMG submission 187251) | Freshwater sediment microbial communities from Prairie Pothole Lake near Jamestown, North Dakota, USA - PPLs Lake P8 Core (3) Depth... | ecosystem: Environmental > Aquatic > Freshwater... | reverse complement strand
TGCAGGAAAAATAATCGTATGGAAAACAACATTATCCTTTCCAATGAATGCAATGTACTTAGTGTTAACATCCTGCCAATATTTTTTCCATAGATCAGGTTGATTTTTTAATTGAGAATATTCTTTTGTAGAAGAGATATAACCAAGCACTGCTTCAAACCAAACGTAAATTACCTTTCCTGCGGCACTATCAACCGGAACTTTAACTCCCCAATCAAGATCACGAGTAATTGCCCGATCTTTCAATCCATCTTTAAACCAGCCACGGCAATATTGCAGCACATTATCTTTCCAGCCATATTTTTTATTCATTTCTTCAACATACTTTTCAAGTGCCGATTGGTATTTACCAAGAGGGAAAAAGTAGTGAGTTGTTTCTTTCAGAGTTGGTGTTTCACCGGAGACTTTACTTTTAGGATTTTTCAGTTCTGACGGATCGTAAAGTGCACCGCAGTTTTCACATTCGTCACTCCGAGCTTGCTCATTTCCGCATTTTGGACAAGTTCCCTCAACATACCTGTCAGGAAGAAACATTTTTGCTTTCTCGTCATAGAACTGATTTGACTTCTTCTCAACAAACAGCCCACGATTAAAAAATTCCAGAAAAAATTCTTTTGCTGTTTCGTGATGAATTGGGAGACTTGTGCGGGAGTAATTATCAAAGCTCATCCCGAATCTTTCGAATGCTTTTTTGTTTGCTTCGTGATACCGGTCAATGATTACTTGTGGAGAAACTTTTTCTTTATCTGCAGTAATTGTAATCGGAACTCCGTGTTCATCAGAACCACAGATATAAATAACATCATCCCCATTCAATCGTTTATATCGAACATAAATATCTGCGGGAAGGTAAGCGCCGCTAAGATGACCGAGGTGGATTGGTCCATTTGCATACGGAAGCGCTGATGTGACTAATACTTTTTCTTTACTCAAGAATTTGTCTTACTCGAATGATTATCAAAATTTTGTGCGGAAATATAAAGATTTTAGAACGAAATAGAATTAATTGATTATTCATCTCTGCTATTCTTCTGGAAATATTCTTAACTTTGTATAGAAAAATTCAAAGATTATTAATTTCCTTCAATAACTATGGGAATACGGAGAAAAAGATGAAGAATCATTCAAAATTGGACTTTCTTACAAAATGTGTTCATTCGGGAATAGATGAATACGAATACGGTTCAGTAGTTCCACCTATTTATCAAACATCAACTTTTAAATTCAAATCTGCTCAGCATGGCGCTTCATTATTTGCAGGAGAAGAAAAAGGTTATATTTATACAAGGATGCTCAATCCAACAATTGAAGCAATGGAAAATGCAATTGCAGAGCTTGAGGGTGGACATAAAGCACTTGGCTGTGGAAGCGGTATGGCTGCCGTCCATACAATATTTGCAGCACTTTTATCAGCAGGTGATCACATTGTTTGTTCTGCTGCAGTATACGGTCCAACCACTACCTTACTAAATACAATAATGAAAAAGTTCGGAGTTGAAACTACTTTTGTTGATACTTCCGAAATTGAAAATGTTAAGAATGCAATCAAACCAAATACAAAAGTTGTTTACGTTGAAACACCGGGTAATCCGACATTGTGCATTTCTGACCTCGAAGAGATTTCAAAAATAGCACACAAGCACGGTGCTAAGGTTGTTGTTGATAATACATTTATGAGTCCGGCACTACAAAATCCAATTGCACTCGGTGCTGATGTTGTAATGCATAGCTTAACAAAATTCCTTAACGGTCATGCAGATGTGGTCGGAGGAATTATTGTTGTTAAAGATGAGGAAACTTATAAACATTTCAGAAAAACACTCAACCAGCTCGGCGGAGTAATTGATCCTTTCAATTCATTTCTTGTACATCGTGGATTAAAAACTCTCGGACTTCGGATGCAAAGACATTGTGAGAGCGCTCAGAAAATTGCTGAGTGGTTGGAGAAACATCCTCTTGTAAAAAACATGCGTTATCCGGGATTAAAAAGTCATCCTCATTATGCAGTTGGATTGAAGCAGCATAAAGGTCATGGCGGAATGATTACATTTGAAGTTGAAGGCGGTATCGAAGCGGGAAAAATTCTTATGAACTCATTACACCTTCATCAATTAGCTGTAAGTCTTGGAGGAGTTGAGTCGCTAATTCAACATCCCGCAAGCATGACTCATTTCTCGATGGGTAAACAAGCGAGATTGGCTGGCGGAATTACAGATGGGCTTGTTAGAATTTCAGTTGGAATTGAAAGTGTTGATGACCTTATCGCTGATCTCGAACAAGCTCTTGAGAAAGTTGAAGAAGCTCATCTGGTTAAGGAAGTGGCTTAGAATCATTAAATATATAAAATAGGTAATTAACAAAAATTATACTTATGGGTACTAAGATGATTTATAAGGAAAATATCTTAAGATATGCCTCTACAATTTTACTTCTTATATGTCTGATTTTTGGATGCAATGAGGAGACCACAGCACCAGTCAATAATGATCCAATAATAACATCAATTGTTGCTTTTCCAAGCTCAGTTAATTTAGCAGATTCATTTGCCGTAGTTTGCTCGGCATATGAACCAGACGATGACTCATTATTTTATGATTGGTTTTGCACAAGTGGTGCTAGAATAAGCGGTGCTGAACCGAGTACTCCTTCTTTTCTTTATCACACTAGAGAAAATATCAGAATATTATATGCACCCGATAGTATTATTAGTCAAATTGATTCTATAAGAGTTAGTTGTGATGTTAGAGATGGCAAGGGAGGTGGTCATTCAGCTGATATTTTTGTGAGAATTATTGAATAATTAATAAAATAATATTTTAGCACAATTATAAATCCATTAAACCTGTGCTTTAAATTTACCGAATATAAGATTAAGCAAACGGATTACGGTATGTGGTCTTTCATCCATCCTTCACCGAGCTTTTTCCACTGCTCACCGATTTTTTCTTTCATACATTCATTATTTTGCATACGTTTTGGTTGAGATTTAATTAAAGGAGCAAAAAATGTCAGAAAATAAAAATAGTATAGATAAAAGGGTTTTACTGGGAGGGATATTAATCGTCCTTGGCGGATTATTTCTCTTGAATACAATGAATGTTCTTGACTTCAGGTTTACTAATGTTGTCTTTTCCTGGCCGTTTATTATGCTAGTTATAGGTCTGTTTGTTCTCGTAAATACTGAAAAGAAATTTCTTGGTGGTGTGCTTTGTGGAGTTGGTGCATTGTTTTTAGTTCCAAGAATTTTTCCACAGGTTGATTATGATGGTGGTATAATAATCCCAATCTTTTTTATTGTTCTCGGTATTTATATTATCCTTAAAAAAAGAAAATTGGATTCCGGTTCAGAGCTTACATCACAAACATCCAAAATGAACAAAGATAAAATCGATGATGTATCAATCTTCGGAGGTGGAACAAAAATTATTTCTTCAAACAATTTCCAGGGCGGAAATATCACCGCGATCTTCGGGGGATCGGAAATAAACCTTATTAACTGCCAGCTCGCTGAAGGTGATAATGTTTTAGATGTGCTTTGTATTTTTGGCGGAACTACAATCATTCTCCCAAAAGAATGGAATGTTGTAATAAATGTGACTTCTGTACTTGGCGGATTCTCAAATAAGGCTATTAGAAATCCTAGTGTAGTAATAGATCAATCAAAAACCTTACATATCAAAGGATTGGCTATGTTTGGCGGCGGTGAAGTAAAAACTTATCTCTAAGCGTTCAGCCAGATGCAAGACAATCCTATATTAAGGAATTTCAGAAACATAATAATTCTCCTGCTTTATACTGTTTCATTCGCTGTTATAAGTTTTCTTATTTTATTCTTTGGACTTGAACTCGCTTTAAATGCTTCCGTTGTTGAGAGCATCGTTTCTGCGATACTTCTGTGTGGACTCACTTTAATCTGGCACTACCCTGCTAAGTATATATCCATTGAACAATACCATCTACTGAAAGTATTTTCCAGTCATCTTATTAGTGCAGTAATTTCCTCGGGACTATGGATTTTATTTATTTACATTGTGATGGTCCCAATTATAGGATTTGATGAGAAGTATCAAAACTATTTTTATCACACTATACTTTGGCGATTTCTTGTCGGATTTCTGCTTTATGCAATTGTCGTTTCATTCTATTATTTGGTTTCATACTATTCTGAGCTGCAGGAAAGATCATTAAAAGAATCGGAACTAAAAAATCTTGTAACACAGGCAGAACTTAGATCTCTTAAATTCCAAATCAACCCTCACTTTATTTTCAATAGTTTAAATTCGATGAGCGCTCTGACTGAGATCGATCCTAAAAAAGCAAAAGAGATGATAATTAAGCTGGCCGATTTTCTCCGCTACATTCTTGCAAATAATGAAAGAGAAAAGAACAAGCTCAGCGAGGAGTTGAAGAACATCCGGCTTTATCTTGATATCGAAAAGATTCGTTTTGAGGATAAGTTTGACTACTCTGAAGAAATAAATGAAGATTGCAACAAAGCTGAAATTCCAAATATGATCTTGCAGCCTTTGTTTGAAAATGTAATTAAGCATGCAGTCTATGAAACTTTTGATAAAGTACTTTTAACATTAAAGTGCAGTTTCTCTGATAGTTATTTAATAATTCAGCTTGTAAATAATTTTGATGAATCCTCCAAGCCACGAAAAGGTGCTGGAGTTGGATTGAAGAATATTAATGACAGGTTGAATTTAATTTATCGCCGAAACGACCTTATGGAAGTAAAAAAAGAAAAAGGTATTTTTAGTGTGACGTTATTTATACCAATTGAGGATGGAATTCGTAATAATTAGTGAACCTGTCCGCCTTTGGCGGATTCGTGGCAAACAAGATCGCCACGAATTCACGAATAAATCACAACAATAATTAATCTATGAAAAGTAAAATCACCACAATAATTATCGATGACGAAAAGTTAGCCAGGGAAATAACCAAGGGCTATTTGAAAAATCATCCCGAAGTTGAAATCGTTGCTGAATGCTCAAATGGATTCGATGCTATAAAAAAGATTAATGAACTAAAACCCGATATAATTTTTCTCGATATACAAATGCCCAAGATAAGCGGATTTGAAATGCTCGAACTGCTGGAAGAACCTCCTGTAATCATTTTCACAACTGCATTTGATCATTATGCAATCAAAGCCTTCGAAGTTAATGCTGCAGATTATTTACTGAAACCATTTTCCGAAGATCGTTTTAATGATGCTCTAAAAAAGTCTTTCAATTTTCTGCAGGATAAATTTGAGCACGATGCTGTTATAAAAAACATCATTGATTATAAAGATGAAAAGATAGAGTACCTTGAAAGAGTTGTAATTAAAGAAGGCTCAAAGATTTCAATCATTCCGGTTGAAACAATTAAATGGATTGAAGCACAGGACGACTACGTAATGATCAATTGTGACCAGGGAAGATTCCTCAAACAAAAAACTATGAAATACTTCGAGAACCACTTAAACGAAAATAACTTTATACGAATCCATCGCTCCTATATTATTAATGTTGATTTCATTCAGCACCTCGAGCAAACCGGAAAAGAATCATACCAAATTATATTAAAGAACAGCAAGCAGCTACCGGTTAGTAAAACGGGATTAGCAAAGCTGAGAAATACGCTCTGAGAGAAAGAGGTATAAAGGTATAGGGTATAAGGGTATAATTTTTCAATCTTGCCTGCCCGGCGTAGCTTTAGTGAAGACGGGTAATCTTGCAATCATTTCATGGCTTCCCATATACCGTATATCATTATACCCAAATTTCACACCTCGAATTGAATCTGTTCACTTCCTTCAATATATTTGACCTGACCATTCACGAGGAATAAAATGATATTAGATAAAGACCTTCTTTCCATTCAGGAAGCTCGCAACTTGGCTGCAAAAGCTAAAGAAGCACAGCTTGAATTTAAAAACTTCTCACAACAACAAGTTGATAAAATTGTAAAAGCAATGGCTGAAGCTGGCTACAATGCTTCAGAAAAACTAGCAAAAATGGCTTGCGATGAAAGTGGTTTCGGTGTTTATGAAGATAAGATCATTAAAAATCAATTTAGTACGAAGAATGTTTATGAATCAATAAAGAATTTAAAGACTGTCGGCATTATTGCGGAAGAAGCAAACGGAAAAGTTTTAAAGATTGCAGAACCGATGGGCGTTGTGTGTGCGCTAGTTCCATCGACGAATCCAACTTCAACTGCAATGTTTAAAGCATTGATTTCATTGAAAAGTAGAAATGCGATAGTTGCAAGTCCTCATCCAAAAACTGGCAAGTGTACAGCAGAAGCTTTAAGAATTTTACGTGAAGCAGCAGAAAAAGCAGGTGCACCGAAAGGTTTGATTCAATGTATGAGTGAATCGACAATTGAAAGTACAGATGCATTGATGCGTGATAAAAATATTTCTGTGATTCTTGCAACAGGCAGCACTCAAATGGTAAAAGCAGCATACAGCGCTGGTAAACCTGCTTATGGAGTTGGGCCTGGAAATGTTCCAACTTTCATTGAGCGAACTGCAAATTATCAGAAAGCAGTTGCAGATATTATTTACGGAACAACTTTCGATAACGGAACTCTCTGTTCATCCGAGCAATCAATGATAGTTGATCTTCCTCTTAAAGAAAAAGTAATTGAAGAAGCATTAGCACAAGGCTGCTATTTTGTAAACGCAGAAGAAAAAGAGAAACTGGCGAAAGCCATTCAGACTAATCTTCGAATCAATCCTGAAATAGTTGGAAAGCCTGCTATGTTCATCGCAAAATATGCTGGGTTTACTGTCCCTGAAAACACGAAAGTATTAATTGCAGAATGCACCGAAGTTGGAAAGAACGAACCGCTCTCAATCGAAAAACTTTCTCCTGTTTTGTCTTTTTATGTTGTCGATGGCTGGCTTGAAGGTTGTCATCGCTGCATTGATCTTCTGAATTTTGGAGGAATGGGACATACATTGGTCATCCACTCAAATGATGAACCTATAATTATGAAATTTGCACTTGAGAAACCGGCATTCAGAATTCTTGTAAACACAGTTGCATCAATCGGAGCAATCGGTTACACGACGGCACTTGAACCTTCAATGACATTAGGTCCCGGAACGTGGGGTGGTTCAATTATTTCAGATAATGTAAGTGCAAAACATCTGCTTAATATTAAAAGTCTTGCCTTCGAAACTAATCCAATCAATAGAGGTAAAAGCGTTGACAAGTTTGAAACTCAGAAATACAAAGGCGGCAAAGACTGGTTTATAAAAGAGATTGAGGAAAGGCTTCGTGAACGTGCCGGTAATCCTCCTTTAAAAGATGTTTACACTTATTCTGAAAAAGAAAAATCCATTGAAGAGAAACCCGAACCTGTAAAACCTGTTACTTACGGAAGTGGAATTTCAGAAGAAGAAATAAATCAAAAAAATAATTGAAGAGTTTGAGCAAGAAAGATGACATCTTTTTGAAAAGATGTCATCTTTATCTCTCTAATTGTGTGCAAACTGTGGAAACAAATGCGAGAACTTCTGTACAACAGCTTCTGCAATCAAATATGCCGTTCCTTTGTGAGTGAGTAAATCTGTATTTACTGTCATATGGTAAAGCAGCGGATCGTCAGCATCAACGTGGAAATATGATTTTAGATATTTCTTCCGATTCTCATCCTCTTTCTTAATATAATTCAAAGCTTCTTTTTCATTCATATCCATCGAAGATTTTATATGCTCAACTCTCTTTTCCATTGGTGCAATTAATCTTATGTGAAAAATATTTTTAAGTTTTGATGTTATTACATTCGCTCCTCTTCCGACGATCACGACGTTCCCCATTCGAGCAAGCTGAAGAATTGTATCGGTTGTTTTGTGTACAAGCGTCCATTCTGATGGTTTTAAACCCAGAAGTTCATTAACAACAGAGTTGAGATGTTTATATTTTCCCTCGTGCATAAATTCCGAAATCTGCTTTGGCAGGTTATGGTCTTCAAGTACCTTTTCAATCAGGTTACGGTCGAAGTATGCCCACTTCACACCTTCAGGTTCAGAGTAATCATCCATTATCTGAATTAGTTTTTCACAAACAGGTTTGGAACCTGCACCCGTCTGACGCGAGACAGTTATGCAAGGATAGATTTCTTTTTTTGCAAAAGATATTTCAAATTTTTCGGTATGGGATTCTATGTAACGTTTGCTTTTTTCGTATGCCCCGATAGCCATTGAGATATTCTCCTTTCTAAAAAGCTCCTTTATCGGAAATTGCTTTATGATTAGCAAGAATTTTCTAAAGAAACTTTACTTACTACCAATAATATAATTTTAAAAAGAAAAAAAGCAACAGCAGGAATAAAAATTATCTATCAGTCTATCTCAACTGACTCTTTTTGCGAGAGGTCAAACCAGTGTTTAACTCTTTCTTTTTCATTTCCGTTTGAGGAAATATGAAAGAATTCATTCTTATGAATGTCGTAAGTATAATCATTTTGCCAAGTGTCAATATTTTCTACAATTTCTCTGAGGGCATTGGTTATCAGGTAGAGTTCTTCATTCGTCATTGTTGGATGGATTGACATTCTAACCCAACCGGGTCTCTCGGAAAAATCGCCAAGATTAATTTTATCTGTTATTTGTTTTGATCTTTGAGGGTCTATGTGCAAAAGATAATGTCCATAAGTTCCTGCACAGGAACATCCACCTCTTGTTTGTATTCCGTAACGGTCATTTAAAAGTTTGACAATAAGGTTATAATGAATGTCATCCACATAAAAAGAAATTGCACCGAGACGATTTTTAATGTGCTGTGCGAGAATATGCAGTCCGGGGATCTTATTCATTTCTTTAAATGCGATATTTACTAGCTCTTCTTCCCTTTCCCGCATTTTTTCAACTGACATTTCTTCTTTCAGCTTAATGCAGAGAGCAGCTTTAATTGCCTGTAAGAATGCAGGAGTTCCACCATCTTCACGAGCTTCTATGCTTGATACGAATTTGTGCTGACCCCAAGGATTTGTCCAGTCAACTGTCCCGCCGCCGGGCTGATCCGGCACTTTATTTTTGTAAAGCTGTGAATCGAAAATCAAAACTCCCGAAGAACCGGGACCACCAAGAAATTTATGCGGTGAAAAATAAATCGCATCAAGTTTTTCTAATGGATCGGACGGATGCATATCAATTTTTACATAAGGAGCCGAGCAGGCAAAATCAATAAAACAATATGCGCCGTACTTATGTACAATTTTTGCAAGCTCGTGAATTGGAAGTTCAATACCAGTAACATTCGAACAGGCACTGAATGCACCAATCTTTAATTGACGGTTTTTGTATTTGATTAATTTTCTTTCCAGATCATCAATATCAACCAGACCTTCTTCGGTTGTTGCTATAACAATTACGTCAGCAATCGTTTCAAGCCAAGTCGTATGATTTGAATGATGTTCCATGTGTGTAACAAAAACTATCGGACGAAGTTCTTCTGGCAGTTTAAGATAATCTTTTAACTGTTCGGGAATTTTTAAACCAAGTATTCTTTGAAACTTGCAGATTACTCCTGTCATTCCCGAACCCGTAGTAATTATCACATCATCATTACCGGCATTGCAATGTCTCTTGATTATTTCGTGAGCTTCATGGTATGCGTGAGTCATCGAAGTGCCGGTTTCACTAGCTTCGGAGTGAGTGTTGCCGATAAGTGGTCCGAATACTTCGCTGATTTTTTCCTCGATAGGTTTATACAAACGTCCGCTTGCAATCCAGTCGGCATAAACAATTCTCTTTTCACCATACGGTGAAGTGAAAGTTTTATGGTAACCTACAATATTTTCTCTAAACGGAGCGAAATATGCTTCGAGGTTTTTCATTGTCAGTTATTCAATTTTTTGTTCATTTGGTATGTGAATATAATGAAATGAGAAAAGGAATTCATCCCGATAAGAAGGAAATAAACAAATGATACCTAACTTTTTTCTCGGGAGTTTGATTTTTGGTATTTTTGAATTGAATACAACACAAATTTATTTATGAAATACTTAATCGGCATAGACGGTGGAGGAACGAAAACAGATAGCGCTATTGCGGATTTGTCAGGAAAGATAATTCATCTGACAACGGGGAAGCCCTCGAATTTCCTGGTTGTAGGGATTGAGGAAGCGGTTGAGAATATATTTGCTTTAATAGAAGAGAATCTGTTCAAACTTGAGGGTGATTTTGCGGAGGTGAAACAGATTGTAATTGGCGCAGCCGGTGCCGGTAGAAAAGAAGATGCACAATTACTTGAAAAGAGTTTTAAAGATTACTCAGATCAGCAGGGGGTTCATTTCAAAGGTATCAAAGTTGTAAGCGATGCTCATATTGCACTCGAAGGTGCTTTCCCGGATTCTGCCGGATGCATTTTAATTGCAGGGACCGGCTCGATACTTTTTGGCAAAGATGAAAATGGTATTATACATCGTGTTGGCGGTTTCGGCAGATTGATTGGTGATGAAGGAAGCGGTTACTCAATTGGAAGAAAAGCTTTGAATGCAGTGTCAAAAGAATCGGATGGCAGAGGAGAAGCAAGTCTTATCTCTGAATTACTTAATGCTAAAATGAATTCCAGCTCATCAACCTCTATCATCAATGAAGTTTATAAAGAAAAACTGGATGTTGCTTCTGTCGCAAAAATAGTAATCGAAGCCGCCGAAGAAGGCGATCCGATAGCAGAAGATATTCTAGATGAAGAAGCAGATGAATTAGTTCTTCATATTAAATCACTAATGAATAAAATTCAGACAGATAATCTCAACGTTGCTTTTTCCGGCAGCCTGATTGACAATAAAAATTTCTATTCAGACTTACTTAAACAAAAAATAAAATCTACTTTACCCAAAGTAATAGTTGTTAAACCTGCATCTACTCCAGTCAGTGGAGCCATCCTTTTCGCCAAAAGATTAGCGTCCACCTGAGGCTGATAAAGATGAAAAGTAAAAAAACCGAAGAAAGAAATCCCTGGTTGTGGGTTCCCTCTCTCTATCTTGCTGAAGGTCTTCCTCTCTATCTAGTTTCATTTGTAACTACAGTTATGTATCAGAATCTTGGTATTTCAAATACCGAGATCGCTTTCTACACGAGCATTCTTTACTTACCATGGGTTATAAAGCCATTTTGGAGCCCATTGGTCGATAACTTGAAAACAAAGAGATTTTGGGTAATTATTATGCAGTTTACAATTACTCTTGGTCTAGTTGGTATTGTGTTATCACTTAATACTTCAGCTTATTTTCTAATTTCAATATTCATATTCTATATAATTGCTTTCTCTTCTGCCACTCACGATATAGCTGCAGACGGATTTTACATGCTCGGACTTAATCAGCACAATCAATCATTTTTTGTTGGAGTAAGAAGTACTTTTTATAGGTTCGCAAAATTGTTGATACAAGGCGGTTTGGTAGTGCTCGCCGGCATTTTAATAAATTACACTGAAAATCCATTCGAAGGATGGATGATATCTTTTTCAGTCGCTGCGATTGTATTTGCTGCACTAGCTAGTTATCACAAAAGAATTTTGCCATTTCCAGTACTAGATGATAACCGAATGAAAAATACAGTTTCCGAATTAGTAAAAAGTTTTACGGAAACGTTTCGAACCTTTTTAAAGAAAAAGCAGATAGTTGTTGTCTTGTTGTTCATTTTGTTTTACAGGTTTGCCGAAGCACAAATTGATAAGATCGCAGTTTTATTTTTACTTGATGATAGTATGTCTGGTGGTTTAGGTTTGAACAATGAAAGTATTGGATTTGTCTATGGAACCGTCGGTGTTATTGCACTTTCTCTTGGTGGCATACTTGGAGGAATTGCTGCATCAAAGCGTGGATTAAAATTCTGGATTTGGTGGATGCTAATTGCGATCAACCTACCTGATTTGGTTTATGTTTATCTTGCTGCAACTCAGACTTCAAATTTTATTTTGATAAACATCTGTGTTGCGGTTGAACAGTTCGGTTATGGCTTTGGATTTACAGCATTTATGCTTTATCTCATTTACATTTCCGATGGAGAATATAAAACTGCACATTACGCTATCGCCACAGGCTTAATGGCACTCGGAATGATGCTTCCCGGTATGATCAGTGGTTGGATTCAGGAAGAAATTGGCTATTTGAATTTTTTCATCTGGGTTTGTATTTCTACAATTCCAGCATTCGTCATTACAAAATTGTTAAAGATTGATCCTGAGTTCGGAAAGAAGAAGTAAAACTTCTGTATAAATCCGAATCAGAATTTCTGATACTTTGCAAAACCTTCGCTGACCATCAGATCATTTAAGTTGATGAACTTTCCTTTTTTATCTTCA
>Ga0209592_1000449_pt1 | contig 12321 bp, 12 predicted proteins | sample PPLLak2March2015_2_FD_187251 | JGI IMG/M metagenome (GOLD analysis project Ga0209592, IMG submission 187251) | Freshwater sediment microbial communities from Prairie Pothole Lake near Jamestown, North Dakota, USA - PPLs Lake P8 Core (3) Depth... | ecosystem: Environmental > Aquatic > Freshwater... | reverse complement strand
TAAGCGCCCTGTTTCAACTCTATATTCTATAAGACCTTGCCGAAAAGTCAACCCCCGACCGCCTCCCCCCATCTCCGAAAAGCCGTATTTTCATATTGCGATAAAGCCTCATAGAGAAAGGGTTGAGGAAGCGAAGTTCTACCCATTCTATCAGAGTGGAAGGGGGTGTCAATGATTTTTATCATAAGTGAATGAAATGGCAAGGATGCTGAAGGAGGATGGCACCCCAACCTTTTGTTCCCTATCGCAGGTTGTTCACAAAAGGTCCTACTGCCGTCGCAAAAAAAGATTGACAAGGGTCAGCGGACGACTATAATAGTCAAACGATCATTTCGGTTTCTTGAGACAGTAGGGCTGCTGACGCGGGTTCGGTTCCGGCGTTGATCGCTGCCAGCTCCTATCTTCAAGAATAAATTTTCTAAGTCTGAGGAGGCGGGTGATGGCCCGCCTCGCTATTAGGAGGTAGCAAATGGAACAGGCCCCTTGGTTCAAGCACTATGACGAGGGTGTTCCGAGAACCCTTCGCCCCTACCCTGAGCGGACCCTGCTGGACTATATTGCTGATTCAGCAAGGGAGCACCCTGATCATCCAGCAATATTGTTCAAAGGGCTGCGCGTCACATACGGCCAATTGGAAAAACTGAGTGATGCCTTTGCAGTGGCCCTCGCGGGATTGGGTGTGAAGAAGGGCGATCGTGTCGCCCTGCTCCTGCCCAATTCCCCTCAGTTCATTATTGCGGAAGTGGGTGCGTGGAAGGCCGGAGCAACCGTATTCCCACTCAACCCGATCTATACCGAAAGTGAGTTGGAAGGCCCCCTCAACAATTGTGCTCCAGAAACGATCGTAACCCTCACCCTCTTCTACAACCGAGTCAAGTCAATCCAGCCGAATACGAAACTGAAGCGGGTGATCGCTTCTAATATAAAGGAGTTCCTTCCGCCGGTATTGCGTCTTCTTTTCACCCTGGTCAAAGAGAAGAAAGAAGGCCACCGGATCCGTCTTCAACCCGGGGACTTTTGGTTTAGTGACCTATTAAAGACCACGGGACCCGAGAAGAAGCCAAGTGTATCGGTCAGTCCCGACGATCCCGCCATCATCCTGCTCAGTGGTGGGACGACGGGAACGCCCAAGGGCACCGTGGGGACTCACCGTTCTCTTGTCATCTCCGGACTTCAAATGGACTTTTGGGTGAAGAACCTGAAGAGTGAGTTGCAAGATATTATCATGCTGCCGCTCCCTCTGTTTCACGTGTACGCGAACGCCGGGATCCAGTGTACAGCCTTTATCAGCGGAAATGTGCTTTCGCTCATTCCAAACCCGCGCGACATCAAGGATGTCCTTCATGCCATCCGCAAAGACCGTCCTACTTTCTTTATCAGCGTCCCCACATTATTTATCGCCCTTTTAAACCATCCCGATGTGAAGGCGGGCAAGGTCGATTTCAAGTCCATCAAGCTGTGTATTTCAGGGGCAGCCCCCCTCATGGCCGAAACGAAGAAGTCCTTTGAGGAACTGACCGGTGGTCGCATCCTGGAGGGGTACTCTTTGACCGAGGCCATGATGGCCTGCACAGTGAACCCTGCGCTGGGGGTGAAGAAGATTGGTTCCATCGGGATTCCATTGCCCGATGTGGAAGCGCGCATCGTCGATCCGGACTCGGGAGATAAGATACTTCCAGCCGGCGAAGTAGGAGAGATTCTCCTCCGCGCCCCCCAGCTCATGCAGGGCTACTGGCAGAATCCTGAGGAGACCGCCGGAGTTCTTCGAATCCATGGCGAAGGAGGTCCCTGGCTCCATACGGGTGATCTCGGCTATATGGACGAAGACGGTTACATCTTCATCGTCGACCGCAAGAAGGATGTCATCAAACCCAGCGGTTTTCAGGTCTGGCCACGGGAAGTGGAGGAGGTTATCTCATCGCACCCGGCGGTACTCGAGGTCGGCGTGGCCGGTGTGCCTGATGATTATCAAGGAGAGGCGGTCAAGGCCTGGGTCGTCCTCCGGTCCGGACAGCAGGCGACAACCGATGAAATCCGCCAGTACTGCAGGCAGAAACTGGCCCCTTACAAGGTCCCGAAACACATCGAGTTTCGCGAAGGTCTGCCCAAGTCGATGGTGGGCAAAGTGTTGCGCCGCCTGTTAGCGCAAGAGGAAAGAGCGAAACGGGCGTAGCGACAAAACTCCGCACCGCAGGTTATCCCCATGGATATAAAGCGTGACTATTATGAAGACATTGAGCTTTTCAAAAGCACCACCATCTTCGTTTGGTCCATTCTCTTTCTCATCTTTTTAGCGATCTTGCCCTGGCTTGTTCAAAAGTATCACCTTTTGGGGATGTCCATCTATATCGTCAATCTGATCACCATCCATGCCATTGTGGCCATCGGCCTGAATATCCTCGTCGGATATACAGGTCAGATTTCGATGGGCCATGCTGGATTCTTTGCCATTGGCGCTTTCACAACGGTGATCCTTGTATTAGATTGGAGCTTTCCCCTCTGGCTTGCCCTACCCGCCGGAGGGTTCGTCTCATCCGGCTTTGGGTTCATTTTAGGACTACCAGCTCTTCGATTAAAGGGGCCGTATCTTACGATCGCCACCCTCGGCTTCGGGATGACGATCACAACGATCATCAAGCATCTGGAATTCTTTGGGGGAAGGATGGGGCTTCAAGCTCCAAAACTTTATCTTTTTGGAACCCCGATGAATGACATTCATTATTATTATATGATTATGATCATTGCTGTTCTGATGGTCATCGGAGCAGTGAAGTTGATCAAGACAAGAGTGGGGCGGGCCTTCATCGCCATTCGGGACAGTGATATCGCTGCGGAGGCCATGGGAGTCAATCTGACTTACTATAAAACCTTAGCTTTCGCAGTGAGCGCATTTTATACAGGGATTGCAGGTGGCCTCTATGCTTTTATTCTGGGGTTTATCAATCCTGAGAGTTTTCATCTCATCATGTCGATCACCTTCCTGGCCATGGTCGTCATTGGAGGGCTGGGATCGATCATGGGTTCCATTGCTGGAGCGGCACTCATGACCTATCTCGATATTAAGCTTCAAGCGATTCAGGATATTCCCGCCATCGGACCTGCCCTGGTTACTTTCTCACAAAAATATATGTCGATTGGAGGAATCTCTAATATTGCGGTCATTGTTTACGGATTGATCATGATTCTGATTGTGCTTTTCGAACCTTTAGGGATATTTGGGTTCTGGATTCGAATGAAACGTTACTGGAAGACATGGCCATTTTAAAAAATAAATCCTAAATTCGAAGCACGAAATTCGAAACAAGCACTAATGTTCAAAATAAAACATTTCCGAAACAGAAGAAAATTTGGAATTCTAAAATTGGGAATTTTAGATTTGTTTCGGATTTCGATTTTCGGATTTCGAATTTCTTATCGGAGATAAGCTATGTTTGGTCAACTCATTGTCAGTGGTTTGGCGGTTGGGGCCTGTTATGCCCTCCTCGCAATTGCCATGGTGATCATCTACAAGACTTCTGATGTCTTGAACTTCGCACAGGGCGAAATGGCTATGGTTAGCACCTTTGTCGCCTTTACGCTTCTTGATGCTTATCATGTTCCTTTTCCCTGGGCAGCAGCTCTCACATTTCTATTCGCCATCCTTTTGGGCATCTTCTTTGAAATCGTCTTTTTGAGGCAGGCGAAAGACCCCAACATATTAGGTTTGATCATCATCACACTCGGTTTTGAAATGATCCTCATGGGATTTGCCGGATGGAAATGGGGGCCTGATCAGAGACCATTTCCTTTTCCCGTTTCAAATATCGAAGCCTACAATTTCCACGGGTTGATCATTAGTAAGATCAACTTCTGGACCATTCTGGTCACCCTGGTCCTGATGTTCATCCTCTTTATCTTCTTCCGTTATACAAAATTGGGCACGGCGATGAGAGCCACTCAACAGAACCAGTTGGCTGCCCGAGTCATGGGGATCCGTACCAAGTGGATCCTCTCTTTCACCTGGGCACTTAGCTCCATCGTTGGCGCCGCCGCGGGCATGCTTATTGCGGCTCTTGGGATACTGGATCCTCCCATGATGATGGACCCGCTCTTAAAGGGTTTCGCCTCAGGAGTCTTAGGAGGGATGACAAGCCTGCCAGGTGCAGCCGTCGGAGGAGCAATATTGGGGATCATTGAAAATCTTTTCGGCGGGTACGTTTCCTTAGCCTTTAAATCTGTGGTCGCCTTCGCGATCATTGTTTTGATGTTGTGCATCAGGCCAAGTGGACTTTTGGCAAAGCATTATGTGAAAAAAGTTTAAAACCAATCCAAAAAGGAGGTGGATAATCTTAGTTGTGAATTATGAGTCATGAGTTGTTAATATTTCGTTAGAAAGAAAGGAGGAAATAAAAAATGTTAAAAAAGAATATATTTTTCGTATCGCTACTGATTCTAACAATTTCCATAATATCAACCCCAGCTTTCGCTCAAAAGGTTCGCGGGGTGACAGACACCGAGATCCTCATTGGACAATGGGGGCCGCAGACCGGACCCGCCGCTCCATGGGGATCTGTTGCCAGAGGAACAGACCTATTATGTAAGATCGTCAACGAAGAAGGTGGAATCCACGGGAGGAAGTTGAAATATTTTCTTCGCGATGACTCTTATCAACCGGCGAAAACAAAAGCCATTGCCAAGGAGTTTGTAGAACAGATCGGTGTATTTGCTGTCGCATCAGGCGTTGGTGTTGCAACAGGTATGACTGCAAGGGATTATCTTATGGAAAACAAGGTCATTTGGGTTGGGCCAGCCACTGGAGTTTACGAATGGATTACTCCAATTCAAAAATACCTCTTCGCCGTCTATCCCCTCTATGACGATGAGGCATTCAACCTGACCGGCTATCTTTACGAAAAATTGGGTCTTAAAAAGATTGCCATGTTCTATCAGAATGACGAGTATGGAAAACAGGGAATGATGGGGGTACAACGGTATCTTTTGAAGAAAAATATCAAGCTTGTCGAAAAGGTTTCAGCCGAGGTAACAGATCGAGACTTAAGCACCCATGCACTTAAACTCAAGAATTCTGGAGCAGAGGCAATCATTATGTGGACGAATCCAACAGGCGCTGCTTTGATTTTGGCCGAAACAGCCAAAATCGGTTTTAAACCCCAATGGGCAACCAGTAATACTCTCTCCGATGCGGCTCTCATGATGCAGATCACAAAGGGTTTGTGGGGAGGAATGATCCACTCTAACTTTGGTGAATTACCAGATTCCAAAGCTCCTTTAATGGTAAAATATAGAGAATGGCATAAAAAATTGGCACCTCAGGAAAGATGGGGGACATTTTACTATGCAGGAATTCTCTTTGCTGAACCATTGATCGAAGGATTAAAGAGAACAGGAAGGAATTTGACACCAGATACTTTTGTAAAGGCCATGGAGACCATAAAGGACTTTCAGGGGATAGGTCCCCCCATCACCTATGCCGGACAAACGCATAAGCAAGGAGGCAAACACGTCTTCTACGGCAAAGTCAGACCTGACGGGACTGTGGAGAGGCTGACCGACTGGGTAAGAATCACCAAATAATTATCGGTGCAAGTTGCAGAATTAGCAGTGGATAATGATCAATTAAATAAGTGTTCGGTGTTGGTGGATCAAAAGAAGTTGCCAACACCGAACACCAACACGTGTGTGTTCAACGATGATTTCCCATTGTTTGTTTTGTACTGTTAATTTTACATTGCTAATCTTGAAATGCTAATTGATCATCCTTAAATTATGGACTCCATTCTCAAGATAGAAAACCTCACCATCTCCTTCGGTGGCATCAGGGCGCTGAATAACGTCAGCTTTGAAGTGGAAAAGGGAGCCATCTATTCCATTATCGGTCCGAACGGAGCCGGGAAGACCACCGTCTTTAACTGCATCAGTGGAATCTACCCACCCGATTCAGGGAAGATTTTCTATAAAGGGCAGGAGACCACCCATCTCAAACCTTACCAGGTCGCCAAGAAGGGGATCGCCCGGACGTTTCAGAACATCGAGCTCTTCTCGCACATGACCATCATGGATAACCTCATGCTGGGGCGCCACCTCCATATGAAGACAGGCGTTTGGAGGGGCGCCACCTTCATTCACAAAGGCTCAAAGGCAGCCCGAGAGGAGATTGAGAATAGAGGCAAGGTAGAAGAAATCATCGACTTCCTTGAGCTTCAGGCTTCAAGAAACCAGTTTGTAATAAACCTTCCTTACGGAACTCGGAAACTTGTAGAACTCGGCCGTGCCTTGGCGCTCGACCCCGAACTCATCCTTTTAGATGAGCCCTCGGCTGGAATGAATATGGAAGAGAAAGGAGACTTGATGTTCTCGATCCAGGATATCCGGGATGACCTCGGCATCACTGTTCTCCTGGTGGAACACGACATGAACCTGATCATGGACATTTCTGACCGAATTTTGGCCCTGAATTATGGAGAGAAGATCGCGGACGGGATACCAGAAGAGATTCAAAGGCATCCGGAAGTTCTTAAGGCCTACCTGGGCGAGGAAGAAAAGGTAGCTTAGAAAATAAGGGTTTTCGTCATACGGTGAGGGTAACGATGCCCGTATCGTTAATAAAACGCTATGATTGTCGTCTTTTAATTCTTTTTACGTAACCGTCACCGATAACCGAAACGGGCTTCGTAACCGTTGCCCTTAGACGTGTCTTTATTACTTTAGTCTTTGCAGGGTGAAGCATTGCTTAAAGTAAAGAATATCGAAACCCTCTACGGGTTGATCATGGCCATTCGCGGAGTTTCTTTAGAGGTTCAGGAGGGGCAAATCGCCGCCATTCTGGGGGCCAATGGTGCGGGGAAGACGACGATCCTGAAGACCATCATGGGGCTTCTGGAGGACCAACCGGACAAAGGGACGATTGAATTCCTCGGAAGAAGGATTGACGGCAAGGATACAGAGGAGATCGTCCGCCTGGGAATCTCCTACGTACCCGAGGGGAGGGAAGTCTTCCCTGAATTGAGCGTCGATGAAAACTTGAGGATGGGGGCCTATATCCGGAAAGACAAGAAATCGGTGAAGGAGGATTACAACCGGGTGATCGGTCATTTTCCTGTCCTCTCCCAGAGAAAGAATCAGTGGGCAGGAACCCTGAGCGGCGGTGAGCAACAGATGCTTGCCATGGGCAGGGCTTTGATGACCAAGCCGAAACTTCTCATGCTGGATGAACCGTCCCTCGGATTATCTCCACTCCTTGTCAAAGAGATTTTTAGAATCATTAAGATGTTCAAAGGAGAAGGGACCACCGTCCTCCTTGTAGAGCAAAATGCAAAGATGGCCTTGAAGATCTCCGATTACGGTTTTGTGCTGGAGAACGGGAGGATCGTGGCCGCGAATACACCCGACATCCTTTTGGAAGACGAAGATGTGAGGGAGTTCTACCTGGGGATTCGATCCGAAGAATCGGTGAAAGGATATCAGAGGTGGAAGAAGAAGAAAAGGTGGAGATAACGCAAAATGTCAAATGTCAAAATCCAAATGTCAAAGGAATGTCAAATCTCAAAACCCCAAAATAAAAGAGATGGCGGTAACAAGTGACTAAAGTTGGAAAATCTGTTGTGAAAGTTAAGAGTTGACCTTCCAGACACTTCAGCCTGGCGCTGAGTCCTTCCTGAAATATCCGCTTTCCTAATTTTAGAAGAAGATATATATTATAATCGCAAATAAACAATATAAATGCTAAAACAGAGATGTATGAGTCCGACTGTTTTCAGGGAAGAAGGGTACAGATTTTATTTTCTTTCAAATGAAGAGAACAGAATCCATATCCATGTAACGTGCGAGGACGGAGAAGCTGAATTTTGGCTTGAACCCATCATATCATTTGCTGTATCTCACGGTTTGAATCCAAGAAAGTTGAAGGAAATTCAAAATATTGTCGAGGAGCATAGAGATGAAATCATTAAGGCATGGCAAAAACATTTTAGTAAGCGTTGAAAATATAACTCCCTTTGGGATATGGGTTTTTGTAAAAGAAAAGGAATACTTTTTAAGTTACAAGGATTATCCTTATTTTAAAGATCAAACATTGAGTTCCATACAAAATGTTCAGTTGCTTCACGGTTATCATTTATATTGGCCAGAATTGGATGTTGATCTAGAAATTGACAACCTCGAGAATCCTCAAAAATACCCTTTGAAATCAGGAATAGTGAAACATCATCCGACAATTCATCCAACGAGACGCCGGATAGCCGCCCGTTAATTCAGCCCTTCTAAAACGCATTAAGGTCTTTGTCAACATCGCCCCTTCTTCAAAGATGACCGACGTCAAATTGTTTTAGACCCCCCGTCCCAGTTATACAACTGGGGATTCGATCCGAAAAATCGGTCAAAGGATATCAGACAGAGGTGGAAAAAGAAAAAACGGTGGCGCTAAAACGTCAATAAAGTTGGAAGTGAGCTAAAATTGAAAGTGAACTAAAGTTAGAAGTACCTAAAGTGACTAAAACTTGACACGGTTGTTCCGCGTCAGGTTCATGCAGTGGTTATGCAAGCTTTTTCTGTCGTTTAATGATTTCTGCCAGCGATCTCAACGCCTGATTTACAGAGTCGTGATCCGGGAAAATCTTGGCAACATCGGGCTCAATGACCACAACATTTGTCCCCTCGGCATATCTTTTCGCATATTTTCCCCGGATGCCTTTGCTGAAATCATACTCTTCAAGCATGTCTGGATCTTTTGGCATTTTCTTCATATTGCTTCCTTTCCTTGTTGGTCGCTTTCCTTGCGCTTATTATTCTGACGGTTTTTCCTCTTTCTGTGTGGACAACTACCAGAAGACGATTTCTGGCGGAATTTCCAATCAAAATAAATCTGTCTTCTTCCTCAGAATGCAAAGGATCATGAATGGTCAATGACAAGGTATCTCCAACGGCCGTGCTCGCCTCGTCAAAAGATATACCATGAGCTTCAATATTTCCTCTTGCTTTGTTTGGGTCCCATTCAAATAGAAGCATTCATCATCCCTAATTGCTTCATTATATCTTTTTAACTTTAGCTCACTCTAGGCATTTTAGTCACTCTTGAACTTTAACTCTAGGCACTTTAGATCACTTTAGTGACTTTTAACTTATCTTTATTTATTCTGCTCCTGAACGATACATCTTCTCAATAATATCTTTATACGTTTCGTTAATGAACTTTCGCTTCACTTTCATGGTGGGCGTCACCTCGCCATCCTCTTCATAAAGTCTTTTGGGAATGATCGTAAATTTCTTAAGCTGCTCGACATTGGCAAGCGTTTTGTTTACTTTATCGACTTCTTTCTGAATCAGTTGCTTGACCTCGTCAGCCTGGGTGAGGCTTGCATAGGTGCCAAACTGAATTTTGTTATCCTGCGCATACTTGATCACATTCTCTTCATCAATGGCGATTAAAGCCACAAGATATTTTTTCCGGTCGCCGATCACAATGGCATCATTGATATAGGGACTGAATTTAAGCTGGTTCTCAATGTTTTGAGGGGCGATATTCTTTCCTCCTGCCGTAATAATCAAATCCTTCTTTCGATCGGTGATTTTTAGAAACCCATCCTCATCCAGCTCCCCGACGTCTCCCGAGTGAAGCCAGCCGTCTTTAAGCGTCTCTGCCGTAGCCTCGGGGTTCTTAAAATAACCCTTGAACACCCCCGGGCCCTTCACGAGGATCTCCCCGTCAGGAGCGATCCTCACCTCCACCCCTGGCAAGGGTTGTCCGACCTTACCGATTTTAAGGTGGCCTTTACGGCTGACCGTGGTGACACCCGTACCTTCTGTCTGCCCATACCCTTCAATCAAAGGAAGCCCAATCGCATTGAAGAACTTCAGGACATCCGGTGAGATGGGCGCGGCCCCAGAATAGGCGACCCTGACGCGATCAAAGCCCAAACGCTCCTTGAGCTTCCTGAAAACAGCTCCATAGGCCGCTAAGTAAGCCAGCTTCAAGTAGAGAGGAATAGGTTTAATATTCAGTTTCAACCCGGCATATTTCATTCCAATCCCCAAACTGGCCTTGAAGACCATACGCTTAAACCAGGTGGCATCCGACATACGAATCATAATCCCGGAGGCGTATTTTTCCCAGATCCGAGGAACACCGCAGGTGACCGTGGGTGAAACCTCTTTCATGTTATCCATGACCGTATCGGGACTCTCAATGAAGTTGCAGACCGTCCCGAAACGGATATTGATCATCACCGTGAAAAGCTGCTCAAAGATGTGACAGAGGGGGAGGTAAGAAAGCGTCTCATCCCCATCACGAACGGGATTGGCATTGACCATCGCCTCACTCATATAGAGAAGGTTCTGATGGGTGAGCATGGCCCCTTTGGGTGGGCCTGTCGTGCCAGAGGTATAGATGAGGACCGCTAAATCATCGGCCTTCACTTCACTCCGGCGTTGCTCAAAGAGGCCCGGATTTTTTGCATCGAACTCTTTTCCCAGCTTTAACAGATCATCAAAGCTCATCAGCATTGGATCCTGATAGCGTTTTAACCCTTCCATCTCGATAACGATGACCTTCTCCAGATGGGAGGTGTCCTTCCTGAATTTCAGGGTCTTGTCAAACTGTTCTTCGTTTTCTGCGATGTAAAATCTCGATCCGGAGTTCTGTACAATATACCCGCACTGTTCTGCGGCATTGGTTGTATAAACTCCTGCCGTGATTCCTCCGGCAGACATGATCCCAAAATCAGAATAGACCCATTCCGGCCGGTTTTCACCGATGATAGACACGCATTCCCCTTTTCTGAGTCCGAGGCTGATGAGTCCCATGGCCACGTGTCTGACCTTCTCTCCGTATTGCTCCCAGGTCACATCGTGCCAGATTCCATAATCTTTGTGCCGCAAGGCCACTCGATGGGGATGCTCTTGAATATGCTTCTGAAAATAGGTCAGGAGGGTTTCGTTGCTCATAGTTTAAGCTCCTGTCATGGAAGATTCTTTTTTCCGATAAGGGCCACCCTTGCGGGGGAAATGAGTCGTGCCCCCGGCCACAGACTTCAACACCTTCTTAATGGTCCCACGATAGTGATCCTCTTGGCTTTCACTGCTTTTCTTCCGGGGGCACAGGAGCCTCTAACGGCACGTAGAGCAGGGTCCCCCCGTCGACGATGATCTCGGCACCGGTGGTGTAGCTGGAGGCATCCGAAGCCAGGTAAATCGCCGCACCGACGATTTCATCGGGTTCGCCGATGCGTCTCATGGGTGTCTTTTCCGCCAATTCCTGTTTCCCTTTTTTGAATCCCTCCGCCGGGAGGTGGGCCCAGTGTGAATCCAACAGTTTCGTGCTGATCGGCCCGGGAGCAATGGTATTCACCCGAATATTGAAGGGGGCCAATTCCAGGGCGAAAGCGTTGGTGATCATCCGCACTCCGGCTTTGGAGACATCGTAGATGCTGACCCCAGGTTCCGGCTTGATGCCATCGACGGAAGCGATGTTTACAATCCTCCCGCCGCCTTGCTTCTTCATCACCCTGGCCACCGCCTGACTGGTGAAATAAACCCCCTTCAGGTTTAGGTTCATGATCGTTTCCCAGAGACGCTCGTCGGAATTCAGGACGGTCGTCGAAGCCGGACCGGTGCCCGCATTATTGACCAGGATGTCGATCCTGCCGAATGCATCCATCACGATCTTGACCATCCTGTGGATGTCTTCCATCTTTCCTAAATGGGCCTGGACGGGTAATGCCTCGCCTCCAAAAGCCTTTATCTCGGCGGCGTTTGCTTCAAGGTCATTCAACTTGCGGCTGGTCACCGCAACCTTTGCCCCGGCCTTCGCAAACCCCTGTGCGATCGCTTTGCCAATACCGCGACTTCCACCGGTCACAATCGCTGTTTTACCCTTTAGGGAGAACTTGGAAAGATCAAACATGGTTGCACCTCCTTCAATCGAGTCAGTCGCCTTTACAAATGTCTTTATTGAAGTTATTTCATGCGTTCATAATTGAAACGACAATTTATACCGCTCCGCCAAATCCCCATCCCCCTCCTAGCCTCCCCCTTCCCCGCCCCGGTCTATTAATAGGGCGGGACCGGGGGAAGGGGGAGGAACGCAACGATTTCCCTCCCCTTCAGGGGGAGGAAAAAGGTGGGGGCGGGGTGAATCAGATATCCTATTCAGTTATGGACCGATTAATAACAACAAAACAGCCACTCCGATCCCCTTGATTAAATATCGCACGAAGCGAATTGTGTCAATGGATAAGTTTTTACGAATACAAACGCATTAAACTTCATTACATCCGTTGGTATCGCCCCTCACCCTTTCCCTCTCCCCAGCGGGGAGAGGGGAGGGTG
>Ga0209592_1000447_pt1 | contig 12349 bp, 10 predicted proteins | sample PPLLak2March2015_2_FD_187251 | JGI IMG/M metagenome (GOLD analysis project Ga0209592, IMG submission 187251) | Freshwater sediment microbial communities from Prairie Pothole Lake near Jamestown, North Dakota, USA - PPLs Lake P8 Core (3) Depth... | ecosystem: Environmental > Aquatic > Freshwater... | reverse complement strand
GCTGTGCGCTATCGAAGGCTTTGCCGGGCACAAGGCGCAGGCGGATCTGCGGGTGCGGCGGTACGGGCATCTGAAGCGGCCGGCACATCGGTAGGAACCACGACGAGAAGCATGAACCACGAAGGACACGAAGGAACACGAAGGAAACCCAACGGACCAAGCTGCCTGATTCCCAGCGCCCCCGGGGCTGACAGCGGGTTTACTTCGTGACCTTCGTGTCCCTCGTGGTGAGTGAGTTTGAAACAATACTCAACGAGGATCGACTGACATGGCAAAAATGGCATTCCTGGGGCTGGGCGTCATGGGTTATCCCATGGCCGGACATCTGAAGAACAAGGGCGGTCATGAGGTGACGGTGTACAACCGCTCCAGCGCAAAGGCGCAGCAGTGGGTCAAGGAGTACGGCGGTCGCAGCGCGCCGACGCCGCGCGAGGCGGTGGCGGGCGCAGAGTTCGTGATGATGTGCGTGGGCAACGACAACGATATCCGCTCGGTGGTCTACGGCGATGCCGGCGCACTGGGCGGCATGAAGGCAGGATCGATCCTGGTCGATCACACCACGGCCTCGGCCGATATCGCCCGCGAGCTGCATGCGAAGTGCAAGGCCGGCGGTATCGGGTTCGTCGATGCGCCGGTTTCGGGCGGGCAGACCGGCGCGGTCAACGGCCAGCTCGGCATCATGTGCGGCGGCGAGGACGACGTGTTCGCCAAGGTCAAGCCGGTGCTCGACATCTACGCCAAGAGCTGCGTCCTAATCGGAGGACCGGGGGCCGGCCAGCTGTGCAAGATGATCAACCAGATCGCCATCGCCGGTCTGCTGCAGGGGCTGTCGGAGGCGATCAACTTCGGCAAGAAGTCTGGCCTCGATATCGAACGGGTGATCTCCGTGATCTCCAAGGGTGCCGCGCAGTCGTGGCAGATGGAGAATCGCTGGAAGGCGATGAACGAGGTGAAGTTCGACGGCTTCGGCTTCGCCGTGGACTGGATGCGCAAGGATCTGGGGATCTGCCTGGAGGAAGCCAAGCGCAATGGCGCGCGGTTGCCTGCCACGGCGCTGATCGATCAGTTCTACGCGCAGGTACAGGCGCGCGGCGGCGGACGCTGGGACACTTCCTCGCTGATGCAGTTGCTGGCTAAGGATTGAGCTTGCCCTCTTCGTACCCCGCCTCATCCCTTCGAGCAGAGAGGGAGCTTCCGCTCGAGGGCAGGACGGCGGTGGTCACCGGCGGTTCCGGCGGCATCGGCTCGGAGATCTGCCGTCATCTTGCTCGGGCCGGCGCTCAGGTCGTGTTCACCTACCGTAGCGGGGGCGAGGCAGCGCAACGGCTGCAGGCGACGCTGCCGGGAAGCGGGCACTGGGCCAAGCAGGTGGCGGTAGACGACGGCACCGGGCTGAAGATCCTCGCAGCGGAGGTGGAGTCGAAGCAGGGCCGCTGCGATGTGCTGGTCAACTGCGCGGGCATCACGCGCTTCGTCCCGCATGCCGATCTCGACGCGCTGGACGACGAGATCATCGACGACATCTTCCGCGTGAACTGGCGCGGCGCCTTCGCTGCGGTGCGGGCGTTCCGTCCGTTGCTCAAAGCGTCCGGCGACGCGCTGGTGGTGAACATCTCCTCCATCGCCGGGGTGACGGGAATGGGCAGCAATGTCGCCTACTGTGCATCGAAGGCAGCGCTGGACTGCATGACGAAATCCCTGGCCCGAGCCCTCGCACCCGAGATCCGCGTGGTCTCAGTCTCGCCCGGGCTGGTGGACACCGATTTCGTCAAGGGCTTGGACCAGAAATGGCGGGACGAGCAGGCCGCGCGCACGCCGTTGCGCAGGCTCGCAACCCCCGGCGAGATCGGCGCTGCCGTGCTCGCGGTGGCCAGCGTGTTGAAGTACTCCAACGGCTGCATCATCCCCGTGGATGGCGGGCGGCCGCTGACCTGAGGCGTCCACGATGCATGGCTGGCTTGCGCTTCTCTTCGCCCTGGTCGCAGGGGCATCGAGCGCGCAGGCGGTCGAACCGGAATCCGACCTTGCCCGTCAGCTGCGGACGCAACAGCGCCAGGCGGCGGAGCGGGCAATCGCTCAGGCGACGCTCCAGATCGAGTCCGGCACGCTCGACGACAAGCAGCTCGCTTCAGCCTTCCGGACGCGGGCGGTGGCGCGCAACCGCCTTCTCCAGTATGCCGAGGCGGTCATGGACCTGTCGCGGGCCGTGGAACTGGATCCCTTCAATCCCCTGTACTACGAAGACCGCGCGACCGCGCACCTTAAGCTGCGCGAGTTCCCCCAGGCCGATCTCGACCTGGAGATGGCGCTGGGCCTGGACAGCGGTCGCGCCGGGGCGCAGCGGGAGAAGGGCAGGCTCGCCTTCTATCGGGGGGATTACGAGCAGGCGGCGCAGCACTTCACGCGGTTGGCGCGCTCGGCGGAAGGCCAGGCCTTCGTCTACAGCGTGCTATGGCTGGAGCTGGCGATCCGGCGCGGCGGTCTGAAGCGACCCTCGCGGCTCGCGCTCGCCGAGAAAGTCGCCGGCGCCGAACGTTGGCCGGCACCTCTGGTGCAGATGTATCGGGGAAAGGTGCAGCCCGAACAGGCCATCGCCGCAGCAGCTGCAGTCGATCCGCGCGTGGCGCTTGAGCAGCAGTGCGAGGCATCGTTCTACGCGGGACAGGCATACATGATCCGCCAGCAGCCACAGCAGGCGAAAGCGGCCTTCGAAGCGGCGGTCGCCACCGGTGTGACGGATTTCCTCGAGTACGACTGGGCGGTGCGGGAGCTGGAGCTGCTGGCTGACCGGTGAGGCGTGACCTGTCACGCTTTCCGCTCTCCATGCATCGCCGCATCCACTGCCTCGCGCGTAAGGTGCGGTGCGAACATCTCGATGAAATCGTAAACGTAGCCGCGCAGATAGGCGTTGCGCGGGATGCCGATGCGCGTGACGCTGGGCGCGAACAGGTGGCTCGCGTCGATGGCGCGCAGGTGGCCGTCGCGCTTGGGGTTGAAGGCCATGCTGGCGAGGATGCCCACGCCCAGGCCCAGCTCCACGTAGGTCTTGATCACGTCGGCGTCGATGGCGGTGAGCACCACTTTGGGTGAGAGCCCCTTCGCGTCGAAGGCCTTCTGCATCGTGGTGCGGCCGGTGAACGCGAAGTCGTACGTGATCAGCGGATAGCGCGCGATGGCCTGGAGGGTCAGGTGCTTGACCTGCAGCAGCGGATGGTCGGGTGGCACCACCACGCAGCGGTTCCACTCGTAACAGGGCAGCATCACCAGCTGATCATAGAGCGCCAGGGCCTCGGTGGCGATGGCCAGATCGGCCTGCCCGCTCAGCGTCATCTCGGCGATCTGGGTGGGGCTGCCCTGGTGCAGCGACAGGTGCACCTGCGGATAGCGCTTCATGAAGCGTCGGATTACCGGCGGCAGGGCATAGCGTGCCTGCGTGTGTGTCGTTGCGACGGTGAGTGAGCCAGCGGCCTCACGCCGGAACTCGTCGCTCAGCTGCTTGAGGTTGCGCGTGTCGGCGAGAATGCGCTGGGAGATGGATAGGACCTGCCGTCCCGGCTCCGTGAGGCCGGTGAAGCGCTTGCCGCTGCGCACGAAGATCTGCACTCCGAGCTCGTCCTCGAGCTGCAGGATTTGGCGGCTCAGGCCCGGTTGCGAGGTGTGCAGTGCCTCGGCGGCTTTCGACAGGTTGAACCTGTGGCGGGCGACTTCACAGACGGTGCGCAGTTGCTGGAGCTTCATGGTGCTGGAATCAGACCACGGCTGACTTGCTCGTGTCTAGGGCGCAGAACCGAGGACCGCCTTTGCGCTCCTCGGTTCAAGCTCCAGGTCTTGAGTCCCTGAGCTCCCGCGCCAAAACCCAAGCCATCCACGCCAACAGCACCACACCGATCACGAGGCTGCCCCAGAGCCCCCAGGTCCTGTAGTCCGGCGCTCCGCGCAGCGCGCGGGGGCCGGCGCGAACCTCCTGCGCTCCCGCTGTGGCAGTCGCGGCCTTCAGCTCTGCGTCGCTGTGCCAGCCAGGGACCAGCGTCTGGATCGGCAGGTCGGCCGAACGCGCACGCAGGTTGCCGTAGGCGAGCTGGAACGGCCCCTCGCCGCGCGCGACGAACACAAGCTGCTGCGGGACCCAGCCCACCTGAACCTGGGGCTCGCCGGCTCCGATTCCGCCGCCGCGTGAGTCCAGCCGCAGCAGCCATTGCTCCCACCCAGTGGCGCTTACGTTGAGATCGGCACTGACGACGTCGTGCCCCTCGTGCGTCAGGCGATAGACGACGCCCGTTGTGATCAGCTGCCAGCGTTGATCGTCCGTATGGCGCGCCAGGACCTGCACCGGAACCAGCGTGTTGCGTTCCGGCAGGCCCACGCGGAGGCGGTCCACCGGGATGCGCCCGCCGGGCTCGTAGCGGAACTCGCCGGGCTTCTCGGCCGAACGCAGCTCGACTTGCTTCCACTGGCGGGCTGGCTCGAGCAGCATGTCACTCGGGCGCGCCCGCAGGCGGGTGAGCTCGATGGGGTTCGGACTTCCAGGCCAGGTCAGGCGCAGGTATTTTCGCCGCAAAGCCGGAAGCTCCACGGTCTTCTGCACGAGCCGCTGCCCGCCGAACTCCAGGCTGACCAGCGGCGCGGCGGACACGAGCGTCTGCCACTGCTGAAGATCGTCGCTCGCCTCCACCCTGAGGCTGCTGCTCACCCCTTCGCCCGGGTCGCGCCAATCCAGGTCGAGTGCCTGCATGGGCCGCTCGAAGCCGGTTGCATCGACCAGATAACCGAGCAGTACGGGGGTCCCGCCGACAGCCTTGTCGCGAGTGATCTCGACGATGGTGCCGGCGGGCGTGCGCCTGGCCCTGATGTCCAGGCGCTCTGAGGCAGTGCCCTGCGCACCATGCAGCGGGAAGAAGGGCACCTCGACCCACGCGGCCGGGGCAGTGCCGGGCGCGGGGCGGGGCTTCAAAGCGTGAGGGACGATCTCACTGCGGCCGTTGAACACCCGCACATCCGCGAGGTCCACGCGCGTTACCCCTTCGTATACCGACCGCGGCACGTCGAGCTGGTGCAGCGCGCCGTCTCCGGACACCTCGAGCGGCACCGAATAGGCGAAGTCGTCGGGGCGCTCCTGCGCGGCGGCGCCGAGCGAGGCGAGCACGCACAGCAAACCTGGCAGCAGTCTCACTTCGCTTGCTCCTGGACACGGGGCGGGACCGGCGAGATGTAACCGATCAGCAGCATCAGCAGGCCCACCCCGATGAAGGACACGATGCGCTCCACGCCGCCCACGTTCGAAAGGTCGACGAGGAAGAGCTTGACCACGACGACACCCATCAATGCCGCGCCGGCGATCCACAGGGCGCGCAGCTTGAGCCGCGTTGCGACGACCATCGTGCACATGGCGAGCACACTCCAGAAGATCGACAGTGCCGCGTGCACGAGCATGGACCGCAGCATTGCATCGAGCTGGAACGGCACGTCGGCCCAGTGATGCAGGGTGCGCAGCAGGATGCCGTTCGCGGCGATAAACGCCGCCGCGCCGATGAGGGAGTACGCCAGCGCGGCCTGCTCGCCGCGCAGGTCGGCAAGCTGCAGGCGCTGGATGCGCCGCAGCCACAGCGCAATCACCAGCAACGCGCCGATCTGCGCCAGGTCGAGCGGGCTCAGCACCGGCACATAGGGCAGCGGTGCCGGATCGCCATTGCTGGCCACGTTCGCGTAGACGACCCAGCCCCACAGGAAGGCCGCCAGCGGCGCAGCCCCGTTGACCAGGTAGGCGGCCAGTCGCACGCGGACCGGCCAGGCAATCTGCGGCCCGCGCAGGGTAAGGAGCACGAGCAGCGCAGCGGGCACCAGTGCCCAAGCGATCAACGGCCACACCGCCTGACCGGCCACCAGCCGGTCGATCGCCCACCCGGCCTCCCACGCGCCCACCGCTGCGAGCACCCAGACCGAGCCGGCGTGCAGGTAGTCCAGCCAGTCCGTCTCGGCCACATCATGCCGGCGCAGCAGCCAGAAGTGAACGGTGAAGGCGATGGGCCAGGCGAGCCAGCCAAATCCTGCGAGGGGGTGCGACCTGTTGTAGACAACGACCGCGACCAGCGCGCTCAAGGCCATGAGCGAGAGGAGCGCGAGCGCCGGGTAGCGGGCCAGGCGCCAGTCGATGCGTCGCCAGAGCAGGCTGAAGATCGCCGCGGAGCCGGTGAAGAACAACAGGGCAGCGTCGGGCTGCAGCCGCCACTGCGTGTGCTCTTCGATCTCGAGCAGGCTGCCGAATGTCCACCACGCCAGGCCCCACAGGAACACTACGGGCACGGCCCAGCGCTCCTGCGGTTTCAGGCTGTCGCGGTGGCGATCCAGGTACCAGTTGGAGAACAGGCCGGCCAGCGCCACCAGCAGGCAGCCGACGTAGAAGCTGTTGAACACCGGCACCGCGCCGTGGGCGGCAGAAGCCGCGCCCAGAAATGCGATGCCGGCCGCTAGCTGCAGCAGCAGGCCGAACGCGCGTGCCAGCCAGCGGTTCTGGCGCACCCCGACCCACACCACCGCTGCGCCCTCCAAGGCCCAGGCGGCGGCCGTCCATCGCCCATCCAGAGCCAGCGGAACAGCCAGCGTGACGAACACCACACCCAGGGCGAGGAAGGCTTCGACCAGCATGCGCAGCAGCTCGCGGTGACGCGTGTAGACGAGGCGTGCAAGGACGATGTACACCAGGCTCAAGGCCAGTGCGCTGAAAGCGGCGCCGTACTCGATCTCGCGCATCAGCCGGAGCTGGAAGCCGAAGGCGAGCAACGGCACACCGAACACCAGGGTGGCGTCCATGTAGCGCTCTATTCGCGTGGCCTGGCGCTGCGCGAACAGCACCGGGATGGCGAGGTACATGAGGAAGAACAAGATCAGGAAGGGCTGCGTGCTGACATAAAGCTCGGGACGATAGAACCGCGCCCCCCAGGCCGCGCCGATGCCGAACGTGAAGACGAAGCCCACCAGGTTGAGCGGCCGCCAGGACCGGAACCAGGCGATCGTTAGGATGCCCGCGTTCAGCACGGCATAGTAGCTGAACAGCATGACGTGGCTCCCGCCGCCCGTCGAGGCGAGGATGGGCGCAAGAAAGCCACCGCTTGCGCCGAGCATGGCGAGCGACTGCGAGTTCTGCAGGATCGCGAGCGCCGCCGAAAGCACCGCGATCAGGAGCAACAGCACCAGCGCCGCGCTCGGGGGGAGCAGCCCGAACAGTCGCAGAGATGCGAATACGGTGAGGTACAGTACGCCGATCCCGCCGCCCTGGAGGGCCAGCGCATAGCCGGCGCGGCGCAGGCGCAGGCGCCAGCCCACCAGCAGCATGGCGATTGCGCCGGCGGCCACGCCGATCAGACGCGCCTCGATCGGGACGTGGGTGCGCTCGTAGGCGTACTTGAGCAGGAATGCCACGCCGAAGAACAGCACCACTACGCCCACCCGCACAACAGTGTTGCCGCCCAGCACCCAGCTCAGCCAGGCGGGCCGCCCGGCTGGACCTGGCGCCAGAGTCGGCTGCGATGCCGCCGGCACCGGCGTGGGCTCGCGCTCGATCTCGATCTCAGGGCCGACGCTCGCGGCTGGCTCGGGCGCGATCTCGAACGTGGGGAACGGCTCGGGCGGTGCCGCCGCTTCGGGTATTGGCGCTTCCGGCGCGAGCGATGGCTGGGCGGGCCAAGGCGGAACCGGCCGGGCTTGCAGGGCGTGGCGCAGGTCGGCGATCTCCTGCTCCAGCTTGCGCAGCCTCTCCTCGGTGGAGCGGCCGAGCGCCAGCCGCAATGCATAGCCGGCCAGGGCGCCCAGCGCTGCGCCGTAGAAGGCCCCTTCGATGTCCTCGACGGCTGCGCCCACGACCAGGCCGATGATCAGGCCGATGAACCACATGGGGTACCCGATCCTCCATGAGGGAAACACGTCCGGGCATGCATACGCCATGCCCGAAGAGGTGGCTCAGGCGGCCAGAATGCGCGCCCGCAGCCTGGAGGAGAGATAGTCGGCCGTCATGACCATGGCCAGGATGACCAGCACGCAGACGGCGGTGTCCTGGTACTGGAACAGCTTCAGCGAGCTCATCAGCTCGAAGCCGATGCCACCGGCGCCCACCATGCCCAGGATCGTCGCAGCGCGCAGATTGACCTCGAACCGGTACAGGGTCGCAGCGATCCAGGAGGGGATGACCTGCGGCAGCACGCCGAAGACCACCACTAGGGCAGGGCGTGCGCCGGTCGCGCGCAGGGCCTCCACCGGGCCGGCATCGATCTCCTCGACCGCTTCGGCGAAAAATTTCCCCAGCATGCCGGCGCCATGGATGGCCAGCGCCAGCACCCCGGAGAACGGGCCCAGCCCGACCGCCGCCACGAAAATCAGCGCGAAGATGATCTCGTTGATCCCGCGCAGGGCATTGAGCACCTGTCGCATGGCGTGGAACACCAGCAGGTTCGGGCTCAGGTTGCGCGCAGCGAGGAAGCACAGCGGCAGGGCCATCAGCACCGCCAGCAGGGTGCCCCACAGCGCGATCTGGATGGTCTCGATGACGGGCTTGACCAGCCGCTCGAAGAACGCCCAGTTGGGCGGCACCATGCGCGAGATCAGGTCGAAGACCCAGGGCAGGCCGCGCACCAGCTCGGCGACGCTGAAGCCGATGCCGCGCGCGCTCCACCACAGCACCGCCGCGCCCAGGGCCAGCAGGACCAACCACCGCAGCGTGCGACCTACGGTCCAGGTGCCGCCGAGCAGGAAGTGGAAGCGCCTCATAGTGGCAACGCCTTCGTCTCGACGTCGCGCTCTGCTTCTGGCGCCGGACTCGTCGCACCGGCTGCCAGACCAGGGTAGATGCGGGCCAGCGCGGCGGGGGTGAGCTCATCCGGGCCGCCTTCGAACACCACTTCACCGGCGCCGATGCCGACGATGCGGTCGGCAAACTCCAGGGCGTACTCGACCTGATGCAGATTGCACAGCACAGCGATGCCGAGCTCGTGAGCGGCGCGACGCAGATCGTCCAGCACCACCCGCGCGGTCTTGGGATCGAGGCTGGCTACGGGTTCATCGGCGAGGATTACCTGCGGCTGCTGTGCCAGGGCCCGTGCGATGCCCACTCGCTGCTGCTGTCCACCGGAGAGGCGATCGGCGCGGTCCAGGGCGCGGTCAGCCAGGGCCACGCGGCGCAGGGCGTCCAGCGCGATGTCCACGTCCGCGCGCGGAAACAGCTGCAGCGCCGCCGCCAGCCCCGGCATGCCGGCCAAGCGTCCGGTGAGCACGTTCTTCAGCACCGACAGGCGCGCCACCAGATTGTGGTCCTGAAAGATCATGCCGATGTGCTGGCGCAGCTCGCGCAGCTCCCGGCGGTTGCGCGGCGCACCCCTGCCGCCAATCACGACCTCGCCTGCGCTGGGCTCGGTGAGGCGGTTCAGGCACCGCAGCAGGGTGGACTTGCCGGCGCCGGAGGGTCCCAGCACAACGCACATCTCCCCGGCGGATACCACCAAGTCCACGCCGCGCAGTGCGGCGAAGTTCCCGTAGGTCTTGCTGAGGCCGCGGACGTGGATCATTTCATCTTCCGCAGGTCGAGGTTGAGCACCTTCGCGGCTTCCCGGACCACCGCGAAGTTGGCGTCGGTCGCCGGCACCCAGCGCTTGATGATGGTGCCCTTGCTCCACGGCAAGTCGCGCATCGAGGCGAACGCGGCGCGAATGCGCTGCTTGAGCGGCTCGGGGAGGTCGCTGCGCATCACCGCCGGGGCGCCGGGAATCGGATCGGATGTCCACACAATCTGGATCTCGTCCCCCTTCACCACACCGCGAGCGACTGCCGCCTCGAACAGGCCGTCGGCTACTGCAGCAGCGTCCACCTTGCCATTCTGCACAGCAATGGCGCTGGCATCATGGCTGCCGGCAAAGATCGAACGAAAGTCGGCATTGGGGTCGAGGCCGGCGCGGATCATAGCGGTCTTTGGGAACAGGTGCCCCGAAGTAGAGCTGGGGTCGACGAAGGCGAAGGTCTTGCCCTTGAGGTCGGCGAGCGAGCGGATATTGCGCTCCTTGCGCGCAATGATCAACGAGTGGTAGCTCGCACCCTGCTTCTGGGTCTCGGGAACGGCGATCGGATCGACTCCTGCCACCGAGGCGGCGAGCACATAGGAGAAGGGCCCGAGCAGCGCCACGTCGAGCTTCTTCGCGCGCAGCGCCTCGATCACGCCGTTGTAGTCGGTGGCGACGAACGGCTTGACCTCCATGCCCAGCGAGGTGCGCAGCGCCTCGATCATCGCCTGGTTGTCGGCGATCATCAGGCGCGGGTCTTCCGCCGGCACCAAGCCGATGTTCAGGGTACCTTGCGCCTGCGCAGCACAGGGCGCGAGCAGCCCGACGCAGACGATCAGGCCAGCCAGCCAACGCCACTGCGCCCAGATGCGTATCCATGCCCTCACTTCGACCCTCCCTCTTCTACTACCTAGCCGCGAAACCTGCCCCGGACTCGATCCAGGGACGCCAAGAGAACACAACCTCATTGACGGCTTTCTTCGTGTTCCGTCGTGTCCTTCGTGGTGAATGAGTTCGTCGGTTCTCCTCTGTGGCTCGGCAGCTTCACCTCAAGCGATGCGCACGCCCTGACGCCAGGTCGCCAGCGGCACCGGGACGGGCGGCAAGTGCGGCGCGCTCGCGGTCTCGCGTACGCGCACGAAGTCTGCGCGCTTGCCGACGGCGATCTCGCCACGATCGTGCAGGCCGACCAGCCGGGCCGGGTTGCAGGATACCGCAGCGATTGCCTTGGGCAGGCTCCAGCCGGCCTGGTCGCGCAGCAGAAATGCGCCGTGCAGCAGCGCATGGGGCACGTAATCCGACGACAGGCAATCGAGCAGATCGTCGCGCGCCAGCGTGAGCGCCGAGACGTTGCCGGAGTGCGATCCGCCTCGCACCAGGTTGGGCGCACCCATGACGATGCCCAGTCCGTGCTCCCGTGCAGCCAGCGCCGCCGCCACCGTGGTGGGGAACTCAGAGATGGTCATGCCGCTCGCCAGCGCCTCGTCGATGTGCTCCGGCACCGTGTCGTCGTGGCTGGCGAGCGGGATGTGGCGCTCTGCGCACAGAGCCAGCAGCCCGCGCCGGTTGCGCTGCGCGTTGCGCGCCTGCATGTCCTGGCGCTCTGCCACGACCCGGGCGAGGTGCTCGTCGCTCCAGCGCTGGTTGCGCTGGGTGTACGTGCGGAACTTCTCCACGTCCATCCACTGGCGCTGGCCGGGAGTGTGGTCCATGAGCGAGACCAGGCGCACCATCGGATCGTCAAGAAACGGGGCAGCTACCTCGAGCATGTTGTCGCATGCCAGCTCGCAGCGAATGTGCAACAGGTGCTCGGCGCGCAGCAGTCCCCCCTCTCGCGCATGGCGCAGCGCGCTGGCCGCGTCCTGCAGGCCCTGGGCACGCACCGAGCGCTCGTCGAAGTCGCCCACCCCCATGGCGTCCAGCACCGTGGTGATGCCGGCGGCCGAGACCTGCGCGTCATGGGTGAGCAGGGCCGACATGGCCGGCCAGCGCACGCCTGGACGGGGCTCGAGGTGCTTTTCCAGGTTGTCGGTGTGCAGCTCGATCAGCCCTGCGACAAGGTAATCGCCGTTCCAGTCTTCTGCGTCAGAGCGGTGGTCACGGCCCCGCCGCAGGTCCACGATCATGCCGTCGCGCATCAGCACTGTTCCGAGGACGATCTCGTCCGCCGTGACGATCCGGGCGTTGGTGATGATTCGATGTGTCGTCATGTCGCGCATGATAACGTTCCCAGCGTGATCTTATGAACTCCCGCTACGCCATCTACTTCGCGCCGTCCGAAGCCTCGCTGCTGTGGCGCGCCGCAAGCCAGTGGCTGGGTCGCGACGCTGCGCGCAACGTTGCGCTCGCGCAGCCCGAGGTGCCCGGCTACAGCGCAGAACAGGTGGCTGCGCTGACGCAGACCCCCAGGCTGTACGGGTTCCATGCCACGCTGAAAGCGCCATTCCACCTGGACGAGGGCCAGTCGGCTGCAGCGCTGTGCGGAGCGCTTGCACGGTTCGCACAAGAACGGGTCGCATTCGCACTCCCCGAGCTGGAAGTGGCCCTACTGTCCGGCTTTCTCGCGCTGCTCCCGAAGCAGCGCAGCGCAGCGCTGCACGCACTCGCCGACGACTGCGTGGCCGCGTTCGAACCCTTCCGGCGCCCTCCCGAGGCCAGCGAGCTTGCACGGCGTCGCGTCGCTGGCCTCACAGCCGGCCAGGACACTCTGCTGGCGCGCTTCGGCTATCCCTACGTGCTGGATCAGTTCCGGTTCCACATGACGCTCACGGGGCCTCTGGAGCCGTCGGACGGTGCACGGCTGCGGCAGT
>Ga0209592_1000445_pt1 | contig 12371 bp, 8 predicted proteins | sample PPLLak2March2015_2_FD_187251 | JGI IMG/M metagenome (GOLD analysis project Ga0209592, IMG submission 187251) | Freshwater sediment microbial communities from Prairie Pothole Lake near Jamestown, North Dakota, USA - PPLs Lake P8 Core (3) Depth... | ecosystem: Environmental > Aquatic > Freshwater >... | reverse complement strand
GATACTTAAGAATTGAAACTTAGATAGAAAATTCAACCTGCATATCAGTCATCTCAACTCACATTTCCCTTTCTCATTTAAGTTTTTGAAGCTGACGATTTAACAGCTTTTAGCTTTGCTTCAAATGAATTTAATTTTTTGAAGTAATTAACAAGTGGATAAATTAATAAACTATCACATGAACAGGAATTCAAAAGAAATGAATGTTATTTGCAGCGAACATTTCTTTAATGATATTTTCACATTCCCATAAATAGACAAACCAGAGTTTTATTTAATAGATTAAGAGGACTTTAAAACAGGTCAACGTTTCCAATATGGTTTCAAGGCAGGACTTGCTCCGTACCATACAAGAAAAGCCAGCCAGGATTGATTTTTCATGCTAATGAAACATAGTTTAAGTACTTGTACTAAAATTTAAGCAATTTGAAACATAGTTGCTATATGGTACCCTGTTCCTGATCTACCTTTGTGATATAAGTAAATTATTTTTTAACTAAAAAGTAGCTCCGGGAGCTTTTGTTATGTTAACATGGAAAAGAGTCAGACTTTGATATTCAATTCAATTCACAAAAAATTGACACTGGCTTGAATAAGGTTTGTTTTATCAACTAACATCTATCAACTATGAAGACACTAAAAAAACTATTATTCTTTATTTTAGGTATCGGGCTGCTTTTTGCCTGTTCGAAATCCGACAGTTTCTGGGGTGACGAACCTTTAGGAAAGACAATGAATGGTGGTCATGACCAGCCGGTCATGGTGGCCATGCCGTTTAAAGCCGATCTTATAGGGGAGTATAAATTACAGGAACCGGAAGTAAAATGTGGCTATTCTGAAGAGAACCCTTATATGTATCATATAATTGTTACTGCAAATGGGACAGCTACTCATCTTGGAAAGACTTATGCATACTTTGATTTCTGCTGCAATGTGGAGACCGGGGTCTATGGGCCGGCTGATATATATCTTGTTGCTGCTAATGGTGATATGCTGTTTCTTTCCGGCGAGGGACAGGTTATGACGGGAAGACTGGATTACCATCCTGATTATGTTAATTCATATTGGAAAGATCCAATGATTGTTCTGGGAGGTACAGGACGTTTTGCAGGGGCAACAGGCACTATTATGACCGATGACTATAATAGTGATCTGGACCCAAATTCACATCATCACTGGACAGGAACCATCACGCTGGTAAAAGGGAAATAGCTCCGCCTGGGGCGTTAAGTAAGGATTGATGTATGAACATTTGAACAATCGAATGCAGAACTTCTAACTTTGCTATTCGTTTGTTCCTGATGCTAAATTTTAAGTTCCCTTTAGGGGGTTTGGGGGCGAAAAGTATGGAGTATGAAGCCTCGTTTCACTCAGCTTGATCCTCTTCAGGGGTGCTTAACAACGAAAAAGCCCTGTCCCGCCTTCGGCGTGACTCGGGTCTTTTTATTTGTAACGCAATGTGACGAAAAATCTAACCTGGATTTAATAAGAGATATCAGTAAAATTATTAACCTGCCGGATTGTCTTTAAGGAAACAAGATCATTAATTCAACCTTGGCCTGAGTTTTAATTATCTATATTTTTCATCCAACCGCTTTGTATATTTACCAATAGTAATCAAGATTAAAACTCCAGGATAAAACAAGTCTGGCTTTTCTCAGAAGATATGGCTACGATTGATCCATTATGCATTTTCATAATTTCCTGTGATATACTTAATCCTACACCAGATCCTCCTTTCTTTGTTGTAAAGAATGGAACAAAAATTTTCTCCAGTAAATCTCCGGGAATCACGGGTCCGTTATTAATGATCTTTATGATTATTCTGTTCAGTGAATTCTTTAACATAATGATCTCTATCTTCCTCTTCCCTTCATTTTCCATTACCGCATCCAGGGAATTATTAATAAGATTTATCATTACCTGGTTCAGAAGCTTTTTATCGGCAATTATTTCATTTAATGACTTTTCCGCAGAAATTGTGAATTCAATATTGCTTTCTTTCATCTTGCCTGTAAAGACAATTTTCAACTGTTCAATCCACTCATCAACCGAAAATGGGCTGAATTCCGGCTGGGGTAATTTAGAAATCTTTCGATAATTGTTCATGAAGTTAACGAGGCTGGTGCTCTGCTCATTTATAAGCTGAAGTCCGCTGACAGCTGTCTTTATTACAGACTCATCAACCTGGGGACTTTTCTTTTGCTTTCCATCAAAACTGAATAATGTGTGCAATTCCCTGGCTACCGATGTCAGGGGAGAAAGAATATTCATTATCTCGTGAGTCAGAACACTTATCAGCTTTCTGTAAGATTCCAGTTCCTTCGATTCCAGTTCATACCTGATATCCTGAATTGAAATCAGCTTTAGCTCCTCATCTTTTCTGCGAATCATGCTAGTCCTGAAAAATAATAATTGCAGATTATTTGAGACAAAGCTTTTATATGTTACATTTTCTCCTGGTCTCAGATTGCTGACCGCTTCATAAAAAGCAGGATGCCTGATTCTTAAAAGGTCAGGATTTGTTGTATCCGGTGATATGCCTGCATAAGTGCAGGCTGTTTTATTGATTAATTCAATCCTGTTATTGCTGTCCAGGACTATCAATCCCGCTGACGAATTTTGAATCAGTGATCTGTAGTATGATTCATTAGATTCATTCCTTAGCTTTATTTCCTGGAAGTAATCGTTTAAGCGGTTCATGCTTTCATATACCCTCCTCAAACCTTTGTTTTTGATTTTTTCCTGAAATCGGATTGTAGTGTCATCATTCCGGAGAGCATCAAATAAAAACATAATTGCTTCGTTTGTTGCATTATAGATCCTGTTCACCAGTAGGATGCATATCAGACCTGAAATCAATAAAATAATGGAAACAGACAACATATGCTTTTCAAAAAAAAATCCCGCCCCCAGGAATGAAAGTGAGGTAAGTAAAAGCAGAATTACTCTAACCCTAATATTTAATAGCTTTTCAGATTCCATATTTCTTTATTTTATTATACAGGGTTTGCCTGGTTATTCCCAATTGTTCTGCAGTCATTAACTGGTTAAAATTGTTCTTTTTCAAAGTACTGATGATCATTTTTCTCTCCATCTCTTCGAGTGTTTCTGTTTCATTCATGACAATAACATCATTATCAAAGAAAACAAAATCCGTTGACTTTAATTTGTCCCCCTCGGCAAGGATCACCGCTTTTTCAATAGTGTGCTGCAATTCCCGGATATTTCCAAACCACTGGTTTTTTTTAAGCTTCTCCAGCCCGTCTTTTTGCAGTTCGAGGTAATTCTTGTTGTATTTCCTTCCATATGTTTTAAGGAAATGGTTCGCCAGATCTTCAATATCCTCCAATCTCTCTCGCAATGGTGGCAGGTGAATTAATATTGTATTCATCCTGTAAAGAAGATCCTGCCGGAACTGATTTTGTGCAACCAGATCTGTCAGTTTCTTATTCGTGGCGCTTATCAGCCGGAAATCCACAGAAATTTCCTTGTTGGAACCAACTGGAGTGACAACCCTTGTTTGAAGAACTGTAAGAATTTTTGCTTGCAGGTTCAGTGGAATATTTCCTATCTCATCAAGGAAGAGAGTTCCTTTATCGGCCATTGTAAATCTGCCAGTTTTATCTTCATAAGCATTTGTAAAAGATCCTTTCTTATGTCCGAAGAGTTCACTTTCAAAAAGGGATTCAGCCAGAGATGTTAAATCAACAAGTACAAATAATTCATTTTTACGATTAGACCTGTTGTGTATTTCCCTGGCAATAAGCTCTTTGCCAGTCCCGTTTTCTCCTGTTATCAGGATACTGGCATCGGTACCGGCTATCTTATCTGTCAGATTCATTATTTCCTGCATTACTCGTGACTTACCGATAATCAAAGGATAGCTTTTATTAGCATCCTTTTTCAGTAATTTCTCCTTTGATTTTAAATGTGAAATCTCCAGGTTCGACATTCTCAGCCTGCAGGCTGCGTCCAGTGTAGCTTTTAGCTTTTCATTATCCCATGGTTTTAAAACAAAATCTGCCGCACCTTCCTTAAGTGATCTGACTGCCAGTTCAATGTCGCCATAAGCAGTTATCATTACCACCTCTACCAGGGGTGCTTTATTTTTAATCTCCCTAAGCCAGAATAAGCCTTCATTTCCTGAATTTACTCCGGCTCTGTAATTCATGTCGAGCAAAATCACATCCGGTTCACTTTTTTCAAGCTCTGAATAAAGCTGATTCGGGTTGGATATTGTTTTGACAGATTCATATTCCGTTTTCAGAAGTAGTTTAAGGGCGTTGAGGATCCCCTGATTATCATCGATTATAAGCAGTTTTATGTTTCTCATTGCATAATCAATTATTCATTAAATGTAAAATATTTTTAAGATTCTATGTAAAAAAATTTTACTTCTACAAGAATTACGTTTTTATATTATATTGATTATTACATATTAAACTGATCTGGCACGAACTTGGACCATTAAAGGAAAACAAAAAATATTATGATAAAAACTGTCAATTTATCGAAAGTCTTTAAAACCGAAATGGTTGAAACTACAGCACTTAATAATGTTAATCTCGAAGTCGCCAAGGGTGAATTTGTAGCTGTAATGGGGCCCTCCGGATGTGGAAAATCAACATTACTGAACATTCTGGGTCTGCTCGACAATTCTGATTCCGGAGAATATTATTTCGATGGTATTGAAATTTCCGGTTTTAATGAAAAACAAAGGACAAACCTGCGTAAAGGGAATATTGGGTTTATATTTCAGAGCTTTAACCTTATTGATGACCTGAATATTTATGAAAATGTCGAATTGCCTCTCCTGGCGCTGGGAGAGAAAAAGTTTCAGCGACGGAAAAAAGTGGAAGAGATCCTTGATAAAATGAGAATTGGCCATAGGAAAAACCATTTCCCAAAACAACTTTCCGGAGGTCAGCAGCAGCGCGCAGCGATTGCCCGTGCCCTGATTACACGTCCCAAAATCATCCTGGCGGATGAGCCTACCGGAAACCTCGATTCAACCAACGGAGAGCAGGTTATGCATTTACTTGAAGAATTGAATACTACCGGTACGACTATCATTATGGTCACACATTCACTTGGTCATGCTGAAAGAGCTCACAGGATTGTTAACCTGTTTGACGGACAACTTGTAATGGAAAGATCCGATAAGGTTTTTGAGCCTGTCCGAAAACTCTTATCAGCAATTTAATCTTACTCAAATACAATTAAAAGATGATATCACAATCAATTTATATGCTGCTCCGAAGGATTTTCAAAGAAAAATTGATCTATTTAATAATCTTTGCCAACCTGATAATCGGATATGCCACATTTATAGTAATCAGCCAGTTCATAAGCGGGCAATTTATGTGGGATAATTACAATACAAATTACGATAGGATTTACAGGCTTCAGCTGTTTATGGATCAAAAGGAAAATACATTGAAACATACCTGGAGTGTTACCGCAGCTCTCAGCCGGAAAGACCTTATTGACCTCCCTGAAATTGAAAAAATTGCCCTGATTCATGATGTAGGTGACAATAACAAAAGCGGAGTTTTTCTGTCTGTTGATAAGAAAAACCAGTTCCTGTCGCGATTTGGATATTATGCAGATCAGTCAGTCTTTGATATTTTCACTTTTAAATTTATTGAAGGGGATTCCAATCAAGCCCTTACCAAGCCCTATTCAATTGTCCTGTCAAAAGAACTGGCTGATAAACTGTTCCCGGGAGGAAATGCCCTGGGTAAACAGGTTTATGGTGAAAATAAGGTTGTCTTCAATGTTACAGGGGTATTTGAAGATCTTCCGGTCAGGACAACCTGGAGGCCGGCTTACCTTCTTCCAATGCTTTCATATGCTGTTCTTACCGGGCAGAAGAATTATGAAAATAATTATTGGGGATATACATTTCACACATATGTCTTGCTGAAGCCAAATGCAAATCCTGCAGCTATAGATAACAAAATTTATGATGCACTTAAGGATTTCCGTAAAGAGCATCATCCTTATCTGCGTCCAATGGCGAAACTTAATGTGAATCCTTTCTTCGATCCTTCCTTGTATATAGCAATTGGTCTTCTTACCTTTCTGTCAGTTCTTATCCTTATCCTTTCTTCAATAAACTTCATCAATCTGCAGACCGCCAGTGCAACAGACCGCTTCAGGGAAATAGGAATTAAAAAAACGATGGGCTTTAACAGGAGACGCCTCTGGTTTCAGTTCATGCTTGAGTCAATGTCATTAACGGTAGCAGCATCCCTGACAGGTATTTTTATTGCTCAACTGGCACTTCCTTCTTTGAATAATATGATAGGATGGGGGAGCTTCCCGAACATTCTTGAAAATCCAAAACTCATTTTCATAATCCTGGCTGTAACCCTTATAACAGGATTTTTATCAGGCATACACCCCGCCTATATTATTTCTTCCTATAACCCCGTGGCTGCCTTGAAACAAAAGTTTATTTCTGAAAAATCAAATGGCATAAACCTTAAAAAGATCCTTGTTACCATCCAGTTCAGCATTTCGGTTTTTATGCTTATCGTTGCTTTTATAATTTTCAGGCAGACAAATTTCATGCTGACAAAAGATTTGGGCTTTAACAGTCAAACGATATTGTATTCGAATATTGTGACAAGCAAAGAAGGTTCATTCGAACCTTTAAAGCAGCGGTTGCTTGAACATCGTGAAATTAAAGACGCCTGCGTATCTGATTATATTCCATTTATCCTGCCCGGAGGTGACGATTTGAACTGGGAAGGAGGAAAACCTGATGAGAAGGTCTTTGTCAGATACAGCAATATAAGCTATGACTTTGTCACGACTTATGAATTGGAAATGATAACAGGACGGAATTTTTCAATAGAGTACCCTGCTGACAGAAACAATTGTCTTATTAACGAAACGGCAGCGAAGGTTTTTGGATGGCAGGATCCTATTGGCAAACGTATTAAAGCATCAGGCAAAAACTATGATGTAATTGGAGTAATCAAGGATTACACTGTATTCTCAGTTTCTAATCCTAATGAACCTCATTTGTACAGACTCCTCCAGGATTCCATAGTCTCAAATGCAGTATATTCCATAAATTTTGCTCCGGGGAAAGAGAAAGAAGCAATGAATATTGTTAAAGAAGAATTTCAAAAATTCTTCCCTGATGATGCCTTTGAGTTCAGCGATATTAAATTTCTTACACAAAATGAAGGTGCCGTAAAAGCTTTTCAGAGTTTACAAAGAATAACCGGTCTGATTGCTATTCTTACCATTATAATTTCATCCATTGGCATATTTGGTCTGATATTATTCATGACCCAGCGAAAAATGAAAGAGGTGGGTATACGTAAAGTCCTGGGATTTTCTTATGGCAGTCTTTACGTTAATCTCTCCTCGTGGTTTCTCCGGTTGATTTTAATATCTTTTTTAATAGCTTGGCCAGCAGCATATTATGTTTATAAAGTACTTCCTGGTGCAAATAAATACGGAGTTCAGATCTGGGAGTTTCTATCAGCCTCCTTAATTATTCTTGCAGTGGCTTTTGCCACAATAAGTTATCAGATTATCAGGGCCCTGAGAGTCAGGCCTGTAGAAATTCTTAAAGATGAATAGGCCAGGCAGGAGTTTGTTGGATACACTTTCTCTGGCTGTCGCTTTCTTTATCCTCCCGTTAAAAGGCATGCAACCACGTTCTGTTTGTCCGCCCGCTAAACAAGCCTTTTAGGCGCGACCATACAGGGTGTGGTTCGCACCTTTTCCGGTTTGTCCTCGCACATTCTAAAGTTTTAAATTGTTAAAAATGATCCTTTCAACCCGACCGCAGGGAGGGATCTTATACGATTACCAGTATTTTATTTAATATTATGATTAGCCGTAGAAATTAAAGTACAAATAGCTTATAATGTATAAAATATGTAAAGTAGACATGAGTACCAGAAGGAGGGATCTTAGACTTCATGCCAGCCCGGATTGAATTACTTTAGAAGTTGTGTTTAAAGATTAGCCTCAAGAACCACAGAAAAGACTAAAATAAAAAAACCGTCTCAAATATATTATGTGACGGCTTCTTTGTGAAGATCAGGCATATTTAATGAACTTCTTTATCCACGATGAAATACTGGTATCCCCGATAAACGAGTTTATGTTTTCAAAAGCAAGGATAAATGACTCGTGCATTAAGTCCTCAGCTGACGCAGGATCATTAACTATTTTCAAACATATGCTGAAGACCGGTTTATTACAGAGTTTATAAATCTGAAGTTGAGCTTTGTGGTCACCTTTTTTACATCTTTGAATGAGTTCTTCAGTTAATTCTGTAGTATTATTCTCCAGATTTGTAGATTGTGGTTTCATGACTTTAAATAAGGTTAGAATATTATCAATTTCATGATTAACACTGTTCGATTCTATATTAATTCCGTGATAAATAAATTTGTTTAGTATTTAATGTCCTAAGATCATGCCAGATATGTTATATTCTAGTTATCAATGATATAAGATTCAAATGTCATTTCAGACGTAAATTAATTTTACATTATTTGGTTTAAGAATTTTACATTCAATCTACATCCACTATAAAGGGAATTGATCTTAATCACTCTGATTCGGTATTAAATAAGCACGGGTGGATTAAGGCTGGACGCTCACTGATGTCGTACGGCAACAGGCTTTTTCTTTGGAGCGGAGAATAATGAAATATCTAACCTGAAATTGATTGAGGATATTTCTAGAATATCGGGATTCATAGAATCAGAATCATCTTGTTTTTAATCAGGTCACAATCTTTTACGAATTGTAGCTGGCGACAATTATAATTGAAATTTTAAAATAAACTTAGACCCCTTATCAGGAGCAGAAATCACTGAAATTGTGCCATCATGATTTTGCATTATTTGCTTTGACAGACTCAGTCCTATGCCTGAACCATTTTCTTTGGTTGTATAAAATGGTACAAAAATATCTTCAATGATATCACCGGAGATTCCAATTCCATTGTCTTCAACTTGAATTATTGTACCATCATCGACATAGAATGCTTTCAGGTTAATTGTTCCATTCTTCTTACTGGATAAAGCATCAATAGCGTTTTTTATTAAATTTATGAGAATCTGTTCAACCTGGGCATAGTCTGCAACAATTTCAATATCTTCAGGACAAACACTTACAATAATTCTTATGTTATTTGAAATATCTGATTCCATGAGGAGTTTGCATTTCCGGAACTGACTATCAATTGTGAATTTGCTTAGGTTAGGTTTTGGCAATGATGTTAAGCTTCTGTATTTATCAACAAAATCCAGTAATCCTTTTCCTGTTTCTTCAATGGTATTTAATCCGGAAAGGGTTTTATTAACTATTTGACGATCTATTTTTTCCAATGGAACAGGGATTTCATCGTCCTTCTTTTTAAAGTACCCCGAAATCACCGACGTAAGAGAGGTAATCGGACTTATGGAATTCATGATTTCATGGGTCAACACCCGAACCAGTCTTTGCCAGGAATCTGATTCTTTTTTATCGAGTTCATTTGTAATATCCTGAAAAGAAACCAGTTTTATCACAGTGCGTTCAAATCTCAGTTCAGTGGCCTTTACTAAAATACTCTGTAAGAGATTGTCTATTTTCATTTTATGTAATATTTCCTGCCCCGGTTTTATGCTATTTACAATTTTATATATTTCATCATTTAAAGTTTTTAATGACGATATTTGCCAGAGTTGTTGAACGTTTAAATACCTTTTTGCAGTCCTGTTATAAATTCCTATGGTGCCATTCAGATTGAAGGATAATAGTCCAATATCAACATGGTCAACAACACTTTGTAAGAAATGACCTGTTCTCTCATTTTCAATTTTAACATTCTGAATGACCGTATTTACGTTATTCATTCTGTCATACAATTTTCTGAATGAGTTATTCTTTGCATTTTCAGAAAATCGAATGGATGAGTCCTGATCCTGAACTGATGAAAAGAATTTCTCGAGATCTGCATTTGTTTTATTGACTTGATTTACCATTAACCAGGTCTGTAATACTATCAGAAAAATAATACCTGCCAATGTAAAATAGTATCCCTGGTCAAGATGTGGCAATAATATTCCTAATGCAATAGACGATAAGGCAATTAAAGTTATCCGGATGAGCACATTGATAAAGAAGTTATTTAATACCATGGTTTTCGTTTTTTAAAGGTTATACTTTTGCATCTTGTTGTACATGGTTTGCCGCGCTAATCCCAATTCTTTTGATGCTTTTAATACACTCCCGTTATTGTTGTTCAGAGCATTTAGCAGGGCTTGTTTTTCTATTCCGGCAAATGTTGGTGGCTTTTCCTGATGGTTTGTTTGATGTGTCGTATGCAAGATGATAAAGTCATCGGGCGTTAGTACATCAGAATCACATAATATGACAGCCTTTTCTATGGTATGCCGCAACTCTCTCACATTTCCCGGCCAGTTATATTTCATGAGTTTATCCAGGGTTTTGCTGCTAAATCTCAAGTAATATTTCTCGTATTTGTTTGCATTCTCCTTTAAGAAATGCTCTGCAAGCAAAATAATATCCTCACCGCGGTCACGCAAAGGAGGGATTTCAATAACAATTGTGTTAATCCGGTAATATAAATCCTCGCGAAAGAGATTTTTCGAAACCATTTCTTCGAGATTTTTATTCGTTGCACAGATTAACCGTATATCAAAAGGGATCGGAGTTTTTGAGCCTACCTTATAAATTATACGATTTTGAATGGCTGCCAGCAGTTTTGATTGCATGGTAAGAGAAAGGTTGCCTATTTCATCCAGAAACAAGGTGCCTCCTGAAGCCGTTTCAAACCATCCGGGTTTATCTTCCCTGGCATCGGTAAATGCCCCTTTAATATGCCCGAACATTTCACTCTCAAATAATGTATCAGTAATTGTGCCTATGTCAATGCTGATAAAGACTTCATCAGCTCTGCCCGAATTATTATGGATTTCTCTTACAATTAATTCTTTTCCTGTCCCATTCTCGCCTATGACTAAAACATTTGCATCTGTCGCGGCTACCTTGTCTATTACCTTCAATACATTTCCCATTACCTGTGATTTGCCAATCAAAGGACCATCTTTTTTAGTCAGCCTTTTGTTTATCTGTTTTTGCCTGTCGCGGAGCTTTTTATTCTCAATCTTTGATTGCCTGAGTTTAAATGCTGCCTGCATGGTAGCAATAAGTTTATTATTGTCCCATGGCTTTGCTACAAAATCAGTAGCGCCTTCTTTTATAGCCCTGACAGCCAGATTAACATCGGAATAAGCAGTTATCATCACAACAGTAGCTATCGGATCTGTTTTTAATATACGGTTAAGCCAGTATATACCTTCATTGCCCGTATTAACACCTGCTGAAAAGTTCATGTCCAACAAGATCACATCAAACTCCTCCTTGTTAATATAACTAATGATTTGATTAGGATTTGATAACCCTGTAATACTTTCAAATTCCGGTTCAAGCAACTGAATCAATGCTTTTAAAACCTGTTTGTGATCGTCAATAATCAACAATTTGCCATTCATCTTATATACTTAAAATTTCTAATTATGTCTATAATATGGACATCTAATGCCCCTATATTAGACAAATATAAATAATATTATTATGAGTTTATTACTTAAATAACTAATTTTCAGAAAGTAATATATAAGGGCATGGTAATTGAAAATTACAGCTGAAATTCTTAAATTGTAATTTAATATGAGTTAAACATGATCAGGAACTACTTTAAAATAGCCGTTCGGAATATCAAAAGGAATTACACAATCTCAATTCTGAATATAAGCGGGATGGCAATAGGTATGGCCTGTGCAGTTTTAATTCTTGTATGGGTCCAGGAAGAATGGAGCTATGACAGGCACTTTGAAAATGTTGATAATTTATACCGTGTTGTTTCCTCCGGAGGAGATGGCTCTTTATCTGCTGTAACACCCGGTCCTCTGGGCCCTGCCCTCAAAGAAGAATATCCTGAAATTGTCCGGTCTTCCAGATACATACCCGGTAATTTGTTGTCATTTAAAAAGGAAGATGAATTTATCGAAGAATCTGTTACAATCGCTGACAAGGACTTCTTAAAAATGTTCAATATCGAGTTTATCGAGGGAGATATCAATAGTGCTTTAAATGACCCTCGCAATATGATTATCTCGGAAAAAATATCAGATAAATATTTCGGGAATGAAGATCCGGTTGGTAAAACATTGACACTGACTGAATTGAATTTGGTATTTACTATTACCGGAGTTATTAAAAGTCCGCGTAACAGTCACCTTTTGCTTGACTTTTTAATCCCTATTGAGTTCAGAAATGAATTAGGAAGTCCTTTAAAAAGTTGGTTTTGGGCATGTTAT
>Ga0209592_1000444_pt1 | contig 12384 bp, 9 predicted proteins | sample PPLLak2March2015_2_FD_187251 | JGI IMG/M metagenome (GOLD analysis project Ga0209592, IMG submission 187251) | Freshwater sediment microbial communities from Prairie Pothole Lake near Jamestown, North Dakota, USA - PPLs Lake P8 Core (3) Depth... | ecosystem: Environmental > Aquatic > Freshwater >... | reverse complement strand
ACCATGCGGGCGCGAACTCGTCGCGCACCATCCGGCCACCCGCGGCGAGCGCCGCCGCGATGCGAGCCTGCGCCTGCTCGTACGGCACCCAGATCGCGACATGGATCGCGCCGCCGCCGTCGCCGCGTGGCTCGTTCATCTGCTCGAACCAGAATGCAGGCCCGCGATCGTGCGGGTCGACGAGGTCCTCGTCGGGACTGTCGCGCCGAGGCTCGTATCCGAGCACCGCTCGCCAGAACGGTATCACCTTGGCGATGTTGGTCGCGCCGAGAATGATGAGCAGGCTCTGGACCGCGGCCGGGGCAGCGGCGAAGCCCAGCTTGCGTGCAGCTGCCGAGATCTGCCTGGCCAGCTCAACGTCACGCCGACTGGGTCCGAAGTAGTCATCGGTATACGTGATCATGTGAATGGTGACGCCATCGAGTCGCACGTCGACGCCTGGGCGGTGATCCTCGACTCCCTGCAGCTCGCTGATCGCCTGCACGAACCGGGCGCTCTCGGCAAACGACCGGGTGCGGAAGAACGCGGTCGCGCCTTCGCTGGTCAGGCGCCAGTCCTCGACGCCCTCGGCCTCTTGGAACTGGCTCGGTGTGATTTGGTCGGTCATGCGGGCCTCCTTGTCACTGAACAATAGTGCGAAACTGTCGCTTAGCTCGCCTTTATCCATGCTTACGCAGGCATGTGGTTTTAAGCCAAGACCCCTTTGAAACGGTCATCCCGCCGAGCAAGACTATTGGGTATTTTTGGCCTTGAAGTGCAGATTATTCATGGGATTGGCGATAGCGCAAATGGAAGCAGCCGCTTTCTCGTCTTTTAGTCCGGATGACTTGAGCAGCCAAAACAGACTTAAGGAAGACAATGCCAGAGATTCGGTTCGTTTTTCAGTGCGTTGAACGCCTCCCTTCATTCAACATGAGGAAGTTCTCAAGGGCGTTCCAGGAGTGGCGTTATCTCATGGCGTCCAGGGCTTGCTGAAGAAGCGCCTCGGTATATGTCGAGTTGTGGACACCCATGCTCTGGTCCTCCACTACGAACTTGTAGTTCCACATAGCACCTGCAACTGTTTCGGTGACTGTCACGGGGGTGCTGGCCCACAAACCGGTCTCCGAGTCCAACATACCTTTCTGGACGAATAAGGTCTTGAGCTCATCAACCATCGCCGTAACTTCGGTCTGCACGTCGTTGATGTCCAAATCTTCAGCACCATCATGGCACGCCTGGCAGCGCTCCACTGTGGGCTGGTAGGTGTGGTTGTTCTCTTCTCCCATGTGGCAGGCTACACAGGTGTTCTCAACCATCTGATAGTGGACGCTGGGGCTGCCCGTCACACCCATTCCACCTTCACCGAGCAGCATTTGGGCTTCAACACCGTAGTGCGTACCGAACCGACCGGATGCGACCACGATGTTTCCATCCGCGGCAACGGGCTGTTCGTTGCGGATCTGATGACAGTTGGCGCACAGGTTGCCCTTGCCGCCATCGAAGGTGCCGTCCGAATACTCCATTTTCACCGGCTGTTGATCTCCCGTCAAGGAGAAGTCTGCCAGCGTGTAGGTCGTGTGGATGTTGTGGCAGGTGCGGCAGTCGAACGGCGAGACGTTTGTAACACCTTCAACTGACGGGTCATGCGGGGGCAGGCCGGCATTGATACGCGCTTTAGCACCCTCGGTCCCATGACAACCGGCGCAGCTGGCGCTTTCGCCTCGCTCAAAAGCCTCACCCGTTCCATGAATAGAACGCTCTCTGAACTGTGCTTCCTTGGACCAGATCAGTGTGGTGTCATTATGGCACTCGGTGCAGGTCAGATCAGCAGCCGTAAGCTCACTGACCTGGGCAGCGGGGCCAGCCGGACCAGCGGGACCAGAAGGGCCTTGCGGGCCGGCCGGACCAGCGGGACCAGACGGGCCTTGCGGGCCAGCCGGACCAGCGGGACCAGCCGGACCAGCCGAGCCAGCACAGGCAGCCAGCACCAATACAGAAGAGACTATCATGATCATCAGGAATGGTTTATGTTTCATGGTACATTCTCCTCTCACGATTACTTCGCCAGTGTCTTTTGATGGTTCAATCCCACCCTCATCCATGAACGTGGACAATATTTACTCGTTACATTCACATGGGTCAGGAACGAGGGCTCCATGAAATTGCGCTGTGATCGGTTAATTATCTCCACCTCCTGTCCCATACTTACGGGAGGGATTTCAATTGTTTGGAGCACCTGCGGCGATCCAATCCAAAATTACCTGAATATTTCTATCCGATAAAGCCCCCAATGGCGGCATCGGTTTGCCCACTTCCTGGGTTCCCAGGATTTTGAGTGCCAGTAAGCTATTGTCAGGATCACCCGGAATGACGACGGGAGCGTGATCACCTGTATTCATCACCCCTTCATAAGTCGTACCATCCCATCCACCGATCGTGTCAGGGGAATCATGGCAGGCCGTACAGCGATCCTCAAAAATGGGCAGTACATCGTTCTTAAAAGAAACCACGGCGGTTATGGTTTCGTCAGGAGGTAACTGGCGAATAAATGCGACCAGCTGGGTGATTTGATCGGCGGTTAAAATTTCACCCCAGGCGATCATGGATGTCGCTCTATGTCCCAAACTGATGATGTCGTAGATATCCTGGTCGGTATTCGAAGCTTGAAATTCCGGATCACCTAAAGAGGGTGCTACCCGTACGCCATTTTCGTCCGCGCCATGACACTGGTAGCACAGCGCATCATAGATTTCATCTCCTGCCAGGGTAATGTCGCCTTCTACCGCAACTTCCGGGGGTAATTCCACGGGTGGATCGTTTTCCCATGAGCGGATATAGGCCACAATCGCATCAATTGCATCGTCCTCCAATGGCCCGCCAAAAGCACTCCCAAAAGGCGCCATCCCAAAATTCGGCTGCCCCTGAGAAATGATTTGTTTGAGTGTGAAATTATCGCGGGTTTTCAAGTATTCTGCTGTGCTGATTGGGGCGATAACGTCATCCGGGCGGGCGGGGTTTTCGCCGCCTTCCCCAAAATCGCCATGGCATGAAGAACAATTTTGCGTGAACAGGTTTTGGCCTACTTCGAGAGGCGTCCCTTTTGAGGCTGCCAGAGTATATTGAACCAACGCGTCAATCTGTTCCTGGGTCAAGACATTTCCCCAGACCGGCATCGTTTCATGCGGACCTCCCGTAGCGATTATCTGGCGCGCCTGGTCTACACTGTTGCTGCTGGGCACACGGGTGCCATGACAGTTTGAGCAGTTGCGATTAAACAGCTCTTGTGCTTCAGGATGATCAGCTGGTGAAAGCACATAGTTCGCCAAGGCATTCAATTCTGCTGAACTTAATTTCTCCTGCCAGGGTGGCATCTCCAGATGGGCTCCGCCTTGCGTAATGAGATCGCGAAGGTCGGCTTCATCTCCCGAAAATCCAATCGAGATTCCATGACAAGGGGAACAATTGATAGCAAACAACCGCTGCCCATCCGGGGCAATAAGGAAATTCACGAGAGCGGTACGCTCTTCGCGAGCCAGAGTCTCGGCCCATTCGGGGATATCTAATTCCGCATGTGGCGGGTAACTTCGTCCTTCGGCGAGTGCATTTTTCAATTCCTGCGGATCGCCAGCCACCAATTCAGAGGCATCATGGCATGCTCCACAATTTTGGGAAAATATTTTACTGCCTGCAGGAGAGAGAATAAAGCCTGCCAGCGCATCTACCTCATCCGTCGTTAAGTCCGCAGACCAGGCCGGCATTCCTTCGTGCTGACCTCGCGTGATGATGTCGTGGAGATTGGTTCCAGGAGGGACAGCAATGGTTAATCCATGACAACCGGCACAGTTATCGGCATACAATTTAGCGGTCGGGTCTCCTGCGCTTGCTTCGGCAGGAGGGGGTATCTTCACAACCGCCTGATAGGTCAGAAACACCACGCCAGCAAATAAAAACGCAGTGACACCAATCACCCACAATCTCTTGCGAAAATATCGCTCAGGTCTTTTGTCGAGTACGGGCAAAAGGAAGAGCAGGATGATCGCCAGGGTGGGCAAAACAACGACCCCAACAACTTCTAATGATGGCGGAAAATAACTGAGAAGCTGGAACAGAAACAGGAAATACCACTCAGGTCGGGGGTTATAACTTGCATCAGCAGGGTTGGCGCGTTCCTCCAGGGGGGCGATAAACAAGTAGGAAAGTGCAACCAGGATCAAGAAAACGATCAAGGAAACGAGTGCATCCTTAAACAAGATATCCGGAAAGAATGGAACTCCCTTTTCTTTTGCTTTTTTATATTTTTCCAGGTAGGATTGTTTTTGATCTTCGTTCACTGCTTAATCCTCCTTTTTGGGAACGTCGCTGATTCCAATCCGAATGACCAGGTACATGTGGATTGAAATCAAGAGGATTAACATGATGGGCAGCACCCATACATGCGTCCCAAAAAAGCGGGTAAGCGTCACAGCGGATAACTCCTCCCCACCCCGCATGATGCGGAGAATATAATCTCCAATGACAGGAGGTGTTCCGGCAATCTTGGTCCCTACGATAGTTGCCCAATATGCTTTTTGATCCCAGGGTAACAGGTAACCGGTGAAACCAAAACCAACAGTGATCAAGAGAAGAAACACACCCGAGAACCAGGTCACTTCTCGTGGGAATTTATAAGCTCCATAATATATGACTCGGATCATGTGGGCGGCTGCCAATACCACCATGGCGCTTGCCCCATAATGGTGCATCCCACGGATAAACCACCCGGCTGTCACTTGCGTTGTAATATATTGGACGCTATCGTAAGCGTGGTCCGGTGTAGGAACATAGTAAATTGTGAGCAAAATGCCTGTCACAATTTGATTGAATGCAACAAATAGAGTGGCACTCCCGAGCGTATAAAGCCAGTTAACTTTTGGGATTTTCCTGAGAAAGATCGCCGCCCATATCTCCCGCAATCCCAATCGTTCGTCCAACCAGTTTCCCATTTTTGTAGACAATCTCAACCTCCGAGAACATAAAGTTGGTCGTCTATCACATCGATTTCATAACGGTCCAGGGGTCGAGGCGGTGGGCCATCCACAACGTTGCCGTCTCTATCAAAAACAGCATTATGGCACGGGCAGAAGAATTGTCCCTGGTCTACATTCCATCGGACGCGGCATCCGAGATGGGTGCATATATTCGACATGGCAGCAAAGTCACGGCCATTTTCTGTGATGACATAAATGGATAACTCTGTTTGATTAGTAATCCATCCTGTTTGGCGCTCAATTTTTGTTTTGAAAAGTGTGGGGACCCCTATCTCGACCTTCGAAGCAGCCCCCAGCCGCATCCATTCCTGGCTTTCCACACGTTTCAACGCCGGACCAATAATGTACGCGATGGCAGGAATCCCCATACCCAAACCTATCAATCCCCCTATCGCCCAGGTTGCGAACCCTAAAAAATCACGGCGACTTAAGGACGGCTTCTCACTCATTCTTTTCTCCTGATCGCCAGACGAAGATATGCTCATCCGTTTTTTACAGAAAACACACCGAATTTGGAATTGATGAGAGGTAAACCAATCGTGGTATCGAGGGAGGCATAATATATATAGAAAGCTCAGATACTCCGCTGGCCCTCGCTCAGAAGGGCAGCCATGAGGGTCATTTTGACATAATTAAATAATGGGAAACTATTAGAAGACAATTCAATTATCCATTAATGATGGCAATTGTCAACATTGTGAAAAATTGAGCAAATACCACAACTTATCTACACCCTGCTGGTGGGAGCGGTGGCTTCGGTGGTGCGGGTGGCGCTGGCGTGGCCGTTCGCCGCCTACAGCGTGCGCCTGGCGAAAAGCAGCTACGCCCCCGCCAACCCGCCGGAGTGGATCGCGAAGCTGCATCCGCAGGTGGTGCTGCTAAGCGTGACAGCAGGCGATCGGGAGGGACGGCCCTCGCCGGAGATGCTGGAGGTCTTAAAGGATTACACCCTACTGCGCACCGACCGGAATGAGTGGATTGAGTTAGCTATGGATGGAGAGCAGATGTGGGTGGATGTGGAGAGAAAGTAACATCTTGGTAATTTACTCGAGTGTTGTGATTTAGCATCCGGATGGCCGAACATTACGATGGTATGGCCGCCTGCTGCTTGGCAAAAAGGTAAGAAAAGATATCCTGCATAGATCGACCTTGCTGTAGCTGCACATTAACATACCCAATCAACTTCTGAATAAGGGCTTGACCTTGCTGTCGGCAGGCTTCCCCGATGGTTTTGATCGGGAGTTGGCCTTTTTCCAGTGAGGGCGGCAAACAATCTAGGTGTAGGAGAGAGTAGGCTGTGAACACCAGACACCAATGTTTTCCAATGGCTTTAGCGTCTCGCATGCGATACTCATCCAGCCCGAGATGTTCTTTCCCGTCCTGATAAAAGGTCTCAATCGGCCACCTCAGCAAGTACGTGGCAATGATCTTTTGGGCGTTCCAGTCCACTCGATTGGTGACCAAAGTAACGAAGGTCCCGCTCAACTCTGCATTTTCGTAGCTGATGACAATCCGAACCTTTCCTAACGTCGGGATGCGCACACTGAGGGTGAAGGTCCAGTAGCTCTTGGCTCCCACTTTGACTTCTCGGAAAGCGTTGGCGGGGATGAGTGTCACCAGGTCTTGCGCTGCAATATGCGGCCCTTCCATCTTGATCGGTTGCCCGGTCGCATCTTTCAAGGCAAAGCTGTTGGTCTCTAGCTTGCGGTTCTTCTTCAAAATGCTGATCCAATCCTTGTTGCGACGTTTGGCTACCTGGATCAACTCTTCCGCCAGGTACCAGCCGTCAAACAGCACGACGCTGAAACGCAGCTTATGAGCAATCGCCGCTTCGATCAACTCGATGCCCAACTCGATCTTGGTGCGAAACTGCTCATGCAGACTCACAAACTCAGGGTCTTTCAGCAAAACCGGATCGACTTCCCGATGCAGATAATTGCGTTCTTTCTTCTTCGTCGGGATTTCCCGCTCGGGGAAGTGCTTGTGGACAAACTCTTCCCAGCGGGTCAGTTCTTCATACCGGCGATACATCCGCAAGTCCACCGGAAAACGCACGGGACCGCTCACATAGTGGCTGGTGACTGGGTTGTGGGCCAGGGGATAGCTGTTATCGCTGTGATCGTAGTGACGGGCCACATACTCAAACAGACTGCCAACGTGTTTGCACAAGGTGTCATCCAGGATCAAGGCCGAGGCCTCCTTACTCTTGCGAACCGCTTTCGTCTGTTCCAGCAGATAGTGAATGCGGCGTTGGTTGACCTGCTCTTCAAACCACGGCGCTTCCGAGAAATAACGGGAGAGATTGGTTTTGTCGGCGCTCTCCACGACACAGCGAGCAATATTGGCCAGGCTCTTGTTAGGCAGGACTATCAGCCCCGTCAGGTAATTCTGGAAATGCTGGAACTGCCGCCGGTTCTCAAATAGGTCCCGAAACGCCCCAGCGTGGGCAGCCACGATTGGAGCAGGAGCTACTATCGGAAGTTGCATGGGTTTCGCCCTCCACAAGATGTTCCTGAGAGGGCTAACCGTATCATGACCGACCTAAATTGTCAAAGTACAACAGTCGAGTTAATTATAAAGTGTTATCATTAATGTAATCCATCGGATGGGGCTTGAGTGGATTTTTGCTCCAGGTTTAGCTCGTTTACCTTCAACTGTGTAACATATTAAGATAAATTTCGTTTGTATATATTATGCAATAGAAAACATAGCTCTACAAATTATAGGATGTTTGTGTCTGTAACATACACGGTTGGTGAGTTTTTATATCCCACTTGAGACGGAAATTTGGCACGGAATCAGGTGTCGACCCGCCAATTTGTTACCCGTTTCTATGCTAAATACGAGCAGTTTGTCCCACCAAATTTATAACCCACCGCTTATGTTACAGTCACGGATGTTTGAATAAATGACGCGAAATTTTGGTGCGTTTGTTGTCGGTTAAATCTAATGGAGACAATCCCCCAAGAGGGTTGTCCGGGATAAAGCAGCGAATAAGGTGCTCCAATAAATAATATCCCCTGTGAGACATTCAAGCTAAGAATATAGAGGAGGGTATGATCTATCCAGCAAATAATCAATGAAGAAATATTGTCCTGTTGGGCTGGAAACGAATAATCCAGCCAACACATAAGTTGAGCAGGGTTGATCATCGGGCATCCGCTCAGATGAAAAAATCGGATAATAAATTCCTGAAACCAACCTCAAGCGAAAATGTTCGCTATATTAACCTCGATGTTGGAAGGGCGGAGCGCGGGAGAAAACTGGCGGGGCATCAACTCCCAGTTCCTAAAATGAGAAATGAAAAGAGCAACCGAAACCACCGAAGAAATACCAATTGATAGCCTGACGGTCGTACAAATGGGGGGAGTTTATATTGAACCCTCTGTTGGATGGACGTCGCTCCGACTGCGTGAATTGTGGAAATATCGGGAGTTACTTTACTTCTTGACCTGGCGGGACGTCAAGGTCCGCTATAAGCAAACCGCACTAGGCGCAGCGTGGGCGATCATCCAGCCATTTTTGACGATGGTGGTTTTTTCTTTCTTTTTCGGTAGGCTAGCCGGAATGGACTCCGAGGGCATTCCATACCCGATCTTTAATTATGCTGCTTTGCTCCCATGGACATATTTTTCTCAGTCTTTGACTACAGCTTCAAACAGCCTGGTTGGGAGTGCTCATTTAATCACTAAAGTATATTTCCCACGTCTGGTAATCCCTGTCTCCGGTGTCCTTTCAGGCCTGGTAGATTTTATCATCGCTTTTTTTGTGCTCATAGGGATGATGTTGTTCTACCATATCAAACCAGGTTGGGGTGTCTTAATGCTCCCCCTATTTTTGCTTCTGGCTCTGGTCACAGCCCTGGGTGTAGGACTTTGGCTTTCTGCGCTAAACGTGCAGTACCGCGATGTGCGATACGTCATCCCTTTCTTGACGCAGGTCTGGCTGTTTGCCACTCCCGTAGTTTACTCAAGCAGCCTGTTGGAACAGCCCTGGCTCACTCTCTATGGATTAAACCCAATGGTCGGCGTAGTCGAAGGTTTTCGTTGGGCCCTCTTAAGTACAGACCCCCCAAAAGGGATGATTTTTATATCTTTGTTAGTTTCCATGGCGATCCTATTCAGCGGGGCATATTACTTCCGGCGGATCGAAAGAGGTTTTGCCGATGTTATATAAAACGCCCTGGATCGGCTTTCTTAAGGTAGGTATCCTGCCCCTTAAAACCGGCATTCAGGCACTACCTCTAAACTAGCTTGGCATGAATAACCGCGCAATTTACGTGGATAGGATCAGCAAGCAATATCGTATTGGGCATGGTAAGTCCGCTCAATATACTACCTTACGAGATCAGGTATCAGGCGTGATTCAACGGTACGCCCGCCACGTCTGGAGAATTGGCAGAGAGAATGACGGTGAGTCGCTGTCATCCCAGGAGGAGCATATCTGGGCGGTCCGCGATATATCATTTGAGGTCATGCGCGGCGAAGTGGTTGGTATCATCGGTCCAAACGGTGCCGGCAAGAGTACCCTCTTAAAGATTCTGACCCGCATAACCGAGCCGACACAAGGGAGGGTAGCGATTTTTGGAAAGGTGGGCTCTCTGTTAGAAGTAGGGACCGGCTTTCATAAAGAGCTCACCGGACGAGAAAACGTATATTTAAATGGTGCCATCCTGGGAATGAAAAAGGTTGAGATCAATCGAAAATTTGAGGAGATAGTTTCCTTTTCAGAATTTGAGAAATTCATCGACACGCCTATGAAGTACTATTCAAGTGGTATGCAGGTGAGACTGGCTTTCTCTGTAGCTGCCCACATGGAGCCAGACATTCTCCTGATCGATGAGGTCCTAGCTGTAGGCGATGCCGCTTTCCAAAGAAAATGCTTGAATAAAATGGAGGAAGTCGGCAACGAAGGTCGCACGGTAATATTTGTATCTCACCACATGCCATCGATTGTGCGTTTATGCGAACGGACGATTTTGCTGGGGCAAGGTCAAATCGTGCGAGACGGCCCTACCCATCAAGTGGTTGGGGAATACTTGCATAAGGCTTTGGGGACTACTCCGACACGTAACTGGAAAGACCCGCAGAATGCGCCATCCAGTGATATCGTCAGATTACGCTCAATGGCGATAAAGAATTCCTTCGGTCAAGTGGTCGATACAGTGGATATTCGCGAGATGGTGGCGGTTGAATTGGGGTATGAAGTTATGAGGCCGGGCTACGTGTTGTACCCGGGTTTTACTATACACAACGAAGAAGAAATCTGGTTGTTTGCCTCACTCGAAACAAATCCTGAATGGTTGCGTAAGCCTCGACCGGTCGGATATTTTGTGAGCACAGGTTGGATCCCGGGTAATTTTCTAGCAGAAGGGACCATGTTCGTCGGCGCATCGATCCGTACTGAGGACCCACAAAGATTACATTTCTACGAAAGGGAAGCCGCGTCATTCCAGGTAATCGAGAATCCGGGCGGTCTGAGTGCTCGTATCGATCATCCAGGGCAGTTCCCGGGGGTTGTCCGCCCACTGCTTCAGTGGGAGACGACTTATTATTCTCCAGGTCAAACTCCTCCATGAATGCAAAGAGCTCCCCTCGCGTGAGTATTGGTTTGCCTGTATATAATGGAGAAGCCTTTCTTGGCCAGGCCTTAGATTCACTGCTAGGACAAACTTATCCAGATTTCGAGCTAATTATCTCTGATAACGCATCTACCGACAACACCCAAGAGATTTGCCTGGACTACGCTTCCAGAGAGACGCGCATTGAATATCTACGCAATTCCGAAAATCTAGGCGCAGCGAATAATTACAACCGACTGGTACATGCAGCAAGTGGAGAGTATTTCAAATGGCAGGCTGCGGATGATGTTTGTGCACCCCAATTTCTGCAGCGATGTATCGAGGTATTAGATCAGGAAAGAGAGACTGTCCTTTGCTATCCGAAGACAACGATCATCGATGAGAATAATTCCTTGTTAGCGCCCTATCCGGATGATCTCCATCTAACTGATCCCAGCGCGTACCGGCGCTATACAAAATTCCATCTGCGCTTTCGCACATTGGAAAAGTGTAATTCTATCTTTGGCTTGATTCGAATCGAAGCATTAAGAAAAACGAGATTGATTGGCAGCTTTCGCGCTTCTGACATGATTTTATTAGCGGAACTGGCCCTCCTGGGGAAGTTTTACGAGCTTCCGGAGTTCCTATTCTACCGACGGGATCACCCGCAGTCTTCTATGCGAGCGTACTCGAAGGGAGAGCGAGTAGCTTGGTTTGATCCGAATAATCGAAATAAATATCAGAATTTTTATTGGACGATTTTTATCGAATACTTACGTTCAATTCACAATGTTCAATCTGGGTTGAGCACCACAAATAAATTGCGCTGTTATTGGGAAGTCGCAAGATGGGGAATTTGGCGGCGCAGGTATCTGGGTAATGAACTGCTGGGCTCAGCTGCCGATCGCGCTAAGCGGTTGCCCAAACCCATGAAAGCGCCGTTGTCTTGGACCTGGACCCAATTGCAAGCTGTCAGCAGAGCATTCCGTGGACACCGGGCAACGCTTCCGAATGAGCGCCATCAGGAAGACGAACAGGTTCGGAACAGGTAGGTAATATATGAAAGTAGTTTTACTTGCTGGCGGGTATGGTTCGCGACTGGCAGATGATGTTGAGCTCAAACCCAAACCAATGATCGAGATCGGGGGACGGCCTATTCTTTGGCACCTGATGATGTATTACTCCTGGTACGGCTACAAAGACTTCGTTGTCGCTCTGGGATACAAAGGTGAAATGATCAAGCGCTATCTGGTCGATTATTGCTCACTACACAGCGATATTACGATTAACTTAAGTAATGGCGATGTGAAAGTGCATGATGGCCCGAAACCAGATTGGAATGTTGACCTGATCGATACGGGTATCCAAACCAAGACCGGAGGCCGTCTCAAGCAGGTAGCACCTTTCCTGAGCGGCGAGACTTTCATGATGACCTGGGGAGACAGCCTTTCCAATGTGGATTTGAACCGTTTGGTAGCTTTTCATCGCTCCCATGGAAAGCTGGCGACGGTCACCACCGTACACCCGACTGCTCGCTATGGTTACATGCTATTTGAAGCCGACCAGGTTCTGGAATTTGTCGAGAACCCACAGATAAGAGAAGGGTGGATCAACGGCGCTTTCTTTGTGCTGGAACCTGGAGTGATCGATTATATAGACGGTGATGAAACCGTTTGGGAGAGCCAGCCGTTGAAGCGGCTGGCTCATGACGGACAGTTGATGGCATACCGGCACCAATCTTTCTGGCAGTCCTTGGATACCATGCGCGAGAAGTATGTGCTGGAATCACTCTGGCAGGCTGGTGATGCGCCTTGG
>Ga0209592_1000432_pt1 | contig 12538 bp, 8 predicted proteins | sample PPLLak2March2015_2_FD_187251 | JGI IMG/M metagenome (GOLD analysis project Ga0209592, IMG submission 187251) | Freshwater sediment microbial communities from Prairie Pothole Lake near Jamestown, North Dakota, USA - PPLs Lake P8 Core (3) Depth... | ecosystem: Environmental > Aquatic > Freshwater >... | reverse complement strand
TCCTTTTTTATCAATCCCGCCTTTTCAGCCGCTTCGATCATAGAAAATCCTATACGATCTTTCACGCTTCCACAGGGGTTGAAAGACTCAAGTTTGGCGATGACCTCCGCCTTACACCCCTGGGTGATGCGATTTAATCTCAATAGGGGCGTATGTCCAATCAGTTCAGAAATGAAGCTGGCTATTTTCGCCATCGCATATCCCTTGATGAAAATGTTGTTAGGGTTTAAGGATTCGAGGGCTCGTGGATCCTAGGGTTTCCCCATGCTAAGAAAATAAGCTACTGAATCGTCCCTTAAGAATTTCTCGATTTCCGGAAGACATCATGTCCTTTTTTATCGGACTCTTTATTTCTTAAGATCTATCCCTTGAACCCTTGATCTCTAGAATCCCTGAACCTTTTCATTCGATTAAATTTGGTACGTCGGAAAGTTGTTTTTTTCCATTTCCCTTTTTCGATTGACCATATCCTCTAACGTGACCGAATAAAAGATTTTAGACATCGCATCTGAGACTTCCTTCCAAATCTCTCGAGTCACACAGGATGAAGCTTTTTGGCAGGCCTTTGCATCACGCAGACATTCAAGCAAATTGAGAGGACCTTCCAGAGTTTCAATCACGTCATACAAACAGATTTCAGAAGGTGGTTTGGCTAAGGAATATCCGCCTTTCGCTCCCCGGACCGCCTTCACCAAACCATCCGCGCGCAGGGGATTAATGACTTGCTCAAGATACTTTAGAGATATATTTTCTTTCTTGGCTATCTCTTTCAGTTCAATAGGTCCTTCTCCGTAGCGAAAAGCTAGCTCCACCATTGCTCTTGCTCCGTATCTAATTTTCGTTGATATTTTCATAAGTTACAAATCATACTTTTTCTATGGGAATTGAACTTTCTTAACCTAATCCTTCGCCGGTTGTCAAGGGGTGTGATGGAACATCCGGGATCCGAGGGAAGGGATTGAGGAAGTAAGGAGGTTTTTCTAGATGACCTTGACTTTCAAAACCTTTCTTGTCCTCTCGGTGATCTTTACCCGCTCGTCGATTCTGTGCCCAACGATCCAGGCGACCCTCTCTTCTGAGATGAGCAGAGGAATTCTCGGCCTTTCAAACCTTGGAACCTTGTGGTCGATAAAGAAATCTTTCAACTTTTGAGATCCTTTGACTCCTAACGGACAGAATCGATCGCCTGGTCTGAAATTCCTCATCTTTAATGGAAATCGAAGGCTTTCATAATCCATAAGAGCCGTATCCGGAGATCCGCTGTAACCACCAAATTGATCTCGATCCGTCTCCTCAATCACCACCTCTTTTCCGATCTCTTCGACGAGCGTATGGCCGGGAGAAATGAGTTCAACTTCAAAAGGGACAGAGGGCTTCACCTCTCTCTTCCCGAATAGAACAAGGTCATATCGTTTCTCAACCCAGAATCCGTGGGGGAGTTCAACCAGGAAGCTCGGGGAAGCCTGATGCAACTTCTGGTGAATTTTATGAACCTCTGTTCCCCTTCCCTCCTCCATGGTCATTCCGCAGTCAAGCCTCTTCTCTAATATCTTCTCGATCACTCTCCACTGGATGGCCCGATGAAGGGATTGGTATTCTGAGAAATTGACAACAAGGGTCTCCTCTCCCTCGTGGACGATCTTCTCGTAGGCTTCCTCTGCTCCCTTCTCCAAATAATCATTCTCCGCCCTGAGAAGGTTCGACGTCCTCAGGAGGGTTTCCTTAAAATGAGGTTGAAATTCTCCTTCAATGAAAGGAATCAACGATAGGCGTATTCTATTCCGAAGGTAGTCTTTTCTCAGGTTGGATGAATCACAAAGAAAAGGAATCTTTTTCCCCAGGGCAAAGGAGTCAATCTCCTCTCTCCACACCTCAAGAAGAGGCCGGATCACCCTTCCCCCGCGAATGGGGAGAATCCCTTTTAGACCCCGCACCCCGGATCCCCGGATCAGTCTTAAGAGAACAGTCTCCACCTGGTCGTCTGCATTGTGGCCCAAGGCAATCTTTTGAGCACGATGCTTATGGAGGAGATCATAAAAGAAATGGAAACGAACCCTTCTGGCGGCGTCCTGTGGGGAAAGCCCCCCCAGTTTCTGGAACTCCCTCACATTGAATTTCCCGTATTCAAACGGCAGGCAAAGCCGGGCTGACTCCTTCTGAACCAGCTCGGCTTCTCTTTCTGACTCCTCAGGTCGAAAACCATGATTCACATGGGCAACGATGAGGGACAGGTCAAACGTTTCACGGCAGGCATGTAATAGATGAAGGAGGACCATTGAGTCCACCCCACCCGAGACACCCACAATCAGCCGGTCGCCTTTTTCCAACAAATGGTAGCGGTCAATGGCCCGTTTGACTCGATCGAACACCATACTCCGCTCTTACATCTTCTTTTCTCCCAGGGGGCCGACTCGAATCTCCACCACCACCGTCCCATACCACTTTTCAACGATCTTAATCGAACAGGTTTTGTCGGGTTTTGTAAAATTAAGAAAAGACTCCTTCCCTCTAAAACTGTTTATAAGCTTCCAATTATCCTTTTCCAAATTGTAGGTAAAAAATTCGATCATAGACGTTACGTCGAGACGCCATTTGGTAAAAACCATCACCCCCGCTTTGAATTTCGGGGTCTCGTAGACAAAGGATCGATTGGGTTTATAATTGAGTTCGCTTGGGACACGGACATCATCAAGATAATACTTACCCGACCACTCCGCTTCGGCACTTGTGTCTCTCGTGGGTCCCGTGACGGGTTGACCCTGCTGCCGCTCTTTAACAGTCGTCGAACACCCCATCCATACCGTCCCTAAAAGGACAACCAACAACATCGCCATCACCGACTTCCTCCGAAAGATATTGGCAGTCATAATTTCCTCCCTTTCTGTGAGATAATATAAAATTTTTACCATTCAACTGGAAGAAATGCAAGAGGAAACAAAAAAGGCCCGTGTGAACGGGCCATGGCTGTGATCTTTCTGAGAGCCCCAGCTAATATCTTCTCCCGTCATTTCCATACCCCTGGGCGGGGGAGTAAAGTTCGGTCGAAATGTAACCCAACTTGGGGAGATCACCCTGATCGAAAGGAGCGGGTGGTTTATATGCGTACTGTTGTGGGGTGATCTCGAAAGTAAAAGGGAAAACAACTTCGTTACTCTCATTACCTGCTTTGTCAATCACAGAAACCCTCAATGTAATCCGCGTCCACTCCGGCAGGTACGATGTCTTTGAGCTGGAGGTATTCCATTGGATGTAGCCTTTGAAGTGCTTTCCAGATTGGGGTTTGAGATAGATCCAATCGGTCGGGTAACGACCGACACCTACCTGGTCCACCACAGAGGCAATTCTGAGCATCTCCCCGTCCGGATCCTCCGCTTCGATGTAGATTCTCCAGATATATCCGTAATATCCCCTCTCCACGGCGAAAGCGTGGGTAATGATTGGGGCGTGAGTCCCCGGCCTGGTTTGTCCCCCTCCAGTGTAAGGAAACAGTTGGGACCATCCCTGACATGGCAGGAGGAAGGTTAAAGACAACAAGAGACTTGCAAAGCAAAGGGTTTTTCTGACATTCATGATGATAACACCTCCCTTCCCTTAAAATATAAGAATGAAGGGCGGGAATATCAAGGATGGAACGGACTCCGCGGATGGATGAGGCAGGGTTTCATAAAGTCTTGAAAGACATGTAACATCGGTTACTTATGCTTCTTATTTCTCCTGCGAGAAAGAGCTTTCAACTCATCTTTCTGCGAGATAAGCCCCAGTCTCCTCGCTTCTTCGAAGACTTCCTTCAGAGGGACTCCTCTTTCCAATGCCAACCTCTTACAATCATCATATTCCGGGGAAAGATTGACGACTCTCCCCTCCCAGCGAGCCAATTTGAAGCGGACTCTTCCATACTTCGTTTGAAAAGGCAGGATTTCCCTGTCGGTCTTCTCCCTTTCCTCTTCGTGCCATCTCAGACCCAGGGTGGTCGTCTCATTAAAAAGAAATTTCGCGACAGAAGGCAGCTTCCCGGACGGACAAATCACGGTGAGGAGGTGACCTGGCCGATTCTTCTTCATCAAGATGGGAGTGATAAAAACGTCCAGGACTTCCATGGCCAGGAGTTTTTCCATCACATAGTCATAGAACTGAGGGTTCATGTCATCGATATTCGTTTCGATAACCGCGACCGTCTCTTTTCCGGAGGTAGGTTCCGAAGTCCCAACGATCAGCCTGAGGAGATTCGGATGGGGGAGATCATCCCGTCCAGCCCCATACCCGATTCGCTCCACATGGATTCGAGGCATCGAACCAAACTCAGAGCCCAGGGTGGTGAGAAGTGCGGCTCCGGTCGGAGTCAGAAGTTCTCTCTCCACACCCGATGAATAGATGGGTTTCCCCTTCATCAAGGACAGCGTGGCAGGGGCTGGAACGGGAAGGATGCCATGTTCGCATTTTACAAATCCCCCTCCCACATTCACTTTCGAGACATGGATCTTATCAAGCCCCAGCGCTCGAATCCCCCAAACCGATCCAACAATGTCAACGATGGAATCGAGCCCGCCCAGTTCATGAAAGTGGACTTCTTCCTCCGGAATTTGATGAATCTTCGCCTCCACAGAAGCAATCCGCTTGAAAACCTCTTCGCTCCTCTCCTTTACCTCCGTCTCCACACGGCTTCTTCTAACGATCTGCAGTACCTCTTTTAAATTGCGATGGGACCTTCTTTCGCTCCTTCCCTCCACGATGACCTGGGTCCCCGAGATTCCCCTTTTAAGCACCTTTCTGACCCTTAAATGAACGGTTGGAATTCGAAGCTTCTTCAACTCCTCTCTCAACCGTCGGGGGCTCAACCCGGCATCGATCAAGGCGCCAAGGATCATGTCGCCGCTGGCTCCTGAAAAACAGTCAAAATAGGCAGCTCGCATATTCATCTCCCTCTCTGGTTCTACGGCTCTGTTAGGAATTCATAAGAAGTGAGGTAGATCAGCCTGGTCAGATCACCTAATTTCTCAAAATCGACGGACTCCGGGCGATCGCGGGAGGCAGGCATTCTTCTGGGGTCCGATGCAAGAAAGTCCAACGTGGGAATCCCTTTTTCACGGAATGGATGACGATTCTTCCCGAACTCAAAGGATGGGGAGTCAATATTTCTCCCTTCTTTGATTCCTAAGGGTCCCAGGAATTTTCTACTGATCTGGAGAAGCGAGGGGCTAATGGAACTCCCTACCAAAAAGACCTCCTTTTCACCCGTTGCCCCGCCCCGGACATCCAAGCAGAACATCGCCTTCATCTGCGTCAGGGGGATAAAGGGTTGGTTGAGAAAATCCCGGGATCCCTGCCACCCCCACTCCTGTCCTCCCAAAAAGAGCAGGAGCACGCTTCTTTTCAAATCAGCATTTCTTTTCGTCAGAGATCGTCCGATTTCTAAAAGGGCTGAAACCCCTGGAGCAGGATCGTCCGCTCCTGAGTAGATCATTCCACTTTTTTCCTCTCTCCCCGGATGATCATAGCGGGCGCCCAACAGCAGAAACCCCTTCTTCTTGTCTGGATCTCGGCCCTCAATCATTCCCCCAATATTAACATCCTTAACTATCGTTTCTTTGAACCCGAGGTTGATCTCAAAGAGGGCGTCCTTCTGGTCGATAATGGTTTTCACCCAGTCCTCTTCCAACCGGGGATAGGGGACGAATAAAACGGGAATGTGGATTGAGAAATCGGGGTCCTTTGCCTTTGTCGCGACTTTTGAAGCCTCGATCAAACGTTGGACGGGAGCGCCGCTCCGTTCCCTTTTAAAGAGCTTCTCTTCCAATTTAGGGGGAAAATAGGACGGATAAGTAAGATAAGGGGCGAAATGATCCAGATCCTCTTCCTGGATAAAGAATAGAATGGCCCTGGCACCCTTTCCCTGAAGCTCCTTCACCCTTCTTAAAAGCTGTTCAGGTCGAAAATCGTTCGTGAGGCCCAGGAAAAATATTGCCCCTTTACCATAAAGTTTGTCCACTTCTTCGATGTTGGTTTGGTCCACCCATGTGAAAGGACCTTCCCACTTCCCTCTTTTGCAAAAGCGAAGGGGGATGGCCTTCAGTTTCTCTTCCCTGTTCGGTGCCTTTAGAATCAGGGCAGATTCTTTTATATCCTTAACGGCAATGGAGAAAGGCTGAACCAAATGGGTGATCCCCATCCCCTCCAACTGTTTGATCAGGTAAGCCTGAGCCTTTTCATAACCTGGGGTCCCTGGAAATCGTCCGGCCACATCCGGTGAAGCCAGAGAGGAGACATGCTCTTTCAGTTTCTGTCGCTCGATTTTGGCGAATTCATCTTTGGAAATGAAATCATAAAAAACAACAGAGGTTCTGGGAGAAAGATTTCCCCTTTCTTTTGGCCTCCCATTCCTGAAAAGAATATAATTATCCCAGCCATAGAAAAAGAGGTACCGGGATCGGGAAAGAGCATTCACGGACCGACCGAAATAAACGGTCACCCATTTTCCGGGATGAAGGGGGTTGGAAAAAGTAAAAAGAAGGGACTCCTCTCCTTCGCCCACTCGATCCCCCTTTACAAAAAAAGAACCTTCCCTGTAATCCATGGGTTTGGGAGCCTTTGAAATGAGCTTAGAAAGGATGGGACCTTTCCAGCTTTCACCCAAAAGCATCACAGAGGAATTTCTAAGTTTCTCCTCGGTCACTTCCCGGATCGATAGAATCTCTCCACCCTTTTGTTCCTTTGCCATTTTGGCCAGCTCAAGATAGATTTTTCGGCTCTCGTCATCTTCCTGATCTGAGACGATAAAGATCTTTTCACGGTCTTCGAGCAACGCGTTCAATGCAGGGGTAATTTCTTCCGGGGACAGTCTTCGAAAGAGGTGATCGTCAGGGTCCAGGGTGAGCGTCAACGGAACCCTGGAAACCTCCATGGAAAAAGGGCTCCTTCTTTTTGAAACCTCTAAAAAAAGGCGCTTCTGTTCCAAACCCTCGTCCACTTCAATCGGAAGGACAAGCTGGTAGACCTCCCCTTCCTGAACCACCTCCCCTGAGACGACATGCCCGGTGGTGGAGACGGTCTGAACTCTGACATTTTCCAGCTTGATCTGAGGCCCTCCAGGACGATCGAGCCACTGAGAGAAGAAGTCATCCAGCCTCTGACCACTCGTCTCTTCAAAGATTTTCTTAATATCCTCCCAACTGGCTTGTTTGCCCCCGTACTGCACCGCAAATTGTCTCAAAATGCTGAAGAAGAGGTCTTTCCCGACCATTCTGCGAAGCATATGAAAGACCATCGAGCCTTTTCCATAGCCGATCTGTGCGTCCACCTCCGTCTCTTTCCCTTCAAATCTCCGAAGCGAGTAATCTTTCGAGGGCGCGACTTGGACGGCATATTTCTGCATCACATCCTGTCGATATTTGCGGGCAACCTCCTTTCCCATCCTTAACTCTTTATAATAGTAGTTTGCGCAATAGGTGGTGAGAGCTTCCACCCAATTTCCTGCTCCGGGCTTGAGACTCACATAATGCCCCCACCAGGAATGGACGATCTCATGATCCAGGGCCCCCGGTCTAAGAAATTCTTTGCCTTGCCGGATCGCTTCCGGCGCGAGAAGGGTGAAGGTAGGAAAACCATAGCCGCTTGAGAAGAAGTTCTGGACAATATCGAATTTCTTGAAGGGGTAGGAACCCAGAAGTTCCGAGTAGATTTTTAGATATTCTTCGGCACCATTCAGAAAGGCCTCCGAAAGGCGATCCTCCTCATGGAAAAAATAAGTGGAGATTTTGACACCATCCACCGTCCGTGATTTAACGGAATATTTCCCGGCGACCAGGGTGAGGCTCTCAGCCGGCAGTTCGTTCACCCATTTGCTTCTCAAGAATCCCTCTTTGAGATTTTCGGAGATCAGTTCCCCCTGGGTTACGATCCGGAAGGGTTCGGGTACCGTCGCCTCTATTAGGAATTTGGACATGGAATCCGGTTTGTCAGGATACCAGTGGGTGGCATTTGACAGATAGATCCCCTCCGAACTGATCAATCCAAGCGTTTGATCCCCTTTAACGAATTGAAGCCCCTTTTCCTTGACGATCGGATCATAGATCGGACCCTCGTAAGAGATGGAGACAAGCGGCATCTCTTCTGCTCCTTGAAGAAAGACATCCAATCTTTTGGCCTGTCCTAAAAGTCCGGCCTCAGACCAATGGAGTGGCTGTTCCGTCCTCTGATCGACGATCCGGGTGATTTTCAGGCGGGGATGAAGGAGAAAAGAAAGGGTGCGCGGCCTTCCCCATTTGGTATTGATTTCAAGCCGGTCTTCTGCTTTGAGGAGATGTTTTGAAGGATCGATGTGGATGATCAAATGATGGGATTGGATATTGAAATCAAAATGCGGGGATGAAGCCAAGACTTCTCCTTGAGCCCAGAGGAGGGCGGTCAAAAAGATTAAACACAGGGCTGTCTCTTTGACAGTCTTTCCGCTCATTGGAAGGAATCATAACACAACCCGCTCAAAAAAATCATTTCTCTTTGGTCTTATTACTAACCTAAACCCCCTCTCCCCGAAGACTGTGTCAAAATTAACTGAAGCTCGCTTCCGTTACAAGACAGGACAGAGAGGCAGGCGATGAAAGGAATGGAGATCCCCCCACCCATTCATGAAAGTTGTGGCAGCTGTTCCGGTTGGAAAACCGGCGACACTTCCGGCTTCGGTGCCGCGCCGAAAGGAACTTGCCGGCTGGGTGCGCCGGGATCGACTTGAAACTCCATTTGCTAATTCACGATATTTTTTTTGCCAACTGGACATCCTGACGTGCAATTGATTGGTTTTTATTGTAATGTTTTTTTTATAGATACATACGATGTCATTCAAACGAAATGAGAGAGTCAGCCGATAAATTGCATGAGCGAGGTATGGTATAGATGAAACGACGGGGATGGCTAATCATATTATACCTATTGGTAATGTTGTGCCAGGGGACCGGGATTATGGCGGCCCCGGTTTCGTCGCCCGACCAAAAGGAGATACTCCGCACCCTGAGGCTGGCACAGCACTGGATTAAAAAGGGGGATTACAGCCGTGCCATCACGTTCGTTGATTTCGAGGGGATGGCGCAGGTCGTCATGGCAGGCTACTGGGACAAAATGTCGAAAAAGGAGAAAGACGAGATCACGACATTTATGAAGAACCTTATCAAGGAAAAATTTCCCATCATCACACAGCGGCTGAAGTTGCTTCAGTTCGGGGCCATCACCCAAAATGGAAACCAGGCCGTGTGCGACACGCTCGCGGTGTTTGACCATACGACCGAGAACAAGGACCAGAAAATCCAAATCGGGCTGGTCAAGCGGGTCAACGAGTGGAAGGTCGTCGAGGTCTACATCCTCAGGGAAGGCTTTCTGGCCGGTCTCAATGAGGACAAGGTCAGGCCGATACTCAAGCGGGGTGGGACTATTCAGGAAGCGCTTGCCGCGGTCAGACTCCTTTTCCAGGAACAGTGACGGTTTGATCAAATGAGGGAACGGATAGCCAGCGCCATAACCGATAGTTTGTATAGGAATCCGGGTCTCATCGCCCTGGTCATCGTGATCCTTGTCGGCCTTTCGGGCTGGCAGATGTCGAAGCTGACGATCAACTACAACCAGCTTGAACTGATTCCGCAGGACCTTCCGAGCGTGCTTGCAACCAAGCGAATGTTCAATCTCGCCGGGGGCTACGGAAACCTCTTCATCACTCTCAGAGGCAAAGACGTCCCCCAGATGAAACGAACCGCCGATGACCTCACGGCCGAGTTAAAAAAGATTCCCGAGGTCCGTTCTGCGACCTGTCGCCAGGATGTCAGCTTCCTGCGTGATCATCTTGCTTATTATATCGATATCGACGATCTAAACGAAGCATTCAGTCTGATGCGCAAGAAAATCCGCGCCCTGACCCGTGAAAAACTCGGAGTGAAAAGCGGCGATACTGAAACCGACCAGGAACTTAAAAAGCTCATCGAGAAGTACCGGAATGTCAATTCGAAGTTCGTGGACGATGAGTACAATATTGATGCCGCCCGTGAAATGATCCTCATCGTCATCCAGGCTAACGGCATCCCCAACGATCTTGATTTCAGCAAGAAACTCCTTTCCGACGTGTCATCGGTTATCGACCGATATAATAAGGGGAATCCCCGCGGGGCGAAACTGAAGGAGAAAGACGGGGAGGGTTCTACGCCTGAGGCGACGATCACGTACGGGATAACGGGCGAGTACAAGATAGCCTACGATGATTCGACCCACATGAAAAACGCGCTTAAGCCAACGTCCATCGTCGCGTTTACCGGCATTCTCCTCTACCTGATCATTCTTCTCCGGCGCCCGATGCAGATCATCCTGCTCATGACCACCCTTGTCATGAGTATCGTGATGACATTCGGTTTTACCAGGATGACCTTGGGCGAGTTGAATACCATCACCGCCATTCTCGGCGCCATTCTCATGGGTTTCGGCATCGACTTCGGCATCCATTTCATATACCGGTTCAGGGACGAGTACTCACACCGGGGCGATACTTATGAAAGCCTCCGCCAGACGATTCTTCATACCGGGCTGTCGTCGCTCATCAGCGCCGGGACTTCCTCTGCGTCTCTTTTTGTACTCGTGCTGGCCGCCTTCAAGGGTTTTTCGCATTTCGGTCTCATTGCCGGAGCGGGGATATTGATTATCGCAATCATGATGTATACCTTTCTGCCGGCTGCGATCCTGCTGCTCAACAGGTTCTGGCCCAATTTCACGAAAAGCCTGGTGGTAAATTACAAGGAGATCGATGATGCCGATCATCTGAATAAACCGTATCCATTCGCATCCGGGATTCTGGCTGCATCGCTTATCCTGACGATCGGCCTGGCCTATTTCGTGCCGCGGATCGAATTCGATTACGATAGTCGGACCTCGGTCACCGGCAACACGCAGGCCCTGGTGCTGCAGGATGAAATCGAGAAACGGTTCGGACGGAAGGGCCTCCCCTCTGTCGTCTATACCGATACCCTGGAAGAGGCGAAAAACCTTTACCATGAACTTTCCAACAAAGATAAATATCCATACGTACAGCAGGTGGTATCGATCTTCAGCCTCGCACCTCCCATGGAACAGCAGTTGAAAACACGGGAGATCCTCGACCAGATGCAGGAACGGCTGGTTGAGATCCCGGCCGATCTGATGACCGGCGAGAACAAGGAACTCTTTGATATTGTAAAGAAATCGCTGGCGACGCAGCCTTTTACGTTAGAGGACGTTCCGGAGGATCTCCTGAAGCAGTTCCGTCCCGTTCCCGAGTCGGGAGAAAAGGGATATTTTACCCTGATCATCCCCAAGGGTTCGGTGACCGACAGTAAGCGAACGGTTGAATTCACCAAGCAGGTTGGCAGCATTACAATGGGTGGGAAGAACTATTATGCTACCGGGCACATGATCCTCATGGCGAACCTTGCCATGATCGTCATCCGTGACGGCAAGATTTTTCCCGCCCTTGCAGCCGGGCTTATCCTGATGATCCTGTTTATCAGTTACCGCGATCCCCGTGCATTGGTTTTCGCAATGGTCCCGCTCCTCGGCGGCATGGTGTGGATGCTTGGCTTTATGTCTCTTTTTAACTGGAAGATCAACTACGCCAACATTGTTGTGTTTCCGGTCGTACTCGGGTATGGAATTTCGTGCGGGATATTTATCCTTAACCGGTATCTGGAAAGCCACTCGGTCATGTTTGCCCTGCGTCATACCGGGGCGGCAGTTGCCGGTTCATGCATTACCACACTGATTGGCTGGGCATCGCTGTTCTTCTCGATGCATAAGGGTTTGACTTCGATGGGCTCACTCGCGGTCTTTGGAATCTCCGCCGCGCTCCTGGTCGCCCTGACAGTCATGCCGTCGCTGATGCAGTATACAGAAGATAAGAAAATCTTAATACCGAAAAGCAAGGTATGAAAAAAGCGTTGATCGCCTGGACGGTCATCTCTATCACGCTGGTTTCCTTTGCCTGTACCTCTGTGCACCGCCGGTTCATGGTCAAGGGCTATCATAAGAATCCGGGACAGATGATCAAACGAATCGTGGTGATTTCAGAGCCCTTCGCACAGAACCAGGATCTGACCCGGCTGGTCAGCGCCATGACCCGTGACCTTATCAGGACGAACAGGAATTACCTCGTCTACGGGATTCTCTCGACAGAACAGGAAGTGGCCGAAGCTTGCAAAACCTGCGACGGTATCTTGAAGATGTCGGTGGGCAGGGCCGATGCCGTGGGTGAGTACATTGATCTTGAAATCACCGGTGAACTCCGGAGGTGTTCCGACAAATCCGTTGCCTGGAGCGCGACTGCCCGCGCCTCCGGTAAATCGCGAAACCGTTCTCTAGAAAACCTCGTCCAGAACTATATCGAGAAACACGGTCACCAGGCGGAGGTCTATGCCGCGCCCGCATTTAATGTCATCGATGATCTCGTTGAAGCAATGCCGAACCCCGACCTCACGGAAGATGAACTGATGGAAAAGATTGAGATCGAGATCAGTGTGGCCCCGGGCAAAGAGATGCTCTC
>Ga0209592_1000431_pt1 | contig 12541 bp, 17 predicted proteins | sample PPLLak2March2015_2_FD_187251 | JGI IMG/M metagenome (GOLD analysis project Ga0209592, IMG submission 187251) | Freshwater sediment microbial communities from Prairie Pothole Lake near Jamestown, North Dakota, USA - PPLs Lake P8 Core (3) Depth... | ecosystem: Environmental > Aquatic > Freshwater... | reverse complement strand
GCAAAGAGATACCTCTCCTCCCTCTTCGGCCCGCCTCACGGCGGGCTTTTCTTTCGCTCAGGGCCGCCCGGCCCCAAGTCAGCGCCTCGGCGATCTCCTGTGGCTGGCTTCGGAACTCCAACCCCCCGACCCAGAGGGTCTTGCCAACAGCCACGTCGACGTCTCGACGTGCCAAGGAATGGCAAAGTCTGCCATAATGTCCCATGCTTCCAGCGTTGTGCTGGGGAGGAAATATGGCTCTGAACGTGTCGTTACCACCTGAACTCGAGGCCCGTGTGCGCAAGCGAGTGGAGTCCGGGATGTACGGATCTGCAAGTGAAGTCATTCGTGAGGCCCTGCGGGTTTTTGAAGCGCAGGAAGCGCTTAACCAGGCCAAGCTCGAGGCCCTTCGGCTCGAAGTTGCGAAAGGCCTGGCGGATATCGAGGCCGGAAAGGTGGCGGCCCTCGACGTCGGGACAATCAAGCGCCGAGGACGCCAGACGGTTAGAGGCAAGACACGCTCCGCGTGAAGCCGTGGCGAAGGTCCGGTACACCGCGAGCGCCAAAGATGACTTGCTCGAGATCTGGCTCGTAATCGCCCAGGACAACCCAGCAGCAGCCGATCGGGTCCTGGATACCCTGGATGAAGCTGCGCAGCTCCTCGCAACTCAGCCACGCATGGGGTGGGAGCGCCCAGAGCTCGCGGCCGGAATCCGCAGCTTCCCGACCAAGCCGCCGTACATCATCTTCCACCTGGAAGCCCGCGACGGCGTGACCGTCGTTCGGGTGCTCCATCACGCACGCGACGTCGACGCATTGTTCTCGGGCGACTGAGTCGTTCCGCCAACCAGGTAGGCTCCAGAGCGAGTGACGGCTCGAGCCATTGCATTCAAGCCGGGTTCTCAACCCGATCGCCGCGGGAGCAGGTTGCCCCCTGTTCGGGGCGCCGCTACGGCCGCGCCGGCCGCCGCATCTGGCACGTCGATGCAGTCGTCCTACCGTGAGGTGCTGCGTTGCCTGCTCGAGGGCCTCCAGTGGCTGTTGGGCCCCGCGGTGGCGCTCAAGGTGGCGGGCACAATTCGGGGATCTCTCAGGCGCGCACGCGTCTGGGCTGGGAGCCGCTGCGCCGCTTGCATGACGAGGTGGTCAAGCCCATTGCCGTTGCCGCGACCCAAGGCGCCTGGTACCGTGACTGGCGCTTGGTCAGCCTCGATGGCAGCAGCTTGGATGTGGCCGACGAGAAGGCCAACCAAGCCGCCCTCGGGCGCCCCGCTGCCAGCCGCGGGCGCAGTGCCTACCCGCAGCTGCGCTTCGTCGCGTTGGTCGAAAATGGCACCCATGTGCCAACGCCAGCTCGTTCTCCGCCTTCGAGCGCTTGAACATCCCGATTGCGCGCTCGAACTGCTCCTCACTCTCGGCGAGCGCGCCATCCCGGCTGGTGGCCAGCATCGCCTCGCCGAGGCGTCGTTGAGCCGGAGCGACGAAAATGGGCATTGCGCGGGGCTGCGCGACCTCGATAGCGCGCATCAGCACGGCTCGCGCCTCCTCGAGGCGGCCGGCACGCAGGTAGGCGTCGCCGAGACCGACGTCCGCCCAGGCTTGGGTCCATGCCGAGCCGGCAGAGCAGCAAAGCTCGGCGATCGGCTCCAGCAACTCGATTCCCGACTCCGGCGCACGCAACGCCTATACCGCACCGCAATACATCTGCGCCCAACCCCGGTCGCCAGGCGTCGGGGCTTTTTCGAAGCTGCGTCGGGCCCATCGCACGGCGTGCTCCACGGACTCCTTGTGCGTGTAGGCGATGGGATGAACCGTCGCTTCGCACCTCACCCCTCCTCTTCCGCCGTCGGGCTACCTCTGCTCCCATATGGAAGCGCTCACAGTGTGCCCCCTGGCAACCGGCTGTTCAAGCGGTGAATTCGTCACAACGCAGCCGCGCACTGCTTCACTGCCCCGCTCACTCCGTGCGCCTATCCTGAATACCGTGAGCAGCGTGCTCATCAACCTCACCACAGGAGATTGCCATGAACACCAAACTGATCGGTTTCGCCGTCGCCATCGCCCTGCTCGGCTCGACCAATGTCTTCGCGGGACAGAACTTCGGCCGCGACTCGGTATACGCCACCCCGGGCAGCTATTCGAGCAAGTCCAGCACGGTAGCCACCAACACCCGCCATGGGCGCAGCAGCGTCTACGTCGGTGATGTCCGGGCGCCCGCGCCGAAGTCCACCGTGGCCGGCACCGCGGCCTTCAAGGCTGGCCGCGCGTAAGGCAGCGCCAGCGACAGTAGGCCGGCGGGCCACAAGCCTGCCGGCCTCTGTATTTCGTGATTTCGTGCGCTCGGAAACAGCAGGGTCCCACAACTCCCCTCTTCCCAGTTCCGCGTTTCTCAGGCGGGCTCCCACCACCCCGCCGCGCTGCGCGCGCCCCCGTCCTCGGCAGGCTCCCACCACCCCGTCACGCTGCGCGTGCCACCCCTCCTCGGGCAGGAGGGGAAACACACACCTCCTTGCTTCCATCTGTGGGGTGGTTATTGCACTGGTGGAAAGGCTGCGGCCGAGCGCATTTCAGGGATGTGTGAATTTGTCACACCCCGCCCGGTACCAGTTCGATGAGCCGCAGGGCCCTTCAGCCGTACATTGGTCACAACAGCAAACGCACCACGGAGGACCCAGACCATGACGACCAAACTGCTCAAAAGCCTGATGATGGCCGCCCTGTTCGCCTCCTCCGCCGCGCTCGCCGACACCGCCATCCAGGTCAGCATGGTCGACGGCAAACAGCAAGCCCAGTTCAAGGTCGGCGACGCACGCTGTGTGATGGTCGACGATCAGATCCGCTGCACCCCTGTTTCGCGGTAAGCACGAAGGAAGGAGGTCACTATGTCCACGATCAAGAGCAAGTTGAGCGGTATGGCAATCGCGGCAGCCTTGAGCATGGCATCGATGTTCCTGCTGGCCGAGGCAAGCTTGGCGGCTATCCCCGACCAGGCATCGTCACAGCAGGAACAAATCGGATCGGCCTCGCGGAGCAACGCGAGCTAGCAGGCCGAGGCGCCCCCGCTCCCGGCCCATCGCCGGGGGCGGGATGGCTGAGGAAGTTGCTCCTCCACCCGGTCCTTTCCTGTGCACGCAGGGGAGGGGCCGGGGCGGATGGGGCCAAGGCTGCATCTCTCGACCACACGGAGGTCTCATGAGCCCGGCCACGCTGGAATTCAGAACCGCACTGGCTAACGCCCGCGCCCGCGCCGATCGCGAGAAACGAGCCGTTGTCTGCCACATCCCGAACGGCCGCGCGGCCTCTCGCTTGCAGGCCGCGGGTCGCTCCGAGCGACAGGGCCACCACACCGTCCAAGCGATCGTGCGCCCGGACGAGCCAGTTCTCTACTGTGGGTTGTTTCCTGCGTAGTGCTCCCGGACGGCGCGTTGGCACGCTGCCCGCGGGGAAGCGGGAGCCGCTTGCAGCTCAGATGGCAGTCTTCAGCCGGTCGAGCGCCTCTTCCAGCGCGCGTATCCGCGCGTGCGCTTCGGCCAGCAACTCGCGCAAGAGCTGCTCCTCGTTGGTCGGCTGATGCGCGCTGACCCGCCGGGCCACCTGGTGCTCGCTCGCCGCGCGGGCATTCTTGCTACGCTTCTGGTGTTCGATCGATCCGATGGATCGCATCATGGTCCCCCTGCTTGATTGATGCGCCAATCCCGAGGTGCCCGCCCTAAGCGGACAATGCCACTCAGCGGCACGTCATCACGCATTGGAGCGCCAACACATCGAGGCGTTCAATCTCTCAAAAGTCGTATACGACCCTCGCTTTGGCGCGAAAGCAGGCCCGCGGCGACATAGCGCACCCCGAATCGCATCCTGCCTGCTAGGATAGGCGTTCGTGCGAAAGCACGTTCCGGATCAATGCGATGAAGACGACTCCAATCGCGCTGTTGTGGGCCCTCCTGCTGCTGGCACCGGCATTGGCACAGGCTGCGAAGGTCTACAAGTGGACCGACGATCAGGGCAACATCATCTACTCCGATAGCCCTCGGCCGGGGGCGGAGGAGATCGAGGTGCCCACGGAGCCGGCCGGTATCGTTCCGGTTCCGCCCGAGAAGGTGCCGCCGGCGCAGGAGGCCGTGTCGGGGGACGGCTATGGCACGCTGATCGTGGCCTCGCCGAGCAACGACCAGATCATCGACGACCCCAGCGGCACGGTAACCGTCTCTCTGGCCGTGGAGCCACCGTTACGGACGCGACGCGGGGATACCGTCCGGCTGAGCCTCGATGGTCAGACCCTGGACACGCGCTATACCGGGAGCGCGATTGCCATCCCCGGGGTGCCACGCGGGACGCATACGTTGTACGCGGAGGTAGTCGATCGCGCGGGAACGGTGCTGATCAGCAGTGCGCCGGTGACTTTCCATGTACAGGCGCCTTCCAGCGAGGCGCCCGCCGGGCCCGACATCTATGAGCCGACCTACCCCGGCCAGCCTTACCCGCCCACCTACAAGCCCGTCTATCCCCCGCAGCCCTACCCACCGCAGGGCAGGCCCAAGCCAGCCCCGGCGCCCAGATAGCGTCCCGGCCTCAAGTTGGCACAGAATCTGCCGTTAAAACAACGATAGCGAATAATCAGGAGGAGTGAGATGCTGCTGGCGCACCACCAGGAGCACCGGGGGATCATGAAGTTCGGCTTCAAGATCCGCACGCGAGGGGGCATGGTCGTCGACAACCTGCTCATCCCGGGCCGGGACCAGGCGGACGCGGAGAAGAAGCTGATGCAGATCTACCGCTACTGCGAGATCCTCGAGGCCAAGCCGGTGCAGCAGCGCATGCAGGAAGAAACCATGGATGTGGACGGGATCATCTCGCTGATTTCCCGTCAGGATCGCGAACCCCGGTAGGACCGCGCAGCCCGCTATCGTAAGCTCGTTCCTGTCGAAGACAGGGCCCAGCGCAAACCCAGACCGCTCGCACACTTCTGAATCCCCGCTTGAGCCTGCCCTCGACAGGATTGGGGGCGGGGATGACTCCTGATCCGCGGTCTCTCAGTCCAGAAACCCGCCCTGCATCAACTCATCGAGCAGGGCATCGTAGTCTTCCGCACCCCGACTACCCGGGGCGTGAGTGAACACATCCTCGTTGGCAGCCGGGCTCTCGGCCACGCTGACGCTCTCCGAGATCCTGGTCTCGCACAGCTCTTCCCCGAACCGCTCCTTGATCTGATGATAGATGTCGTGGGACATCCGGCGGCGCGTGTCGAAGCGCGTGATCACGATGCGTCGGGGCAAGCGCCGCTTGAAGACGTGCTCGAGCGCTTTCAGGGTTTTCTCCACCTGCAGCACGCCCTTCACCGCCAGCCAGTCCGCGGACACCGGCACCAGCAGCCGGTCGCAGGCGAAGATGGCGTTCAGGCTGAGCACACCCAGGATCGGGCAGCAGTCGATGATGATAGGCCGCCCCGTGTTGAGGTTCTCCCGCAGGATGCCGGTATTGAGCCGGTTGACCACCTGCGGGCCCTTGCCGAACTGGGAGTCGACTTTGGACAGCTCGACATGGGCCGGTATGACCGGCCAGCCTCCGAGCCCCTCCCGAATGAGCCCGGCGAGCGCTTTTTGCGACTGGTAGAAGCCGAAGATGCTGTCTTCGGCATTGTTAACGGTCGTGCCGGTGATCGCCGACAGATGGGCCTGCGGGTCGAGATCGATCCCCAGGGGCGTCTGGCCCCGCCGCGCCAATGCCGCGGACAGATTGAGCGACGTGGTGGTCTTACCCACGCCCCCTTTCTGGTTGAAGATGGCGATCTTGGCCAAGCCGGCGCTCGCTGCCCGGCAGAAAGCCAGGCTGAAAAATTACAGTACTTTACAAATCAGCTAGTTGTCAACGTTAGCTCCGATGGATTGTGAGCTACGGGCGAGCGCGACAATGGCAGGAACGACCGCCTATCTGGGTGTTACGGACGCTGGTTCCCAGGCTTTAGCGCGCTCCAGGGCACGCTGCCAGCCCTCGAGCAGTTTTCCGCGCTGCGCTGCGTCCATATGCGGCTCGAACACGCGCTCGGCCGACCAGTGCCGGTCGATCTCGGCTGCATCCTGCCAGAACCCCACGCCCAGCCCGGCGAGGAACGCCGCCCCCTGCGCGGTGGACTCCAGCATCTTGGGGCGCACCACCGGCACGTCGAGGATGTCGGCCTGAAACTGCATCAACAGATCGTTACGGGCGGCGCCGCCATCGACCCGCAATTCCTTGAGGGCAATGCCGGCATCGGCCTGCATCGCGGCGAGGATGTCGGCGGTCTGGTAGGCGATAGATTCCAGCGTTGCACGCGCCAGGTGCCCCGCAGTCGAGCCGCGCGTCAGCCCCGCCAGGACGCCGCGGGCGTAGGGATCCCAGTGCGGCGCGCCGAGTCCGGTAAAGGCGGGGACCAGATACACGCCACCATTGTCCGTGACCGAGCCAGCCAGCTGCTCGACCTCATTGACCGAACGGATCAGACCCAGGCCGTCGCGCAGCCACTGCACCGCAGCGCCGGCCACGAATACGCTGCCCTCCAGGGCGAACTCGCGTTGCCCGGCGCGCCGCCAGGCGATGGTGGTCACCAGCCGGCTGCGCGAATCCACCGGCCTCTCGCCGGTATGCATGAGCATGAAGCAGCCGGTGCCATAGGTGTTCTTCACCATGCCCGGCGTGACGCAACGCTGGCCGAACAGCGCGGCCTGCTGGTCACCCGCGATCCCCGCGACGGGAAGCGACACGCCGAAAAGGCTTTCCTCGGTGTGCGCGACGACGCCGGAGGAATCGATGACCTGTGGCAGCAAGGCGCGCGGGATGCGCAGGATACGCAGCAGCTTGTCGTCCCAGTCGCCATTGTGGATGTTGAAGAGCAGCGTACGGGAGGCGTTGGACGCATCGGTGAGATGCGCCGCCCCGCCGGTCAGCTTCCACAGCAACCAGGAGTCGACTGTGCCGAAGGCGAGCTCGCCGGCCTCGGCGCGCGCACGCGCACCGGGCACCCGGTCGAGGATCCACCGCACCTTGGTGCCGGAGAAGTAGGCGTCGAGCACGAGCCCCGTCCGTCCGGTGAAGAGCGCTTCCATGCCGTCCGCTTTGAGCTGGTCGCAGATCTCGGCGGTGCGCCGGTCCTGCCAGACAATGGCGCGATGCACGGGGCGACCGGTTGCGCGCTCCCAGACGATGGTGGTCTCGCGCTGGTTGGTGATGCCGATCGCGGCAACTTCCGACGCGGCAACGTCGGCCTGGCGCAGGGCCTGGCGCGCGACGTCGATCTGCGTCTGCCAGATCTCGTCGGGCTCCTGCTCCACCCAGCCGGCGTTCGGATAGTGCTGGGTAATCTCCTGCTGCACCACCGACCGGACGTGCCCGTCGCGGTCGAACAGAAGCGCTCGCGAGCTGGTGGTGCCCTGGTCGAGGGCGAGGACGTAACGCGTCGTCGCTGTGCTCATCCGGTATGCTAAAGTGCCGGTCCTTGTTGCGCGGCATCGACGGAGGGGCCGCGCGCCTCTGCGGTCAGCATACACCCATCGACGCAAGTCACATGCCAAAGGTTTCTGCGGGGACACGCGCGTGCGCGCACATCGGGTTTGACCAGCGCCGGCAGGCGTGATTCCCCACGCAATGGGAATGGCAACCGAAGCTCCACTGCCGGCCGACCGCGCAGCGCACGTTTCCGACTTCATCGCGGCACTGCACCGCATGGCGCTGATCCGCGCGGACGAAACGCCGGCGATCCACCCTCTCACCGGCGGGGTGTCCTCCGACATCGTGCGCGCGGACCTGGCAGGCGGGCCAGTCTGCATCAAGCGCGCACTGCCCAAGCTCAAAGTCGCGGCCGACTGGCAGGCGCCGGTCGAACGCAACCGTTGGGAGGTGGAGTGGATGCGCACGGCCGGCAACATCGTGCCAGACGCGGTGCCGCGCATCGTGGGGGAGGACCGCGAGTCCGGCATGTTCGCCATGGCCTATCTGGACGAGCGCGAGCACCCGGTGTGGAAGGCACAGCTGCGCGACGGCGTCATCGATCCCGCTTTCGCAGCCGCCGTCGGCAACCGTGTAGTGCGTATCCATGCCGCCACGGCGGGCGATGAGCGGATCGCCGCGCTTTTCGCTACCGACCACATCTTCTTTCCGATCCGCCTCGAGCCCTATCTGATCGCGACCGCACGCACGCACCCCGATCTGGCGCGGCGCCTGGAGGAACTGGCGCGCATCACGGGCGCCACCAAGCAGGCGCTGGTGCACGGCGACGTCAGTCCGAAGAACATCCTGCGCGGCCCGCACGGTCCGGTGTTCCTCGACGCAGAGTGTGCGTGGTACGGCGATCCGGTATTCGACCTCGCCTTCTGCCTGAACCACATGCTGCTCAAGTGCCTGTGGCGGCCGCAGTGGAGCGCACGCTATCTTGCCTGCTTCGACGCGCTCGCGGACGCTTACCTCTGGGGCGTGACCTGGGCGCCGCGCACAGCGACCGAAGCGCGTGCCGCAGCACTGCTGCCAGGCCTGTTTCTGGCGCGCGTAGACGGCAAGTCCCCCGCCGAGTACATCACCGAGGAGTGGCAGCGCGACGCGGTGCGGCGGGTCGCGAAGCCGTTGCTGCTGTCGCCGGTCTCGACACTCGCCGAGATTCGCTATCGATGGAACGAGGAAACCGGGGCGTTCCCCCAGGACTCCCAACGTCATGTGTCTAACCACGGAGGACACGGAGGAAAGGTCGAACCACGGTAGCTGACATGGCGCAATCGAGCGGCCGAAGGACCGAGCACGTCACAGGCCGGATCCTTCTCGGGCGCCTGCAGGAATTGTCGGAATCTCCCACCGGAGATCGACGTTCCGTCTCTCCAGTTTGCAGTCCTCCGTGTCCACCGTGTCCTCCGTGGTTCCACGCTTCAGACCTATGCCAGACACAACCATCGCCAGCATCCACGCCCGCCGCGTCTGGGATTCCCGCGGCCGCCCCACCGTAGAAGCCGAAGTCCGCCTGGCCTGCGGCGCCCTGGGCCGCGCGATCGCACCGGCCGGCGCCTCGCGCGGCTCACGCGAAGCGATCGACCTGCGCGACGGCGGCACGGCGCTGGGCGGGATGGAGGTGGGGCGCGCAGTTGCCGGCATCAACGGCGAGATCGCCGCGCGCCTGGCGGGCCGCGATGCCGCCGATCAGCCGGCGATCGACGCGGAGCTCATCGCGCTCGACGGCACACCGCACAAGGCACGACTAGGCGGCAACGCCACCATCGCGGTGTCGATGGCCTGCCTGCATGCGGCGGCAGCGGCATTCGGCGAGTCGCTGTGGCGTTATCTCGCCAAAGGGCAACCGGTGAGTTTGCCGCTGCCCGAGATCCAGATCTTCGGCGGCGGCGCACATGCCGGGCGCCGCATCGACATCCAGGACCTGATGGTGATGGCGCTGTCGGCAACGAGCTTCGACCAGGCGCTCACCATGACCGCCGAGGTCTACCGCGCGGCAGGGCTGCTCATGCAGGAGCAGGGCAAGCTGGCCGGGGTCGCGGACGAGGGCGGCTTCTGGCCGGCGTTCGACAGCAACGAGGATGCGCTCGAGATGCTGGTGCGCGCCATCGAGGCCGCCGGCTTGCGGCCCGGCGAGGACATCGGCATCTCGCTCGACATCGCAGCCTCGGAGTTCGGCAACGGCGGGCGCTATCGGCTGGCGCTGGAGGACCGCGAGCTCGACAGCGTCGAGATGGCCGGCATGCTGATCGAGTGGTGCCGGCGCTATCCCATCGTGTCGATCGAGGACCCGCTGGCCGAGGACGACGCGGAGGGCATGTGCCTGTTCACCGCCGCGCTCGGGGACACGATCCAGATCATCGGCGACGACTATCTGGTCACCAACGCAGCGCTGGTGCGCAAAGCGGCTGAGGACAAGGCCTGCAACGCCGTGCTCGTCAAGCCGAACCAGGCCGGCACCGTGACCGAGACGCGCGCGGCCCTGGACGCGGGCAAGGCCGCCGGCTTCGGCACCATCGTGTCGGCCCGCTCCGGCGAGACCGAGGACGTCACCATCGTGCACCTTGCCGTGGGGTGGAACGCGGGGCAGCTCAAGGTCGGCTCGTTCACGCGCAGCGAGCGCATGGCGAAGTGGAACGAGGCCCTGCGAGTGGAGGAGTCCCTGGGCGCACAGGCGCGCTTCGCGGGCCGTAGTGCATTCCCGCGCAGCGTGCGACTCAGATGACCGCGGCTCATGCTCAGGATCATCCGCATACGCTGCGCGGCATTGTGCTCGTGATGTCTGCGGTGTTCATGTTCTCCTCCATGGACACCATCGCCAAGTACGTTCTGCGCTCGTACCCTCTGCCGCCGCTGATCTGGGCACGTTACGCCGTGCATCTGGTCTTCATGCTCCTGCTGCTTGCGCCGCGCATGGGCTGGGATCTGGTGCGCACGGCTCACCCCTGGCTGCAGATCCTCCGCGGGATGCTGCTGGTGGTGAGCACGGCGTTCTTCTACCTGTCGCTGACCTTCCTGCCCCTGGCCGAAGCGGCAGCCATCAGCTTCGTCGGGCCGGTCCTGGTGACCGCCCTGTCCGGGCCGCTGCTGGGCGAACGCATCACCGTACGTCAGTGGCTGGCCGTATCCCTGGGCTTCATCGGAGTGCTGATCATCATCCGCCCCGGCGGCGGCCTGCTGACGCCCACGGCGGTATTTCCCCTGTGCACTGCACTTGCCTTCAGCCTGTACCAGATCGTCACGCGCAAGATCGTCGGGCGCGAGAACCCGCTGACCACCCTGTTCTACACTGCCCTGGTGGGCGCGGCCGTCACCAGCTTCAGCCTGCCGTTCGCCTGGCAGACGCCCACACTCTTGCAGGTTCCGCTGATCGTCGCTATCGGGCTGCTGGGCGGGTTCGGCCACTTCCTGCTGATCCGCGCCGTCACCCAGGCCTCACCCAGCGCGCTGGCGCCCTTCGTCTATGTCCAGCTCATCTGGTCCACGGGGCTGGCATTCATCGCGTTCGGCGAGTTCCCCAACTCCGGCTCGCTGCTGGGTATGCTGGTGATCGTGTCGGCAGGGCTGCTCGCGATAGACTGGCGCCGCCTGCGCCGCCGAACCGACGCGGCAGGCTGAACGGGGACAAGCAGAACCAGCCACAGAGGACACAGAGATGCCGGCAAGCGGGTGCGTGACGGTTCGATCGACAGACCGCAGCCTGTTCCGCTCCCCGGAACCCAAGAGCCTTCGATTTTTCTCTGTGGTTTCTGCGCCCTCTGTGGCAAGTCGATCTACGGGGTAACAAATTGAGCAGACCGACACCAGAGCCCAGAGCCGCCTATCGCCACTTCCAGCGCATCCCTACGCGCTGGATGGACAACGACGTCTACGGCCACGTCAACAACGTCGTGTACTACTCCTATTTCGACACGGTGGTGAACCAGTACCTGATCGAACAGGGCGTGCTCGACATCGAGCACAGCCAGGTGATCGGGCTCGTGGTCGAAACGCAGTGCAAGTACTTCGCACCCGTCACATTCCCTGACGTAGTAAGCGCGGGACTGCGCGTGGCCAGGCTGGGCAACAGCAGCGTGCGCTACGAGATCGGACTGTTCCGCAACGACGAGGATGCGGCCTCCGCGCAGGGACATTTCATTCACGTGTACGTGGACCGCGCAACCCGCAAGCCAACCGCGCTGCCGCAAGCCATGCGCGGGGCACTAGCCCGCATCGCGGTCGGTCAGTAGTACGCGCAGAAAGACGCCAGGCCGAAGCTTCCGGTCAGGTCGGACCAGTTGAAGGGAGTCACGCCGGGCACGCAGAAGCGCCCGAAGCGGGTCGTGACCTCAACCAGGCCGCCGGCGAGCGGGCGCTCGATCGGCGCAAGCATACGCTCCGTCCTCAGCCGCTCGCGGAACCGAACCATCAATTCTTCCACGGTCGGCTCCGGAGCCGGCGGTTCAGCCTCGATGACCACGCCTCCCACCTCTACCTCGGGCACCGGCGGCCGCGCCACGTCCCCGGACTCCACCGCGCGAGCGGTCGCTGACCAGGCAAACGCTGCGGTGAGGGCCACGCCGGCGGTGAGCAACATGAGATGGGACTGGGGTGCTATGCGCATCGAAAACTCCGAGAAAGCTGCGCCGCGGCATCCGCGATGCGCAGCCCGACAGACAAAGCCTGTCACCATGGCAAATTCTACTCCCTGCGCCGTCACCCGGCCGGCAAGAGGGCGCGTGACTCGAACCGGCCGGAGCCGCCAGCCTATCGCTCCCGTCGGGAGCATGGGCTCTGGCGCAGGCATCGCGCAGCAGGCATGCCCTATGCATACGCACGGGCGTCTCCTCCCAACGTAGCATTCGGGCCGGAGGCAGCCAGAAACTGCCCCCGGCCCTCTTTTCTTGTCCGCCGCTACTGCCGGCCCGAGCGCCTCGGCCCTTGACCGCCCCCCAACCTCTTGCACTATAGTTTCCTAAAGCTTTGCCGCAGTTTGTCGCTGTAAGGAGTTGGCGACATGGGGCAAAGGTTCCGCGTGGCCAGGCCCGGGACTTGCTTGGCCTGCGCGTCGTACCGCCGCCCTTAAACCAAGGAGACACTGCATGAAGCGACTTGCCCT
>Ga0209592_1000428_pt1 | contig 12571 bp, 7 predicted proteins | sample PPLLak2March2015_2_FD_187251 | JGI IMG/M metagenome (GOLD analysis project Ga0209592, IMG submission 187251) | Freshwater sediment microbial communities from Prairie Pothole Lake near Jamestown, North Dakota, USA - PPLs Lake P8 Core (3) Depth... | ecosystem: Environmental > Aquatic > Freshwater >... | reverse complement strand
ACGACGCGAAGAAGGGCGGCTTCGTCCATCCCCAATTGCGCTGGTCTGTGCCGGCCATGCGCCAGAGCTTACCCGGCTGGAAGTAATTCACCCTCTCCCAGCCGTACTTCTCACCGAATACGGCGCCGTATTCCTGCAGCCGGAAATGCAGCGGGCTGGTGCGGAAGGGGCGCGCCCATTCGTTTTCGTCGTGAGGGAACTTCAACCGGTAGTAATACTTGACGCATTCACGTGTGCGCTCCACAGCGTAATAGGTGTTGGCGTAGTAATTACCGAAGCGTGTGGCTCGAAAAGCATAAGTATCCAGGGATGGCTCGCCTTCGACGATCCATTCGGCGATCAGTTTCCCCATTCCGCCGGCGCCACCGTAGCCGTTCAGCGACATCCCGCAGCAGTTCCAGAAACCGCGTATGCCTGCCATGGGTCCGAGGATGGGCTGGCAATCGGGAGTATATGCGCCTGGATGGCAGATCAGGGTGATGATCTGGGCATTATCCAGGAAGGGGATGCGCCGGATGGCGCCTTCCAGCAGCTGCTCGAAGCGATCCATGTCCGGTGGGAGCGAAGTGCCTCCATGTTCCCACGGCACACCGTCAATCCAACGCTCCTTGGGATTGGGCTCGTAGCCTCCGATCACCAGCCCGCCGGCTTCTGAGCGCATGTATACCAGGTTGTCAGGGTCACGCAGGCAGGGAGTTGAATGTGGGAACTCATTTCCAGGCACGGCTTTCAAGGCAATGTGCTGGTGGTCAACCGGCGTGGTCGGCAAGTGCAGACCTGCCATGGCAGCCACCCGCGGTCCCCACAAGCCGGTAGCGTTGACGACATGCTCGCATTTGATCGCACCCCGCTCGGTGATGACTTCTCTCACCTCACCTTTGGGGGAGAGCTTCAGGCCCGTCACGCGCGTATTTGTGTATACTTCGCAGCCCAACTCCCGGAGCATGCGCGCCATGGCGGTCGTGGTGCCGTAAGGATCCACCTGTCCATCACGCGGCAGGTAAATGGCGCCGTATAGATTTTCGGCGCTGATCTGGGGCATGATCCGCACTGCCTCTTCGGCGGAAATAATGTCCACATCCATGCCGATGCCCTTGGCGCGGCTGACACTGCGCTGCAGCTCGCGCAGCTGCTCTTTGCTGGACGCCAGGCGCAGGCTGCCGACATGGTCGAACAGCCCGAGCGAGCTGTACAGCTCGATGCTGTACTTGCGAAAGCGCATCAGGGTTTCTGAAGTGGCGAATTGGGTCACCAGACCGGCTGCGTGCGATGACTCGCCGCTGGCAATCTCGCCTTTCTCCAGCAGTACCAAATCTGTCCACCCCATCTTTGCCAGGTGGTATGCGACATTGACTCCGAAAATTCCCCCACCGATGACGACGACTCTTGCCTGGTCTTTCATTAGTTCAGCTCCTCTTTATTGACGAACGCAGGTCAGCGTACGGCAGCTACAAGCCACCGTAAACTGACCATCGTCCGATTTTATATACGCAGCGGTTGCATCCCTCCATATATCCCGTGGCTTGGTGTGCGTGGCGGCGAAGCCGCCACGCACACCAAATAACCATTTTTGAGATGACTTCTACTCAGGCGGAATCTCCTTGAAAGCGTAATCCACGTTGATGCCGCGGGTTCTCTGGCTGCGTTTGACCAGCAGATACCACACACCGGAGATCACAATGATGGCGAAGGCGATGATCTGCGCCCACAGCCCACGCGGAAAGTCTTCAAAGTTCCAGTTGCCGAGCACGCCCAATTGGGGGGCTAGCAGGAAGGCGACCACCATCGACATACCGAAACCACCGCCAAGCATGCCAAGGGCTGAAAGCCAGGGCATCTGCTTGCCGGAGAACCATTCCATGATGTGGTTGCGCATCGGGTAAAGGAACAGAGCTACAGCGACGATGGCGCCCAGGCGGACCAGCCAGATCAGCACGGGGTAGCTGGCAAAAGCATCTGGCGCCAATGACCAGGAAGTCCAGATGAAGGCGATCACGCCCAGCAAGGTAAAGAGCACACCGACATATCCACTGACCAGGTACTTAGATCCCGGTGAGGCTTCGTATACATCTTTCGCCCGGTAGGGCAGCAGTGCGCCGGCCAGGCAGGTGATGATGAACACGTAACCGCAGCCGAAGGTCACACCCAGGGTAAGGCCAACCCAGCCTGGCACCAGGTTGTAAGCCAGGATGACTGGGATGCTAGCCAGGAAGTATGCCCAGTGAGCATTTGCTGGGGTGTGGCGGCGGTCATCCACCTTGCTGAACCACTCCGGCAGCAGCCGGTCTAACGACATAGCCACGATCACACGCGTCATGCCAATGTAGCAGTTGTGCACGATCTGGTGCGAGTTCAGGATATAACCAAGCCCGATGATCAGCACAATTATGGGACTGGCTGTCACCGCGATGGCGATGATATTTGGCCACAGATAAAAACCGTTGACCGTGGCTTCAGGGATTAACGACCAGTAACCAGCTCCAGCCACATACATAAACTCTGAGCCAGCCAGCTTCTCCAGGCCGGCCGCCAGCAGGGCTAACAGCAGACCGGTAACGATCAGCGAGCCGACCATGATAATGGCCTGGTTTTTGAAAGAGCGGGCATCCTTGATCTCGCCATTTTGCTGGGCGCTGTAGGTTGCCCACTGCAGTGAGGTCCAGGCGATGGGGGCCACCAGCAGAGTTGCAAGCAAGCTGAACGGCGGCTTTAGATCAATCCCGGCCCCAGTGACCGCATTAATGGCTGTTTGGATGAAGTTTGGATCACCACCGGAGGCCGCCGAAAATGCGTTCATCCGCTCGACAAAAGAGGCTGGCGGGGTGAAGAAGAGCACGGCGAACATCACCGCAAACGCCAGCAAGACCACGTACCACATCACCCACTGCAGTTTAACATAATACTTAAATCCGCTTGTCAGGATGAGCAGGGCGACCAGAGCGTTCATGATGCTGGTGATGATGATCCCTGTCGACTGGGTGAACCACACACCAATGTTGGATAGGGCTGCGTTCCCCAGGGTAGCGCCCAGACCCAGGAACAGCGGCGCGAAACCCAGGTAAGAGAGCAGCCAGCCGGAGAGCGCCACCCACTGCAAGATCCAGATGACGTACCCGGACATTACAACTGTGAAGGCTGTGCCACCGCCGAATACACGGCTTTCGAACACATAGTCGCCGCCCGAGCGGGGAAGGGCGGTTGACAGCCAGACATAAGAGAAGGCAATGGGAATCTCGATCAGCATCGCTAACAAGATGCCCCAGACCATTTTCCCGCCCGGCAGCGCGCCGGGTGCCCATAAGTACGTCCACGGGAAGATCAGGCCCATGGTCAGGATGTTGTATACAAATGCAGAATAAGGGGACATTACCCGCACCAGGCCAGAGGCTTTACGGGTAAAGACTTCAGGCCTTGCCGTTGTAGTTGCCATCTGATTCCTCCTCACTGAGGTCTTATGTAACCTTATCGAAGGTGTCGATACAAGCCGATTGGATGCGATGTCAGCATTGTTCGCCAATGCTGGCGGCCCTCTCCGTCGTACACTCAGGGAGCGCTGTCCATTAACCGATAATCTGCCTGTTGCTTTGCCGTAATGACCTCCTTTCCGGGATGACTGTCTGGCAGGCTCAACCGCTGGTCATTTGATAGCCTTCGATCTTCCCGTCTACGAAATTCACCAGACAGCCACGCAGAAAGCCCTCACCATACTCGCTGCCCGGGTTGATACAGGTGGTGCGCCCAATCTTCACCGCGCCTTGGGATTCGTGGATATGCCCGTGTAAGCCCAGCATGGGTTGGTACTTCTCGATTGCCTGGCGCACCGATTTGCTGCCCGCCCCGTGCATAATGACCTGTCCGGCTTTGACAACCGGCTCGGGTGGATCTTTACTCCAGTCCAACATTGGGCAGGTATCCAGGGTTGAATCCACAGGCGGGTCATGGAAATTGAATATGGTATGCGAGAGGTCGTCAACCTTCGAGATCATCTCTTCGATCATCTGCCCAAGCTGCTCTTCGGGGATCTCGCGCGGTGTTTTCCAGGGGGTCGGGGTGCTGAAGCCAACACTGATCATGGTGTGGTCAGCATCCACATTGACCACCTGACCTTCGCAGGCGAAGAAAGATTTAGTGTCCGGGCGGTGTATGGCTGACAGCACCTCTGGGTCGTCGTCGTTCCCGCCGGTAACGAAGCACTTAATACCGGTACCTTCCAGCCGTGTCTCTGCCAGGTCGACCCAGGATTCAAGGCGCTGGCGCGCCAGCTTATGGAACAATTCATCCACTGCCTGGGGATTGGCTTGATAATGCCGGAACTCATCATCTTCCATAATCTGGTAATAAAAACCCAGCATCCCCAACCGGTCGTAAAGGCCTTGCAGGTCGGCCTGGCTCTCGAAATGTTCTGTCCGTCCTTGTAAAGCGGCGCGATAATGCCCGTTTGATTCCTTAATAATGGGGATGAGCAGCTTGCCCGTGATGTCGCCGCCCATCACCAGGACAGTGGCTTCGTAGAATTTTCCGGCATTGACAAACTTGCGATAGGTGCGCTCGGAGCCATGTAAGTCGGTAGCGTAGAACAGCCGCGTGGTTGTCTTTTTCGCCTTTTTGAAGAGAAACGACATTGATCAGCCTCCGGATTAACAAAAAGACAGGTTCCGTATTCGGCGGTCATGCGGGCGGCAGTGGCACGAAACCTGACCAGGTTTATTTATTGTTACCGTTTGCTACGACAATCTCAACTGAGCGAGCTGCCAACGCTGCCCGGGCGTTATGGTCCAGGCCGCTGTCGCAAATCAGCCGGTTTATTTTTTGAATGGGGGCGATCTCGAAATTCGACACGACTCCCCATTTGCTGTGGTCTGCCAGGATGTGGATGGGTCCCTGGGTGCGCTCCAGCATGAGATAGACGAGCTCGGCTTCGGCATTGGAGGGAACGGTGCAGCCGTGTTTGATGCTGATGCCATCCACGCCGATAAAGGCCTTGTTGGCATACACCTGTGACAGATTCTGAACCGCAAAACGTCCTGCGACGGAGTTCGATTTGGGCTGGAATGTGCCGCCCAGGATCAGGACCTCGTAATCCACCTCGCCTACATCCAGTACGGCAATCAGGTTGTTGGTGATGATCGTGACTTCGGCGTCACTGCGAATCGACCGAATCAATTGCGTGGTGGTCGTACCGCTGTTAATAAAGACGATATCGCCATCCTGGATGTACCTGGCTGCCAGCGCTCCGATCCTGCGCTTCTCTTCAATTTGACGTAAAGCCCGCTGCTGGTATTCCTGCTCCAGATTTATCCGTTCGTTCTGGATGGCTCCTCCATGGGTGCGCTCGATCAATCCATGTCCTTCGAGCCACTCCAGGTCGCGCCGCACGGTCGCTTCGGAGACATCCAATAGGTCGCACAGGTCGGCAGTCGCCACAATCTTGTGGGCTGCCAGAAATTCCTGTATCCGTTCACGCCTTTGAGCAGGGATGAGAGGTTTGCTCACTACACTGGCCTCTATTGTGCTGCTAGCTAGTGACGAAATATGATTAAATTGTACGTTTATTATAGCGAATCTTGAACAGATTTGCAAGTTTTTGCTTTTTCGATCATGGGAATTGGGGGAGAAGGTGCCGAAGTGCGGCAAAGGTGATCAGGGAGGAGGGAGAGGCGAGAATCGAGAGTGGAGAGTAGTGAGGCGGGACTGCGGGTTGGAGACGCTGCCGGCGGTGAGCGCGAGAAAAGAAATTGCGAATTGCGAATTAGGAATCAGGGAGGTGGGACACGGATTATACGGATGACAGGGATGGTGAGGGGGGAAATAGAAATTAGGAATTGCGTATTAGAAATTAGGGAGGTCACCCTTTTAAGTGTTGCTAAGTAGCTTGACTGGATGTCATTCTGATGGAGCGCCCTTTGCGACAGGCGACCTTTGCGACGTGGAATCCCTGCAAATAAAGTCTTACCGATGAGCGTCATAGGGATTCCTCCCTTCACTGCGTTCAGGGTCGGAATGACATGGGTGTGGTGGACTCGTTTAACTGGAGACGTTTTGGCCCACCCTTAGAGAATGGGCGGCGATCGATCGCGAGAGGGGATTTATGAGGAACGAATGGAGGAACGTAATCAGGAATTTGGTAATAAGGGATTAGGAAGAAGGGGAAATGGTGTCTATTGATGAAGAACAGCCGTGTGGGGCCGGGTAACCGGGTGCCGAGGTGCGGCATGGGTGACCAGGGGAGGGGATTTTTCGTTTTGGGGACGATCCGGATCGAAAGGAACGAATAAAACGGTAATCAGGAACCAGGAACAGGGGATCGGGACGAGGGAGCGCCTTCATTATCAATATGGCGAGTACTAAGGGACGAGCGACCGGGAAAACGGGCAGTAAGGCGGACCGGGGATTCGATTTGGTAACGAAGGGGAATAGGGAAATACGAATCAGGGAATTAGGGATTAGGAATTTGGGAATTAGGAATTGGGGAGGGCAGTGTGGTGGACACCAAAATCTGGACACATAGCTATGGGAATAGTAACATGCAAGGAAGGAGTCCAGATGGGAATCTCGTGCGCTTAATTGTCCACCCGGCAAAGGTATTTCCTATAATCGACTTGTACATCAGAGGGATGTATAATCACGCTTAAGGACGGCTTGATCGTTACTTCCGTCTCCTAGGGCTTCACCAATGTCTCATCCATCATCCCGGATGGACCTGCTCTATACCAAGTTGCATCCTCCACCCGTTCGTGAAAAACAGGTGGTTCGCTTGCGCTTGCTCGAAAGACTCGATGCTGCGCTTCACCAGCGATTGACCCTGGTCTGTGCGCCTGCTGGCTATGGAAAGACCACCCTGCTCAGCCAGTGGGTCTATCGTCTTACAGGACCGGCCGGCTGGGTTTCACTCGACCGCAGCGATAACGACCTGGCGCAATTTCTGCGCTACCTCCTGGCCGCAATCCAGCGGATCGATCCAGACGTTGGTGTGTTGATCCCGAAGATGTTGCAACCCCCTCGACCGCTGTCTGTCTCGGCAGTATGGGTTGTCCTGATCAATGACCTAGCAGCCTCGAAGAAAGAGTTCATCCTCATCCTGGATGACTATCAGGAAGTGGAAAATCAGGCTGTCCATGAAGCTCTCGAGTACCTCATCGAACACATGCCCGGCAACCTGCATTTGATTATCGCCACCCGCTCCGATCCGCCAATCAACTTACCGCTGCTGCGTGCCCGTGGTCAGCTGCTCGAATTTCGCGCCGCTGAACTGTGCTTCAACACCGATGATGCCGGGTTATTTTTTCAAGATATTATGGGGATGCCGCTCGAGGAAAGGGAGGTTACTGCACTGGTCCAGAAAGCTGAGGGGTGGGTCGCCGGGTTGCAAATCGCCGCGATCTTACTCCAAAACCAGTCCAATCTCCCCAAAGCCGTGCAAACCTTCACGGGTAGCCACCGGCATATCCTGGATTATTTAGCAACAGAAGTCATCGAGCGCCTTCCAGGATACACCCAGGAATTCCTCTGCCAAACCGCAATCTTGGATCACTTGGAGGCTTCATTGTGCGATGCCGTAACGGGGCGAAGCGACAGCCGGCAGATCCTCGAGCAATTAGATCGTGAATATTACTTCATTGTCCCTCTTGACGACGACCGGCGTTGGTACCGCTACCACCGCCTGATGGTCGAGGCATTACGGCTAAAGACTGAAGGTCTTGACAGAGCCCAATTAGCTGAACTCCATTGTCGCGCCAGCATCTGGTATGAAGAGCAGGTGATGATCGAGGCGGCAATCGACCATGCATTCAAAGCCAGCGATCTAGATCGCGCCGCTGAATTGATCGAAGGCGGCGCTGAAGCGATCCTGAAACGAAGCCAGGTGGCTAAACTGCTGGAATGGCTTGGAAGTCTATCAGAAGAACAGATTCGCGAGCGCCCTCGTTTAAATATAGCCTATGCATGGGCCCTGCTGCTCAAGGGAGGCTCTATTCATACCGTACAGGCAAGGCTGGAAGCTTCTGCCACCCTTACAGCGGGTGCGTTGGTGTCTGCTGAGGAGGCAGTGATCCGTGCCCTGATCGCGACTTTAACGGGTGATGTCAATCAAGGGTTTGCATATTCACACCGTGCTTTGGACGAACTGCCTGCCGACAGAATCTTCCTACGTAGTGTTGCGTTAGAAAATCTTGGGATGGGGTACGTTATCCAAGGTGATATACAATCTGCCATCCAGGCATTCAAGGAGAGCATCGCACTGGCGCGCGATTCGGGCAACACCATGTTTGCAGTGGCCTCATTAAGCAATCTGGGAGGCCTGTACCTCATTCAAGGTCATCTAAAATTTGCTGAGGCTGTTTATCACCAGGCCCTGGAACTTGCCACTACACAATTTGGCCAACGGCTGCCGGTGGCCTGCCGGGCATTGCTGGGTTTGAGCGAGATTACCCGCGAATGGAACAACCTGGAGCAAGCACGTGAGCTGCTGGAGGAGGCTGTACAGCTTTCACAGCAGTATAGTGAGACCGGCGAACTGGTGATGTACCTCAGCCTGGCCCGGGTTCTTCAAGCACAGGGGGATGTAGAAAAGGCGCTCGATCTGATGCAGAAGGCGCAGGCTATTGCAATTCAGAGCACTGGGACGGCAATCGACGACCGGTTGGTAGAAGTCGCGCTGGTACGGCTATGGTTGCAGCAGGGCAATACGCCGGGTCCAGCAGATTGGGCTGCCAGAAGGGGATTCGAACAGGACTTATCAAGCGAAGCGCTTCCCGGGAGGGACACCCAAATCATCCCGTACGATATACGCGAAGTGGAATGGCTGCTTTACGCTCGTCTTCAGCTCGCCCAGAATCGGGCGGAGGCGGCTTTGAATACGCTCGCAATGCTATTGGCCGAGGCGGTAAAACAAGGCCGCTCCCGGCGTCTTCACGAAATCCTCATTCTGATGGCGTTCGCTTATCAGGCGACAGGATCCGTAGACCTCGCCGTGGATACCCTGGAAAGATCGTTAAAGCAGGCGGAGCCGGAGGGGTACACGCGTGTCTATGTTGATGAAGGCCCCCCGATGGTAAAGCTGTTAAGGGAGGCTGCACGCCGGGGCATCCAGAAACAGTATTGCAACAGGCTGCTCAGCACCTTTCAACAGGAGGATCGAATCCTGGAGCGCGCTTCAGGCGAAGGCCAAACAGGATTGGTAGAGCCGCTCAGTGAGCGCGAATTGGAGGTCCTGCGATTGCTCGCTGAGGGATGCACGAATCGAGAGGTGGGTGAGCGGTTGTATATCTCATTGAGCACCGTCAAGGGGCACATTTCTAACATCAGCGGAAAATTAATTGCCAGGAACCGCACGGAATCCGTTGCCAGAGCAAGGCAATTGGGGATCTTGCCAAGGAATTGACGATCCAATCTCCCCCGATTGATCCATCAAGGAAGAGACTGTACCTTCTCCCCGGCTCTCATCCCATGCGGTAAAACAGTACCTTCAACCATACTTTTGACCGGTCACAGGCATACCATTCTTTTGCGATACTTGTGGCAGCGAAGGAATGATATCGATAGAAAGGCTGTGTTCGCAGTGTCAAAAGAAACTCTCCATCGATCAACAAAAAGCATACCCTTGACCGCCCAACGCCGTAATTTTCGCATCGAGGTGCGCGGTCAGGTCGACAAGGGATGGATGGCTGCCTTCGATCCGATATCATTTTCGAGCTCTGATAGAGTCACGATGATTGAAGTACTGGCCGACCAGGCTGCATTGCGAGGCATTTTGAACCGCTTGTGGGATATAAATCTGGACATCTTTTCCGTGATTGAGATCGCCCGGCCAGCCGCTCGAAATGGAGTAAATGAAATGCAAAAGTTAGTCTTCACGTTTGAGGAACTATCGTCCGATTTACAACCGCTGGCCGGTGGTAAGGGTGGGTCGCTGGCGAAACTCTACCAGACTGGCTACCCGGTTCCAGAGGGTTTCGTCATCACTGCAACTGCATTTGCAGAGGACCAGTTGCTGCCGGAAGCCTGGAGACAGGTCCGGGACCAATTGGATTTACTGCGCGCAAACAATGATCAGCAGGCCTTCGCGGTCCGATCTTCTGCGCTAAGCGAAGACACGCAGCAAGCTTCTTTTGCAGGTGAATTCGAGACGCGTTTAAATCTCTCCGGCAGCGAAGAGATCTTGGACGCCATCCATCAAGTCTATCGGTCGCGGTATAGTGAAAAAGTCCAGGCGTACAGTCAAGCTAAGGGAATGACCACGGCCCATGAAGTCGCTGTGGTCGTCCAAAGGCTGGTGGCAGCCGACCGATCCGGGGTGTTATTTACCGCCAATCCCACCAACGGTATCCGCACTCAAGCAGTGATCAATGCCACCTGGGGACTGGGTGAAGCGATCGTCAGCGGAGCTGTAACCCCCGATATGCTCATTGTGGATAAGATGACGAAACGGGTTGTTACCCGCCAGACAGCAACAAAGGAAGTCATGACGGTGAGTACGGCAGGCGGCACCCAGGAACGCCCGGTGGAGGGGAAGAAACAAAAGCAGGCGGTTCTCTCAGATGCAGAGGCCGTCAGGCTGGCGAGTCTGGCTGTCCAAATCGAAGCTTTGTATGGCATGCCGATGGATATCGAATGGGCTGCTTTGGGTGAAGAGTTCTACATCTTGCAAGCCCGGCCTATCACTGCTTTACCCGACCCCCCCTTACCGGCGAATTGGAAGCTGCCCAAAGGCGCTTATATGGCGATGCGGGTGAACATCATCGAGCTGATGGCAGAACCTCTCACGCCGTTGTTCGAAACAATGGGTGTGGAAGTCATCAATACCAGCATGCAAGACATGCTGGCCAGTTTCCTGGGGCCTGGTATCATGCCAGAGTCTCCAATCATCCAAGTGAACCATTACGCCTATTACAATGGTTCGTTAAAACCAATGAAAATCGCCAAGCTCTTGTTCGACTCGGTAGGTATCGCGAAACGGATGTTCACAGCGCCGGTCGAGCGTTGGACAGAGCAAGGCCGGCCAGCGTACCTGACCGTGGTTAAGAAATGGAAAAGCAGCAATTGGCGCGATCTCTCCAACACAGAAATTCTGCACGCATCCCGGGAACTGGCTGAAGCCGCTGTCGACGCCTATTGGTCGATGGTTGGTGGGGTCATCCCGGCAGCCTGGATCAGTGAAGCGCTTTTTACCTTTTTCTACCGAATCCTGATCAAACACCGCACAGACCCGGGTGCCCCCAACTATTTACTTGGCTTTGATAGTGTGCCGATCCGGGCAGATAAATCTCTCTATACGATGGCAATCTGGGCGCGAGAACAGGAAGCACTCGCAAGCTATCTGGCTGCTACTTCCGCAGAACAACTCGCAATGGATATCAAATCCGTTGAGCCGCCCGAGGTATTAATTGAACCTGCCTGGATCGAATGGCGCAAGAAAGTTCAAGATTACCTAGAGCAATATGGGCATACGATCTATGATCTCGATTTCGCTAATCCAGTCCCCGCCGACGATCCTGCGCCATTGCTGGAAACCTGCAAACTATACCTGAGCGGGAAGGGGAGCAATCCATACGAAAGGCAGCAGGGAGCCATCGACCGCAGAGAAGCGGCTGTCTCAGCCGTTCGAAAACGGCTGAAGGGTTGGCGGTTGAAACAATTCGACCGGTGGCTTGCTCTGGCTCAACGCTTCGCACCCCTACGCGAAGATGCCCTGGCGGACGTTGGTCTGGCTTATCCACTGCTGCGACAGATGTTACACAGCATCGGCGAACGGATGACTGAAGCAGGAGCCATCGAGCATCCCGAGGATATCTACTGGTTGACCCAGAAGGAGGTTATGGCAACCTGCGAGAAACTGGATCGCGAACTACCGGTAGAAAGAATATCGGGTGCGATTCCCGAGCGGAAAGCAGCAATCCGATCCGCGCAAAAAGCACCCCCACCGACGAAGCTCCCGAATCTTTCGCTGCACTGGCTGCAGAATCGGTCCGCAAGCCTGTCCGGGGGCAGGGTGCACCGAAGCTTGAGAGGTGTCGCCGCATCTGCTGGATGCGTAACGGGGAGGGCATGCGTGCTCCACGGTCCGGAGGACTTTGCTCAGATGGCATCGGGAGATGTACTAGTTGCCAAGCTCACCACACCCGCCTGGACACCGCTCTTCGCCCGCGCGGCAGCTATCGTTACCGATGTCGGCGGCCCACTCAGCCACGGATCGATCGTGGCGCGGGAGTACGGCATTCCAGCTGTGTTGGGCACAGGCGTTGCCACTCAACGCATTCAGAACGGGCAAACAATTACCGTGGATGGCAATGCCGGATTGGTAATTCTCCGGTAATTATGGAGGATCGGGGTGGTAAGTCAAAAGACTGCTTTTTATATAAGAAGCCAGCACCTGTTCTGTTGGGACCAGTGCTGGCTTTTACAAATCCGACTCTTTTCACCGTGGGTAGGGGATTGCCGAAAATAGACCGGTCAGTAGTTTGACAATGTCACATTAAGCATCCGGTTTGCCCATGGCCTTCCTTAGGCGAGACTTACGGGAGCGCGTTCGGTTCACCAGATGCGTAACGACTAATTGGGCTGCCTCTTCTGAAGA
>Ga0209592_1000427_pt1 | contig 12583 bp, 10 predicted proteins | sample PPLLak2March2015_2_FD_187251 | JGI IMG/M metagenome (GOLD analysis project Ga0209592, IMG submission 187251) | Freshwater sediment microbial communities from Prairie Pothole Lake near Jamestown, North Dakota, USA - PPLs Lake P8 Core (3) Depth... | ecosystem: Environmental > Aquatic > Freshwater... | reverse complement strand
AACATAATATCACCGTGTCTTAATGTCACGCCCTCTCCGCGTCACACTGTCGTCATCTTTTCTCATTTCTCCGTGTCACGAATTCTCGCTGTCACCGTGTCAATGGTTTCACCGTGTCTCGCTATCACGCCCTCACCGTGTCATGTTTATTCCCGTGAAACCAGTCCCTTTTCAATCGCATACGTTGTCAGCGCCTGTACATTATGGAGGTCCAGTTTTTCCATGAGGTTGGCGCGGTGTTTCTCTACCGTCTTGACACTGATACAGAGATCGTCCGCAATCTCTTTGTTCTTATAGCCTTCGGCGATCAGCTTGAGGATCTCTCGCTCGCGCTGGGTCAAAGTCTCCCAGGACGTACGGGTTTTTAGAGTTTTTCTCCCATCTAAATACCCGTCCAATACTTTATCCGATATCCCAGGGCTGATATAATGTTTTCCGCTTAGCACATGTTTCACAGCCGCCAGCAATTCGGCATGGGTCGAATCCTTCAAGAGATATCCGTCTGCTCCAGCCTGCAGCGTTGCAAGAATATATTCCTCGGTTTTGTGTACCGTCAACACAAGGATCTTCGTTTCCGGAGCCCGCCTCCTGATCTCCCGGATGGCATCCATTCCGTTCATTCTCGGCATGGAGAGGTCCGTTAGAACAAGATGGGGTTTCAATTTCTCAACGCAACGGATGGCCTCACGGCCATCTTCAGCCTCCCCCACGATCTCAAAATCAGGACTGGAAGAGAGAAGCGCCCTCAGCCCTTCCCGGAGGATCGTATGGTCTTCAGCAATAACAATCCGGTATTTCGGATTCATGATTATCGTCCCTACCCTTCCCCATCAGAAAATACAGTATTATTCACCAGAAAATACAGTGCATACCCTATTTATCATTTCAGGGCCTATTAGTAAAGTGGAAAATAACGGGGAGGCACCGTCGCATGGCTAAAGTATTGATCGTTGAGGATAGCGATTTTTTCCGTCATCTGCTGAAAGAAACTTTGCTATCAAGATTTCCGGAGATGGACATTACAGAGGTGGGGAATGCTGAAGAGGCTTCAGAAATGGTGAATGGATTTACTCCTGACCTCATCTTTGTGGACATTCGATTGCCAGGAGAGAGCGGCCTCGAATTCACCCGGAAAATAAAGAGCACGCATCCAAACATCCCCATCATCATTCTCACCAGTTATGATCTCCCTGAGTATCGGGAGGCCGCCAAAGAATATCAAGCCGATCATTTCCTCTCAAAGGGCACAACCACCAAGGAAAATATTCTGGGGATGGTCAAATCCATCCTGACAAAACGAGGCTTTGATTTAAATGGCCATAATCCCGGGAGCCTATCCTGAGAAAAAATAGATCAGACCTCCTCCTCACCTTCACCCCTCTTTTCCCTTCCCCCCGGGAGGGAGGGGTGGGGTGAGCGGGAGTTCATCCATTTAGGCTTGACGCATTAAAAATAGGGACACATATTAAAAATAGGGACACATACCATTTTTCGGGACTACCCTCCTTCGTACAAACCCATGAAATTTAGCCGTGGGGCGTTGCTTGTAAAGTGATTCCCCCAACTCCGAACCAAAAATGGAATGTGTCCCTATTGTATACAGTCTCCTTGATATGAAAATACGGGATTTACCCCATTTTCTTTTCCGGACCGATCGAATAGTCTGTAGCCAGTTGGTTTCCATGGAGACGGGGGGATGAAGACCAGTGGCCCGCCTTGACTTTTCTGATAAGCAGGCTCCTTTCTCCCTCCTGAGGTTTAATTCATCAAACGATGCGAATGCCATCCTCTATTTGATGAACGATCATCTTAACCATGTATCCACCGGTAGTCTCGAACCCTTTGATGATTAGAGACGAATCTGCGGGGGGATGATTTGACGGAGAATGAATGATGAAGAAAAAAACGCTAATCGTCACACTCTGTGTCGTCGTTCTCTTCGGAATCCTTTTCTATCTTTCCAGAGAGAATCTCTCTCAAGAAACTACGTCCAAGAGTAAAGAAATATTTGCCGCATCTGAAGAGGAATCTCTAATGGTTGAGATACCTCCGGAGAAGCAGCAACTGATCGGTGTGAAAAAGGTCGAGGTTACTGTGAGACCACTTCAAAAGGTGATCCGGACTGTAGGACGGATTGCCTATGACGAGAGAAAGCTGGCCACGGTGAACATCAAAGTGGAAGGCTGGATCGAAAAGCTTTATGCAGACTATCAGGGGAAATACGTAAAAAGAGGGGAGAAGTTGGCAGAGGTTTATAGTCCCGAACTCTATTCCACTCAACTCGAATTTGTTAATTTACTTCTGTGGAAGGCGGAAAAGGCTCATCGTTTCCAGAGGAATGTCGAATTCAACTGGGGAGACCGGTACGGAACGACGGGAAGGATCCTCACCTTCGATATTGAAGCTCTCTTCCAGGTGGCACGGCAGAAATTATTGTTGTGGGAGATTTCAGAGGAGCAGATTCAGAAGATAGAAGAAACAAAGACGCCCATGAAGCTCCTGACTCTTTATAGCCCCATCAACGGTTACATCATTCAGAAACAGGTGGTGGAAGGCACCCGCGTCCTTCCCGGAGATAAGATCTTCGATATCGCCGATCTGTCGACCCTCTGGGTCATTGCAGATATCTATTCCTATGAATTGCCGATGGTCAAGGCAGGACAACCAGCAAGGATACAATTGAGCCACTTCCCCGGAAGAGAATTTTCCTCAAAGATCGACTATGTCTATCCAACCCTTTCGGGTGAGACAAGAACGACAAAGGTCAGATTCATTCTCCCAAATCCAGACGGATTGTTAAAACCCCAGATGTTTACCGATGTGGAAATCAAAATCGATCTTGGCAAGAGACTGGTTATCCCTTCTGACGCGGTGATTGACACGGGGACAAAGCAGGTTGTCTACATGGACAAAGGGGAGGGCTATTTCGAACCGAGAGAAGTGGCCCTTGGAATGAGAGCCGATGAAATGGTGGAGGTAATCAAAGGGCTGAAGGCAGGGGAGAAGGTGGCCGCTGCGGCAAACTTCCTGATCGATTCGGAAGCAAAGCTGAAGGGGGTTGTCCAATGAGATCTTCGCGCTGCTGTATTGCGGTTCTGCTGTGTTGCAGTTAACCGCAGCGCGGTCTCGGGTAGGGGAGGCTTTAGCCTCCCGAAATCGGGGCGACCTGCCTCCGCCGAAACGCTTCGTGCAGGCAGGCTGAAGTCGCCCCTACCCATCCACTCCCACTGAGAGATTAATATGATTCAAAGAGTCATTGAGTTCAGCGCCAGGAACAGACTGCCCATTTTTCTCATGGTCTTATTTCTCCTGATCGGAGGCTACTGGGCTCTGAAGAAGATTCCTCTCGATGCGGTTCCCGATCTGAGCGATACTCAAGTGATCATCCTGTCCGAATGGACGGGAAGAAGTCCTGACCTTGTGGAAGATCAGGTCACGTTTCCCATTGCCACCACCCTCCTCGCAGCCCCCAAAGTGAAGGCGGTGAGAGGGTTTTCTTATCTGGGAAGTTCCTTTATCTATGTCATTTTTGAAGAAGGGACAGACATCTATTGGGCCCGGAGCAGGGTGCTGGAGTACCTTCAATCGGTGAGAAACAAGATTCCTGCTGACGTCAACCCTGTCCTGGGTCCGGATGCAACAGGCGTCGGATGGGGTTTCTGCTATGCCCTGGTAGATGAAACCGCCAAGTATAACCTCGCAGAGCTTCGATCCGTTCAGGATTGGAATATCAAACTGGCCCTCGAGAGTGTGCCCGGAGTCGCCCAGGTCGCCAGTATCGGAGGATATGTCAAACAATACCAGATTACGATCGACCCGAACAAACTTCTTGCCTACAACATCCCGGTGAATAAGATCACCGAATCCGTGAGAAGGAGCAATCAGGATGTGGAAGGAAGGATGATCGAGTTCTCCGGGATCGAATACATCGTCAGGGGCAGAGGATATATCAAGGATCTGAAAGACCTCGCATCGATTCCGGTGGGAACGGACGGCAGTGGCACACCCATCACCCTCAGGGATGTGTCTAATATTCAGCTGGGACCGGAGATCCGGAGAGGAGTTGCGGAACTGGATGGAAAAGGGGAGGTGGCCGGGGGCATCATTGTGGTCAGATTCGGTGAGAATGTCCTGAACGTGGTGGAGAGGGTGAAAAAGAAGATCAAGCGGGACATTGAGCCAAGCCTTCCCCAAGGGGTCAAGATCGTGACCACCTATGATCGAAGCGATCTGATCCACAAGTCGATCAACACCCTAAAGGATGCGATCCTGAAACTTTCACTCACCGTCATTGTCGTCTGTATCGTTTTTCTGCTTCATCTCCCCAGCGCCCTGGTGGCCATCCTGACGTTTCCGGTGGCAATCCTGGTTTCGTTTATTTGTATGTATTACCTCAAGGTAACCGCCAGTATCATGAGTCTGGCGGGGATTGCGATCGCTATCGGTGAGATGGTGGACGCCTCGATTGTTATGGTTGAGAATGCCCATAAGAAGCTGGAAGAATGGGAAGTTCGAGGGAGACCGGGCGAGAAGTTAGAGGTTATTATTCAAGCGGCCAAAGAGGTCGGCCCTTCGCTCTTCTTCTCCCTTCTTGTCATTACGGTAGCGTTCCTTCCCGTTTTTGCCCTCGAGGCGCAGGCAGGAATGCTCTTCAGGCCTCTCGCATATACGAAGACCTTTGCCATTCTTTTCTCGGCCTTCCTCGCCATCACTCTTACGCCGGCCCTGATGACCCTCTTCATTCACGGGAAGATCAGGTCGGAGGAGAAGAATCCCCTAAGCCTCTTTCTTCGACGCCTCTACGAACCGGTGGTGAAACTCACCCTTCGATTCAAAACGGCCACCATCCTTTTCGCCATTGTCCTCGTTGCCATCACAATCTATCCCTTCTTGAAGATCGGCAGGGAGTTTATGCCGCCCCTTTATGAAGGCTCTCTTTTCTATATGCCTGTGACCGTCCCAGGCCCTTCCATTTCAGAGATATCGAAGGTCCTCCAGATCCAAGACAAGATCCTGATGACAATTCCTGAAGTCTCCCAGGTTTTTGGAAAAGCTGGCCGGGCTGAAACAGCGACGGACCCCGCTCCTCTTGAGATGTTTGAGACGGTCGTCAATCTCAAACCCGAATCGGAATGGAGAAAGGGGATGACCATCGACCAGTTGAAGAATGAGATGGATGAAGCCCTCACCATCCCCGGCGTTGCCAATCTCTTCACAATGCCCATTAAGGCCCGCATTGATATGCTTTCCACGGGGATTCGAACACCCGTGGGAATCAAAGTGCTGGGGCCTCGAATCGAAGAGCTCGAAAAGATAGGCCTCCAGATTGAGAGTGTCCTCAGAACGGTCCCCGGGACGAGAAATGTCTATGGGGAGAGGTTGACGACCGGTTACTTCCTGGATATTGCCGTGAAGCGGGAAGAAGCGGCCCGCTACGGGCTCACCATCGATGATGTTCAGGAAGTCATTCAGTCCACGATCGGAGGCAGAAACATCACGACGACGGTGGAGGGAAGGGAGCGTTACCCGGTCAATGTCCGGTATTCACGGGACCTGAGGAGCAACACCGAAAGGATGAAGAGGGTGCTTGTCCCCGTGACCTTCGACGGGAATTCGTTTCAAATCCCTCTCGGTGAACTGGCGGAGATAAAGATCGTCAAAGGGCCCTCGGTGATCAAGAGTGACGAGGGGACCCTTGTCTCATACATCTACATTGACTATTCGGGGAGGGACATCGGGGGCTACATCGAGCAGGGAAGGAAAAGACTTGCATCCCTGAGGATTCCGGAAGGCTATCGCATCGAATGGAGCGGAGAGTACGAGTATCTGGTCAAGACCGAGGAGCGAATGAAGTTTGTCATCCCCCTGACTGCCTTGATCATCTTCCTTCTCATCTACTTCAACACAAATTCGGTGGCGAAGACTCTCTTCGTCCTTCTTTCGGTCCCCTTTTCACTGGTGGGCTCTTTCTGGCTTCTCTACCTCCTCAATTACAATATGAGCACAGCCTCCTGGGTCGGGATCATCGCTCTCGCTGGAATCAGCGTGGAGACGGGCATTGTGATGTTCCTATTCCTGGAGCTCGCCTATCAAAAGTGGAAGGAGGAGGGGCGATTGAAGACAGAGGATGATCTCAAAGAGGCCATCATGTATGGTGCTGTCAAGAGATTGAGGCCAAAGGTGATGACTGTGGCCACCAATTTGGGTCTCATTCCGATCCTCTTCAGCACCGGGATGGGTGCGGATGTGATGCAGCGGATCGCAGCACCCGTGATCGGCGGGCTTCTCACCTCTCTCATTCTCGTCCTGATCATCTTTCCCGTGCTCTATATGATCTGGAGGGGGAGAGAGTTAAAAAACATTTCATGAAGGAGGAAACACGATGAGGAAAATCATTCTTATTCTGATCACATTAGGAGTTTCCCTGGGACTGATGAGCCTGTCACGGGCTGCTGAGAAAAGCCTTATCCAGGTCTCCCAGAAAGGAGCATTCAAGGTCGAAATGGTGATCGAAGGCCAGAAATTAAAAGTGGGGAAAAATTTGGTTGAACTGGTGATTCGCGATGACAAGGGGAATCATGTCGAAGGGGCCCTCATCAGAGTCCTTCCCCAAATTTACCAGCACGGCGAAAGCACCCTGGTGAGGCCGAAGGTTTCTGAGAAGGGAAAGGGAAGTTATTCAGCAGAAAACGTCTATATCGAGATGCCAGGCCATTGGGTATTGAAGGTAACGATCACGAAGGATGACAAGGCAGATAGTGTGACCTTTGACTTTCCTGAAGTGAAGCGTGGAACCGAGTGAGAGTGTGAGTGACAGTGTAAGTAAGACTTTTTTAACTCAAACTCACACTCGCACTAACTATTGAGCTTCGCTTAAATAAAGGAACACTTTGCCTTTTCGTCATGGGTAGGGGCGACTTCAGTCGCCCTGATTTCGGGAGGCTAAAGCCTCCCCTACCCCGAACATGCCGCAGACCGGGCATTTGTCCCGCGGGGCAGGTTTGATGGGTTTTATGTCGCCACTCCATGACAGTGATTCATCTCGTGAATTGTAGGCGGCCACACAGAGAATAAAAACATGAAACGAAACTGGATCATCATCGGGTTGACTGTCCTTGTTCTTCTGTTCGTTTTCTACCTCGTGCTCGACCACCATCGGACAAGTGAAAAACAGGTACTTGTTCAGTTCAAGGCCCATCAGCTTTCCCATGCCCAGCACATTGCCAGCCGAATCCAATCGTATTTTCGCGGCCATTCCATGGGCCTACAAGTCCTCTCCTCCTTCCCCTCTCTTCAACACCAAGACTCCCAACAATTGAGAGTCGACATCCAGACCTACTTCTCTCAGATGAAAAAAGTCTATGCGACAGCAATCTCTTTGTACGATGAGAGGGGAAGAGTCATCTATTCGACCGACGCCAAAACTATGACCCAAAGCTTGGCAAAACATCCATTCTTTGTTTGGGCGAGGAAAAAAGAGAACAGAGGGAGGGTATCCATTTTCCCACTTCCATCCCATCATTTCAGATTCCTCCTTGCCATTCCCGTATATCAAATCGTTTGGTATGCTACCGATACCATTCCCACTTGGAAATACGCGGGTGTCCTGTCCTCGACCATCGACTTGGGACAATTCCTTGCCAGTGAGTTGAAACTTATTGACCCGGACATGAATCTTCAACAGATATGGATGATGGACAGGGACGGAAGCCTCCTGTTTCAAACTGAACATCATAAGATCTTGGGACAACCTCTTGACCCGGTCAATAAAGAATGTAATTCCTGCCACCCCTCTTTCAAATACGTCGAAAAAATAAAAACGAAGGAGCAAGGAACCGTCGATTACCATGTCAGGCCCTATCCAGTGAGATCGGCCGCTTTTGCTCAGATCGAGCTTGAGGACATCTCCTGGATCCTTGTTCTCAAATCTACTTATAAACAAATCGAAGCCTATGGATGGGAGCGTTTGAAGGGTCAATTGATTCTTCTCGGAACGGTGATCTTCGCCCTTGTAGGCGCTTCCGCTCTCATCAATCGTAACTACAAATTAAAAGTAAAAGCCGAGCAGGAGGTGAAACACCTCCGGGAGAAAGAAGAGCTGGAAGATAAGATCCGGCAATCAGAAAAACAGCTTCGATATCTTTCTTCCCGGCTTTTGACCGCACAGGAAGAGGAAAGAAGTCGGATCTCCAGGGAACTCCATGATGAGTTAGGCCAGGCCCTGGCAGTCTTGAAGTTCCAGTTGAGATTCATCGAGAGGAACCTCCAAGTAGATCAAACAGCGTTGAAGGAAGAATGTGAACGGAATCTGGAATATATTGACCAGGTCATCGAAGACGTTCGAAGGCTTTCGCGCGATCTGACCCCTTCCCTTCTTGAGGATCTCGGCCTCTCAGCGGCTCTTCGATGGCTTATCCACAACTTCACCCAAAACGACCATTTTCAGATTTCACTTGACATGCGAGAGATCGATCATCTCTTCCCTTTGCAGGCCCAAATCATCATCTACAGAATCTTCCAGGAAGCCCTGACCAACATCGGGAAACACGCCCAGGCCACGCAACTCTCAGTGATCATCAAGGAGGAGAACGGGCATGTCTCTTTCTCCGTGGAGGACAATGGGATGGGGTTCGACGTGAAGGAAGTCTCGACGAGGGGTATTCATGAAAAAGGGTTGGGGCTGACCATTATGGACGAGCGGGTGCAGATGCTGGGAGGCTCCCTGAAGGTGGACAGCCAGGAAGGACGGGGGACCCGGGTCACCTTTACCGTCCCCGTTGAGAAGGAGGTCACCTCGTAGTGGCTCCTTACCGGATCATACTGGCCGATGATCACGTCTTATTGCGCCAGGGCCTGAAGAGAATTATCGCTGAGGCAGGTGACCTCGAAATCATAGGAGAGGCGGGAGATGGCCTTGAGCTCCTCGGTCTATTGAATCATCTGAGCCCCGACATGGTCATTCTCGATATATCCATGCCGAACCTCCGGGGAATCGAAGCCATCCATGAAGTCACAACGACTTACCCGGAGGTGAAAATTCTCGTCTTGACGATGCACAAGGGGAAAGAGTATCTCTATCAGGCCATCTCCTCCGGTGCTAAAGGCTATCTCCTCAAAGATGATGCAGACAAGGAGCTTTTCTCCGCCATCGAGACGATTCGAAATGGGAAAATCTATGTGTCTCCCCTTCTCGCCGAAGATTTAACCGATGACTGGGCACAGATCTGCCGGGGAAAAAGCCAGCTCCTCCTCCAATCGGAGCCTCTGACTCTCCGCGAAAGGCAGGTTTTAAAGCTCATCGCCGAGGGGAGATCGAACAAAGATATTGCAGATCTCCTTTATATTAGCGTCCGCACGGTGGAACGCCATCGTGCCAATATCATGGAAAAGCTTAACTTGAAGAAGACCGCAGATTTGGTCAAATACGCGATCCAGAAGGGCTACCTCTAACACCTTGGAATACTGGAATACTGGAATACTGGAATACTGGAATACTGGAATGACGGGAAGACCCTGAAAAACCGGAACGGTAACATAATGGAATATTGGGACAAACCCGAAACAATGAAATATTAGAAGCAAACTGGAACGATGGAATAATGGAATATTGGGAAAACCCTGAAAAACCGGAATAGTGGAATGATGGGATAGTACAACTGGAATAATGGAAGACTGGAATAGTGGAATATTGGGTTAATGAAAAAAATGGAATACATGAAGATTGGAAGATCCAGAGAAAAAATATCCAATCATACCAACTAAAGTCATGTGGAATCGAAGCTCTCTTCCCAATGGCCCAATCTTTGCTTCTTCTGAAGGGATTCTATCAATTTAAGTAAACCATTTTCAACTTTGTAATGGAGTTTATCTAATTCCTCGTAATCTCCTTCAGTGATTTGACCCGCCTTTCTGAAGCTTTCATAACATGAATGAAATTCCCCGCAAGACCCGAGCGCAATGTTTAGGTGATTCAAATATTCCTTCAAACTACGCCGGCAATATCCTTCAGAGATGTTTCTTGAAATGCTATGCACGGCATCCAGAGCGTTGCTTACGATTTTCTTGAGTTCAAAAGGAAATTTGGAAAAAATCTTAAGAGCCAGGATATAAAGGCTTACTGCATCTTCCCACACCTTAAGCTTTTTAAAGCCTCTATTGATGTTCTTTCGATCCATGACTAACCTATCTCATAAATCGTAAGATTTATCAACCGAAATCCTCCCATCTCTTATCTTTCCCTCATTTATTTTGCATTTCCCAATATTCCAACCTTCCATCATTCCATCATTCCAGCCTTGCGGCTGCGTATTTTTACCCATACAAGATTGGGGGTTTTTGCGGATTGTTTTTGACCATTCGGAACGATATCCTGGCCCCCCATAGGGAAGAAACAATGTCGGCAGGAGATTCTTACCACATTGTGTTGGCAGACGATCATACCCTGGTCCGCCAGGGAGTGAGGAAGATTCTTGAAGGAAGGTGTGATCTGGAAGTGGTTGGCGAGGCTTGCGACGGCCTCGATCTCCTCAACTTTCTGAAGATGTGCCAGTTAAGCCCCCACATGGTCATTCTTGATATATCGATGCCCAATCTTTCAGGGTTAGAAGCCACTCGCCAGATCAAAGAGATGTATCCCGGAATAAAAGTTCTGGTTCTGACGATGCACAAAAACAAGGAATACGTTGATTACGCCATCACAGCCGGCGCGGACGGCTACGTCTTGAAGGAAGATGCAGACAGGGTGCTTTTCTCAGCCATAGATAGCATCCGAATGGGGGGGCAATTTGTTTCTCCCATCCTCTTGGAAAAAACAGGATGAAAGCTCGGGAGCCGGAAAGAGGCTGGTCTATATAGATAAAATACACGCTGACAAACTAAGGAGTATCGATCTTATCAGAAAAAATACGGTTTTTCAGAGAGAAAAATACCGTGTTCACCCCATTTATCCCAAGAACCGTTCAGTATAATCTGGGGAAAAACTAAGATTTTCAAAACAAGGAACGAGAATAGTTCACGCGAAGTTGGACCAGACGAACGGACCCAAAAAGGGTTTAAAGCTTAACAAGGAGGGAAGTTTTATGACACGCAATGTCGGTTGCCCAGGAAAAGCTTTAAAGAGTTATCTGATCACTTTCATCTTTTTGTTTTGCCTGTTTCTTCTATCATCAGGTGCTCAAGCTTTTACTTTGAACGTAGTGGATGGGAATGGCGCACCCATTACCGGAGGGTTCCGCTATCTGGTGGAGGAGGATAACACCCACCTCGCTGTCCCCGGAGTCGTGGTGAACAACAGTATCGGCCTGAGTATTCATAATAGCCATGCGCCGGTGATAACGAAGGGAGACTCAGGCACAGCCTCCTCCGTCAACGTCGGTCTTCCCCCCAATACACGATACTTTGTTTCCGTTCTTCCTCATTCAGGATATGCGAATGGAGGCACGGTTGTGCCGGCATCGATGGATTTTGATTTTGTCAGCAATACGATTACTGTCGTGGTCCACGTACTTCCCCTGCCGACCGCCCAGATATCCGTAATAACCTTTCTTGATCAAAACCCGATCAACAATGGATTCGACGAACATGACACGAGACTTGGCGGTTGCACTGTCGTCATCTCAGATGTGGGAGGCCCAGTCACGCAGGACGCCTTCGGGAACCCACTCGGAACGCGATATCAATTCGACCCCGCAACGGGCGACCCTATAATGGTTGACGGCAGCCCGGTTGTGGCGCAGATTGGGAGTGGAACCATCACCACCCTCACACAGGACCAATTTAATGCTGGCGGAGCCCAGAATCCTTACAATCTAAATGTTGGTGAAGCCCTGATCAAGTATATCCCGCCCGGGAAATATGGGGTCATCGTTAACCCTCCCGGATTCGATAATTCTGGCAACCCAATGCGTTTTGTTCAAACCACGACGATAGAAGGGACTCCTACCATCGACGCCTGGGTCAAGGCAAATGAACCTACAATGTTTGTGGAGGGGTTTGGGGTCGGCTTCAAACATGTGGCTTTCGGGTTTGTCAAAACCACTCCGGGAGCTCAAACCTTTAAAGGCCAAATCCTCGATGTGCTTCCATGGAATGCTGCGCCTCCTGCAGGGGGCACGGGCACGATCACCGGAAGGCTTCGCTATAACCACTTTTCCAAGCCCCCAATGACACAGGGGTTTTTCCCCGGGGACCCTGTTCCCGAGTGCTGGGTTGGTTTAAATAATCCGCTTGCCACGCCGGGAGCGGGAATCCCAGCAGGACTTTATGCCACGGTCTGTAACGCAGACAGTTCCTTTACCATCTCAGGGGTTCCTCCTGGCACCTACCAATTGGTCACATGGGACAGGCCCCTGGACAGTCTTTTCGGATTTAATACCGTGACGGTCCCGGCTGGAGGCGGAACTGTTGCCCTTGGCGATATCCTGATTTTCCGCTGGTTCGGAACGCTAAAGGGCTCCATATTTGTGGACACCAACCAGAATGGTATTCGGGATCCCGGCGAATCCGGCGTACTGGGTGGCGGCCTAAATCTTAATCTCCGTTTCAGGGATGGATCGATCTACCAGTTTTCACCAACAGATCCTCT
>Ga0209592_1000426_pt1 | contig 12607 bp, 9 predicted proteins | sample PPLLak2March2015_2_FD_187251 | JGI IMG/M metagenome (GOLD analysis project Ga0209592, IMG submission 187251) | Freshwater sediment microbial communities from Prairie Pothole Lake near Jamestown, North Dakota, USA - PPLs Lake P8 Core (3) Depth... | ecosystem: Environmental > Aquatic > Freshwater >... | reverse complement strand
CTCACAAATATGAGAGCTTCAGGTTCAGATGACAAAATACTTCTTCCACCCCCGGTACGCTTCTCACTGGAAGAGGCAATGGAGTACATTGCTGCCGATGAATACATTGAGATCACACCAAAGTCGATGCGTCTGAGAAAGGTACTTTTAGATGAAACAGACCGGAAGAGAGCTAAAAATGAGGAATAAAATTTCTAATGTATCACGATCATCTTCTTTACCCTGATGTAATCACCAAAGTGTATACGATAGATGTATAAGCCGGAGGGATAATTGCTGGCGTTACAGTAGATTAAATGACTTCCTCCATTCAATTGGCTGTTAACTAACACATCAATCACATTTCCTTTGCTATTCAGTACTTCAACCAATACGTGCCCATTGTGGGGAATTTGGAAATTTATAGAGGTTGTATTCCGAACCGGATTTGGATAGTTTTGCTTTAGAGAATAACCATACATATCGCTACCTTCATCAATCACAGCAGTTGTCCCATAATCAAAGGGCTCATTTACTAAATGCCAGTATGGTTCATTCTGCCCATTATAATCTCTTCGCAAATAATATGTTTTGAGTGAAAATCTTTGAAAGCTGCCAAGGGTAGCCAGAACCGCTCCTGTGTCTGGAAGCCATTCATAAAATGGAATTTCCATCGGATTAATGGTTAATGCCATGCCTCGTTCTTTGGCAAGATGGAATAACCCGAAATTTCCAGGTTCGTGTCCTGCCAGATAGTGACCAATGTTATCCACATGAAACTGATTCCGCCCAAAAATAATATAGTTGGTCATGTAATCAGTTGCCAATCCATCCTGACCAGGCCCATCCATGAAATTACCATCCCTTCCGTATATTCCTTCAATAATATGAAGACCGGCAAAAGTCACAGAATTGTTATCCAGGCAACGCGTTGCCCAGGTTTCCTGCCATAATCCACCTGTGTTTCCGGGTCTGTCCCAGCGTGGAATGCCGTCAGCTGTATGCCGGTTATAATTGGCTAAAATATCAACATTAGCAGTTGGATTAAGATCATCAGAATTCACGCCATACATGTTACTGCCGTAATATGAGCAATGGGCCTGATAATTCATTGCAATTGTACCCTGCAGGTTCTTGGCGCAAAGCGTGAGTCCCATGCCATGGGTTTTAAACTTGGAAATATTAAGAAGAAGAGTATTGGGGGCATTTACCGGCCATAAAAAGGGAATCCTCCTGAAATAGACACCATTGGGTGCCTCCACCCACTGAACCTTGTCCGAACTAAGTTCTGTGACTGGTGTATCAATACATTGCAAGTCAATCCCGGTGCGCTCTGCCATATCCAGATACCCTCCGTCCTCAAGATCATCAGGACAGTTAACTTCACGGATATAAAATTGCCCTGAAGCAAAGCCCAGTTCTTTCAGACTTTCGATAATACCTTCAACAAAATAAGCATCGGTTACAATACCCATTGATCTTTCAATTGTATAACCAATACGGGTTCTGTTGCGGCAGGTAAGATTTGGCTTGATCACCACCTTGTGGGTCAGGGGGATTCCATTTCCCACATTATCTGTCAGGCCAAATACAGACCTGCCAAAATTCAGTCCAGCCTCCTTTATAGCGGAAGAGTCAGTTTTTAGATTGACGCTTGTTCGCATAACAAAAACTGCGTCGGAATTCTGAAGAATAAAAGGATGGATTCCGAACAACGAAGATGAATTCTTATTGCCGAAGGTTTTAGCCGGAGATATCATAATACCCGCGCCTGCTAAAAACGACGACTGAACGAATCTTCTGCGATTAATTGGCATACTTTCTATATTTTCAGGTCATTAAACTGAGAAGATATAAATTGATAAATAGATTTCAATCCAATATGCCCGCCAGGTTAAGTGTCTCCTGCGCAGGATCATCTCAATTCCTGAGAGATAGTTTTCCGGAAACCCTTAATCCTTATTTTCATATCCTGGTTTATTTCCGCTATAGCGTAATTGTTATTTTCCGGACCGGTTCCTTCGACCATTGCTTTCAATGTGTAATAATTTATGTTTTTGATCCTGATCAACCCTCCATTATGATCATGTCCCTGAAAAACAACTCTCACATTTCTGTAATCTTCCAGTATTTTTCTCACAGCATCAGCATTGACGGGACCGTAATGCTTATTTTCAGAAGTGATATCAAGCCTGTGATGGATAAAGACGATGGTTGGTATTTTATTCCGGCACAGATCTTTTTTCAGCCAAATTAATTGTTCGTCCGGTACATGAGCATCCATCCAGTCAAAATTACCATGATCATACGGAATACCATGTGAAGAATAATTGGCATCGAGTACAACAAAATGAAAGGAATTGATATTAAAAGAGTAAAAACCTGAAGCTTTAGAAAATCCTGTATTAGAAATTCCATCCAGAAACTGATGCTTTGAAATGCTGTCATGATCGTGGTTGCCTAATACATGATAACGCGGACCTTTAAAACGGCTGAATTCTTTTTCAATAGTGCCAAGAAATCTCAGAGTCTCTTCCTCTCCGGGCGGATTTCCCTGATCCTTAAAATCGCCAAGCTCAATAAGGAAATCTACATTCTGCTCATTCATCAGATCGATGCATTCCGACATTTTATAAATTGATTCATTATAATACCTGTTGCCTAAAGGTTCTCTTTCTGCATAATGAGAGTCTGTAAATATTCCAAATTTTACCGGTTTGAATTTATCTTTTAGCAAAGTAATTCCTGAATAAGGAATTCCCACAATCGTGGTTACTGTTGTTGCTATAAATTTTCTTCGGTTAATTTTCATTTCCTGGTTATCATGTTTATTTCTGATCTGAAAATATCTTTAAAAATTTGCTATGATTATTTGTTTATAATGTAAAATTAGCAAAAGATGCGGTATAAGCTGATACGATTTAACAGATCGCCGCTACCCGGCTCCAGGGACGCATCCACATCATGGGTCTCTAAAAGCTACCAATATAACGTTAAACCTTGTTTATTCCAAAGTCAACTTTATTCTGATTCAGGGAGAAACAATTATAGAATCAGGATATTTAAATCTAACAGCTAGAATTCTTGCGTGTTCTTCATCCTGATTATTACCGCCGTAAAACCCAATAAGTGTGTTTGGTGAAAAGAAATACACATCTCCTTCTGTCGAAGGATGGCGTATTTCACCACCATCAGGTCTTTTGCCGGTTACTATATCTCCATAGCCACGGAGTATTAAGTAAATCTCTTCCTCATTGTTGTGCCTGTGAGGATTATTTGTACCACCTGCTGCAAAGTCCATAATGAACAAACTTGTAACCTGACAGGCTGCTGCAAGCCTGTCTCTGGTACTTTCAGTAGTTCCCAGAAGCAGTTGAAATTGAGTCGTCGGCCCATGAGAGGGCAGAATCTGGAATTTAACTTCATCTGTATTTGCTATCATTAATCCTGATGATTTCCTGATACAACCTTCCGGGAGGAGCTTAAACCCCATGACAATAAGTGACAACGATTGCTCACGTGGATTAGAAATTTTATATTTCATCCCCCCGGGGATATACATAAAATCGTTCTTGCTTACAGGTACTTTTTCTTTGCCACACTGAAGAATACCGGTGCCTCCAAGAATAAATAGAATATGTTCCTCATTTTCATATTTTACAGCATTACTCATACCACCCGGATCGATAATAAGATAACCGTACCTGCTTATTCCTTTGATGATTGCCGAGCTATCATCTCCTGTACCAAAAAGAGGCATATAATGCGCTGTTCCTGCAGACACTTCCGTTTTGAATTCGGGAAGCGCAGATAAAGACCGTTGAAGATATTGTGATCTGACATTCCCGGTTAATGCCAGGAATAAAATCAGAAAGCTAATATAATGGCGGATAAATCTTTTCATTAATTTGATCCTCCCTGATTTGCATAAACTCCATCATCATTGAAATGCCACCATGGGCCACCACTCTGATGATATCCGCCAATTATCTTCTTCTCCCTGGCTTCCACCATAGTAAGTGGCTTATCAAATTCGGGAGTCGGATCAAACAATCCGGATTTATATGCAAGGTACTTCGGCTCCCTGAGGTATTTCTCCGCAACTTCATCTATAAATTCAATACCCAGACCGGGAGTATCCGGAACAGGGATAACACCATTCTGAATAATCGGCTTTGGAATACCTTTAACCAGATCATTTACCCAGGGCATTTCAATGGTATGACTTTCAAGGGAGATAAACTCCTTTATTGTTGCAGCAGTGTGTACATTGGCCATAACACCAACAGGGGAAGATGCACAGTGCATCATTGTTCTTACCCCGTACTGATAAGCATAATCTGCTATTTTTTTAGTCTCGATCATTCCCCCGGAGGTCAGAAGATCGGGATGTATGATACTAACAGTATTTTGCTCGATCCATGGTTTAAAATTCTCAAGACTGTATATATCCTCTCCATTAAGAGTAGGAGTTTTAGAACCTGCAGTAATTTGCCTGTTAAGATTGACCGCATTAAATCTTGTGAAATGAATAACATCTTCAATATATGCCAGGTTGTATTTCGGATCCGCCATAAAATTACCAAGTTCGATGCCGCTTTCAACGGTCATATTGCCAAAATGGTCAGCTCCTAACTTAGCATCGTACCCGATAATATTACGGGCTGTCAGGACATGTTGTCCCCACTTCTCAAGTCCTTTCCGTGTCGGAAGATTGTTCGCAATTGCTCCTTCAACATTTCTGATTAAGGCGGGAGTCAGATCAATTTTGTAGTGCTTTAATCCCAGGTCCAGTCTTCTTTTCATCATTGATTTCAGATTCTCTTCCTGCAGAACTGTCGGGCAATCGGCATATATCCCGACCTTATCCCGTATCTTATCTCCCAGCAGTTTCCAGCACGGTACCCCGAGAGCTTTCCCTGCAAGATCCATCAGGGCAATATCCACAGCAGCATATCCGCCGGCATATCTGCCAGGTCCGGTAAGATGACGGATACTCATCAGAATTGTCTCTATATCAAGCGGATCTTTACCTATCAGATAGGGCTTCAGCATCAATGCCTGAGCGATCCAGCCTGCATCCCTTACTTCACCAAGACCGACAATACCCTGATTAGTATAAATTTTAATAATAGGGAAGTCGTAGATGGCTGCCAGTGTGGCTCCGCGAATATCAGTGATCCTTAAATCAGATGGCCGGGAAAAGGCTTCTTTTGGATTAACAAATGATCCGCTGCTCATCAATCCCGAATACCCTATTGCAGCCCCGCCAATTACAGATTTTTGTAAAAACGACTTTCTGTCCATGATACAATGATTTAATACTTTTCATTTATATAAAAGTAAAATACATTTACCAATATTTTATCAGTTCATCATGAAATTTAAATTACCTGGTATGAAAGAGAATTTAAAAAGCATTAACCGCCGGGAATTCATAGGAACAACCGGGGCCGTAGCCGCAGGTTTAACAATTCTTCCGGGTTCTTTTATAAAAAGTCCGGGCAAAGAAGATAAGTGGTGGGAGAAAGAACCTTTAAGAATTGTTGAGCTGGAAGAAGGATATGAATTTGGAGAAAAAGCGGATTTGTTAAAGGGGCTGGGTGCAAATATGGAGCACCTGGTGAGGTTTATTGAGACCTCACCGGGAACATCTTTTCTGGATGTACATAACCTGTACGGGGGTAAAAAAGTCTACTTCGATTCATTAATAGATTATCTCAAAGAAGCGCATAAACGTGAAATTAAAGTAGTTATTTATTATAATGTGCATGCGATAGAACATACTTATGCGCGACAACATCCTGACTGGCAGCAAATTAAAGATGATGGAAAACCTATTGAGACTGTATACACTATAGACTCTTCATTCTGCATTAACAGCCCCTGGAGAGAAGAGGTTTTTCAGACTGTAAGAAAACTTGCTTCTTATGAAATTGACGGAGTTTTTTATGACGGGCCAATATTCTTTTCCAACACATGTTATTGCGAGTCATGCAGGAAATTATTCAAGGGAAAATACTTAAAAGAAATACCTCCAAAAACGGGATTGTCTTCCAGGCGTGATAGCGCTGATTGGAAAGATATCATTGAATTTCAATCTGATAGCATTGCACGTTTCTTAAGGGACTCAAACAAAATAATTAAAGAGATCAATCCGCAGATTCTCCTGTATATGAACGGGAATACTATTGCTCCTTCATGGCCGACAGGAAGAGACAATCGCAAAATCATAAAGGAGACTGATATTCTGGGTGCAGAGGGCGGATTTTTGTATGGAGAATTAACTGAACCGGTTTATAAGCCGGGGGCGGTGGCTAAGCTGCTGGAAACACAGGCAGATGGAAAACCGACTGTGGTTTTTGATGCGGCAAAACAAGGACCCTGGACGTTTTCAACACTTCCTCCCGGAGAGATCAGCATTCTTTACAGTCAGACGATTACCCACCAGGCAAATGTATGGCTGGCAATATGCGATACACCACATTTTCATGAAAAAGAAATGGATGTTATCAGAAAATACAACAGGTTTATTAAAGAAAATCCGGATCCTTTTTTCAGAACAGAATCATTGGCAAAGATCGCCCTTGTATGGCCGCAAAAAACAGGTAATTATTATACCGGATCTTCAGTTCCCCTGACTGATTTTACGAAAGAAATAAGTGTTGCAAAGGCAGGAAACCTGGGAGAGGAATTTTATGGATTCTACGACGGACTTTCAAGAGGACACTTTACTTTTGATGTGCTTGATGAAGAAGCTATTAATAAAGATCTTAATAAATTTGATCTGATAATTTCCCCGAATGCTGCCTGTTTAGGGAAAGCAGAGGCGGGTAAAATAAGAGAATTTGTGAATAACGGAGGAAATATTATTTCAACAATATTTATGCGCCCACATATGGCTTAAAATTAAAATCGAAGGCAAATGTTCCCGTATTTTTCTGTAAGCCGTTGCCGGGGAGCTATGCCGGAAGCCCGGAAGTTTCGGAATTCCCTTTTATTGTTGAAAATAATTATGGAAAAGGGAAATCAATTTTTCTTGCCGGTACATTTGGGGGTACTTTATTTAAATTTCACTACCCTGAATATTATCAGATCCTTTTCAATCTTGTTTCCGGTTTAAGTGAACAATTAATCAGACTTGAAAATGTTCCCTCCTCAATAGAAGTGAACCTGAGAAAAAAAGGAAATTCGATTTTTCTTTACCTGATCAATTTTACTTCTGAGATGAAAAGGCCAATTCAAAAGATTATTCCCTGCACTAATCTGAAGATTGATATTCCCCTTAAAGGAGTTGCAAAAAGTGTAAAAGCCTTATGCCTTGGAAGAAATTTACAATTTGCAGTAAAAGGAGATTCGATTTCTGTTGTTCTGCCGGTTATAGAAGATTATGAAGTTTTGGAAATCAGTCTTTAGAAAGAGCGTTAGTAATCATGAAACTTTGTTATCACATTTGAAAATAATAATTGTAAGAAATTTCAGATCAATTCATATAAAAAACTTCAAATTACGGTTATTAACCTCTTTCATTGTATCCGGATCGCTGGTTGAGAGTTCATAAGTTATTTATATATGAGGAGGTCCCTTTTGTGCCGGAGGAGAAGAATATTTTTCCCTTAGAATTCATCTTCTGCCGGAATATAGAGAAACAAATGTGACTTTCGTTCGCTTTCTCCCAGGTAAATTGTCCCGTCAAGGCCAGTAGTCATGCAGTCAAATTGCTGACCCCGCCAGTAATAATATGGACTTCGATCAGCTATTAAAAGTCCCAGTGTTTCAAAACGACCGGGTTCAGGTGAATAGGAATAGAACTGGCAAGGTCTTGTAGTTGATATTTCTCCGGCCATGAGATACACTTTCCCGTCTCTCCCCACAGTTATGCATCTGAGGCGTCTTGATTCCCTTACTTTTCCCAGGTTATTAAGTTGCATTGCAAGTGGATCAAAAGAGAAAAGGTAACCATCTGTTGTACCTCCGTAGATCAGACCTTTTGGGTCTTTGGCAAAATACTCAACAGCGGTATAATCTTCATAAAACTGCATATAATAATAGTCTCCGGGGACTTCAATTTTCGTCGAAACAAGCTTTTTGGAATCCGGATCGTAATACATCAGCATCCCATTGTTTCCGGACATAAAAACCCTGCCTGAATTATCACATATAAGAGCCCTGGGCAGTGTTCTCCATTGCCGTTCAGGTCCATGATATACTTTCTGCCGGTCAATTTCCCCCAAATCCGTAAATTTCTTAAGGGCAATATTATATATAAAGAAATGCCCGTCAGGGTAGGTCAGACCGTAGATCTCATCACCCTGTGGATTAATCGTGAGCGCATAGATAGAATTGTTGGCCAGAGGCATACCCAGATCTTCGGCTTCGCAATTCATATCCGGAAGCTTGACATTTATATTGCTGGCAGCGGGAAGGTAACAGAAGAGGTGACCTCCCGGATAGTTGCTGAAATGTTTTTTTATATCCTTCCATAATGTAACATCAAGTTTATCATCTCCTTCGCCCAATCTGGATAATGTCACCTCTTCAAACATATTCTTCCCTGTGCCAATAAAAATGTTGCCATGCTTATCTTCAACCAGAGAGTGGTGAATACCGGTGTGTCCAGGTATCTTACCCAGGTGCCTTACCTTATTTATAGCAGGATCAAACAAAAAGAGATAGGATTCATCTCCGGATGTGCCACCGTATATGATCCCATCTCTTGCTGTTAAAAGTGATGTAATAGCACTGCTGTTAACAGGAATTTCATTGACCATTGGATAGCCCAGATCTCTCAGGTCGACACGTTGCTGATTTTTAATAACCGGTTTTGACCAATCCTGAGAAAAAATATAACTGGCTGGCCACAAGGCCCCAAGGATTAAAAAGCTGGCGACAGATATTTTTGTCTTTGCTGTGATCATTTTATCTCTTCTATAAGTTATAATCAATAATGTCAGAGTTACTTCATCTGAGGTTTGTATATTATCAAATGTAATGCAGCGGGAATATCCCCGATCATCCGGGTTCCGCTCTTTTTATCTTTAACCTCTGCCTGGCCACAGATATAGACTGTTCCGTCCGGAGCTACCGAAGCTGCCTCGCTGCCAAAAATTTTACGCCCGTCAGCTGTCTGCATAATCCCCAGATCGACCCGCTTATCAGTTTTAATATCATACATAATTAAGTGATGGCCTTCTTTACTGCCATAGGTTTCTTCATACCTTTGAATAGAGAAACCTCTTGCTGACGGAGCAAAATAGACCCGCTTGTTCCGGCTGTCCACGGCAAAGGCCAGTGTGGAATAAGGTATGTCTTTTGGGTCACCCTGTAAGAACTTGCTGTCACACATTTTCACCAGCGGAGTTATTTTACCCTCAGGACCATCATGCGTATCAAAACGGAATAAGATCGAACCGCTTCCACACGTCACACCATAAGCCACTTTGTCAACCGGTTCCCATTCAACAGCGCGCCATATATTAGTCCGGTCAATCATCGGATTCCTCAATTGTGCCGGGAAAATGGAAGGATCATAGGGCGTACGAAGCGATGTTTCGCAGACTTTTTCTTTTTTAACATCGTACATTGTTACCTGTGATGTCGGATTACTCATGTAGACATTCCCTTCATCATCACAGAAAATGTCACGACAAATATCCCAATTACTGACACGTCCAAAGTTTTTAGTAACGCGGCTTTTCAGATCAAATCTGTAAAAATATCCTGTAAATCCAATACCATAAAGAAATCCGCGATTTCTGTCAATAGCCAATGGATAACACCCTATTCCCTGATCAACCAGGCCCATATCTTCCATCTCGTTTTTTCCAGGATTATATTTCATCCAGTGTCCTCCCTTCCAGCTCGTGTAATCAAAGGTATTCGGGCCGCTGCCGTTACTCATCGTTACAAAATAAATATTGCCCTCATTATCTTCAACGGGTTTGTTATGGATCTTTCCGGTTGACCTGATTCCCTTGCCTCTTTCACCAAGGAAATCAGCCATATCGCAAAGAAGGATATTCTTTTCTGTATCAGGATCATAAACATAGAAATGTGCGCTTTCTCCTTCATTAATCAAGGCCGAATATACTTTGCCATCGCTTGCAGCATAGAGTCCGTCCCACATTACAGGATCTCTTCCGGGATATTCTCTGGTCACGACAATGCAGATTTTGTTTTCCTGGGCCAGCACATCTGAAATACTTAAGGAAAACAATGCTGCTGCAAATAGTGGCAGGCTCTTTAAAAGGAAGGAATTATTCGCCAGTTGAATTTCTTCTTTTTTCATAGATTATGAAACATTAACATGTTAAATCAAAATTGTGCCTGCTAAAGGTTTTGAGGTAAAAGATACACTCTTGCACTCTTTTTTGGCATGGAAACCTTAACCTTATTGCTTTTAACCTGAATAAGCTGAGAGTTATTATACAGATCCATCAATCGCCTGGTCCTGAAGGCGGCCGGCAGACTTAACTCTGCAATTTGGTCCTCCGTACCGTCATTAAGAACGATCATGCCATTTTCATATGTCCTGTATACCAGACCATTAGCTTCTTTAAAAGGTTCAAATCCTTTTCCCATATGAGCTTGATACAGAGATTCTGCACCTGTACCGTTCAAATCAGCCCACCAGATAAAATCAACCAGACGGGCTGCAGAAAATGCCCAGAAAGCGTCATCTTTTGCCTCTTTGCGCCCTGGATCAAGAAAGGACAATGCTGTTATTCTTTTTCCTGCCTGTAAAAACCAGGAATTGTCCTGAGCTCTCTTTTTCACATCTTCCCACGTCTGACGTCTGCCTTCCCAGGCCCAGCTATAGATAAATGATTCCCACATGCAACAATCACCATTTTTTTGAAAGGGAGTGCCTATTCCTGAATTGAGAATAACAATTTTGTCTTCTCCGTAACTTTTTACCAGGGTACGGATAGTCTGAAGCATACGATCCCAGGCATAAGATTCTGTAGTATCAGGGAAAAGATGTTCATGAACATATGGAAGGAACTCAGGGTTTCCGGGGCCGGAATTGAACTTTGGAGCAAAACAGGGTCGCCGGTTGCCGACATTATCGATGAAGACTCCGTCAGCACCCCAGTCCATCATCTTTTTAACATAAGCCAGGGAAAGCCTCCAATAACCCGGACTGTTGGCACAGGTAAGGAAACGGAATGCCCTGTCGGAGCCATCCATGGGTATGTGCACCCATTTGCCATTCTCATCCTTTAAAAGGACCTCAGGGTGCTGGAACATAAAAACATCCTGATCGGCATAGAATGTATGAATATCCGTAAAATGAACATATGGAATGACTCTGAAACCCTGCTTATGGGCCTCTTCATAAGCCTTCTTACTGTGCGGCACATGAGAGATCAATGATACTCCCTTTATCAATGATCCGTCAAATGAACTGATTGTTTCAACCGGGTATTGCTCCGTTTTCTCCAATGGACCGTTTTGAGCCCTTATCCTTACTATACGGGTCATTAAAGTATCTTTCAGGGTCATCTTATATCCTTCCCATACACCTTTATTCATTGTGATCATATCAGCTTTCTGAAGCCATTCAGGAGCCGGTTCAATCTTTTCATCCGGAGGCAGGATCGTCAATCCGTACTTTTTGGCCATCTTCATGTCAGGGATCTGGCCATAAGTCACAGATGAACACAAGCAGAGGAGACTGAAAATGAGGTACATCTCAGTTACATTTTTGATTTTAAATTTTTGTTCCATTGCTTTGATTATGTTTATTCAAGGTTTATTGAAAAAACTAAGCTTTAAATGTTATAACTATCTGATTTCAGATAAACCCCTTAATTTAAAATTGTTATAATATATTTTATTAAATCTTCAGAAGATTTTGTATCGCGGGTTATGATTTTAAGTTTTTTATAAGAGCCTATAATCAAAGATGCGTCTTTGAAACTGAGTGTTTCGCCCATGCCATTTACAGGGTTGATCCAAACCTGGGGTTTTGGGGATACCAGTCGGGCCAGATCCGGTATATCATAGTCACGCAATGCACCCGGAACAAAAAAGTACCCCCAGACATTATAATATTGATTTTTAATAAGCTGCAAATATGAGGGTAATGTACCTACAGTCACTGCACCCTCAATACGCTGATCACAGGCCGTGGCAAGCAGTGCCCAGAGTCCTCCTGATCCTTCGCCGACAACAACTATCTTCCTTCCTTCCAGATCATCACGCGATTTAATAAAATCTATTCCCCTTATCAGATCAAGGGTTCTCATTCCAAAGGTTGAGCGGCCAAAACCGGCACTTTTTATAGCCAGAACATCATGTTGCCATAACAATGGAGTATAGCCGGTAAATTTGTTCAAACTTAATGGCGGTGTTGGACTCGTTTCTCCAATCCCGCGAACATCGATTGCCAACACAACAGATCCATTTTTCGCCAGTAGAAATGGCAAATTGGATATCTCGTATTTATCCGGTTTCCCTTTATCGGAAGCATATATATAAATATTGCTCCCGGGTTTTGCATTTTTTGGTTTTATCAGCAGCGAGGGAATAATTATACCCTTCTCACTCTCATACGTCAGCTCTTCAATATAGAGATCTTCGTATGTAAAGGTTTCAAATAAGTTTACCTGCGGCACCAGTCTAT
>Ga0209592_1000423_pt1 | contig 12662 bp, 10 predicted proteins | sample PPLLak2March2015_2_FD_187251 | JGI IMG/M metagenome (GOLD analysis project Ga0209592, IMG submission 187251) | Freshwater sediment microbial communities from Prairie Pothole Lake near Jamestown, North Dakota, USA - PPLs Lake P8 Core (3) Depth... | ecosystem: Environmental > Aquatic > Freshwater... | reverse complement strand
GGCTGAATACGAGACACAAAATTGGGGTCAAAATTGGGGTCAGGCAATCGTAATATGCTATTGCTATTGATTTTCAAGGGACTCCTATAAAGAAGATATTTTATTACGATTGCCACAATTTCAAGATTCAAGAAGAAATTCTTGGCCTTCGGCGGGTTGATAAATCTGGAATACATAATTCCATTTTACATGTAAATTTGGAATTGGCGAGTCAATTCTTACAAATCTGAAATGCAGCAAAGGAGTCACCCATTCCAAAGAGTCAAAAACAAAAAAGGGTCTGGTCAGTTGAGCCAGGCCCTCTTTTATTCTATGGCTGGGGGACGAGGAGTCGAACCTCGATTCGCGGAGTCAGAGTCCGGCGTCCTACCATTGAACGATCCCCCATTGATTACGTCGCAAAGAGCATAGCGCTAAGAGCATAGCGTAAAGAATTTTGTGTTACCATATCATTATTCACAAAAATCTTCAACCCCATACACCTCACCCTTCACTCCTTGCGCCTCACCTTTTCCTTAAGAGTCTCCACGATCCCTTGCATTGGGATTTCTTCCTGGGATTTGGTTTTCATATTTCTCAAGACTGCCCTGCCCTTCTTCAATTCTTCTTCTCCCAGGATCAGGACATAACGGGCCTTCAATTTATCGGCCCTTCGCATCTGGCTCTTCAGGGTCTTCCTTTCATAATCTAGTTCTGCCCTTATTCCTTGCAAATGGAGCTGGTTGACCAACTGGTAAGCCTCTTTGTAAGTCTTCTCGCCTAGGGCGGCAATGAAGAGATGTGGATGCTGGATAAAATCTTTATCCTTGGGCAACAGGGAGATCAGTCTCTCCATTCCTATCGCAAAGCCGATCCCTGGAACATCGAGATCTCCGATTTCCATAAAGAGATTGTCGTACCGTCCACCGCCAGTCACTGCATTTTGGGAACCTAATTGATAGGAAACAACCTCAAAGGCAGTTCGTGTGTAATAGTCCAATCCCCTCACCATCCGGGGGTTTAGAATATAGGTAAGATTGGCTGCCTCAAGGTATTCCTTCACTTTACCGAAATGATTCTGGCAATCCTCATCGATGAAGTCGAGCACTTTAGGAGCATCGGCAATGGCCTTCTGACAGGTTTCAACTTTGCAGTCGAAGATACGGAGTGGATTGGTTTCGAGCCTTCTCTGACAATCCTCGCAGAGTTGAAACGACTTTTTCGTTAAAAAACTCTTCAGTTCTTCACGATATCTGGGCCGACACTTTCGGCACCCCAATGAATTGATCTGAAGTTCAAGTTTTTCGAGCCCCACCCTTTCCAAGAAATGGATGAGCATGACGATGACTTCAGCATCGACCATGGGGTTATCCACTCCAAAGACTTCTGCATCGATCTGATAAAACTGCCGATAGCGACCCTTTTGTGGCCTTTCATACCGGAACATTGGACCAATGCAGTAGAGTTTCGCTACCGGATCAAAAGTGTGAAGTTGATGCTCAAGATAGGCACGAGCCATGGAGGCGGTGGCTTCCGGACGAAGGGTCAGAGAGTTTCCACTTCGATCTGTGAAGGTATACATCTCCTTCTCAACGATATCTGTGGCTTCGCCGATCCCGCGGGAAAAAAGTTCTGTCCGTTCCATGATCGGTATTCGGATTTCGGAAAACCCAAATCCCTCAAACACTTCCCGGGCAGTTTTTTCAACAAACTGCCACTTCCCAATCTCATCAGGAAGGATGTCATTAAAACCACGAATGGCTTTGATTTCCATTCTACAACCCTTTATCCCCCTCACCTTCACCCTGTTAGATAATATTACCTATCTAACAGGGTGAATTCTCTCCCACCAGGGGAGAGGAGATAGTTTTTGAATTTATCTGGAATTAGATTATCGTGAGTGTAATTTATCTTATCCTCTACCAAATGTCAAAAACGAAATGTGGTTGATTATATGAGGGATTTAAGATAACTTAACAATATTAGATTGAGGCTAAGGTTTAGGTTTAAAAAATAAATAACCCTATGCGCTATGCCCTATGCTCTATGCATTCTTATGTTAGGGAGAATCTATGAAAATCAATCCGCAGATCTATCGGGAGTATGACATCCGGGGAGTGGTCGATAGGGATTTGACGCCTGAAGTCGTCCGGAGATTGAGCCAGGGGTTTGGAACGCACATGGTTAAACTGGGCCGAAAAGATCTGGTGGTGGGCAGGGACGGAAGGCTCAGTTCGCCTTCTTATGGGGAATGCGTGATCGAAGGTCTAATGTCCGCTGGATGTAATGTCGTTGATATCGGTGTCTGCCCCACACCGGTTTATTATTTCTCCCTCTTCCATCTTGACAAAGACGGTGGAATGATGGTGACCGGGAGTCACAATCCGCCTGAGTTTAATGGATTCAAAATTTCTGTAGGTAAGAGTACCATCTTTGGCGAAGAGATCCAGAAACTGGGGCGATTGGTTGAACGGGGAGAATTTGCCTCTGGCAAAGGAAATCTTGCTAAAGTAGAGATCATCCGCCCTTATCAGGATTACATTAAAAAGAATATTAAACTTGATAAGAAGCTGAAGGTGGTGATTGATGCGGGAAATGGAACAGCCGGGATTGTCGCTGGCTCCCTTCTAAAAGATTTGGGTTGCGAGGTGGATGAACTCTACTGTGACATTGACGGTCGATTTCCAAACCACTTCCCCGACCCAACCATTCCCGCAAATTTGAAGGATCTGATCGGTCGAATGAAGAAAATGGGGGCTGATATCGGCATCGGGTACGACGGGGATGCAGACCGTATAGGGGTTGTAGACGATCAGGGAAATATCATCTGGGGGGATCAATTGATGATCCTCTTTTCCAGGGAAATATTGAAACATAGGAAAGGCGCAACCTTTGTGGCGGAGGTGAAATGTTCTCAGAATTTGTTCGCAGACATTGAGAAACATGGTGGCCGCGCCATCATGTGGAGAACAGGCCATTCGCTGATCAAAGAGAAGATGAAGGAGGAAAAGGCCGTCCTGGGTGGGGAGATGAGCGGTCATATCTTCTTTGCTGACCGATATTTTGGTTATGACGATGCGATCTATGCCTCCTGTCGCCTGATTGAGCTCCTGTCAAAAACGGACAAGAAACTCTCCCAGCTTCTCGAAGATGTTCCCAAAACTTTTATTACTCCGGAGATTCGAGTCGATTGTCCGGATGAGATCAAATTTAAGGTCGTTGAAAAAGTGAAGGAGGACTTGAGACAAAGTTTTTCCATCATCGATGTGGATGGTGTGAGAGTCCAGTTTAGAGATGGGTGGGGATTAGTGAGAGCATCGAATACTCAACCGGCTTTGGTGCTGAGGTTCGAGGCTCTAACTGAAAAAAGGCTTCAGGAGATTAAAAACCTTATGGAGGAAAAGGTTCAGTCTGCTGTCTCCACGTTAACGGAGAAGACACGTTAAATCCAAATTTCAAAATCCAAATGTCAAATGAAGTTCAAAGTTCAAAACACCTTTGACATTTGTGATTTGGATTTGATTTGACATTTGACCTTGGGGATTTGACATTCGACATCTCAAATTGCGTTACCGGTTTGGGCGCTTGTCCCAGCAGTAAGGGAGAATAAAGATCGATATATACCAAGCCATCTTCCTGGGAATTGTTCAAGGAATAACGGAGTTTCTGCCCGTCAGCAGTTCAGGCCACCTCGTTTTTTTCCAATCCCTCTTTGGAATACAAGAACCTCCAATCTTCTTCGATGTCATGCTTCACATAGGAACCCTCTTTGCTGTGATGGTTTATTTCTGGAAAGATATTCTGGAGATCCTTCATGGAATACGAACGACTTTAGGAGGAAAAGGAAAAGAACAGCCGGGAGCAAGGTTTCTTCTCTGGATCATCGTCGCTACCGTCCCTACCGGTCTCATAGGGCTCCTTCTTAAGGATTGGTTTGAATCTTTTTTCTCCCAGCCGAAACTTGTGGGAGGGATGCTTCTCATCACAGGCTTGTTTCTCTGGTTGACCCGCTGGACAAAAAAAGAGGGAAGGAAAATCATGAAGATGGGATGGCTCGACTCAGTCCTTATCGGAATTGCCCAGGGGATGGCCATCATTCCAGGAATCTCCCGGTCGGGGGCAACCATATCAACAGGCTTCTTTTGCGGATTAGACCGAGACCTCTCTGCACGGTTTTCCTTTCTTCTCTCCATTCCCGCTATTCTAGGAGCAACCGGTTTAGAATTCAAAAGGATCGGTTCCATCCAGGAACTTGGGATCACCCTCATCGGAACAGTTATTGCATTTGGTGTGGGAATTCTGTCCTTGACTTTTCTTATTAAAATCAATACGATAGGAAAAATATCAAATTTTTCATATTACTGCTGGATAATTGGTTTAGCCATAATTATTTTAATGTAGAGGGGGTTTAATTGATTTTAAACGGGGTGGTCACAGATTAGAACATTTTAGTGGTCTTAATTGATGGAGGGTTTCACGGACGCTAAAAGGAGGGATGATTATGAGAATCAGGGATATGATGACAAAGAACCCAATTACTGTAGAAAGTGACACGTTGGTTCTGGATGCACAAAAAATAATGAAAGAAAATAATATTCGAAGGCTACCCGTCGTTGATAAAGGGAAATTGAAGGGGATTATCACGAAGCATGATCTACTTGAAGCCTCGCCTTCACCTGCTACCTCATTGAGCATCCATGAGTTGAATTATCTCTTGTCAAAAATGAAGGTGAAAGAAATCATGAAGAAAGACCCTGTAACCCTGACCCCTGATATGCCCTTCGAGGAAGCCTTGAGGCTCGGGCAGGAGAAAAAGATAGGTTCATTTCCAGTGGTAGAGAATGGAAAACTGGTGGGTATCGCCACGGAGTCGGATATTGTCAGGTTTTTAACCCGCGCATTAGGTATTAGAGAGGAAGGATCGAGGATCACCATTGAAGGTTTGGGTGGCAAGCTGACAGACCTCGAAAAGATCATCTCGATTGCCAATCAGCATCAGACGATCATTCTAAGCATGATTTCCTTGCCGAGACCAGAAAAGAAAGATTGGATGATTGTACTTCGATTGAAGACAAGCAACCTTGATCCCATTGTTAAGGATTTCAAGAAAGCCGGCTTTAATGTCACCTATGCGTCTTGGTTCCGTTGCGAGACCGGACTCACGACCGCACAGGCCTGATATCGATTGGTTTCCGCCCAACAAAAGAAGGAGGAGACCCAATTAAAAAGGATTATTTTTTATTTTTTCTGAAAAATAAATAGACTTTTTTGGCCAGTTTTTCGTCCATCTTCGGCGCCTTTGCCAAAGTTTCCAAATTGGCTTTTCTTATCTCTTCTGAACTTCCGAAGTATTTTAAGAGCTCCCTCTGTCTCACTTTTCCAATTCCCGGTATCTCTCCGATCACAGACTTGATTGTTTCTTTGCTTCTCATTTTCTTATGATAGGTAATGGCGAAACGATGCGCTTCGTCACGGATTCGGTCGAGAAAATGGAGGAGTGGAGACTGCTTCCCTAATTGGAGGGGCTCCCTATATTGAGGGTGGAAGATCTTCTCTTCGGTCTTTCCATATTGAGCTGCTCGGGTCCCTGGAACGATTCTTTCCTTGGCGAGGCTGATGAAATCGATCTCCATAACCCGGAGTTCTTTGAATACCTCCTGGGCCACATTCAATTGACCTTTTCCACCATCCAATAACACAAGATCCGGAAGATTATCCTCTCCCACAGCTTTTTGGTAACGGCGGAGGAGGACCTCATACATCATGCCGTAATCGTCTGCACCCTCCACAGTCCTGATCTTGAAATGGCGGTATCCTTCTTTATTGGGTCTTCCATCTTCAAAGAAGACCATGGAACCCACCGCATATCCACCCTGGAAATTCGAGATATCGAAGGCCTCGATCCTTCGGGGAATTTTTCTCAGGTGGAGCTTTTCCCTCACGGCCTCAAGGATTTTCTTCTGGTCCCTTTCAAGCTCGGCCTCTGAATGGAGATATTTCTCAGCATTTTCACTCGCCATCTGGAGAAGATGCTTTCTGTCCCCCCTCACAGGGACGAGAATCTGAACCTTTTTCCCTTTCAGATCCGCCAACCGCTCTTCGATCAGGTTTTGTTCAGGAACACCCTTCGGAAGCAATATCTGTTCAGGGATAAATCTACCTTCACGATAGTACTGATGAAGGAAGGAAGAAAGGATCTCTTCATCAGGAAGCCCGGAGGATGGGAAGGTAAACCCTTTGCCTCCTAGGAGTTTTCCTGCCCTAATAAAGAGAGGGTGGACAATGACGGTATGATCCTGACGATGGAAACCGATCACGTCCTGGTCGACAAAATCACTCGATACAATCTTCTGTTTTTCGATCACCGTCTCGATGTGCTGGATCTGATCCCGAATCTTAGCAGCCACCTCAAAGTTGAGTCGCTCTGATTCCCCTTCCATCCTTTTCTCCAGCCTCTCCACCAGGTCTCTGTTTTTTCCTTCGAGAAACATTCTCACTTCATTCACCACTTCCCGATATTGCGCTGGGTCGGTCTTATCACAACAGGGGCCCAAGCAGCGACCCATTTCGTAATTGATGCAAGGCCTCAAGCGACTCGTAAATTTTGTATCGAGACAGGTTCGAATGGGAAACAGCCTTCTGATTAGTTTTAATGTCTCTCTAAGAGAGGTGGCTGAGGGATAAGGGCCGAAATAGAGGGAGCGGTCTTTCTTAATCCGCCTCACAATGCACAAAGTGGGGAACTCCTCTTCAATGGTGAGTCTGAGACATGGATAATTCTTATCATCCCTCAATTTCACATTATATCGTGGACGGTGCTCCTTGATCAGGTTGTTCTCCAGGATGAAGGCCTCTTTTTCGGTATCCGTGACGATGGTATCGATCTCCGCCACTTTTCCCAGCATGGCCAGCGTCTTCACGTCCTTTCCGCCCACTCTCTGAAAATAGGAACTCACCCGATGCTTGATATTTCCCGCCTTTCCCACATAGAGAATCGTTCCCTTCTTATCTTTAAAAAGATAGACCCCTGAGTTGGTGGGCAGACGGGCAATGATTTGATCTAAGGAGTCCATATATAATTTTAGATTTCCTAATCCCCCCAACCCCCTTTACGAAAGGGGCCTCTGTTACGGTTACCTCATCTTCAGTTCCGTTTCTTCGAGTTCGTGGATTTTATCGCGAAGCTCTGCAGCCCGCTCAAATTCTAGCCTGCTGGCTGCTTCCTTCATTTCTTTCTTAAGCTTTTCAACCATTTTCGGAATATCTTTAAGTGAACCATACCCCTCTTTAAAGTCGGAAACGGCAGGTACGGTGAAGTAGTCCGCTTCGTAGATCGATGCCAGAATATTTCGAACCGATTTCTTTACCGTCTGGGGAGTTATGTCGTGCACTTTATTATACTCATCCTGAATCCTTCTTCTGCGATCCGTCTCCAGAATAGCCTGATCCATCGAGCCTGTCATCTTATCCGCGTAGAGAATGACCCGACCGTTCACATTTCGGGCAGCCCGACCAAAGGTCTGGATCAAAGACTTTTCAGACCGGAGGAACCCTTCCTTGTCAGCGTCCAAAATGGCAACCAGCGAAACCTCCGGGAGATCAAGCCCTTCTCTCAAGAGATTAATGCCGACCAAGACATCGAATTTCCCAAGGCGAAGTTCCCGGATGATCTCCACCCGGTCAAGGGTGTCGATGTCGGAGTGAAGGTACTTCACTCGAATTCCCAGGTCAGCATAATATTCAGTGAGGTCTTCTGCCATTCGCTTGGTGAGGGTCGTAACAAGCACTCTTTCTTTCTTCTTCACCCGGTTTCGTATCTCTTCTAAGAGATCGTCAACCTGATTCTTGGCCGGTTTGACTGCAAGGACAGGGTCACTCAACCCTGTGGGCCGAATGATCTGCTCCACAATGCTTCCACTGCTCTTCTTCATCTCATACTCACTGGGAGTTGCAGAGACATAGATGACTTGGTTAACACGCTCCTCAAACTCTTCAAACATAAGAGGCCGGTTGTCGAGCGCTGAAGGCAGACGAAATCCGTATTCGACCAGGGTCTCTTTCCTGGATCGGTCTCCCCGAAACATTCCGATCAATTGGGGAATGGTGACATGGCTCTCATCAATGAATAAGAGGTAATCCCTTGGATAATAATCGAGCAGGTTCGGAGGAGGCTCGCCCGGCCTTCTTCCTGTGAGATGTCGGGAATAGTTTTCAATCCCTTGACAATAACCAAGTTCCTGAAGCATCTCGAGATCAAAATTCGTCCTCTGGTCAAGTCTCTGTGCTTCCAGAAGACGATTTTGAGACCTAAACCATTCCACCCTTTCTTTCAACTCCTGCCGAATATTCCCGATAGCGATCTTTATTCGATCCGGAAAGGTGACATAGTGACTCCCGGGATAGATGGGGACTTTATCCAAGGGCTGAAGGATCTTTCCCCTGAGAGGATCGATTTCAGAGAGGGCGTCAACTTCGTCTCCAAAGAGCTCGATCCGGATGGCCTTGTTCTCCTCATGAGCCGGGAAGACTTCGATCACATCGCCGCGGACTCGAAAGGTTCCCCGGTGAAAATCGAGATCGTCCCGCACGTATTGAATCTCCACCAATTGTGAGAGAATCTCCTCCCTGGAGATGGTCATCCCCTTCTCCAGAAAGAGGAGCATCCCGTGATAGGCTTCAGGGGACCCCAGACCATAGATACAGGAGACACTGGCAACGATGATGACATCGTTTCTTTCGAGGAGGGAGCGGGTAGCGGAATGGCGCATCTTATCGATGTCGTCATTGATGAGCGTGTCCTTCTCGATATAGGTGTCGCTGGATGGAATATAGGCCTCTGGCTGGTAGTAATCGTAATAACTCACAAAATATTCGACTGCATTCTCAGGAAAAACCTCCTTGAATTCACCGTAGAGTTGGGCCGCCAGGGTCTTGTTATGGGAGATGACCAGAGTGGGTCTCTGGACCCTCTCAATCACGTTGGCCATGGTGAAGGTCTTTCCAGAGCCGGTCACGCCCAGAAGGACCTGGTGGGGAGCCCCTTCTTGAACCCCCTGGCTCAAAGCATCAATGGCCTGCGGCTGATCGCCTTTGGGTTCGAATTCGGAAACGAGCTTAAATCGATTCATGGAATCATTTTACAACAAAGGCAGGGTTGGTGGAAAGTCTTAGCTGGGAGTTCAGGGTTACGAGTTCGGATGAAGGATCGTTCTTTTCATGTAGCACTGACCTTCTTGACGCGAACCTTTGAGAGATCAATCTGACCTAATCCTAACTCGTAAGCATTTTTGACAAACTTGATCTCTTCGGGTTTGAAGGGCTTTCCTGTTTTGGGATGCTTAAAGAACGCGGCAGAATAGGCATCGACCGCTACGATATCGGTGGAGGCAATCACCTCTCCAATATCCTCTGTTTTCCCGGGGCCCTTAGGACCGTTTGTCGTGAGAATTCGGATCGCATCGACCACCACCAGGTCGGGCTTCCGGATCGTATTAATATCGGCAATGCACTGATGGAGGTCAATCTTGTGAAACTGCTCCATGTCCCAGACAATCCCCATTAAGTTCTTTAATCCAAGGGTGAGTTCCGTTGCAAAATGATGTTTGGGAAGAGGGAAATTGATAAAGACATCTGTCTCAAGGACATCCCTCAGCACCTCCACCGTCTTTAACTTCTTTCCCTTCGGGACTTCCAGCTGTTTGTAGACATTGTGACCATGGCCTGAAAAGATATCTGCCCCTGCCTTCTGGCCGGCCTCTTTCAACCCTGACCTTGAGAAACAAAATTGGTAATTATCGCAGGTATGGTCCCAGACCGCCACGCGTTTTGCCCCGGCGTCATAACACATTTTGATCAGTGCCGAAAGGAGGTCCGGGTTATTGGTGCAAGCCTGCTCCGGTGTCCTCGCCCAGGCGATATTGGCCTTGATTACCACCCGTTGCCCCTTCTTCACAAATCGGCCCATTCCCCCTAAGGGGGTCATGGCTGCCTGTAGAAGCTGAGAAGGAGATCCAGTCTTGGCGATGACGAGATCCGCCGCTTCAGCAGCATGGGCAAGGGATCCATAAAAGGGAAGTTCGCTCCCCAAGAGGGGAATGACTGCCGCAGCCGCCGAACCTTTGATGAACTGTCTCCGGGTGATCTTCTTTTTCGGGGGATGATCCATGAGACCTCCTTCTTATGTTAAATTCGAAGCACGAAATCCGAAATTCGAAACAATTTTGAAAATGAGAATTTCAAATGTTCTAAACTCGTTTTTGATTTCGGTCATTCGATATTCGGATTTGTTTCGGATTTCGATATTCGGATTTCGGATTTTAAGTAAACCAATGATTCCCTACTTCGTGCCATGCCGAATTATGGACTCAATATCAGCCGCGACACTCCTTTATCTGTACCGAACCAGATGCTGTCTTTATCCTCTGCTGCGCAGAAGACGGTGTTGCTCAACAACCCATCCGAAGCGGTCAGGGATTCCCATTGGCCTTTTGGAATATGATAAATGCTTACCCCGTTATCCCTGCAGATAAAAATTTTCTCCTTGGTAACCGTGATGGAATGAATTCCTCCGGTTTTACAAGGATCGGTGGGGTCAATCTTCTTCCAAGAATCCAAAGTAGGATCATATTCGAAAAGGGTCCCTCCAATGCTCCCCGCCCATATTTGGTTCCCTGCTTTAACCAAGGATTTAATCTCCACCTCTGTCAATCCGTCTTTCTGCGAATAGGTCTTCCAGATTTTCTCATCCTTTTGAAAATGGCTTATCCCGCCATTCGTCCCGATCCACAGGAAATCCGGTTCAACCAGAAGGGCGTTCACAAAATTTCCAGACAGGCCCTCCTGAAGGGAGTAAAAATCTTTCCACCCTTCCCTCTTCTTGTCAAAAAGGCTGAGTCCTTTTTCAGATCCAACCCAAACGGATTCACCATCCAATGCCATGGAGACGACCTTCTTTGCGCGGCCATTATTCGGATTGAATTTTTTCCAATGAGGGGAACCCTGCGGAGAGTAGTAGGAAATCCCCCCACCTCCAAAGCCGTAAAAATAGGTTCCAAACCAGATGCGATCCTTATCGGGGAGGATGGCGGACACATGGTTATAGGAGAGGAGATTCTTCCATTTGATGCTGTCCCCATCATCCAATTGCTCCATGGGCTCACCTTTTGTGGTATAGGCCTTCCAGGTTTTGCTCTCCTTATTGTAGAGAGTGGCCCCGCCCCCATAGGTTCCGAACCAGACTTCTTCACCCTGAACCATAATGGCATAGACCATCTCACTCGATAACCCGTCCTTTGGGGTAATGCTTTGGAAGGAAAGAGGTTTCTTCTCGGGTTTCGATTCGCCACAGGAGGTGAGTACGGGCATTAAGGCAACGAGGATGATGATAAGAATCCGGTGGGCTTGGAAGCGACAGTTCCGCTGTAGGCCGCAAGTGGCCAAGCCTAGCTTCATCTTTTCTCCTTCAAAATGGATTAATTATGCCGAATCGAACAAGGTTTTTCAATAATCAACTCCCTGTTTCATAAGAAGGGGGCCGACTCAAATAGAAAAAAGCTAAGAATAAACTTTTCAAAAAATTGATTCAGATTTCTATACAATAATATTCATTGAGGAGCAAGAAATTTTAAGGCCCATCCCTTGACAATCTAATTCCTAATGATTACCTAATTTAGAGATATAGAATTTCCTGATGCTGAATTGTTCGGATTTCCCGGGCAAACATGATATAACTATTCAATTTTGGAAGGCTTTCCTGTTTTAGGAAGTCAAGGAGAGAAAAATTTTTGTCTGTAATTTTTGTATAGGCCCATAACCAATTAAATTATGCTAATGAAAGGAGAAGGAAAAGATGAAGATCAGACCATTGCACGACAGAGTTATTGTGAAACGGCTGGAAGAGGAGGAAAAGACAAAGGGGGGTATCATTATTCCTGATACGGCAAAAGAAAAGCCCCAAGAAGGGAAAGTGATTGCGGTCGGGAAGGGAAAGGTTACGGAAGATGGTAAGCTCATCCCTCTAGATGTGAAGGTGGGGGATAAAATTCTATTTGGAAAGTATTCTGGGACAGAGATTAAGGTCGGAGGGGAAGAACATCTTATCATGAGAGAAGAGGATATCTTAGGGGTTATCGAAGGAAAGTAAAAAATCAAAATTCAAAAAGAATGGAGGTAGGTTGATATGGCAAAAGAAATCAAGTTTGAACAGGAGGCCCGTAATTCTATATTACGGGGAGTGAATATCTTAGCGGACGTGGTAAAGGTCACGTTAGGTCCCAAGGGGAGAAACGTCATTTTGGAAAAATCCTTTGGAGCCCCGACGGTCACCAAAGATGGTGTGACAGTGGCAAAAGAGATTGAACTGGAAGACAAATTTGAGAACATGGGGGCCCAGATGGTGAAGGAGGTCGCCAGCAAGACCTCTGATACAGCTGGAGACGGAACGACGACAGCTACGGTTCTCGCCCAGGCGATTTATCGCGAGGGATCGAAGGTCGTTGCAGCAGGGGCAAATCCCATGGATGTGAAACGCGGGATTGACCTTGCCGTAGAGGAAGTGGTGAAAGAATTGAAGAAATTAACCAAACCGACAAAGGATCAAAAAGAGATCTCCCAGGTCGGGAAGATCTCCGCCAATAACGATGAGACGATCGGAAACATCATCGCCGAGGCGATGAACAAAGTCG
>Ga0209592_1000421_pt1 | contig 12669 bp, 9 predicted proteins | sample PPLLak2March2015_2_FD_187251 | JGI IMG/M metagenome (GOLD analysis project Ga0209592, IMG submission 187251) | Freshwater sediment microbial communities from Prairie Pothole Lake near Jamestown, North Dakota, USA - PPLs Lake P8 Core (3) Depth... | ecosystem: Environmental > Aquatic > Freshwater >... | reverse complement strand
GCGAATTGTTGCTCTAGCGGACTACCGCGTCCGCCGGCACCAGAATGGATTCGGGGATCGTAAGCCCCAGCGGACGTGCGGCCTTGAGGTGATGACCAGCTTGAATTGAGTCGGCTGTTCGATGGGAGGTCTCCAGGTTTAGCGCCTCTGAGGATTTTGTCCACCCGTCGAAAAAGGAAAGCCGAGGTCGTTGCTATTGGAGACGGTGCATGATGGAGTCTCGCGCGCGCTCCTTCGCAGCGCGAAGTGCGGCACTGCCCCGTTGCTGACCGCCCGCTCCTGATCTAGGGCTGCGGGCTATTCCACTTTTCCATGCAGCGGCGGGCTAGCTGCAAAATTCCTTTTTCGGTGCAGCTCGGACATGCCTGACGAAGTACGTCTGGCACCATGTACGAACCCTCGCAGACTTGCAGGACTTTGTGAGCCTCAACCGTAGAGCACTCGGGGCATGCCTCCCTGATGGTGTCGTACAACGACAGAAGTCTCGCGACTTCTTCCGGTGCTGTGGAGACAGGCTGTTGCTTGACCCCTGCGGGGGGCTCGATGGCGACGTAGGCTGCAAAGAAGGCAACTCCCACCAGGAAGAGCAAGCCGGAAGCCGCGCCGAATCCGGACGCGAGTCGGTCGGACAGCTCCTCGGGATGCGACGAGGGTGCTCCATTGGCTACTCGCCTTATGGCGCTCCTGAGGACCTTCCGGCTTGACCTAGAGGAAAACAGGACACACGAAACGCTCAATGCCCAGCAGAGCAATGCCAAAGCCATCAGTCCACTTCCGCCGCCACCGCGCAGCCTTAAGTAGTCTTTGACGACGACGAGGGAAAGACCGAGCGCACCGCCGGACAAAGCCAAGACTGCCTTGTCATAGGCTTCTTGAGACTTTTGTTCCAGGGACACGAGTTGGGCGCGCCACGCGTGGAGGTTTGCCGCTTCATTCCCATCTGCCCCAAATTTGACCTTTGCCTCGGTGCTTTCCTTACCCCCGATTGTCGGATCGACCATTGCTTTGGCCCTCATGTCTGTGCAGACACCAGTGCACATCCTACCGATTGTCCAGTATTACGGCTCCCGTGTCCTATTGGGTCTTGCAGAATCAGGTCCAAACGTCCACACCACCTCGCCGGCAAAACCCTCACCTCCCCAACGTGGAAGTCGCCCGAAGACCCACCGCCGAAGGCAATGCCCATGTGCCCTACAACAGCCAAGACACCGGGGTCAGACGACGTCTCGAGAAAGAGATGGGCAAAGACATCATCGCCTGGTGTTCCTTGCCCAAGGTTGAACCAGGAAGCGAACAGACCCGCCTGCCCAAAAGGGCCTGCCCCAGTGTTCGGACAGCCTTGAGCATTCGCCTTCCGAACGACCACCTCCGTGGCCAAGTCCATAACTCCCGAGGGGGCAGTAAGAAGCACCCCAGGGTTAGCATCCTGAGTCCCATCGTCTGTGTCCGTCGCCCGCCCTCTAGCGGATGGCAGGTCACGACCCATTGCGGTTACTCAGCAGCGGTCGGCTCGTCGGACAGCAGCTACCTGAGTCCCCCGGCATACTCGCCGGCACTACCAGGTTCCCGCGCGCCCGTCTCACACCCTAACACCGTCTCACACCCCGTCTTGAGCCTTTCGGCAACGCGTGATACGGTTGGATTTACCATCCGTCGGTGGGCTGCGTCTCGTTGCGCCCAGCTGCCGCGAGGATCTCGCTCTGCGTGGCGCCCGCGTCCCAGCAGGCAACCGATCACTTCCCGGCCGCGGATCCTGTCGGCAAGGGGCGACCTTGGCGTATTTTTTTGTCTCGTATTCGCACCGGGACCGCAGCGCGGTCAAGACGCTGTGCGACATTCTCCGTCGACACAGGATCGAATTCTGGCTCGACGAGGAGCGCCTCAATGAGGCGGAGGATCTCGACCGGCAGATCAGGGAGGCGCTCGCCGAAGCCACTGGAGTGCTTGTTTGCCTGTCCGAGTTCATGCAGCGTACCTATGGTTACGTTTTTTTCGAGCACATGCTGGCGACCAGCGCCGATGCGAGGGCGGGTGGCTTGAAGATCGTCGTCGCGCGACTGAACGATGCCAAGCTATCGCCGGACTTCGTGCTGGCGGACGCAGTCGTGGATTATTTCCAGACCGGAGGATCGGACTCCCTGGTACGAGCGTTAAAGCAACTCACGACAGCAGGCGCCGCGCAGTCGCGGACGCAGACTCCCGGCCTCAGGACAGGCGAGGATTACTTCGCCGCACTTCTGGGGCTGACAGGTGACGGTCCGATCGTGATCGGAGATGAAAACGTGAACCTGGACCTGATCGGGCGCAGGACCGCGCCGTGGTATAGGAGATACGAACAAACACCCTCGGCAAAACAACTACTCGACGACATCGCGGCAGAACGACCGTTCTTCAGCGTCAACGATGACATCACCCGGGCCGCCTATCTGGCGGGCAAAGCGGTCGAGGCCGTCGAGAAGCTCGCTAACTCGCCCGTAACCGGCGGCGTGCTGTGGGAGATGCTGGACCTCTTGGGCGGAGACGGTCGGACGGAGGGCCTCCGCGAGTTCTCTCTGCAGAAACTGGGACCCAAGATGCTGGAGGCGCTTCGGAAGCAGCGGGTCTCGGACACAACCGTTCGCGGCCTCGACGGTTCGGTCGCACATTGGCTGATTTTCATGTTCATTCCTGGCTCTTGCGACGCGTTGGAACCCGCGGTGGTCCACGACTCTCGCGACTGGCTCAAGCAGACGCTCGGTGGCCTCGAGTCCGTATTGAGGAGAAACGGATGGACTCGTGGCAATACGGCGTTGGTCAGCCTGTGCCTGAACCTCCTCGATGACGGCGATGTGGCGGTCTCGGCGAAGCTCGTCTATGCGCCCAGCCCGGAACCAGCGATCACCGCCGAGCAGCCTGACCACCTCAACACGCAGATAGGTACGCTGGACCACTTCCCGTACTGAGGTGGTGCTTAAAGAAAGATCACGCCGCAGGATAGGTTCCATCCGACAGCCGAGCCGCATGCACGACCCCATCCAGGAACAGCCCCGGCTTAGGGTCTGATCCGGCTCGAGCGCTCCGGACGGGTGCGTGATACGGTTGCATTCCCAATCCTGCCGAAGTGGATTACGCCATGGCCAAGACCCAGCTTTTTGCTCGCGTGCAACGGCTGTTCCGAGAGCAGCGTGCGGCTCGCTTCCATGGGATTTCGGTCGCAGACCTGCGGGAGCTGCGCGCTCGGCACAGGGGACAAGAGCCGATCGTGGACCCGAAGCGGCGCGCGTTGTTGGCCTCGGCCGGCGCACTCGTCGCGGCCACGCTGGCGCCCAGGCCGCTGCGCGCGGGGTCGCGCGAGCCTCGTGAGCGGATCGCGATCGTCGGGGCCGGCATCGCCGGGCTCAACTGTGCACTGGAGCTGGCCGACCGCGGCATCCATGCCACGGTCTACGAGGCGAGCGGCCGTGTCGGCGGCCGCATGTCGAGCAATCGCGGCGAGTTCTGGGACGACGACCACGTGAGCGAGTGGGGCGGAGAGTTCATCGACACGGGCCATGCCACGATGCGGCGCCTAGCGCGGCGCTTCGGACTCAAGCTCGACGATGTGAACGCCGCTGTCCCGGCGGACGCCACCGACACTTACTTCTTCGGCGGCGTCTATTACACACAGGCCGAGGCCGATCGGGATTTCGCGGGCATCTATGATCGCGTGCAGGAGGATCTGGAGGCCGCACCGTTTCCCACGACGTTCGACGAGTTCACTCCGGAGGCGCAAGAGCTCGACCGCATGAGCGTGTACGACTGGATCGAGTCGCGCGTTCCCGGCGGGCATCTGTCGCAGCTGGGACAGTTGCTCGATGTGGCCTACGCGATCGAGTATGCCGCCGACACGACCGACCAGTCGGCGCTCAACATTCTCTACCTGCTCGGCTTTCAACCCGACGAGAGCGGGCAGACGCTGTCGCTGTTCGGCGAGTCCGACGAGCGCTTCCATATCCGCGGAGGCAACGATCGGTTGCCGCAGGCGATCGCACACCACTTGGGGGAAGATGCAATCAAGCTCGGCATGCAACTCGAACGCATCAAGCGCAGCTCGGACGGGGCGTACGAGCTCGCGTTCGGGACGGGCGGCCGTGTGCGCGATGTCCGAGCCGACATCGTGGTCCTGGCGCTCCCGTTCGCGGTGCTGCGCGGGCTCGATTTCGCGCAGGCCGGATTCGACGCGCTCAAGCAGCGCGCCATCCGGCAGCTCGGCCGTGGCCACAGCGGCAAGCTGCAACTGCAGTTCCGGTCTCGGCTCTGGAACCAAAGCGGGCCCTGGGGCATCAGCACCGGCGGCAGCGATGTCGACACCGGTTATCAGGAAAGCTGGGATGTCACGCGCGCGCAAGCCGGCACGAGCGGCATCCTGAACTTCTTTTCCGGTGGCAGCATAACCGACGCCATGCTCAGCAAGCAGGCCTTCGCGACCCAGTCGAGCCACCTCGTGGTGGCCGACGCACGGCGCGCGCTGAAGCAGGCCGAACCGGTCTTCCCGGGCGTGACGGACCAATGGAACGGCAAGGCGACCCAGTCGCTATGGCACTTCAATCCGCTCGCGCAGCTGTCCTATTCCTACTATCGGGTGGGGCAATACACCAGCTTCGGTGGATACGAGAAGGCGCGCCAGGGCGGCGTGCTGTTCTGCGGGGAGCACACCTCGACCGATTTCCAAGGCTTCATGGAGGGCGGTGCCTCCGAAGGCAAGCGGGCGGCCCGGAAGATCGCGAAAATGGTCCTGGGTAAGGAAGTGGCCCACGACTGAACCGTCATCGTCACTGGACGTGAAACATCACCGGCGAGGTGCTCAGCGTGTGACCCCGCGGGGCAACCCAAAGCCCCAGTCTACTGGATCAAGTACTCCGACACTGGTACCCAGCGCTCGTTCTGGATCTGGCACAACCGGGCCCGGTCCGAGCCGAGGTGGCTCGTCTTGCTGAACTTCAACTCGTCCGCTCCGAACATGTCAGCGGGCTGCGAGTAGCTCTCCAGCGTGCTCACCAGCGTGTCCACGGTCAGGTTGCGCCCCGCCTTCTGCGCGACGCCGGCGAAGGCGCTGATGATCTGATAGCCGTAGGCCGCCATGATAGTCGGGTCCTCGCCGTACTTCGCTTTGTAGGCCGAGAACCAATCGCGCACTGCCTTATTCGGGTCGTCGGCATAGGGCACATTCGCGGTGCAGGCGGCGTAGAAACCGTTGGTCAGCGCCTTGCCCAGCTTGTGAATGGTATCGAAGTGGGACGCGTTGCTGCCGACGAAGGCGGGTTCCCAGCCGAGCTTGCGCGCCGCCGCCATGGTGCCGACCGTTTCGCGCACGATGGTGCCCATCACGACGACCTCGCACCCGGCGGTCTTCATCTTCGAGACCTGAGACGAAAAATCGGTGGCGCCGCGCTTGTAGGTCGTGCGCTCCGCGTACTGCATACCCAGGTCCTTGAGTGCTGCCTCGCCGCCGCGCAGGACTTCCAGGCCGAAGTCGTCGTCCTGGTACAGCGTGCAGACCTTCTTGTACCCCTTCGCCTTGACCAGGTACTTTACGGCGGCACGCATCTGCTCGTAGTACGGCGCGACGGAGGCGTACTTCAGGCGATGCACCGGCTCGAACATCTGCCGTGCGCCGGTGAGCGGAAACAGGTGCGGAATGCTTTTCTCTTCGTAGATCGGCATGGCCGCCAGGGCGGTGGGGGTGCCGATCGAGCCGACTGTGGCGAAGATCTTGTCCCGCTGCGTCATCTTCTGTGCCGCCAGCACGGCCTTCTTCGGATCGTAGCCGTGATCTTCGACGACGAGGCGCAGCTTGCGCCCGTGGATGCCTCCGGCGGCGTTGATCTCCTCGACCCGCATCAGCATGCCGTTCACAACCGGCTTGGACAGGCTGACGATGGGCCCGGACAGGTCCTGGGCGGTGCCGAGCAGGATCTCGTCGTCCGATACGCCCTGGGTCTGGGCGAGGGCGAACGGGGCGATGGCGAGTGAGAGCGCGGCCAATACGACTTTCTTCATGTTGTGACTCCTCCTGTTTTCGTTGCACTGCGACGACTGTATCGTCGGCGAGGGGAGCTCATTCGAAACGGTCTCAACCAACAGTCCCCCTCACCTTACCCTCTCCTGCAAAGAGAGAGGGAGGTTTTTCTTATGTTGCCTCTCCGGCGAGGGGAGTGAGACTTCTCTGTCTGTTGCCTCTCAAACCTGGGAAGAGGAGGGTTCCTTAGCAATCGCCCGGTTGCCTGCCGGCTCGATCTCTTCGAACGCAAGCTCCGGCAGGAACCAGACCGTTCTGGATCCCCGCTTTCGCGAGGATGACAACTCAATCCTAAGCCGCCTCCCTCGCATACATCGACTCGATCAGTTCGCGGTACTTTTCGTGTACCAGCTTGCGCTTGAGCTTCATGGTGGGGGTGAGCTCCTCGTCCTCGGCGGTGAGCTTGTTCTCGATCAAGCGGAACTTCTTGACCTGCTCCACGCGCGCGAACAGGGCGTTGACGCGGTCCAGCTCCCCCTGGATGAGTTCCTGGATCTCAGGGCGCCGGCACAGGCTGGAGTAGTTGGAGAACGGAATGGAATGGCCCTGCGCGTAGTTCTCGACGTTCTCGTGGTCGATCATGATCAACGCCGTCAGGTACGGCCGCCGATCGCCGACCACGACGGCGTCGGTGATGTAGGGCGAGAACTTGAGCTGGTTCTCGATCTCCGAGGGCGTGATGTTTTTGCCGCCGGCGGTGATGATGATGTCCTTCATCCGGTCGGTGATGTAGAAGTAAGCCTCTTCGTCCACGCGCCCGACGTCGCCCGTGTGCAGCCAGCCGCCGCGCAGCGTCTGGGCCGTCTGGTCCGGCTTGTTGAGGTAGCCCATGAACACGGCGGGGCCACTTGCGATCAGCTCGCCTTCGTCCGATACTCGGACTTGCGCATGCGGCATCTGCACTCCGATCGAGCCGGGCTTCACCCGGCCCAGCGGGTTCGCCGTGATCGCACCACAGGATTCGGTCTGCCCCCACACTTCCACCATCTCCAGGCCGAGCGCCAGGTACCAGCGTACCAGGTCCGGCGAGATCGGCGCCGCCCCGGTGATGAGCACACGCGCGCGGTGCGCGCCAATCGCCTTGCGCACGTTGTCGAGAACGAGCAGCCGGGCCAGGCGGAACTTGGCCCGGAGCAGCGGCGACACGGGCTGACGCCGCTCGTGCAGGCTCGCGACCTTCTGCCCGATGCCGATTGCGACGTCGTAGGCTCTGCGCTGCAGAGGGCTCGCTTCCTTGAGCCGGATCAGCACCGCCGAGTAGAACTTCTCCCACACGCGCGGGACCGCGGTCAGCACGGTGGGCGCGATCTCTCGCACGTTCTCCGGCACGGTCTCCGGGTTCTCGACGAAGTTGATGACCGCGCCCGCGAACAGTGTGTGGTACTGGCCACCGATGCGCTCGGCGATGTGGCACAGCGGCAGGAAGCACATGCGCTCGTCGTGCGGGCCCTGGGGGAAGGCGAGCTGATAGCCGTCGACCGTCACCAGGATGTTCCGGTGCGAGATCATGGCGCCCTTCGGCTTGCCGGTCGTGCCCGAGGTGTACACCAGGATGGCCAGATCCTCCGGCCGGCGCATGGCGATGCGCTGCTCCCACAGCTCGGGGTGGCGGGCGGCGTGGTCGCGGCCGAGCGCGCGCAGCGCGTCCAGGCTCATGACCTGGGGGTCCTGCAGATCGCGCAGCCCCTCCATGTCGAACACCACGATCCGCTCCAGGCGCGGCACTCGCTCGCGCACCTCCAGCACCTTGTCGAGCTGCTCCTCGTCCTCGACGAACACTAACCGCGAGTCCGAATCGGTAAGGAGATACTCGACCTGAGCCGGGGCGTCGGTGGGATAGATGCCGTTTGCCGCACCGCCCGCGCCGAGGATGCCGAGGTCGGCGTAGAGCCATTCCCGGTTGGTGTTGGACTGGATCGAGGCGACATCGCCCGGCTCGAAGCCGAGTGCGGCCAGCCCCATGCCGACTTCGCGCACGATGCTGCCCAGCTCGTCCCAGGTCGTGCTCTGCCAGATGCCGAGCTCCTTCTGGCGCAGGGCTACCTGCGATCCGCGCTCGGCCACGCAGTGCCAGAACATCTGCGCGACGTTTGGGAAGCTGTTCGCCGTTGTCCTCATGCTCGAGTCTTGCGCTCTAACGCCACTGCTTCTTCTTCTTCTTCCATCGCCGCTGGCCGCGCACCCCGGAATCCTTCACGCCCAGATAGAACTCCCGGATGTCCTCCTTCTCGGCCAGTCGCGCGCAGGTGTCGTCCATCACGATCCGGCCGACCTCCAGCACGTAGCCGTAGTCGGCGATCTTCAGGGCCATGTGGGCATTCTGCTCGACTAGAAGGATCGTCGTGCCGCGCTCCCGGTTGATGCGCACCACGATCTCGAAGATCTCCCGGGTCAGTCGCGGCGAGAGGCCCAGGCTCGGCTCGTCCATCAGGATCACCCGGGGATTGGCCAGCAGTGCCCGCGCGATGGCGAGCATCTGCTGCTGCCCGCCCGACAGTTGCCCGGCCTCCTGCTTCGCGCGTGCGCGCAGAACGGGGAAATAGCCGAACACGGCTTCCAGATCGCGCGCGACGCCGTCGAGGTCGCGGCGCGTGTACGCGCCCATGCGTAGGTTGTCTTCGACGGAGAGCAGGGGGAACACCTCGCGTCCCTCGGGGACGTGGACCACACCGGTGCGGACGATCCAGTCCGGGGAGCGGCCCTGGATCTCGGCCCCGCGCAGCCTGACCTGCCCTTTGCGTGGTTCGATGATGCCCGAGATGGTCTTCAGGATGGTGCTCTTGCCGGCCCCGTTGGCGCCCAGCACGGTGACGATCCGACCCTCGGGCACCGAGAGGCTGACGCCGCGCAGCGCCTGCACCGGGCCGTAGCTCGATTCCACGTTCAGCAGCTCGAGGATCGGTTCCATGCTACGGCCTCTCGGTCATTACATCTGAGCCACGGAGGACACGGAGGACACGGAGGAAACCAGATCTTGGGCAACTGCGACAAGTGTCCTGGCCTCTGCCAAAGTCCATCCCTGTTGCTCAAAGCAGTTGTTCTGCATTCCTCCGTGTCCACCGTGTCCTCCGTGGTTCAGAATTAGCGGGTGGCGTCAATCCGTCCCGCCCAGATAGGCCTCGATCACCGCCGGGTGCGATTGCACCTGAGCGGGCGTGCCCTCGGCGATGGCGCGGCCCTCGTTGAGGGCCAGCACGCGGTCGGACACGCGCGACACCAGGTTCATGTCGTGCTCGATCACCAGCAGCGTGACCCCCAGCTCGGTCCGGATGTCGTCGATCCAGAAGGCCATGTCGTCGGTCTCCTCGGGGTTGAGCCCGGAGGAGGGCTCGTCGAGCAGCAGCAGCTTCGGTTCGGTGGCGAGCGCTCGCCCCAGCTCGGTCCGGATGTCGTCGATCCAGAAGGCCATGTCGTCGGTCTCCTCGGGGTTGAGCCCGGAGGAGGGCTCGTCGAGCAGCAGCAGCTTCGGTTCGGTGGCGAGCGCCCGCCCCAGCTCGACGACCTTGCGCACGCCATAGGGCAGACCGCCCACGAGGCTGTCGCGGTGATGCGCAAGGTCGAGTAGATCGATGATCTTCTCGACTGCCTCGCGGTGCCGGAGCTCTGCCTTGCGTACGCCCGGCGTGAACAGCAGCTCCTGCCACAGCGCGGTCGCGCGATGGTGATGGCGGCCGATTAGCAGGTTCTGCAGCACCGTGGCGTTGTCGAACAGCTCGATATTCTGGAACGTGCGTGCGATGCCCAGGTTTGCGACACGATGCGGCGCGAGTCCGGTGAGCTCGCGATCCTCCAGCCAGATCCGGCCCGACGTGGCGCGATAGATGAGCCCGATCAGGTTGAAGATCGTGGTCTTGCCCGCGCCGTTGGGACCGATGATGGTGAACACCTCGCCGCGCTGCACGGCGAACGACACGCCGTCCACCGCGACCACGCCGCCGAAGCGGATGCCCAGATCCTCGATGCGGAAGAAGCTCACCGCAGCCGCTCCGATCGCATGTAGGCCCGCTGCCGCCGAAACATGCCGCGCCGGTAGAAGGGGAACAGTTCGAAATAGGTGCGGATCTTGACCCAGCGGCCGTACAGCCCCAGCGGCTCGAAGATGATGAAGGCGATCAGTACCAGCCCGAACACGATCGCTTGCAGTCCCGAGGCCGCCACCGCGGGCGGCAGCCAGTCCTTGGCCAGTGCAATACCTTGCGGCAGCAGAATGATGAACGTGGCGCCCAGAACTGCCCCGTGCAGTGAACCGAGCCCGCCGATGAAGACGATGGTGGCCAGCTCGATGGACACGAGCAGCGTGAACTGCTCGGGCGAGATGAAAGCGACTTTGTGGGCGTACAGCGCGCCGGCCACGCCGGTGAGGGCGGCGGACAGCGCAAAGGATGTTGTCTTGTAGCGCGCGAGGTTCACACCGAGGCAGCTGGCGGAGATCTCCGAGTCGCGGATGGCCACGAAGGCACGGCCGGTGGGTGAGCGCAGCAGGTTCACGAGTGCGAGGCAGGCGAGCACGGTCAATGCGAGGCACAGGTAATAGAAGCCCGCCGGCGACTCGAAGCGGTAGCCGAGAAGCTCGGCAGCCCTGACGTGCAAGCCCTGGTTGCCGCCGGTGAGTGCTTCCCAGCGGGTAATGATCTCCACGACGATCACGTTGAAGGCGAGTGTGGCAACCGCTAGGTAGATGCCCTTGAGCCGCAGGGCGGGCAGACCCACGAGAATGCCGACGACGGCCGAGGTCAGCGCAGCGCAGGGTAGCGAGATCGCGAAGGGCACCCCTTTCGCCAGGAGCAGCGTCTCGGTATAGGCACCCACCGCCAGGAACGCCGCATGGCCGAGCGAGATCTGTCCAGTGTAGCCGGTGAGCAGCATCAGCCCCAAGCCGGCGATGGAGTAGATGCAGATGAAGTGCAGCTGCGAGAGGACGTACTCGCCGGCGGCGTAGGGCGCCGCGATCAGCAGTGTTATCAGCAAGCCGTACCAGAACACTTGTCCGCTGTGCTTGAACACGCGGATGTCCTGGTTGTAGTCGGTCTTGAAGATGAAGCGCATGGCTACGGCTTGAAAGACCTTTCGCCACAGAGGGCAGAGATACTCGGGTTTATGATGGATGCTGTGCTGGGGTCCAGCGCCAGCGGGGTCGCCGTGGTTGCAGACCCTCTAGCCCGGATATTTCACCAGGCCACCCCCGAAATGCTTGCAGATTCGCATCAGCAGCCCTCGACAGCGCATTTGGCACCGACGCCATCTTGGATGTCGGGGTTACGCGGATTCTGGCCCGTTCTGGGCGGCCATCTCGAGCATGCCCGCCTTGCCAATAGAATGTTCTATTGGCTGTGGCGGTCGAGCCCGACCTGGCTCGCCCAGAACGACCCAGACCTCCGCGTCCTGATGAAATATCCGGGCTAGCATTCCTCTGTGCCTCTGTGCCTCGGTGGTTCAATGCAGTACCCGGGTTAGACCTTCTTGTGTAGCGTCTCGCCGAAGATCCCAGAAGGCTTCACCAGCAGCACGAGCAGCACCACCGCGTAGGCCGCCACGTCCTTGAATCCCTCCGGCAGATAGACACCGGCGAGCGCCTCCACCACCCCCATGATGAGCCCTCCAACCACCGCGCCAGGCAGACTGGTCATGCCGCCGATGACGGCTATCGGAAAGGCCTTCAGGCCGATGAAGCCCATGTTGGAATGCACGAAAGTTACGGGAGCCAGCAGGATCCCTGCGAAGGTCGCCACCGCTGCCGACAGGCCCCAGATCAGCGTGTTTACGCGCTGCACGGAAATACCCATGTAGTAGGCGGCAAGCTGGTTCTGCGAGGTGGCCTGCATCGCCACACCGAGCCGCGCGAAGCGGAAGAACAAATAGAGCGCTGCGCAGAGCAGGCCGGTCATGGCGATCACCGAGAGCTCCTGCGCCGCCAGCACCACGCCGCTCACCGTGATGGCGCCCTCGGCGAAGGGAGTAGGCAGGGCGTAGGTGTCCGTGCCCCAGCCGGGAACCATGGTCACGACTCCACGCAGGACGTAGCCCACGCCGATCGTGACCATCACCACGGTGAACGCCGGGTAGCCGAGAACCGGGCGCAGCACGACCCGTTCGATCAGCATGCCGGCGACGGTCATTACGAGGACGGCGAACAGGATGGTGGCCCAATAAGGCCACCCGAGGAGGGTGGCGGCAGTCAGCGCGAAGAACGCGCCGAGCATCATCAGGTCGCCCTGCGCGAAGTTCACCGTCTCGGTCGCCTTGTAGACGAGCACGAAGCCGAGTGCCACCAGCGCGTAGACGCAGCCCTGCGCGATACCCGCGAGCAGCAGCTGCACGATCTCGGTGAGCAATGCCTCCCCCGTGAGCGGCCCTTGTTCGAAGCTGTCGTATCGGCGGCCGGCCGCTGCCGCGTGCGGCGATCCTACCACGCGATTGCGCTGGACTCCGCCCCGGGGCTAGACTCGAACAGAAGCGACTCCTCGAATGAACTCGAGAACCCAAGATGAACCGCAGGACGCGGAGGAGATCGGTGGATTCTCCGATCCTGAGCGGACCTTTCCCATGGCGGGAGGCGAGCACCCGGCGTGGTGCCCCCTCCCCACCCTTCGCGGCGTCCTGTGGACGCAAGAGAGGGGGGTGTTCTTTTCGCC
>Ga0209592_1000419_pt1 | contig 12701 bp, 11 predicted proteins | sample PPLLak2March2015_2_FD_187251 | JGI IMG/M metagenome (GOLD analysis project Ga0209592, IMG submission 187251) | Freshwater sediment microbial communities from Prairie Pothole Lake near Jamestown, North Dakota, USA - PPLs Lake P8 Core (3) Depth... | ecosystem: Environmental > Aquatic > Freshwater... | reverse complement strand
GGCATCTTCGAGATGACATATTCTCCGCCGACTGCTTCAACACCCATTTCTTTACAGGCATTCAAAATGACCTCTGCGGGGGGAAGTGCGATCGATGGGCCGCTGACAACCTGGGCGTTACAGACGCCCGCTACCAAAAAAAGCGATAGAGCTAAAATCAAAGCTAAAAAGTGTTTCATACTGCCTCCTTTCTTATAGTTTTTTGTGTTAATGGACTTCATCCGGCTTTTCCGTTGTCTGGACAGTTTCTCAGCCGGCGGCCTTGCCCGGCAACGTGGGTTTATTACAAATATCCGCTTCACTCCTTAGGAGGAGCAGCCTTCGCTGATCATGCGGAGACTTCTCCCCATGTTCTTGCCGTCCATCACCCTATATCGCGCCTCCGCTATCTCGCCTAATTTAACCTTGGAGAGCGACTCGGGATCCTTCATGATAACCGTGACCGCATCCCCCACCTGTGGCAAAATGGTTACGCTTACGGCTGCTGTATCGATTTTCATGACCAGACCCGTCACCTTCATAAGCTCCTGTGCCGTCACCGCCGTTCCGAACGCTATTACTAGGGCGATCACCACTGCTGCCATCTTCCTCATCCCTTCACCTTCCTTCTTTATGGCGTCGAGAAATCCCTACGGACTTCCCTTGAAAATACTCCCAATCAATAGAAATTGTCCTATGGATAGCAATTAGAGTGCCAGCGGGGGTGTTTAAAGGAAGATCAAGAAAGTTCAAAAATCTCTCTTTAAATTTATTATTAAAATCAAATAGTTAAAAGTTATGATGGGAGGAATTCTCTCTTTAGATCTTTTGTCGGTGAGTCATTTGATTTGAAAGGAAATTGGAAGAACGTCTGAAATCAAGCAATGGCAGGGTTATCACTCGAATAATATATTGAATTGATTAAGGAAATTCAAATCTGTCTGAAATCAGATAGCCTGTCTCAAATCAGACAGTATCCTGTCCCTGCTTATTATTTCTCAGCAGCCAAGAAGGAGTAATTCCCAAGAATCGATTTCTGAATACATATTCAGAACAGAATTTTGGAAAAACTTCATCGCGGTAGACAGGAGACGATGGTTCTTGGGTCGTGAAGTTGCATGGAGAAAAACAGAGAAAATGTGAGACTGGAAGAGATCGAATGGATAAAAGAAGAGAGGCGATCATGGAACACTAAAAAGATTTCTTAAGCTTAAGGGTTTCAGGATCAATGTCGAGGATTGCCTTTAATTCTCCAATAAAATTTTCAGCCGAGAAAATGAGACCTATATGAACGGTGGCCACTACCCAGCGGCTCAGTTTGTCTTTTCTCGCCACCACGATGAATGGGAGTCTTGGCTCTCCAACTGCCCTATGGGCCCTAAACTCTGGATCAAGAAGAACAGGGTAGGGGACAGGGTGTCCGTCTTTCAATGCCTGCAATTCTGCAGGGGTATCCCCGGTGCTGATTCCAATTATCCTAATTTTTTCTTTTAGTTCAGTATTTTGTTCAATGGTCTGATAGATCTGGTAAAATATGGGGAGCAGCTTCATGCAGTAGACGCAGTTGGTATTGAGAAACTTGATTACGATCAACTCGGCCTTTATATCTTCCAGGGAGATCGTCTTTTTCTCTCCTATGGCAAGATATCTCTTCTCTTCAGAGGTAAGCGAACCGGGGAAAGGGACGGAAGGGAATAGATCTCCTGAACGAAGAACAGGATTGGGATCCTTAACGGGGGCCCCGATCACAGATTCCGCGATGATAAAGGAAATGGCAAAGGCCAGCCCAAACCCGATGCAAATTAGTCTTTTCCTTTCTGGCCTCATGTTGAATAGAATCTTGCAGGATTATTCCTTCTTGTAAAGTTTAAACACCTTACAATCCTTGCACTCCCATTTGACCCTGAGGAGCTTTTTGCAATAAGTTACAGCATGTTCCCAGCAAGGCTTATCCTGATTCTGATATGCCGGGCAATTGGAGTAGACATATTTCGAACAGTCTAGGATAATCCAGCAAGGTCTTTTTTCTTCCCCGGCGTTTTCCACCCACGCCCTCTCAGGAAATAAAATAGATCCTCTTTCAAACTCCTATGGTCCCGGATTCGTTTGCTTTCCAGAAATTCAGCTCTTCCAGAACCCCCAGATAATTTTTTTCGAAATTGATGAACTCTTTGGTTAAGTTGGCAAGATGACGATAGAATGGATAGCGACTATGTTCCGCTACCTTTTGGCACAAGGCTGGAACCCACGGAAGAATGAAACGAGATAGAAAATTCATCTGGATTTCTTCCAATCTGATCTTTTCATTCCCCATTGCCTGACCTTCCTCGCTTGCGAGTATCCCCATGAATTCCAGTTCATGGGCAGTGTGATCGGGAAGGTCACGTAGATCTTCTTTGAGAGTAAAACCCGCCTCATGGTAGAAATGCAGCACCTCCGAGGTCGCTTTCGCAGAAAGCAGTCCGTCTTTTTCCAGATAGAACGACCCATAAAGCGGCGCAATGGCATGCGGAAAGGCATCGGTAAAGAGCCGCTTGTATTCCCGGGCCATTGCCTGTTGTTCAGCCTCTCCCATTGCAGAGATTGCCTGCTCGATGCCTATGAGGCAGTCATCAAAATTTTTCTCATCCAATAGGCGCAATGCCTCCCTTAAATCCGTGATCCATTCGCCTGCCGCTATCGATGCATAAACCTTTTCATTCGGATAGAGATAGCAGAAGGAGAGCATATTGTAGATGAGGCTGCGGGCCGTTGACCGATCCATATTGGTGAACCTCGCCAAACAAATAGGGAAGCGTTCCTCTTTGCTGCCGTGCTGTGTCTTTTGCACCATGGAATAAAAGTGGGGCCGGGGTGCCCGGCCCCACCTGCTTCAATTGATTCTACGAAAGCAGCAGATCTATGGAAAGCTCTTAGTCCTTATCGCCGCTAATCCTGGCGAAATCATGACACTTGCCACAGGAGTTCGGCATGATGTCGTAGTCCTTGCCCTTGGACGGGTCAGGGTTCTTGAGGATTACGCTCTGGGCGGGCCAGACGATGTCGAAGACGTGGGACGGTACGTTGCCTTCGGCCACTGCGCTCTTCCCATTCTTGTCGAAGTCCAGGTGGTACATGGCATCGACGTCGATATCCTGTAGCTTGCCGATCTTCGCCATGTGGCACGATGCGCAGTTGCCCACCGGCATTTTGGGATCGTCGGGCGTATAGAGTGCCCCGCCCATCCCGGCTTTTACCTGCATGTGCTTGGCGACGGCCCGCGCGACCCGGTTCCGGGACAAGAAGGCGTCAGAGGGTTTCACAGAGACGGCGGCTCCGTCCTTCGCCACCTTGTGGCCTGCCACGAGCTGAAGCACCGCTATGTCGGCGGTAGATACGTCCTTGAAATCACCGCGGGCGGCGTGGCATGCCAGGCACAGGGTGTTGTTCCCATAGGCCGGGTTCACGAAGTTATAGTTTCCAACTTTCAGCGAGGCTGGCCCTGCATTCAGAGTGTGGGCGTCATGGCATGTGTAGCAGGTGAGCTTTTCCGATTTATTGTTGTAGTGGGCGGAACGGCGCAACTCAGAAAGCTCCATGGAGTGCGAACGAGCATGGGTCTGGTCGGGCCAGGAGTGGAACGCTCCCTCCTTCCAGTCAGGGATGAGACTGGTTGTGGGCTTTTCGTAGTTGGCAAAGAATGTCTCGAGACTGTATACGCCTGGAACAAAGAACCCATGGCCAAGGGTGTCTTTGTAATTCCCGTCGTAGGCGGGTTTATATATCCCTGGAGGAGTGATGCTCCTTCCATCGTGGTTTCCATGGCACTGGCCGCAGAGCTCATTGCCGGCCTTTGCGGTCAGGTATTTGGGTGAGATGATCTGCTTTTTGTCGGATGTCTTCGCGTGCTCAGAACCCGGTCCGTGGCATCGTTCGCAGGTTATATTCAAATCTTTATAGTCCCAATGGGTAACGACGGACTTGTACTTGTGGGCTGGATTCGGGTCGGCGAGGAAGTCCTGTGTTTTTATCGTAACCCCGGTGGCATGGCACCCTGCGCAGTTTCTCGATAGCGTGTTATCCGGCGTGCACCAGTGACCAGGGGACTTCTGCCAGAACATTGGGGCGCCAACCTCTCCTTTTGCCAGCACCTTCGACCCCACAGGAGTGCCATCCTGCATGACGAACACCGGCATGTAACAGACATAATCCTGTTTTTGTCCTTCCCGAGACACATTGTTGTCTTTCATCCATTTCACAAGATACGGAACGTCCTGGACTTTGCACATGTAGCGCTGCTTCCCCTCGCCGAAATTTGGGTGGCGGTCAGGGGTTTTGTGATTGGGATCGGTGTAACCTTCACCCCAATTTCCCTGGCCACCGATCGTCGCGGCAATTGGAATCCAGACGGCGTTGGCGGGTTTATCCGAACAATCCAGATCGGCTTCGGTCAGAGAGACCCCCTCTTTATGCTCGGGGTAGAATTTGAAGAGATACTGGCGATCGGGCTCGTCGCCTTTCGTGCACATTGCCACATGGACCCGGCCATTGCCATCCAGGGGGTCTTGTACCATGAGTAGGTTGCCCTTGGGATCCCTCGGCAGGTATTTTCCGTTCGGCTCCGGCCACATGTTCTTGTAAACCAATTGGCTTGTTCCCTCGGTCACGAAGCGCGAGTGAACAGCTGCGTGCGGGGAACCGTCAAGTGCCTTGGACAGGCTGGCGTCGTGACACCCGGAGCAACTCTTCATTCCCACATAGGTAGCGGCTGCGCTGGGACGGCCCGAAAGGGTTATCGTCACACCGGAGACTGTTGCGCCGCCCTTTACGGAGATGGACTTTAGAGTCTCCCCGTCTAAATATGCCTTGGAAGGCGCGGTTGCGTACAAATAAACGTTTCCGGGGGCCACCCCTTCGAGTCTGAAGGAACCGTCTTTCAACGTGGTGGCAGTGATCTTCTGCCCCTCAACGGTAATTTTGACCCCCGCGACACTCTTGCCGTTTACGTCCAGCACTTTACCAAAGATCTTAGCAGATGCAGCATTCGCCTGATCAAACGCAATGATAGAGCATGACAACACAAGCAGTAGTAACAACTTTTTCATTTACAACCTCCCTTGAATGGTTTAGTGGTTCACAAAAGATATAAACACTGCAAGATCAGTTCCGAACGATGATTTCAAAAATTCATTTGGGAATTCAAAGGTTTAATGAAGTTCGAGCGGGCGATCTCAAAGGCAAGATGTTACGAGAAGGTAACGATCAATCCAAAAGATATCTAAGCCTTCAAAAAATAAGAGGAAAAAAAGTGTTACCATCGGGTAATACTCATTAACGAAAATACACACTATCCTCATTCATGGTAGATTTTCAGCGGCATTAATTTTGGCGAAGATGAAACACTTGCTGAGTCACTTTGCGTCTAAAGGCTCACTCTATCTGCTTTGAGTTTCTTTTTTGTAGTATGACATTTTGTGGAAACCAAAGATTCAGATTAGCCGGGAAGGACCGAATCGCTACCGGCTCAGAGCCTTTCGGATCATTGTGACGGATGGGACATTGACGAAGCGCCCGGCTTCGTCTCGGTATGTCCTTCAGGAAACCCCTCCGGGAGGAACTCCAGGTTCTATGTCCTGACCGTTGATCCAGACCGTGGGGGACCCACCTATCCCAAGCTGCTCTGCCTCTTTCTGAGAAAGTACTCGAAATGAAATCTCAGCGTCCATGCCTTCCTTGAGAAGAGCCTTTCCGATATTTTCCCTGAGTTGATCCTTTGATCCACAGCCCTCAGCAAAGAAGCACTCGATCTTCATATCTCAATCTCCAGATCTTTTATCTTTTCCCACAGGGTCTTTCTTGAGATTCCGAGGATTTCCGCTGCCTGGCCCTTTTTTCCCTTTGTCTTTTCAAGCACGCTCTGGATGTATTCTTTTTCGAAAACACTCGTGGCGCTGGCAAGGGGTTTTGTTCCGCGGATTCTTTCACAAATATCTCGAACAGGACTGGCCTGACCACAGACTTCTTCAGGGAGGTCGTAAGCCTGAATGACTTTCCCCTTGATCAAAGCAACCGCTCGCTCGAGCATGTTCTCCAGCTCCCTGATATTTCCGGGGAAAGTATATTTCAGGAGAATCGTTTTCGCTTCTTCCGACAATCCTGTGATTTCCTTACCCATCTTTTTGGAGAACTTATTGATAAAATGGTCAGCCAAAAGAAAGATATCCTCGGACCTTTCTCTTAGAAGCGGGAGGAGAATGGGAACAACATTCAAGCGGTAGTAAAGGTCCTCTCGAAAGGACCCTTTGCGAATCTCTTCCTTTAAGTCTCTCTGAGTTGCGCAAATCAAGCGTACATTCACAGACAGGGTCTCATTTCCACCCACTCTCTCAAATTGCCTTTCCTGAAGAACCCGAAGGAGTTTTACCTGGACTGTCTGAGAGATATCCCCGATTTCGTCGAGAAAAAGAGTCCCTCCGTCAGCCATCTCAAACCGTCCCTTTCTCTGTTTGAAGGCCCCGGTAAAGGCTCCCTTTTCGTGGCCGAAGAGTTCGCTTTCAAGCAAGGTTTCCGGAAGGGCGGCACAATTCACCTTGATAAACGGTCGTCCTTTCCTTGAGCTTCTGAGGTGGATGGCGTTGGCTACCATTTCTTTCCCTGTTCCACTTTCGCCGTAGACAAGAACCGTGGTGTCGGTCTGCGAGACCGTTTCGATCAAATCATAGATTTTGATCATCTGGGGGCTTTTTCCCACCAGTCCTTCGAGGCCGAATTTTTCTTCCACTTTCTTCCGGAGGGATCGGTTCTCCTCCTCCAATTCCCTGATCCGTTGAATTCTCTTAATAATAAGAAGAAGTTCCTCCATGGAAAAGGGCTTTGTCAGATAATCGCTTGCTCCTTCCTTCATGGCCGTCACAGCCGAATCGATGGAACCGTAGGCGGTAATCAAAATCACCTGAGTTTCAGGACTGAACGTTTTAACCTCCCTGAGAATTTGAATGCCATCCATGTCGGGAAGCCTCAGATCCGTAATGACCATGTCTGCCCGGTTCTCCCTGAGAAGCGTGAGTCCTTTTCCTCCGGTTTCAGCAGTGATGACCTTGTAGCCTTCGGCTGCGAGGGCATCCTGAACCGTCATTCTCATTAACGGTTCATCGTCAATAATCATGACTCTAACTGCATCACCCATAAAATAGATCCTTTCTATACTCTTTGTGATATGCCTTACGTGTTATTCTATTTCTTTGAAAGAGGAAGCCGAACTTCGACAGTCGTCCCCGTCTCTTCCTGGCTGGTGATCTGAATCGTCCCACCATGCCGCTCAACAATTCCCTGGGTGATCCAGAGGCCCAGGCCTGTCCCGCTCCCTTCCCCCTTGGTCGTAAAAAAGGGATCGAAAACCTTGGGAAGAACGTCCTCCGGGATCCCTTTTCCTGTGTCCGATATCGTCAGGATGAGTCGCTCATCCAGGGTCGTCACCCCTATCTTCAATGTTCCTCCCTCTCCCATTGCCTGGATCGAATTAAGAAAAACATTGACAAAGACCTGAGCCATCTGGTTTCTGTCCACCTTGACGGATGGAAGTTTATCGGGGATCTCTCTGACCACAGCGATCCGGTTTTTCCGGATCTGGTAATTGAGAAGCGAAAGGGAATTATCGATGATGGTGTGAAGATCGGTTGCAGTCCGTTCGAGTTTTGGAGTCCGTGCGTACTCAAGAAGATTGGTCACCGTCTTTTGGATTCGCTTGATTCCATCCTCCATCAGTTGAAGGTACTCCGTCTGTCTTTCGGGAGGCAGGCTTCCTTTTCTAAAGTGGTAGATACAATTCAAGGCGCCGCCCAGAGGATTGTTGATTTCATGGGCGACCCCGGCAGTCAGCTTCCCAATAGCCGCCATTTTTTCGGTGATCAAAAGACTCCGTTGAGTTTCCTCCCTTTCCCTTTCATCATCTTTGATTCTTTTCAGTAACCGATAAAAACTCTTTCGAAGAATTCCGATTTCGTCCTGGCTCGCTGATGATAATGGAGGTGGATCATCCCCCGGCTGGGTTTCATCCATTTCCTTTGTGAGTAATCTTAGAGGGTTCGTAATCAGTCCAGAGAGGAATGAGATGATGACAATTGCCATCACAATAAAGAGGCCTGTATAAACAATGTATTTCAATACAAGTAAGGAAGCTTCTCTTTCTAGACTTTCCAGGGAGATTCCGATCCTTAACGTTCCCCATCGCTTGGTTGAAATAGCCAGAGGAGTGGAAATGTCGAGGACATTGGCGGAAGGGTATTGAAGAAGGGTATTCCAGGAGTCAAGGACCCGTTGAGTGATTTCATCCTGATAGACATTTCCAACTTCAACCATGGAGTTGTGGGCGACAACTTTCCCTTCTGGATCAAGGATCATCGCATAGATAATGTTCAAATCATTTCTCTGCATCAGATCTGAAATGTAGTTGTCGAGCAGGCCACCCTCTTCGACAAGACCCACCTCTTCGTAGAGCATCGTATTGGTGCATGAGATGGCAAGGGATTCAACGAGAGCTTTGCCTTCCCGGCTGATCGCTTTCTGTAACAAGGTCTTCTCTCTCGAAATGTTCCAGTAAGCCAGACCGGACATCGTTGCTATGATGAGGATAGAAAGATAGAGGGTTAACTTTCCTTGGAGGGTGCGAAAAGGATTGATTCTTATCATTTCCCGATCTGGCCTCTATTCCCGTGTTCTTTTTCTACTACCCGAAGAATCTTTCGGATGGAGTCATAGTCAGAATCCAGGGCCTCTGTAAATCCATATTTAAACTCCTCATCCCATGGGGCCATTTTTCTCTGGTGATTTGGATCTTTTGGGTTGAGGTTAAGAAGGGCGATTTTAACCGATTTTACCATCTCCTCCGGAGCATTGACCCGTACAACAATGGGCACTGGGGGAATAGGGTCTGTCATAAAAATAAACCTAAGTCCGGCTTTCTGATATTTATAGGCAATGATATCTTTGACCGCCCCGGCATCAAATTGACCCTTGAGGACAGCATTGGCGACGGAATCATGATGCCTGAGAAAAGAGTATTCTTTAAGGTCTTTCAGGTGAATATTAGCTTTCATGAGATAATATTGAGGAAGGATGTGGCCCGCCGTGGACAAGGCCTGGCCGAAGGCAAAGCTCTTTCCCTTCAAATCCGAAAGGTTTTGAATCGGGCTATTCTGTCTTACGATGATGATGCCATGGTAGTGTGGCGTTCCGTCTCTACTGAGTGCCCGGAGGATAGGTTTCACTGGGTATTTTTCTCTTGCCCTAATATAAGGGACCGGTCCACAGGAGCCAATGACGATCTCCCCACTCCCAAATCGGTCGATGGTCTGACGATAGGTGGAGGACAATTTGATTTCAAATTGGTAAGGGGTATTTTCACTCAGATAATCAACGAAGGGCTGATAGAGCTGGTAAATGATTCGGGGGTTATATTTGGGAGAGAGGCCAAATAGAACGGTCTCTTTGGAAAAGGCCGGGATGGAATGAAAAATGAAAACACAAATGAAAAATGGTAGTAAGAATATTTTTTGCTTTCTCACAGGTGTCCCATACAGTTGAAAATTATATAAAAAGGGAGGCGGGTATGCTGGAAACCCTTTACAGCGGTACCTTCGAACGTTTTGCTACTCAGTCTTCAAACACAACACAAAGGTCATCTCAAGTGGCATCGCATGTTCCCCATAAAATATAGAAACAATCCACAATTGTAAAGGGTGGAGGTATATCCGCCTCCCTTTTCAACATTAAGGTGTCCAGGCATTAACCGATTTCTTCAAGAAGGGTCTTGACCTTTTCTTCAATCAGATCTCTGACCTGCCTGAAAACCTCAATCGGCTTCCCTTTCGGATCCGGAATTTGCCATTCGATCACCCGTTTCGCCAGGGCGGCTGGGCAGGTCTCTTCACACCCCATCGTGACGAGATAATCCATCTCGACAGGAGGAAGGTCATTCAACCCTTTTGGTCGTTTGCCGGAAAGATCAATCCCTTTCTCTTTCATCACCTCGATGACCAATGGGTCAATCTGGGAAGAGGGACCGGACCCGGCGCTGTATACCTCCAGCCTCCCCTGTTCAAAGGCATTGGCAAACCCTTCTGCCATCTGGCTTCGCCTCGCATTTTCAACACAGACAAACAATACTTTTATTTTTTCTTTCATGGATTCATGGACTCCTTATTCATTATTACGGCTCGCAAGAGACATGACATACTCCGGTCGGCGTCTCCACCGCATAGGGGAAATATTTTTTCTTAAATCGGAGGGCCACGTTGACCAGACTGATCAAAACTGGAACCTCCAATAGAGGGCCGATGACGGCTGCGAAGGCCTGGCCAGAATTAACTCCGAAAACTGCCACTGCCACGGCAATGGCAAGCTCAAAGTTATTCGAGGCCGCGGTGAAGCTTAGCGTGGTGGACTGTTCGTAAGTAGCCTTTGCTTTCATTGAAAGGTAAAATGAGACAAAGAACATGACCACGAAGTAGATGAATAATGGAATGGCTACACGGACGACATGGAGTGGGAGCTGAACAATGAATTCTCCTTTCAGGGAGAACATAACCAGGATGGTAAAGAGGAGGGCGATCAAAGTGATTGGACTGATCTTGGGGATGAATTTCTCCTCGTACCATTCCCGCCCAAGCGTCTTGAGACCGATGAGCCTGGATAGGACACCGGCGATGAAGGGAATCCCGAGATAGATGAACACGCTCTCTGCGATCTGGCCGATGGTGATCTTGACCGCCATTCCCTTTAGCCCCAACCATGGGGGAAGGACGGTGATGAAGATGTAAGCATAGATGGAGAAGAAGAGGACCTGGAAGATGGAGTTGAAAGCAACCAACCCGGCGCAATATTCCCTGTCTCCGGAGGCCAGGTCGTTCCAGACAATGACCATGGCAATGCAACGGGCCAGCCCGATCAAAATCAAGCCCACCATGTATTCATGGTATCCAGAAAGGAAAGCGATGGCCAAAAGGAACATGAGGATGGGACCGATGACCCAGTTCTGAACCAAAGACAAGGCCAGCACCTTGTAATTTCGGAACACCTGGCCCAGTTTTTCATACCTCACCTTGGCTAAAGGCGGGTACATCATCAGGATGAGTCCGATGGCAATGGGGATGTTGGTGGTGCCTACCTGGAATTGATTCCAGAAGCCCACGACACCCGGAAAAAGATATCCCCAGCCCACCCCAACAAACATCGCCAGAAAGATCCACAACGTCAGATAACGATCCAGGAAAGAGAGTTTTCGAATCACCCGTTCCTCAGCCATCTTAAGAATCCTCCTTTTCTTCTTACTGATTTATTCAAAACCAGGAAAAGATCTCCGATAATTTCTGACGGCTTCCATCAAATTCTTGCGTCAAGAGCAGGGGGCATTGTTTCCACTCCAATTCGTTATTGATCAGCATCAGAGCAAAGGCCATGCAGGTAGATCTTTCAATCCTTTTTGATTTTTCCTCCGACAGGCTGAAAGATGTCCGTCAATGGAAGTGTGAGCCCCACCTCAGGTTGGTAGCGCATAAAAGTGGGTATTGGATATCTGATTCCCGCTTCATGAGTCTTAGCGAGCCCTTCCGCAAGGTCTTTTAGATGGGAAGAGGGAATGGCATAGGCCATTTCGTGGTCCTGGGCAGTGGCCCAGACTCTATCGCCATTCCCCGGGACGACAACCTTTGGAGACTTGTCTAAATAAGCGCCTAAAACCCCCTCGGTGCATGAAGCCGCCCGACCGGAAAAAGAGCTGGTGATGGGTAAGCCCGTGCGGTGTGTGCTTCCATGAATGCATCGCATCAGTTGGGCAGGGTTTAAGTAAAAAAGAATGACATCTGGCTCTATCTTCGTTCGCTCCAGAGGGGAATAAACCACTGCCTCGCATTGGCCCTGTTCCAATTTTCTAAGGGACTGATGGATCTTCAGGGCTACCGTTTTATCAGCGGCATAGTTCATTCGTATAAGAAAATCAATGTTCCCTTGGGGATCGGTCGTCTGCCATCCATAGGTATGACCGGAAATCGCACAACCAAGATCTGCACGGGTCATAGCGATCGTCCAACCATATTTACGGCAAATACTTTGAGCCTGACAATGGGCTATTTTGACTTTAAGGTCTTTCAGGGGGCTTCGTGTGCCATCCGGGATCTCCTTTGCATCCTTTAGGATCTTAACCGCAACTGGAAAAGTCTCCGTATTAACGTAACGCCTTATCTCTTTACCAAGGTCCTGCCACTCCTTCATGGGATTTTTTCCTTTCCGGCATTGGGGACCTCATAGCCCGCGGCCACCAGAATTTCGAGCAAGACGCCCCTTTTTGCCTGATATTTTTCCGAAAACAATAAATCACATTTTGTAATTTCCGTGTCCCGTCCCACAAGCTTAACGGCGAACGCGAGGCAGGTCAGTTCCCCACATTTTTTACAGCTTGTCCCGGGAAGGAGCTTAAAAATATCGAGTGCCTTCAACTCCTCACCTTTGGAAAAGTTGGGCTCAATCCGATTTCGGTTCTCATAAGTTTCGTTAATTAGATTCTTCAACCATCCCAGGATTTCCTCGGCTTCCTTCTCGTCTTCGAGTTTTGCTAACGTAATATGTTGTGCATGGAGGGTGAACAATTTCCCATCCTTTTTGATGGTTAAGGTGTTCGCTGGATGATTGTAGATACACCCTTTCAGGGTGGCATTCAGATAAGGAAATACCTCATGGATCTCATCCGA
>Ga0209592_1000418_pt1 | contig 12709 bp, 10 predicted proteins | sample PPLLak2March2015_2_FD_187251 | JGI IMG/M metagenome (GOLD analysis project Ga0209592, IMG submission 187251) | Freshwater sediment microbial communities from Prairie Pothole Lake near Jamestown, North Dakota, USA - PPLs Lake P8 Core (3) Depth... | ecosystem: Environmental > Aquatic > Freshwater... | reverse complement strand
TGGGCCATCCTCTCGGGGCGGGTAATCGGACTCTTCCTGGCGCTGGTTGCAGCCGAGCTGCTCGGCTTCGGCGTGGCGGGATTGACCGTGCAGTATTACAGCGGACCGACCGGCGCCTCGCAGTTCCTCGTCGTCGTGGGGCTGTCGATGGCGCTCACCGCCGTCTTCCTGGCCATCGCGGCGGCGCTGGCGAGCGGCGCGCCCGGCCGCCGCGCGCGCGCGCTGGCGATGTCGCTGGTCGTCTGGTTCGTGGCGGTCATCCTGTTCGACCTGGCGGCGCTCGGCGTGGCGTCGCTGCTGAAGTCGGGCGCGGCCTCGCGCGTGCTGATGACCGCGGCCCTGCTCAACCCGGTAGACGCTGGGCGTACGGGCGCCTACCTGGCCATCGAGGGCACGTCGGCCTTCGGCAGCGCGTCGCTGGCGCTGCTGCGCTTCGCCGGTGGCGAGCGCGCGGTGGCGGCCCTGGTCGCGACGTCGCTGCTACTGTGGACGGCCGTGCCGGCATGGATTGCGGCGCGGCGGCTGGCTCGGGCGGATCTTTAGGGTCTTGGGTCTTGGGTCTTGGGTCTTGGGGTCCGGGATCGTCGAATCCCCCAATCCCCCCAATCCCCCCATTCCCCAATCACTCAATCACTCAATCACTCAATCACTCAATCACTCAATCACTCAATCACTCAATCAACAATGAATCGCTCAATACCCCAATCATCAATCAACCGATAAATCGCTCAATCTGCAATCGCCAGTCGCTCAATAGACGCGCCGTCGCCGCGGGGTCAGGACGCGGCGACGGCCTCTATTTCGGCCCGGTCGAGGATGACGAACCCGTCCTTGCCGGTGTGCACCACGTTCTCTCTCTCCCATCGCGACATGATGCGAATGCAGGTCTCGATGGTCGTGCCCGTGAGATCCGCGAGCTCCTGGCGGTGCAGGGGCATGGGGACGAAGGTTCCGCCCTGTTCGTCGCGCCCCATCCGCTCGGCGAGCTTCAGGAACAGGCGCGCGAAGCGGGTCTCCACCCGCCCGCCGGTGAGCTCGGCGAGGCGACGCGTGAGCTCGGCGATCCGGATGGTGAGCCCCGACAGCAGCCCGCGCACGAGCGCCGGGTGCTGCTCGAGCAGCCGGTAGAAGTCCCTGGTCTCCACGCGGACGCAAGTGGTGTCCTCGAGCGCGAGGGCCGAGGCGGGGAACGGGGCGCCCTCGTAGACGGCCACCGCGCCCAGTGGATCGCCGGCGCTGAAAATCTCCAGGATGATCTGCTTCCCCGACGCCGTCGACTTGTAGATCTTCACGCGGCCCTCGACGATGACGAGGAAGGCGTCACCGGGATCGCCTTCCCGGAAGATCTCCTCGCCGCGCGGGAAGTGACGCAGCCGCGCGCACTCGCCGATCCGGGCCCGATCGGCCGGAGACAATCGACGAAACAACGGGACGCGACGCAGGACCTCTTCTGTGGGCTGGCTCGACACGGAGGGAATCATATGTGAGGAAGGCAGAAAAGGCGCCTTGTGCCTTCCTCAGCCCAGCTGTCGCTCCACTTCGAGGGCCTGTGGGAACAGCACCTCGTTTTCGAACCGCACGTGTTCCGCCAGCGCCGCATCCAGCGAGGCGAGGGCCTCGTAGGCGCGCCGCCAGGGCTCGCCCGCATCCGCCGGCAGCGCGAGTCCGGCGGTCACGGCGCGCAGGCGGTCGAGCAGATCGTGCAGGCGGGCGTGCTCGACCTCGAGCAGGCGCACAGGATTGAGGACGCTGGGGAACGGCAGCGGCGGCCGGGGCTGGCCGGCCCGCGCGGCCTCGGCCAACGCCACCAGCGCGGGGAACAGGATGTTCTCTTCCTTGGCGAGGTGCAGCTCGAGGAAGATGGCGAGGTCCTCGTACTGTTCGATGACCTGCGGCGCAGGCGGGCCGTCGTCCGAGAGCTTTCTCAACAGGTCGGCGACCCGCCGCACGTCGAGCCTGAGCTCGTGATGCCGGCGAGCAGCGGCGTAGTCACAGAGCTCGTCGAGCGCCAGCGGTCGTCCGTGAGGTGAGGGCATATCGGCCATGCACACCCGCGCAAGTCGTAGCGTAGGCCCGCCCCTGCGGCCTGCCTATGACGACCGTCATACCTCCCTGACATCCTGGTGCGCGACGTCCTGCGGCCGGTGGTGGAGAATTTCCGAGAGGAAGTTCCGCACGTAGAGACGGAAGACGGCGACCTTCCCCATGGCGTTGTAGCGGCGGGCCGAGGTGTAGAGGAAGCACCGCGGGCGAAGGTCCACGCGGCCGACCTGGAACAGGCGTCGCCCCACGTTGGTGTCCTCGCCGTGGAACTCGATGCGCGTGTCGAAGCCCCCGATCTGTTCGAGCGCCTCTCGACGCACGGCGAAGTTGCCGCCGTAGAACACCACGCCGATGCGGAGCACGTGCTTGACCAGCGCGTGTGTCGCGGGCGCGACGGTCAGGTCGTACACGCGAATCAACAGGCGCCCCCACCAGTCCCAGTCATAGAAGCGGTACGTGCCGGACATCGCGATCAGGCCAGGCGTACCGGCGAAGCACTCCTCGACCTGCCTGAGCCACTCGAGGGGCGCACGGCAGTCGGCATCCACGTACACCAGCAGGTCGCCACGCGCCTCGAGCCGCCCGCGCTCCCGGGCCACGACCAGGCCCTTGCGCGGCTCGTCGACGACGCGAATGCCTGGCACCGCGGCGGCGACCGCGCCCGTGGCGTCGGTGCTGGCGTTGTTGATCACGAGCACCTCGTCCGGCCGGCGCAGCTGGGCGAGCAGCGAATGCAGGCATCCGGGAAGCAGCGCCTCCTCGTTGTGCGCGCAGACGATGACGCTGATGCGGGGCCGTGGCAGCGCGCCGGAGCCCCGGGCGGTCAGGCGGCCTGCCATGCCCCCGGCCTGAACAGCGTGATGGCCACGTCCACGTTGTCGCAGAGCGCCCGCCGGATCGCCGGCCAGTTCTTCTCGGCCCGGATGAGCGTCTTCCACGAGTAGAGATGCTTGGCCTTGTGGAAGTCGCTGTTGGCGATGTAGGGGAAGTGCTTCAAGCTCGTCACCGAGAACAGGTCGTCGCGGTTGGCGGCCTCCCACACGTCCACCAGGTGCGCCAGCGCGCCGCGGTTGTCCCACAGGTAGCAGGTGCTGATCTCGATGCGCCGTGTGGTGCGGTGATGGGGATGGCACGCGATGCTGAGCGCGTCCTGGCGGCGGATCTCGCGCAGGATCTCCACCGCCGGCTGATCCGCGCTGATGTAGCGCTTGATGTCCAGCGCGATGATGTGGGCGTTCTTCTTCCCCTTGCCGTTGATGTTGTTCTGCGTCACCTCGGCGCCGGGGATGACCAGCAGGTTGTACTTCCTCAGCGCCCGCTCGCCCTCTTCACGGATCTCGTCCAGGTACTCGTCGAAGCACGGCTCCTTCACCCCGAACGAGCGCGTGCCGAGCGTCGCCAGCCGCCCGATCCGGGCGAGCAGGTCCTTCTTCATCAGGATGTGATCGGTGATGGCGATCACGTCGAACTTGCCGGTCTGACCGTAGAGATCAACCACCTCGCGGATGGTGAGACGGCCGTCGCTCCAGCGTGTGTGCACGTGGAAGTCGCACAGGAGGAACGGGCCGTATCCCGGCATCGATCCGATGGTATCCCGCGCCTGTGACGGCCGCGTGCCAAAGCGGCGACGACGGCATCACGTCCACGGGAACACGCCCGCCTTCGCGGCACCGTCGCTCCGGTGAGGCCTCGCCGGGGGCACCTTTTACACGTCGATGTCGCCGTCGTTGTCGGTCTGTCACGGGCGGCAGCCACACTCCCGGGCACGGCACCAGATGCGTCGCATCGCGGGCCGGCATCGTCACTCAGGAGAAGGCATGAAGAACACCACCGTTTCCCGTCGCAATTTCATCCAGCTGGGCGCCGCCGTGGGCGGGGCCATCGGACTCGGCTTCACCGAACTGGGCGGCGTGCGCGCCGACGTGCCGCAGTATGGAGGCACGATCCCGGGGTTTGGCCCCCTGCAGCCCACGGCTGCGGCGAACACGGGCGAAGTCCTGCTCGCATTGCCCGAGGGCTTCAAGTACAACGTGCTGATTCGCAACGGCAACATCATGACGGACGGCCGGCCGTTCCCGAGCAATGCGGACGGCATGGGCGCGTTCGACTACAACGGCATGGTGCGCCTCGTCTGCAATCACGAGCGCGGCGCCGGCACGCCGATCGGCAGCCAGCCTTACGACGCGCAGGCCGGCGGCGGCACGACGACCCTGACCCTCGACCCGGCCACGCGCCTGCTGACCGAGAGCTTCGTCAGCTCGAGCGGTCACGTGCGGAACTGCGCGGGCGGCATCACCCCCTGGGGCACGTGGCTCACCTGCGAGGAGAGCAACCTCGGCCCCTCGGCCACGCTCGGCCGCCAGCACGGCTACATCTTCGAGGTGCCGGCGGCGGCGTCGGTGGAAACGCCCGCGCAGCCCCTGGCCCACATGGGCCTGCACTATCCAGAGGCCGCCGTCGTCGACCCGAAGACCAGCATCGTCTACATCACGTCGGACCGCGGCCCCTGCGGCACGTTCCGCTTCGTGCCCAGCGTGCCCGGCGACCTCACCCGTCCCGGCCGCGTGCAGATGCTGGCCATCGAGGGGATGCCTCAGTACGACACGCGCACGAACCAGCAGACCAAGGTGAAGCTCCCCGTGACCTGGGTGGATATCGACGATCCGAGCAACGAAGCCGTCTATCGGACCAACGCGCTCTATACCTACCAGCAGGGACTCGCAAAGGGCGGCGCCACGTTCTCGCGCGGTGAGGGCGCCTGGTACACCCGCAACCGCGTCTTCTTCGCGTGCTCGAACGGCGGCAACGCCGGCCTCGGGCAGATCTTCGAGCTGCACCTCAAGAACAATGACGTGCAGGAGCTCGCGCTCCTGTTCGAGTCGACGGACGTGGCTGCGATGGGCGCGCCAGACAACGTCTGCGTGTCGCCCAGCGGGAACAACCTGATCATCTGCGAAGATGGCAGCGGCGCCGAGTACCTGCACCTGCTGCGCCGGAGCGGCAACCAGATCTATCGCCTGGCCGAGAACATGTATCCGGGTCAGACCGGCAGCGAATGGGCGGGCGCCTGCTTCAGCCCCGACGGCCGGACCCTGTTCGCCAACCTGCAGGGCGCCAGCGTGATGTTCGCAATCTGGGCGGACCGGAATCGCTGGGCCTCCATCACCTAGCTGTCCCGGGAACACGAGGGACACGAAGGGGTTCGTGTCCTTCGTGTTCTTCCTGTTTCCCTACAGGCCTATCGCCGGAAGAGCGCCGCGATGATCGACAGGACGATGCTGATGAGGATGGCGGTGGCCAGCGGGAAGTAGAACCGGAAGTTCTCGCGCTCGATGACGATGTCGCCGGGCAGGCGCCCCAGCCAGGGAATCCTGCCCCCGAGCGACAGGAGCGCGCCCACCACGATCAGCGCGCCTCCGAACAGCATCAGCGCCCGACCAAGATCACCCATCGGCAACCCTACTCCTTCTCCCCTTCCAACAGCGGAACCCCGGCCGCGCCCGATCCGATCAGGCCCGTCTCCGAGTAGATCCGGAGCTTGTCGCGCGTGTCGATGATATCCAGGTTCCGCATCGTCAGCTGCCCGATGCGATCCTGAGGCGTGAAGAACGCCTCGCCCTTTTCCATCGTCAGCCGTTCCGGCTTGTAGGTGAGATTCGGGCTCGTGGTGTCGAGCAGCGAGTAGTCGTTGCCACGACGGAGCTCGAGCGTCACCTCGCCCGTCACGGCGCGCGCCACCCAGCGCTGGGCCGTTTCGCGCAGCATCATCGATTGCGGGTCGAACCACCGGCCCTGGTACAGCAGCTTGCCGAGACGGCGCCCGTTGGAGCGGTACTGCTCGATGGTGTCCTCGTTGTGAATGCCCGTCACCAGGCGCTCGTAGGCGATGTGGAGCAGCGCCATGCCCGGCGCCTCGTAGATGCCGCGGCTCTTCGCCTCGATGATGCGGTTCTCGATCTGGTCGCACATGCCGAGGCCATGGCGGCCGCCGATGACGTTGGCCTCGGTGAACATCGACAGCGCGTCGCTGAAGGTGTGGCCGTTGAGCGCCACCGGGTGGCCTTCCTCGTAGCGCACCGTCACCGTCTCGGGCTTCACCGCCACATCGTCGCGCCAGAAGGCCACGCCCATGATGGGCTGGACGATGGAGATGCTCTTGTCGAGGAACTCCAGGTCCTTGGCCTCGTGCGTGGCGCCCAGGATGTTCGAGTCGGTGGAGTACGCCTTCTCGACGCTCATCTTGTACTCGAAGCCGTGGGCGATCATGTACTCCGACATCTCCTTGCGGCCGCCCAGCTCGTCGATGAACCGCTGGTCGAGCCACGGCTTGTAGATGCGGAGATTGGGGTTGGCCAGCAGGCCGTAGCGGTAGAACCGCTCGATGTCATTGCCCTTGAACGTGCTGCCGTCACCCCAGATGTTCACGTCCTCGTCGCGCATCGCAACGACGAGCATGGTGCCGGTGACGGCGCGGCCGAGCGGCGTGGTGTTGAAATAGGTGGCGCCGGCCGTGGAGACGTGGAACGCGCCGCACTGGATGGCCGCCAGGCCCTCGGCCACCAGCTGCGGCCGGCACTCGACCAGGCGCGCCTTCTCCGCGCCGTATGTCATGGCCTTCTTCGGGATGTCGTCGTAATCCTTCTCGTCGGGCTGCCCGAGGTTGGCCGTATAGGCGTAGGGGATGGCGCCCTTCGCGCGCATCCAGTGCAGGGCGGCGCTGGTGTCGAGGCCGCCGGAAAACGCGATGCCGACTTTCTCGCCGGCGGGAAGGCTCTGGAGGATGTTGGCCACGTGGGTGCTCCGAAACCATTGATCATACGTGATCGGGGCGCCGACGGCGCGGGCTCACTCGCCGAGGAACTCGCCGAAGCCCTTGAACCCATCCACGTGATCGCACACGGCCTTGATGGCCATCAGCAGCGGCACCGCCAGCAGCATGCCCGGCACACCCCACGCCCAGCTCCAGAAGGCGATGGCCAGGAAGATGGCCACGTGGTTCAGTGACGCCGCGCGGCTGATGAAGTGGGGGGTGATGAACATGCCCTCGATGGTCGTGATCACCAGCGACGCGCCCGCCACCATGGCCGCCCCTTCGAGGGTGCCGAACTGGAGGAAGCCCACGGCAGCCAGCACCACCGCCACGACCAGCGCGCCGAAGTAGGGCACCAGGTTCATCAACCCGGCGAACAGCCCCCACGCGGCCGGCTGCTCGACGCCGAGCCACCAGAGCACGAGCCACGTTGCCACCGCTACGAGCGACGAGGTGATCAGCTGCACCCAGAGGAAGCTCTGGATGCGGCGCGCGATGTCGTTGAGGATGCTGACGGTCACCCGCTTGGTGCCGCGCGTTTCCATCTGCCGCACGAGCTTCCGCTTGAACGAGTCGTCCTCGTTCAGGAGAAAGATCGTCAGGAAGAGGATCGTCACCAGCTGCCCGATCATCCCGATGGCCCCGATGCCGCCGGTGACCAGCCAGTCCGATACGCGGATGGGCTGCTCGATCTCCACACGCGTCACCCCCGGGCGCCGCTCCGCCGGCCCCGTCGCCTCCGCCGCCGCCGAGTCGATGGCCTTCGCGGCCGCCTGCACGCGCTCGAGCGCCGAGTCGGGCGCCCCGCCCCGCGCGCGCCGGAACGTCGCCCGCAGCTTGGCCGCCCCGTCAGGGATCTTGGCCACCACCGCGTCCACCTGGGGGTACAGGGCCACGGCCCCCGCGCCCACGCCCCGCGCCTGGGCCAGCGCACGCAGCTCAGACTCGAGCCGGCCCGCCTCCCACGCGTCCGGCGGCAGCGCGGCGAGATGCGCATGAGCCGACTGGAGCGCCGCGCGGAACCCCGCGACGTCCTTGGCGACGGTCTGCTGCGCCTTGGCGTCGTCCCGAGCGATGTGGCGGCGGTCCAGCCGTGTCGCCACGCGCTGGGCCAGCTCGATGGTGGTGCGCGAACGGCCGCGAATCGACGCGACGCATGCGTGCACCCGCTCCACCGGGTACGCGGCCACGTCCACTCCCAGCGATGCCAGGTGTGGGACGAGCATCGCGGTGAGGCTGGGCAGCGGCTCGTGGCCCAGGTACTGCCCGTTCATCCACTCGAGCTTGGTCATGTCGAACACGGCGCTCGTCTTCTGGATGCGTTCGATCGAGAACGCGCGAACCAGCTCGTTCATCTCGAAGAACAGCTCCCGCTCATCGCCGGGGTTCCAGCCGAGCAGGGCCAGGAAGTTTCGCATGGCCGCGGGGAGGATGCCCATGTCGTGGTAGTCGCCCACGGCGGTGGCCCCGTGCCGCTTGGAGAGCTTCTTGCCGTCCTGCCCGTGGAGCATGGGCAGGTGCGCGAACCCGGGGGCCGGCTTGCCCATGGCGCGGTACACCGCGATCTGCTTGGGCGTGTTGGACACGTGGTCCTCGCCCCGCATAACGAGCGTGATCTGCATGTCCACGTCGTCGCAGACCACGCTGAAGTTGTACGTGGGCGTCCGGTCGGACCGCAGGATCACCCAGTCCTGGATGTCGCGGCCTTGGAAGCTGATGCTCCCGTAGACGGCATCGTTCCACGCCAACTCTTCGTCCGGCATGCGGAACCGCACGGCACCCTCGTGCAGGTACGCCTTGCCTTCGGCCACCAGACGGTCCGCCAGCTCCTGGTGCCGTGCCAGCCGGGCGCCCTGGAACACGATCTCCTCATCCCAGTCGAGGCCGAGCCACGTGAGGCCGTCGAGGATCACCTTCGTGTGCGCCTCCGACGACCGCTCGCGGTCGGTGTCCTCGATGCGGAGCAGGAAGGCGCCGCCCACCTTGCGGGCGTAGAGCCAGTTGTAGAGCGCGGTGCGCGCCCCGCCCACGTGCAGGTAGCCCGTGGGGGACGGCGCGAAGCGGACGCGATGGGGATTCGATGTCATGTCGGATCGGGTTCCTGTGCTGGGGACGCGGGGGCGCGACGTAACGGTCGCCGGGGCTCCGCCCCCGGTCAACCCTGCTCACCGGAGGCGCAGGTCGGCGAGAATCGGCGCGTGGTCGGAGCCCAGTCTGGGACCCAGCCACGACCGCACGACGGTCCAGTGGTCGTCGGCCAGAATGTGGTCGATCCGGGCGCGGATCCACCCGTTGAGCCGGGTGCCGCCGAGGCCGCGTCCGGTGAGGCTGAACGCGTTCTGCCAGTCGCCCCAGTACTCGCGGAACATCGGGCTCTCGGGCGGCGAGTTGAAGTCGCCCACCACCAACCGGGGGCCCGGCAGGCCGTCCACCCAGCGGCGGGCAAAGCGGTGCTCGAACGTGCGCAACGCCGACTTGCCCTCGAGCAGGGGCGCGCCTTCCTCGATGCGGCCCACGCGGATGGCCTCGAGCCCCGCGCGCGGGGTCTCGAGGTGCACGTTGGTGAGCCGAACCTCGCGGCCCGCCACATCGAGGACGTACGTCACGACGAGGCCGGCGCCGTCGGCGGCGAGGAACGCCTCGCGATCCATCTGCGTCACCGCGACGATCGGGAAGCGGCTGATCAGGCAGGCGCCGGCGCGGGTGTCCGTGTGCCAGCCCTCGAGCACGCGCACGCGTTCGGCCACCTCGGGCACGCACTCCTGGAGTGCCGCGACGTCCACCTCGAGCGCTTCCAGCACGCCCGTGGGCGTCCAGCTCATGCCGCGCCCGCCCTCGGAGTTGAAGCTCATCACGCGGATGTCGCGCGCCGGGTCGGGGGAAACGAACAGCCGCCGCCACCCCGTATGCAACCCGACGACCGGGCCGAGCACGACGAGGATCGCAACCAGCAGCGGTGCGAGGAGCGGCCGGTCGAGGAGCAGGGTGGCGGGGACGAGGACGGCGAGCGGGAGCAGGAGCACCCACCGCGGACCGAACAGCAGGACGGTGGCCGGCCACCAGCGGTCGGCGAGGAGCCAGACGCACGCGGCCGAGGCGAGCGCGAGCGCGAGGTAGGCCACGATCGCGATCCAGACCAGTCGCGGCAGGGTGCGCGGAGCGGCGGGACGGGCCAGCCGTGCCAGCCACGCGCCCACCCGGCGGATGCGCCATCGATCCACCGCGGCGCCGCACTTCGGGCACTTCGCGTTGGCCCAGAAGCGGCCGCGGGCGAGGCGCACGCGATGCGCGCCTCGGGCACACGGCACCACGACGTCGGCGGGGCGGGGCCCGCTCCAGTAGCGGGCAAGACGGGCCATGATGTGTGACGGGTTCACGGAGAGGGGGGGATTCGAACCCCCGATAAGGTTTTTAGACCCTATAACGGTTTAGCAAACCGCCGCCTTCAGCCACTCGGCCACCTCTCCCAAGGCGGGCCGGCGGGCAGTCGGGCCTGCGCGCATCGCACGCCGTCCCGCCGGCCCGCCGGCCGCCGATAATGTCGCCGCTCACACTCTAATAGACAACCCGCCGCCGCTGGTGGGCTACCGGGCGCCGACGACCGCCTCCGCCCCGGGGCGGGTGCCGGGCTCGAACCCCTCGGCCGCGGGCAGACGGATGCTGAACGTCGTGCCCGTGCCGGGCGTGCTCTGCACGCCGATGTGTCCGCGGTGCCGGGTGACGATCCCGTAGGCGATCGCGAGCCCGAGCCCGGTGCCGCGGCCGCCTTCGCGCGTCGTGAAGAAGGGGTCGAAGATCCGGTCGATCACGTCCCGCGGAATGCCGCAGCCGGTGTCGGTGATCGCCACCTCCACCTCCCCGGCGCGCACCGCGGTCCGGATCGTGATCACGCCGCGCTCGCCCATCGCCTGGACGGCGTTGACGAGGATGTTCAGGAACACCTGCTGCAGCTGCGACCGGTCGCCCGTGATGGGCGGCAGGTCGTTTGCCCAGGCGCGCTCGACCCGGACGTTGAAGAACGCCGACTGCTGGGTGACCAGCTCGAGCGTCTGATCCAGCACCTCGTTGATCTGCAGCTCCTCCATGCTCACGTCGGACTGCCGCGAGAAGTCCAGCAGCCCCTTCACGATGTCGCGGCACCGCTCGGTCTGCTGGACCACGACCTCGAGATTCCGCCGGTTCGGGTCGTCGGCGGGCAGGTCTTCGAGCGTGAGCGCCGTGAGCGCCAGGATCCCGCCCAGCGGGTTGTTGACCTCGTGGGCCACGCCGGCGGCCAGCATGCCGAGCGACGCCAGCCGCTCGGACTGGGCCACGCGGAGCTGCATGGCCGTGACCTCCTCGGTTCGCTGCCGCACCTTCTCTTCGAGGGTGCGCCCCCAGTCCTCGAGGTCCGCCTTCATGGTCCGCAGGCTGGCCAGCATGCCGTTGAACGCATGGGCCAGCAGCGTGAGCTCGCCCTGGCCCGCGGCCTGGACCTCCTGGTCGAGCTGACCCGCCGCGATGCGGTGGGTGGCCACCACCATGTTGCCGATGGGGCGCGTGATGTTGCTGATCATCACGTAGGTGATGCCGATGATCACCAGGAACCCGATCGAGGCGATCGCGAAGAACGAGAGGATCACGCGGTCGCGGATGGAGGCGTAGGCCCGCTCGAGCACCCCCACGTACAGGATGCCGATGATGCTCCCGTCCAGCGCGCGGATCGGGTCGTAGGCGGCGATGTACCAATCGTCCACGACGTACGCCCGACTCCGCCAGGGACGCCCCTGGTCGAGCACGGCCTCACGCACGGGTGCCGACACCCGGGTGCCCACCGCGCGGCCGCCCTGGGCATCCCGTACCGTGGTCGCGATTCGCACGTCCCGCTGGAAGATCGTGACGGTCCCGACGTCCTCGCGCCGGTACTGCTCGCCCCGGTAGAGCAGCGTCCACACCGTGTCCACGAGGTCGAACCGGCCGCTCAGCAGGCGCCCGGCGTAGAGGGCCCCGGCCACGCGCCCGCCCGCGTCGAGTACCGGTGCGGCCGCCATCAGCAGGAGCCCTTCGGTGAGGACGCCCGCGCTGTCCGCCGGGCGGTCGGGCGCCGGGTCGATCGCGAGTCGGGCCTGGGCCGCGAGCGCCGGATCTTCGCGGGCGAGCTGGGTGGTCGAGAGCAGTGCCGCGCCGGCCGCCACCCGGCCCGCGAGGGCCGCCTGCACGACCGCGAGGTCGGTCACGTCGTCGCCGGCGGCGTCGCTGCCGCCCACCCGCAGCCGCACCCGACCGGCCGGATCGGTGAGCGTGAGGAAGTCGCACTGCGCTTCGGCCAGGGTGGCCGCGAGACGCTGGCGCAGCTCGGGCAGGCCCCGCGCGGCCTCCAGCCGGATGGCCGGGCCCGCGAGTGCCACGGCGTGGCGCACCGTCGCGAGCTGGCCCTCGTAGATGGTCCGCGCGGTCACGAGGTCGTGTTCCGCCGTCCGCTGGGCCTGCGCCATGATCGTGGTGCTCACGATCCAGGAGCCGACGAGCGAGGTGAGCAGCCCGCCGGCCCCCAGAATCACGAGGTAGCTCAGGATCAGCTTGACCTTGAGCGACCTCGTGCGGAACGGAACGTCAAGTCGCACGGCGGGCGTCCACGACGTGCACCGAGCAGGAGATGCACGGGTCGTACGCCCTTACCACCATCTCCAACCGCCGGCGTATGTCAGCCGGGTCGTCGTTCGGGCCGATTTCCACCGCGCGGCGCAGCCGGTGCTCGATGCTCGCGGCGTTGAGCGCGGTGGGGGTGACGACATCCGCGTTCTGGAGCCGGCCGTCTTCGTTGTACCGGTAGCTGTGGATCAGCAGGCCTCTCGGCGCCTCGGCGGCTCCGGTCCC
>Ga0209592_1000417_pt1 | contig 12746 bp, 11 predicted proteins | sample PPLLak2March2015_2_FD_187251 | JGI IMG/M metagenome (GOLD analysis project Ga0209592, IMG submission 187251) | Freshwater sediment microbial communities from Prairie Pothole Lake near Jamestown, North Dakota, USA - PPLs Lake P8 Core (3) Depth... | ecosystem: Environmental > Aquatic > Freshwater... | reverse complement strand
TAATTCTTTAGTAACAGCCTCATCCGCATCAATCCAGAATATCCAATTGTTTGAGCAGAGTGAAATTCCGTGCTTTTTTGTTTTGGAAAATCCTTTCCATTCAATTAGTTCGTACTTAACCGAGGGAAATGATTTTACAATTTCCAGGGTGTTATCGGCTGTAAGGTTATCAATTAATACAATGATTTCATCAATGCATTGAAGCTGGCTCTGAAGACACTTTGAAATATTTCTTTCCTCATTTTTTGCTATTATTACCGAAGATATTTTGAAGTTGTTGTTCAAAGTCCGCTGTTAAATCTTAATAATTTTAATGGGAAAATTAAGGAAAGATTTTCAAATAGTTTAATGCGGGTAAAATTTAAGGAATATTTTTCCATAGTCTGGCAGAAAGGCAAAAACAGCTCAAGCGAGTTATTTTGGTTTACGGGCGGACAGGTAGTAATACTTATACTTGGATTTTTTACAGTTAAAATTATCTCGCGTATCGGAACTGAAGATTACGGCATTTATTCGCTCATTATTACGATTTCCTACCTTTTAACCGCGGTTTATTACGGACCTATCCAGCAGGGATTCACACGGTTCTTTTCTGTTTATGCTGAAAAAAATCAAGCCCCCTTGTTTACAGCGATGATGATCAGGTTTATTATCTTTTCTACATTAGGCCTGCTGATAATTATTTTACCGGCAGCTTACGGTATTCAATCATTCTTCAATAAAGAATATTTGTATCTCATTGTTCTTATCGGAGTTTTCATTGCGTTTTCCAAATCAAGTGAATTCTTTAATGCTTCATTTAATATTTTAAGAAAACGGAAAATAAATTCTATACTGCAGAGTCTGGAGAAGCTTGCAGTTATTGTAGTGCTTCTTTTTTTGTGGATAAATAAGAATTTGGTGCTGTCGAATATTTTAATCGGTTTATGTTTTGCGGCGTTATCATTTTCGGTTGTTAAATATTTTTATTTTAAAAAGAACACCTCTGAAAATAGAACCTATACTAAGGAGATTAAAAAAGAAATTTTTTTTAACATGGCAGCTTACTCAACGCCTTTTCTTGTTTGGGGCTTATCAGGATGGCTTCAACTCAACAGCGAAAAATGGATTATTGCAAAAATACTTACAACATCCGATGTGGGGATCTATTCGGTGATGATAAGCCTTGTTTCTATTTTAATCGGAATACCAAATACTCTTCTGAATGAGTTTTCCCTGCCTATTATCTTCCAGCAGTTTAACGATATAAATGATCATCAAAAAACTGAAAATGGTTTAAATTATATCTTCATATTAAGCTGGCTTGTAGCTGCTCTAACTGTTGTTTCCACAATAATTACCTTTTTCTTTGGTAAGTATCTGATTCTATTAATAAGTTATCCGGAGTATACTATCTATTATCATCTGCTTCCCCTGCTTACATTTGGAACAGGACTTTTTTTAACTGCTCAAACAATGATAAATCTCGGATTGGCGTTAAATGTTCCGAAGGTTTATTTAATTCCCAAAGTTTTTGTCGGGATTGTTTCTGTTGTTCTAAACTTTATATTTATTAATTATTTTGGAGTAGCCGGGGCTGCATATGCTGTTTTTTCAATCGGAATTATTTTTTTCGTTTATATAACCTGGATTAATAAAAAGCTCGTTAAGGATTTAATAAAATGAAAATCGCCGCTGTTTTAATGAAATATGATTACGGCAATGAGAAAAGAGGATTTTCATTTGAATATATAAATATCTTTCAGCCTCTGGTTGATCTCTTCGGAGAGGAGAATATTATTCATTTTGATTTCTACGCTGAGTTTCTCCGCAGCGGCAGGAAGAAAATGAATGAAAAAATGAAAGAATTTTTCGGAAATGAAAAACCGGATGCAGCTATCTTTTGTCTTTTTCAAGAGGAAATGGATGAAAATATATTAAACACAATCAGAAAGAATACTAAAACTCTGGTTTACTTCTTTGATGATCCGTGGCGGCAAAAATTCGCCCGTCACTGGATAAAATACTTTGACTACTTTTCCACTCCTGATTATTACATGCACCTTAAATATCTCTCCGAAGGATTTAATAATGTTGTTTACTCGCCTTTCGGATTTAATTCCAGCATTTATAAAAAGCTGAACCCCGAAAAAATATACGAGGTTTCTTTTGTCGGTGGTTACAGTCCATACCGCAAATGGATAATAGATAATCTTAAAAAAGAAGGAATTGATGTAAAGGTTTTCGGAAGGGATTGGAAGAGCGGTACTTGGATTTCCCAGGAAGAAATGGTTAGAATCTTTAATCAGTCTAAAATAAATCTTAATCTTTCAAACAGCATAAGCTTTGATGCCGCATTTCTTTTTCATTCAGCAAGATCGTTGAAGGCAATTAAACAGATTCTTTTATTACGAAAAACCAAAGAACAAATTAAAGGACGTCATTACGAAATAAACGCCTGCGGCGGCTTTCAGCTTAGCTACTATGTACCGGGATTAAACTTTACGTACGAAATCGATAAAGAAATTGCTGTCTATGAGGATGCGAGAAATATTGCGGATGAAATTAAATTCTTTCTCAAAGAAGATAAACTTCGAAATGAAATTGCCGAAAAAGGTTTTGTAAGATCTCATAAAGATCACACTGCACAGGGATATATAAAACGGCTCGTGGATAAAATTCTCTCAAACAAATAAAAATGAACTTTCTGAAAAGGAGTGTTTTTAAATTAAGCGGATCTAAGTTTCTGCAGAAACTTTTGGAGAAAAATATCAATCTTTCCCAAAAACTAATGGGTATAGGTTCCGGAGCCGATGTTAATACCAGCGGTGAAGAGATATTAATAAAAAAACTTTTAGAATTGAAATTGCCTGAAGTTGTTGTCTTTGATGTGGGTGCAAATACAGGAGAATTTTCGGAGATGATAATATCAAGCCTAGATAATAAACTGAATTTTCAGCTTCATTTATTTGAACCTTCTCAATTCTCATTTAAAAAGCTTACGGAAAGAATTACCCCTTCTCAAAAAATTATATTGAATAATTTTGCATTGGGTAAAAAAGAAGAAACAGCAGAGCTGTTCTACGAAAAGGAGGGTTCAGGGTTTGCTTCATTAACAAAAAGAAGATTGGAACATTTCGATATAAATTTTAATAAATCAGAAAGGATTCAGATAAAAACCGTTGACTCATACTGCACTTTAAAGGATATAAAAAATATTGATCTGCTGAAAATTGATGTTGAGGGACATGAGCTGGATGTACTCGAAGGAAGTGCAAAAATGTTTGAAAAAAATGTCGTGCGTATGGTTAGTTTTGAATTCGGCGGCTGCAATATCGATACAAGAACATACTACCAGGATTTTTTTTATTTCTTTAAAGATCAAAAAATGGATATACATAGAATTATTCCGTCGGGAAAATTAATTCCTATGAACGATTACCGGGAAATTCAGGAACAATTCAGGACAACAAATTTCCTGGCAATTCGCAGCGAAAAGTAAATTAAGTTTGTTTTTTTGAAAGCAACTCAAAATTGTTAAATCCGTTTCATCATATAATCCAGCAGTTTGGATTCTTTCCCAAATTCACTCTTAATTCTTTAAGAGGCATTTTCCCTTTCATAAAAAATTATTTCTCATTCAGGAAAAAGAATAAAAGTAATTCCGAATTCAGAATCGCTGCTGTTTTGCCTAATTTACATGATAGATATGGATCAGCCGCTGAAATTCCTCTTCATTATTTCCATCAGGATATTCTGGTGGCGCAAAAAATATTTAAGGCTGATCCGAAAAAACACGTTGACATAGGCTCAAGGATTGACGGTTTCGTCTCGATTCTTGCAAGTTTCCGGAATGTGGAAGTTTTTGATATACGTCCGTTTGACCTTAAAATTCCTAATATAAAATTTGTTCAGGCGGATTTAATGAGTGAAGAATTTTCTTTTTCAAATTACTCCGATTCGGTTTCATGTCTCCATGCAATAGAACATTTTGGATTGGGAAGGTACGGCGATAAAATAGATCCTGATGGACATTTGAAAGGATTGAAAAATATTTACAAGATTCTGCAGCCTGATGGAAAATTTTATTTTTCATCTATTATTGGCCGGCAGAGAATTGAATATGATGCTCACCGTGTTTTTTCCATTGAATATCTTTTAAAATATTTTTCCGATAAGTTTAAAATTGAATCCTTTTCTTATGTTAATGATGAAAATCAGTTTTTTGAAAATGCTGAATTGAGTGAAGGAAACATCGAGAAAAATTTCGGCTGTTTTTATGGATGCGGAATTTTTGAGTTAACTAAAAAGTAGAAAAATTTAACTGTTTAGACATGGATCGGGAAAATCCCATCATATCTGTTATTATTACAGTTTTCAACTCGGAAGATTTTATAGAAGAAACTATCAATTCTGTGCTTAGCCAGACATTTCAGGATTTTGAAATTATTATTATTGATGATCAATCAGCCGATAAAACACCTGAAATTATAAAAACATTTTTACAGAAAGATTCTAGAATCAGATTTAATTCAATTCCGCATTCCGGAAAGCCGGCTGTTGTTAGAAATACCGGCATTGCTGAAGCAAAAGGAGAATATGTAGCTTTCCTGGATGGGGATGATGTATGGGAAAAGCATAAGCTTGAGGAACAGTTAAATGCAATCAGAAAAAATCATGATGCAGTTTTAGTTTATTCCGTTGCTGTAACATTTGGTGTGGTAAATATATTTTCTCCCATTTATGAAGTTCTTCCGCTGCTTCATAAAGCTGCAAGAACCAGGGAAGATCTTATCCGCAAAGGAAATTCAATTCCACTGTCAACTGTTTTGGTACGTAAAAGTTTTTTAGTTAAGGCAGGTGGATTTGATGAAGATCCGGAATTAAGAATAGAGGATTACGACCTATGGCTCAGATTAGGCGAGTTTGGAACTTTTGTATTTCTTCCCAGGATTCATGCTTATTATAGAATTCACCCAAATCAATTTAGTTCGGATTGGGAGGCAAAAAAGAAAAGACTCGAATATCTTGCTAAGAAAAGAGGGTTGCAATTAGCACCTTACCGGTTTTACAGGAATAGAGGATTTCCTTTTCTTATATTAAGAAACGGAATTCACTTAATGACTTTTATTTGGCTCAAATTAATTACAGTTGTACAAAGATAGTCTATGACGCAAGACCGCAAAATTCTGGTAATTTCCGTAATGCAGAATTGGGGAGGCGGAGAAGAATTTTTACTGAACCTTTGTAAAAACCTGAATGGTTTTAATTTTATTATAGCTTCTCCGGAAGGAATGCCATCAGATATTTTCAATAAGAATGATTTAATAACCTATAAAATTAACAGGCTTAAAAAGATTTACGGAAAAAAAGGAAACTGGAATTTATTTTCTTCCTTAAGAATTTTATTAAATATAATATATTCGACTTTAAGCTTGTTGAAATTAGTAAATAAAGAGAAACCTCACATTGTGCTGGCAAACGGATTATTTGCAGCCCTCTACGGATTGCCGTTAATTATTTTTTCACATAAAAGATTTTTTGTTGTACAGCATTTAATTTTCAGCGAAAGTTCAATTGAGAAGAAAATTATTAATCTGGTTTATAAATACGCAGAAAAAATTGTTTGCGTATCAAAAGCTGTACACAATAATGTTCTGCGGATGCTCAATAAAGAAAGTTCCGCAAAGGTTATTATTATTCCTAATTCCATACCGTTTCCGGAGGAGTATAGTTATAATAATGATTCAAAACAAATAAATATCGGCATTATCGGCAGCATTATCAGAATAAAGGGGATTCATTTAATTATCGGAGCGCTGAAAAGTATTTTGAAAAATAATAACGTTAATCTGTATGTTTTTGGAGCAACAACTGAAGATGAAGATTCAGTCCATTACTTTTCTGAATTAAAGAAGCTGATTACAGATCTGGATTTAAATTCCAAAGTGTTTTTCAGAGGTTACGAAGAATCAAAGGACTTGATTTATAGATCTTTGGGTATTGTTATTAATTATTCTTTAATTCCGGAATCTTTTTCTTTTACTGTACTGGAGACAATGGCTTTTAAAAAGATTATTATCTCTGCTGATGCAGGAGGACCGAGGGAGATTATTAAAGATGGTTATAACGGCTTTCTGGTTGAACCAGAAAATATAAAAGAACTGGAAAGTAAAATTCAATTTTGTATTGATAACTTCTACACTGAAAGCTTTCAAAAAATCCGGCAGAATGCAAACCTATCTGTTAAAAACCTTTATAGCTTGGACAGCTTTAATGAAAACTATAAGAATTTATTCCGGGGTAATATTTGATTAGAGATCAGGTACTGGAGTGAAAAGAATAAAGCAAAAATTATCCGATCTGATAAACTGGCAGAAAATTAAACTTGCAAACAGAAATGGAAACAGAAAAAATTTGTTAAGAACATGGATCGAATCCGGGAAGAAAATGCCTCCTCCTCATGTTGTTAAGCAGGAAATAATCAGATATTTTCAAAAACTGTATTCAATTCGGATTTTAATTGAAACAGGAACATTTAGAGGGGAAATGGTTTATGCGCAAAGAAAAAATTTTGAAAAGATAATTTCCATCGAGCTTTCTGAAGAACTTTTTAAGATTGCTAAGAACAGGTTTAAGAATTATAAACATATAGAAATAATTCATAGAGACAGCGGAAAAATACTAGAAGAATTAATAAACAAAATCTCTGAACCTGCTATTTTTTGGCTTGATGGTCATTATTCCGGGTTTGAAACAGCCAAAGGTGATTTGGAAACCCCAATAAATCGCGAATTAAAAACCGTTTTAAATTCAGAGATTAATCATATAATACTTGTAGATGATGCCCGAATGTTTATTGGGAAAAATGATTATCCGACGATCCAGGAAGTAAAAGAATTTGCATTGTCAAGAAAAAATAACTATCTGTTTAATGTAGAGGATGACATTATAAGAATTTATCCGCCACTTGAATAAATCGTTCATAGGATTTCCTTCCCTCAAATAATTTATTAAATCACCAAAAATTGCCTATTACTGATATCTTCTGTATTAATTTTATCCTTATTTTTCAAATGAAAAAATGGAAATCTAAGTGAACAACTTTAAAACCGCAATCGTTCACGATTGGTTTGCAAGTTATGCCGGCTCTGAAAGAGTTGTAGAATCATTAACAAACATCTGGAATGGTGCGGATGTTTATACGTTATTCAGTTTTTTAAATGAAGAAGAAAAAAAAATCATAATAAAAAATAATGTTCTTCAAACATCATTTCTTCAAAAAATTGTATCCGAAAAAAATTACAGAAATTTCCTGCCGCTGTTCCCGTTTGCTGTTGAACAATTTGATCTTTCCGGATATAAGCTTGTAATTTCTAGTTCTCATGCCGTTGCCAAAGGAGCAAAAACAAGTAAGGATCAGCTGCATATTTGCTACTGCCATACTCCAATAAGGTATGTGTGGGATTTAAGGGAACAGTATTTAAACCAGACAAATCTGAAATCGGGAGTAAAAGGGTGGACAGCAAATAAAGTATTAAACTATATAAAAAGATGGGACATAAAAACAAAAAACCGTCCCGATTATTATATTGCAAATTCCCGCTATATTGCAGAACGGATTAAAAGAATTTATGAGAGGGATGCTGAAGTAATTTATCCGCCTGTCGATACCGAAAAATTTGAATGTGAAACTGTTAAAGAAGATTATTATCTCACCGCATCGCGGTTTGTTCCTTATAAAAAAATTGATCTCATTGCAGAAGCATTTACAAAAATGCCCGATAAACAATTGGTAATTGTCGGTGAAGGTCCTGAAGAAACTAAAATAAAATCTAAATCCGGAAAGAATATAGAATTTGTGGGATTTAAATCTGCAGATGAACTTTCCTCAATTATGCAGAAAGCAAAAGCATTTGTGTTTGCGGCAGAGGAGGATTTCGGAATTGTTATTATTGAGGCTCTTTCATGCGGTACACCGGTTATCGCATTAAATAAAGGAGGTTCCGCGGAAACGGTAATTAATAACAAACATGGGATTTTATTTAATGAACAGTCTCCTGCTTCGTTAATTGAAGCTGTTAAAAAATTTGAAAATAGCGAGATTAAATTCAATCCTGCTGATTTATCAAACTATGCAAAGAGTTTCGACCGCAAAGTATTTGAAGAAAGAATACGGAATTTTGTTGAGGATAAATTAGAGAAATTCTTAGACCATGATAGTAAATAAAAGATCCATATATATTTTCAGGTTATTAAGCGATCTGCTTCTGCTCAACATTTCATTTATTACCGCAGCCGTTCTGGCGCAGTCTCTTGACATCCTTCTTTCAAGAAATTATATGTTCATCCTTCAATTGGGATTGAATATCGTATGGTATTTTTCCAGCAATGTTTTGAATTTTTACGAGGATTTCAGCTCCCGATATTTTGCCTTCCAGGTAGTTAACATAATTAAAAATGTTTTTATTCAGGCTATAGTATCTATAATTTTTATATTTCTAGTTAAAGAGGACCTCTTTACTAGAAATTTTATTGTTTTCAATTCATTTTTTGTATTCATATTAGTCAGTATAAGATCCCTTTTATTCAGATTCATAATGAAAAAACTTCGTGAAAAAGGGAAGAACATAAGAAACTTATTGATAGTCGGAGCAGGAAAAGTAGGAAGAAATTTTCAAGCCTTAATTAATGAAAATCCCGATTTCGGTTATAATTTCATCGGTTTTCTTGATGATGATTATCAGTTCTCGAACACTCAAAATGTTGTGGGAAGCATTGATCAAATTGAGGAAACAATAAAAAATAAAGAAGTAGAGGAAGTAGTTATAGCACTTTCGGATGAAAATCAAAACAGGCTGGATTCTATAGTTTTAATCTGCAACAGGCATGCAGTGCGAACCCATATTATTCCCGATTATTTCAGGTATATATCAAAAAAATTCAAGCTCAGCATGATCGGCAATTTCCCTGTCATCACTGCAAGAAACGAACCTCTGGATGAAGTGCAGTGGCGTTTTATAAAAAGGAGTTTCGACATTATTTTTTCGCTGTTCGTAATTCTGTTTATATTGTCCTGGATGTATCCCCTTATCGCAGTTTTAACAAAAATAAACTCAAGCGGTCCGGTACTATTTGTACAGGAAAGAGTGGGAGTAAGAAATAAGAAATTTAAGTGCTACAAATTTCGCACCCTTCATATAGATAAAAGTATAGACAAAATTTTTAAACCTGTCGTAGAGAATGACCCGCGGGTTACAAGTGTCGGAAGGTTTTTACGCAGATCGAATCTTGACGAACTTCCGCAATTCTTTAATGTGCTTCGCGGAGAAATGTCTGTCGTCGGTCCCCGGCCATATCCGCTTTCTTATGAAAATAAGTACAATATAATTGTGGATGAAATCAGGCTGAGACATAATATTAAACCGGGAATTACAGGGTGGGCTCAAATTCACGGCTTGAGGGGGGATGTATCTGATGAAAGCGAAAATACAAGACGGATAACCGTAAGAATTGAATACGATTTATGGTATATTGAAAACTGGTCCTTCTGGCTGGATCTGCAGATTATCATGCTCACCATATGGCAGATGATCCGGGGAAAAAGTAAGGGAATATAAATTATTTTATAGTCTTTATTTCTCCTCTTATTTGGAATTATACTGCGAATAATTTTCATCTCTGCGAAAAATATTTTGCGAATCTTATTTAAAAACCCTTCATCATAACAAATTATCTATCTTTTTTTTCTGGTATTATTATTGTATTGTTTATGTGGGATTAAAATTGGGACAAATGAAAACATCTGATGACAACTTTGTAAAGGGTTTGTTGAACGGGATTTTATACGAATTATTTTTTATCGCAGTAATTTTTATACTTGTTGTTTTGATATAATAAAATTCTGTTTTAGCAAAAAAATGATCCAGTTACGTTGATTTACGATTAGGAGAGGAAAAATACGTCTGGTTATGGTGTAAGAAATGCGGATTATTTTTTTGAGAGCCGTAGGTACTACGGCTTTTTTATTTTTAAACTTATGATCTCAATCTTGAGACTTATTTTTCTAAAGTATGGATTTGATTTTATTCATAAAGCTGGATAATTTTATTTAGAATATATTTCATCTATTAAGGAAGGAAAACCTAATGGCCTCGGATTTTGTTGCACATGTCGAAATACCGTCAACTGATTTAGCCCGGACGGCAGATTTTCTCAAAAAAATATTCGGATGGGAATTTAAGCCTTTCGGCAAAGGATACCATCTTTTTAATACTCATAAAGGATTTACAATAGGATTACGAAAAGTAGAAGATATTAAATCTGGGGACTCTACCATTTTTCATTTTCGTGTGAGCAATATTTCGGATGTTCTAAATTCGGTTGGAAATGCCGGAGGACATATTTATAGAGGGAAGACTACCATTCCAGCCATGGGGTATTATGCATTAATAAATGATCCTGACGGAAATATTATCGGGCTTTATCAGGGGAATTGATATAATTATATCAATCAATTAATTGAAAAAGAACCGGAATTTTATTCCGGTTTTTTTTTGTAGCGGATAGATCATGCAAAACTATTTCTTTAATTTGGATGCAGCTTTGAAAAAAATCTCTTATTAGTACTGTTTTTATTTCAAAGGAATGAAAGATGAATTATTATTTAGTGGGATTGATTTTTTTAACTTTTTTTGTCATTTCCTTTATAACAAATATCCTCGGTGCTCTTAATCCGGATATAATAAATAGTTTTAAATTAAGTTTAACATATTCTGCCTTTCTGCCGTTTGCATTTTTCATAGCTTATGGTGTCATGTCTATCCCGGCCGGTATTCTAGTCGAAAAATACAAAGAAAAAAGAATAATGATTTCTGCATTCATAGTTGCTTTTATTGGTGTGCTTCTATTTTCACTTTTCCCATATTATTTTGTTTTTATACCTTCGCTTTTTTTAATGGGTTCGGGAATGGCAATGCTTCAGGTGGCAATTAATCCGCTGCTGAGAGTATCGGGCGGTGAAAAACATTTTGCATTCAATTCTGTTATGGCTCAATTAATTTTTGGCGGAGCATCATTTTTAGCCCCAATGTTTTTAAGCTACTTGATGTTGAAGATTAAGAACGATGAAATCAGTACTGTGAAAAGTATCTTCATAAAGTTAATTCCGATTGATCTCCCCTGGGTATCGCTTTATTGGGTCTTTGCTTTATTACTGCTCTTAATGATATTCTTCATTTTTGTTTCTAAATTCCCTGAAGTTCAGCGAAAAGATGATGAAAAGTCAGGAACATGGGCTGTACACAAATCTTTATTTAGTCAAAAAATTATCATCATATATTTCTTGGGGATTTTCTCTTATGTAGGAACAGAGCAGGGTGTTTCATATTGGCTCTCTGAATTTCTCCATACATATTATGGTTATGATCCTATAAAAGTCGGAGCCCCGGTGGTAGGATGGTTTTGGGGAATGATGTCCATAGGTTGTCTTATTGGACTCATCCTATTGAAATTGTTTGATAGTCGAAAAATTTTAACCGGAGCTGTGATATCAGCAGTTATATTTTTAACTGCCTCATTATTCACAACTGGCAAAATTGCTTTAATTACTTTTCCATTAGTAGGATTTTCACTTTCGGTAATGTGGTCTGTAATATTTTCTTTAGCATTGAATTCTGTTGAGAGCAACCACGGTTCTTTCGCAGGAATTCTTTGTACGGCAATTATTGGCGGAGCGGTTATCCAGCTACTTATCGGCTGGTTAGGGGATGCATTTGGATTAAGAGCCGGAATGTCATTCATTTATGTAACTCTCTCCTATATTTTCTTCATAAGTATCTGGGCCAATCCGATTATCTCTAATGAAACTATAAAACTAAAACATTTATTGAGTAAAAAATAATCGTCATAAAAATATTTAGGTTAATTGTATGAGAAAATATGAAAGTTTTGGGAATTGATATTGGCGGTACCAATATCCGGGTCGGATTAGTTGAGAATAAAGTTATACGCCGGATCGAATCAATAAAAGTAAATAAGGAAGGCAGCGAAGCTGAAATCATAGATGATCTGAATCTTTTGATCGGAAAATTTGCGAACGAAAAAATTGCTGCCATATGTATCGGTGTCCCGAGTCTTGTTGATGCAGAAAGAGGGATTATATACGATGCAACGAACATACCTGCCTGGAAAAAAGTCAAATTGAAAGAAAAAATTGAAGCAAAAAATAATATTCCGGTCTATATTAATAATGATGCAAATTGCTTTGTATTGGGAGAGAAGTATTTTGGGCAGGTAAAAAATTATAAGAATATTGTTGGACTGGTAATTGGAACCGGTTTAGGATCCGGTCTTATCCTCAATAATCATTTATATGAAGGAAATAATTATGGGGCCGGCGAATTTGGCATGATCCAATATAAAGACAAAAACTATGAATACTATTGCAGCGGGCAGTTTTTTAAAAATGAATACGGACTTACCGGTGAAGAAGTCTTTCGGCTGGCTGAAATGGGTGAGGAAAAGGGATTAAATATATTCGATCATTTTGGTAATCATTTAGGTGAAGCAATAAAAATGATACTTTTTGCGGTTGATCCCGAAGTAATTGTTTTAGGAGGATCAGTCACCAAATCATACAGATATTTTAAAAATTCCATGTGGGATTCTGTAAACAAATTTTCTTATAATCATTCTTTACATGAATTAAAAATTATGGTTTCCAGGATAAATCATAGCGCAATTCTTGGTGCTGCAGCTCTTTATTA
>Ga0209592_1000416_pt1 | contig 12763 bp, 11 predicted proteins | sample PPLLak2March2015_2_FD_187251 | JGI IMG/M metagenome (GOLD analysis project Ga0209592, IMG submission 187251) | Freshwater sediment microbial communities from Prairie Pothole Lake near Jamestown, North Dakota, USA - PPLs Lake P8 Core (3) Depth... | ecosystem: Environmental > Aquatic > Freshwater... | reverse complement strand
CATCGGGTTTCCACATTTTTCACACTTCGCGTCGGTCTCCACTTGATTCTCTCCGTTTCCTTCCACCTCTCTCGTATAACGGCATTCGGGATAAGTCGAACAGGCCAAGAAATACCCTCTTTTTCCCCAACGCTTCACCATCTTTGAACCACATCGTTCGCAGACCGCATCCGTGGGGATGAGTTCTCTCTTCACGTCCCTCATGGAGACCTTGGCCATCTCCAGGTCTTTCTCGAAAGGAACATAGAACTCTTTTAACGTCTCCACCCAATCTTTTTCACCCTCTTCAATGTGATCCAGATTCTCTTCCATTTGTGCGGTGAATTCGATGTCAAAAATATCGGGAAAATTAACGACGAGGAGGTCATTCACCAGACACCCCAATTCCGTCGGGAAGAACTTCCCTTTCTCCAACCGAACATACTGCTTTTCTTTGATCGTAGCCAGGATGGATGCATACGTAGAAGGTCTTCCAATTCCCTTCTCTTCCAGTTCCTTAATCAACGTCGCCTCCGAGTACCGGTAAGGCGGTTGAGTAAAATGCTGTTTGGGGGCCAGGCCCAGGAGCTCCAGAACTTGCCCTTCGGTGAGCGATGGAAGTTTCTTCTCTCCATTGCCATTCTCCTGGTCATCCTCCCCTTCTACATAGAGGGCCATGAAACCCTGAAAAACAGGAACCGTCCCGACGGCCGTGAACACGCCATTATCCGCTTTGATCTCGACGGTGGTCTGGAGGAAGTCGGCTGAAGGCATCTGCGAAGCAACGAAGCGGTCCCAAATCAACTTATAAAGGGCCCATTGGTCCTTATCCAAAGACGACTTCACCTGGTCGGGTTCCAGATCGATCGAAGTGGGCCGGATCGCCTCATGAGCCTCCTGGGCTCCTCTGCGGCTTTTATAGGCATTGGGCTTAGGAGGAAGATAAGAATCCCCAAAGCGGTCTTTAATCCATCCCCTGACCTGTTGAATGGCCTCCGTCGATACCCTGACAGAGTCGGTCCTCATATAAGTAATCAACCCAACCGTGCCGAGGGGACCCAGGTCCACACCCTCGTATAACTTCTGGGCAATCCACATGGTCTTTTTGGCAGGGAAGGAAAGTTTTCGATAGGCGTCTTGTTGAAGCCGGCTGGTAATGAAGGGAGGGAGGGGATGACGCTGTTTTTCTTGCTGAACGATCTTTGAAGCGGAATAAGGGGCGCTCTCCAGGGTCTTCCGGATGGCTTGGGCTTCCGCCTCGTTGGCCATTTTTACCTTCTTCCCCTTCCATTTCGCCAATTTTGCATCAAAGGAGACCGGTGATTCTTTCCCCTTCAGCGTTGCGGTCAGGCTCCAATATTCCTCTGAGACGAAATCTTGGATCTCCCTTTCCCTCTCACAGACGATTCGAACGGCAACGGATTGAACCCGACCCGCACTCAGCCCTCGCCGGACCTTCTCCCAAAGGACGGGACTCACCTGATAACCGACCAAACGGTCCAGGATCCGCCTTGCCTGCTGGGCTTCGTATTTGGACTGTTGCAACTTCCCGGGGTGATGAATCGCGTCCAGGACCGCCTTTTTGGTGATCTCATTGAAGAGAACCCGGTAAATCTTCTTGTCCCCGTTTCCGATCTCTTCTGCAATGTGCCAGGCGATCGCTTCCCCCTCGCGATCCGGGTCCGGCCCGAGGTAGATGTTCTTCACACCCTTGCTCGCCTTCTTCAACTCCCGAATAACTTTCGCTTTTCCTGTGATAGTGACATATTGGGGTTGAAAATCCTTTTGAAGATCCACCCCCAGCTCACCTTCCGGAAGGTCCTTGATATGACCCACGGAGGCCTTGATGATGTAATCTCCGCCCAAGAATTTTTCAAGGGTTTTTACCTTTGCGGGAGATTCTACAATGACCAAACCTTTCGACATCTGATTCCTGATCCTTTCATCTTATTCATCTTATTATCAATTCATAACTCATAATTCCTCATGCGTCACATTTTTTTAGTGAAGCATTTGCCCGGCCACTGGGAAATCAGCCCTTTTAATTCCAAATTCAACAAGAGACTGGAGACTTTTCCGGGGTCCAGTTGGCTCTCCCGTATGATGGCATCGATGTGTAATGGGGTCTCTCCCAAGAGTTCGTAAAGAACCTTCTCCCCTCCCGCGAGATCACGACCCGGAGTCTCCACTTCCTGGACGGTGTCCCCTTCCCTTCTCCATTGGGGCAAGACGTCCTCGAGAATGTCCTCGCTCGACTCCACCAACTTCGCCCCTTCTTTGATCAATTGATTCGTCCCCCGGCTGCCTTCGGCTCCGACATTCCCTGGAACGGCAAAGACTTCTCTCCCCTGCTCCAAGGCGTACCCGGCCGTGATCAGGGAACCGCTCTTTGAACTTGCCTGGACGATCACCACCCCAATCGAAAGGCCGCTGATGATCCGATTTCGCCTTGGGAAATGCCCCCCTTCGGGAGGCGATCCCATCGGAAATTCGGAAAGGACAGCCCCATGCTCGATGATTTGATGAAAGAGATCTCGATTCTCGGAAGGATAGATCACGTCGATCCCGCAACCCAGGACGGCGATCGTTCTCCCCCCTCCCTGGAGGGCACCCTTGTGAGCGACGGAGTCGATGCCCCTCGCCATTCCGCTGACAATGGTCACTCCATGACAGGCGAGATCCTGTCCAATCTTTTCCGTGAACCACCTCCCATAAGGAGAGGTTTTTCGGCTTCCGACAATGGCAACCGCCAGTTCATCCTCTCTTCTAAGTTCTCCCCTGACGTAAAGCAATGCCGGAGGATCATAGATATCCTTCAAACGCTTCGGATAGGCGTCGTCATTGAAAACAATGATCTTTCCTCCCACCTTCTCCAAGAGAGACAACTCTCTTTTCACTGATTTCTCCAACGGGCCCTTTTGGATTTCACCGGCCACCTTTTCTCCCAGCCCTTCAATTTTGATTAAATCCTTCAGCGGTGCGTGGAAGACGGTTTCCGGGGTCTTGAATCGATCCAAGAGTCGTTTGATGAGGACGCTCCCAACTCCGGGGGTGAGGCTTAAGGCCAACCAATAGAAAATATCTTCGGCCATAAAGCTCCTTGGGTGATCATGTACTCTGTTGGAAGAAGCTGGATCAGTTGATAAAAAAAGGCTCCGGAGAGAAAGAAGACCTCCAAAGCCCAGGTGAAAATTCCTATCACTGCCCACCCCTGTCGACCGCAGGCAGGCACGGGTAAAGATTTTTGTTACCCTATGATGAGGGTGCCTGGAATTATCTTGCCAAATAACCCTCCATCTTCTCCTTCGAATAGGGCTGGATATAATCCCCTATCAAGATGGCATCGAAGGTTTCAGTCACTTTTGCAGTAAAGAAATCGCCGTGCTGATCAATGAGTTGAACATTTCCTATGATGATATACTTTCTCCCAACCCTACGGTTAGTCACGGGATGCCTAATCTCCCTTGCAGCGCGAAAGATGGTATATTTGTCTCCGATCGCAATAGGCTCTCCGCTTTTTAAGGTGATATAAATGATGTCGCCTTCCGCCATCAAATTTTTACCATCTCTGTTCTCCAGAACGATCCCGATTCCCCGATATTCGATATTGCTTATGAACCCCGCGGAGCGGACTTCCCTAAAATAAAGAGGCTTTGTCTCTTCGGGGGCAGGTTTTACCTCAGCAACTTCTTGCTGTTTCTTTTCGACCGGAGGAGGCGCAGGAGATTCTACCTTTTCAACGTCAGGCTCTTTCACCTCTGGTGCCTTGACCGCTTCTTGAGGTTTCTCCTCGACAGGCTTTTGAGGCTCCTCCTTTTTCACAGCCAGAGGCTCCTCGGTCTTCACTGGCTCAACACCGGTCAGTCGGATCGAGTTTCCCGGATAGATCCAATGAGGGTTTGTAATATAGGGATTTTTCTCCCACAATTTTGGCCAAAGGAAGGGGTCCTTCAGAAACTTAGAGGAGATATCCCATAGTGTATCTCCCTTTTGGATGGTATAAACCCCTTCGGTTTCCTTCGTTTCTTGCGTCAAACCTGGGAGAACGAAACAGAAGGAGAACATCAAAATCATGGCAAAAAACAAACTAACGAATCTTCTCATAATTACCTCCTCCTTTTTCCAAAAGGGCTTTATGAGTCCTATAAGAGCAAGATTTTGTTGCAATTTAGCTCTTTAACATTATTTTGTCAAGGGAAATATATAGCAATATCCATACCAAACCTTACACTGCCTCTTTTAATTAGCTAAAAATATTAGAACTTTTTGGAAATTAGAAAAAGAATCGAATTGTCCTCCTAAATGGGAGTGGATAATTTTTGCCCAAATTCCTCATTATTTTGAACAAATTTCAGCCTCTTATCTTACATGAAGGAGTGGATAGAAATGGGGGAAGGATACGGTCTGTCAAATAGATGATGGGCTCCATTGACAGGTCAACTCCTTCCATGATAATTAGATTGAAGTTTCTCGCCCACCCCGTCAGGATGGGGAACTTGCCCTTGACCTGAGACTTGGGTGAACCGATCAAGCCGACGGCTCAACCTCATTGTTCAGTCTATGAACCTTCTCCCTTCAGCAGACGAGACATTAGATCTTTTCCTCGACGGAAAGCTCCAAATCATTCAAAAGAAAAAAGGATACCGGTTCTCCGTAGATACCCTCCTTCTCGGTCAATTTGTCAGAATTCGAAAAAATGAGAGGGTGATTGACCTGGGAACAGGCTGTGGAATTTTGCCGTTGTTATTGTCACAAAACGCAAAAGCCAATCCTTTTGTCGGCGTCGAAATTCAAAGGAGTTTGGTAGAATGTGCAGAAAAAAATGTGGTCTTGAATCATCTTGAAGATCGCGTGTCCATTCTTAAACAGGATTTTAGGGAGTTAAAAACGATCTTCCCCCAAGGGTCTTTCGATGTCGTCCTTTCCAATCCGCCCTATCGAGAATATCAGACCGGCAGAATCAACCCGTCGATGGACAAGGCCATCGCACGCCACGAAATCAAAGGAAAGCTTGAAGACCTGATCTCTATCGCATCCTACCTGCTTCCCCCCAAAGGGAGATGCTACCTGATTTTTCCAGCCTTGAGAACCGTCGACCTTTTCGTTGCGTTGAGAAAAGGAAATTTGGAGCCAAAGCGAATTCAGTTCGTTCATCCCCGCATGGGAGAAGAGGCAAAATTCATCCTCGTCGAATCTTTTAAAGCGAGCGGGGTGGAGTTAAAGATCATGAGCCCCCTGATCCTCGAGGAACCCAGCCCCTCCGCCGCTAAGTAGAAAATCCCCCCTTCGACTTTCCCCAGTCGAAAGTCCGGGGCTTGCTCAGGGTTGGAGTATCAATGGAGAATACCAGAGAGAGCCCCGAAAAGCAAAGAGGGCCTCTCTTATTTCGGTTGACAATGATCGGCGAACAAGATAATATTTTTTTATGAGTCGATTAGCCGCCGAGCCTGTCGTTCCAGAACAACGGCCCTCTGCGTTTGACGAGGCTCTCGAATTGGTTCAGGATGATTTGGAAAAAGTCGATCAGGAGTTCCGAAAGAACTTGAGATCCAGTGTTCCTATCATTGGGGCCATCGGAGAGCATCTTCTTCGAAGCGGCGGCAAACGATTTCGAGCAAAACTCTTATTGCTTTCAGCGAGATTATGCGGGTATTCCGGAGAGAACCATATCTCCATGGCCGGCCTCATCGAATTTATTCACACGGCCACATTGCTGCATGATGATGTTGTGGACAAGGCCAAGTTGCGAAGAGGCATCGAATCCGCCAATTCCAAATGGGGGAACGAAGCTTGCGTCCTCGTCGGAGACTTCCTTTTTACAAAGTGTTTCACCCGGATGGTGGAAAGCGGCAATTGGAAGATCCTGCATACCATCTCGAGGGCAACCACCATCATGGCGGAAGGGGAACTGGAGGAGTTGATCAGAACCAATGATCTTTCTCTAACAGAGGAGACTTACCTTTCGATCATCGCCCGTAAAACCGCCTACCTCATCTCAGCAGCCACACAGATCGGTGCCATCCTTGGAAATGTCTCAGAAGAAAAAGAAGAGGCATTGGCTCAGTTTGGCATGAATGTGGGAATCGCTTTCCAGGTAATCGACGACAATCTCGATTACACTTCTAATAAATCTGGAAAGAAAATCGGCATCGACCTTCAGGAAGGCAAGATCACCCTTCCTTTGATCATCGCCCTAAACCAGTGCAGCGAGGAGGAGAGGGCTTTTATCCAAACGTTGACGGACTCTCAACCTTTTACCGAAGAAGCTTTCTCTCGTGTCGTCAAGATTATTGAACAATATCATGGAATCCGTTACGCCTGTGAAAAGGCGCGGACCTATGTCGAAAGGGCGAAGGATCGCCTTCGTCTCTTTCCAGGATCAAAAGAGAAGGAAGCGCTCTGTGCCATGGCCGATTACGTATTGGAAAGAAGGCTATAAGGATTCCACGGAGATCGGGCCTGAAATCCATGATATGCCCATGGTATGAACGTTCGGAACGTTACGCCCCTGACCGCACAAATGCCAGAGTCATACACCCATCCTGGACAACATGGGGTTGAGGATGAATCACGAGTCCCATGAGGGGAGTGGCGGGATCCCCTTCGAATAAGTTATACTGGCAGAAGCAAATTGAACGCAAGGAGTAAAAAATGGCAGACGAGATAGGTTTGGTTCACGTCAATGACAAAAGTTTTGCGTCCGAGGTCCTCAATTCGGACCTTCCAGTCTTGGTCGATTTTTGGGCCACGTGGTGCGGTCCGTGCCGTAGCATCAGTCCCGTTGTGGAAGAGTTGGCAAAAGAGTTTTCTGGAAGGGTGAAGGTAACCAAGCTCAACGTCGACGAAAGCCCTGCGACACCTACCCAGTATGGAGTGAGGGGAATCCCTACCTTGATTCTTTTCAAAGGTGGAAAGATTCTCGACCAGTTGGTCGGTGCACATCCGAAGGCCCGCTTAAAGGCCCTGATTGAAAAGGCCCTTTAGCCAAGTTGAATCCAACACGAAATCTGAAGGCCCTTGAAAGCGTGAGGACATGAAACGATCGTTTCTTACGTGGTTTTTGATCTTTACTATCTGCACGGGAGGCGCATTTCTTCTTTCCCGTTGTTCCACCGGAGGGAAAGAACCCCCCTCAAGTTCGGCGCCGGATTTCTCCCTCAAGTCCTTTGACGGGCAGGAGATCACCCTTTCCCAGCTTAAAGGAAAGGTTGTTCTTCTTGACTTCTGGGCCACTTGGTGTGGACCCTGTAAAGAATCTATCCCCCACTTAATTCAACTGTATAAGAATTATCGAGAAAGTGGATTTGAGTTGGTCGGAATGAACGTTGATAAAGGCGATGGGGAGGCCGTTCGCCGCTTTGTCACGTCCATGGATATCCCCTACCCCGTCGTCGTCGCCCCGGAAGACGTGGTCAGGAGTTACCGGGTGACCGGAATCCCCGTTACTTTTCTTATCGATAAGAAAGGCAAGATTCGAGAAAAAGTGGTTGGGTTTAGTAGGTCCATCGCTAAACAACTGGACACCAGAGTGGCTGACCTCACCTCCGAAAAACCCTAAGCTCTAAACAAGCTCAAATCTCCAAAACACAAAACTCAAGACCGTATGACATAGAAAATATTCGGTTCAATTGTTGAGAAATCAAAATTGCCCTTTGAGTTTTACATTTTGGATTTGCTCGCCCTGTTAAGTACGGGATGGGTTGTTTCCGGGTTGATTTTCATGACTCTCACGGAAGAGTGATGTCATCAATTTCGTGCAGAATTACTTAACAGGGTGAAGATTTCGAGTTTAGTGTATAGAGTTTAGGCAGTTTCGGATTGCGATATTTGGATTTCGCGTTTAACGAAAGCGGGATGAGATTATTTCTTTTTAGACTCTTCCATAAAATGGATGTATTCCTTAATGACTTTCGGGGAATCCAACCCAAGCGATTGGGCATAGCTTTTCAAAAAACCCTTGAGATAAACCAAGGGGGGAAGTTTTTCAAAGGCTTCTTCTTCGATCCACTCCAACGTCTTAATAGGGATCTTCGTCTCCATGGAGATGGTCTGCGGGTCGACACCCATTCTTTCCCGGACCTCCTTCAGTGCCTTTCCACGGTAAATTTCCCCCTCCGTGTTGAACGAAAGGCCTGTGAAGGAGAGGTACGTCTTTTTCTCTTCTAAAACCTCCTGCGCTCCAGAAGGCTCTTCTGTTGGCAACCCGCCCACCGTTTGGAATTGGGACTGGTCGTAACTTCTCCGCGATTCCTCATCCATAAGAATTCGATAGGCCTCTCCGATGGCTTCCTGGATTTCCTTCACCTCCCCTTCAGAAAAAAGGGAATAGATAGCCAATGAATCGACATCAAAAGTCTCCTTGGCTTGTTCATAGGCTCTCTGGATTTCTTTGGGCGTCGCCGTAGGACCGACTTCCAGAACCTCATAATAGGTCTGATCTTTAATCCCCTTGATGCTCATATCCTTTAATCAGGGTGGCCGTTTTTTGACTCTTGGCTAATTTGGAAGCGATCTCCATCACACATTGAGCCGCCCTGGACCTGGGATTCTCCAGAACCAGGGGTTTCCTTCGCCGGATGGAATGATTCACATCCTGATCGTAGACCACGTAGCCCAAATAATGAAGGTGGATGCCAAAATATTTCAAACAGGCACTTCGAATCGAAAACCCCATCTCAATATCTTTTTTTGACCGGACTTGGTTCAGAATGAGATTCGGGCGAAAGGTCTCAATCTCCTCGATCACCCTTTGAGCGTCTCCCTCATCTCTCTCTCCCACCGCTTTGATCAGCCCGTGAGGGTTTTGAATTCCCACCTCATTCTTCTGATCCATAGCGCCATCAATCAGGGCTTTCACAGACGATGAGGAAACCGATTGCCTCAGCCTCCGATAAAAAGCGCTTTTGAGAAAACGATAAGCATTTTCGATGGAAGTGGGTTCAGGGGTAACCACCAGAATCCCTCCATCAGACATCAAGAAGAAATCCAGAACGCTTAACGAGTTGCCCGCTCCCAAATCCACCAGAGCGGTGTCGCTGCCCAGACTTTGAATGGAACGTACCAGTTTTCGCTTCTGAACACTCTTTGCATCGGCCGCGTTCAACAGGTCTTGTGCGCCCGTCAGCAGTTGGAGGTTGGGAACGGCTGTCGGGATGAGAACCTCACTCAGATGAGAGACTCTCTTTTTGATGAAATCGGAAAGGGAAACAGCAGGAGGGGAAATCCCAAGGAACGTGTGGAGATTTGCCCCTCCTAAATCAGCATCGACGAGAACCACCCGGATGCCCAGTTTGGAAAGACAGATTCCAACGTTCGTCGTGATAAAACTTTTTCCGCTTCCTCCTTTGCCCCCTCCAATGGTCCAGATCATTTTCCGATGGTTCGTCTGGTCTTGCCCCACCTTGTTCCTTCCTGTCGAAAATTGAGAACTTAATTCCAAACCCCATCGATCTTGCCACGGCAATGACGGCATGCGCCATCCACCACATCATTGCTGTTCACTCGAAACCCTATCCGCTCGATCACTTTTCGGCCACAGTGAGGGCAGAAGGTGTCTTCGCCCTCCTCGCCAGGAATATTTCCACAGTAGACATATCGGAGCCCTGCCTTGATCCCGATCTCCCTAGCTCGATGAAGCGTCGAGGCAGGGGTTCTCGGAAGGTTCAGCATTTTATACGTTGGATAGAACGCTGAGATATGCCAGGGCACCTCCGGTCCCATGGAAAGGATGAATTGGGCGATCTCCTGAAACTCCTGATCTGAGTCGTTCAGGGTGGGAATGACAAGGGTGGTGATCTCCACCCAAATCCCCATCTGTCTCATCCGCTTCAGGTTCTCCAGAATCGGTTTCAACCTTGCGCCACAGACGTCTTTATAAAACTTCTCCTTGAAACTCTTTAAATCCACGTTGGCGGCGTCTAAGTAGGGTTGGATGGTGTCGAGGGCTTCTCCCGTCATATAACCATTGGTGACAAAAATATTTCTAATTCCCTCCTGCCGGGCTTGGCGAGAGATATCGTAAGCATATTCGAAATAGATGGTTGGTTCGGTATACGTATAGGAAATGGATTGGCATCCGTGTTGTTTGGCTAGCGAAACAACTTCTGAGGGGGAAACCTCCGAACCTTCAATCCGTCCCTTGTGGTCTCTCGGCAGCTGAGAGATCTCATGATTTTGACACTGGAGGCATCGAAAATTGCAACCCACAGCCGCCATGGAGAATGAGGTCGACCCCGGAAACAGATGAAAGAGTGGCTTCTTTTCAACGGGGTCCACATTCAGAGAGATGGCCCGGCCATAGACAAGAGTGTAAAGCTTTCCTTCACGATTCTCTCGTACTCCACAGATTCCCCTTTTTGAAAGTGAAATAGTACAACGATGATTGCATAGATAACATTGCACCTTTCCATCTTCAGAGGGACGATAAAGCATGGCTTCTTTCATATTCTTTGTCCTATCTCCGGACAGGGCACGTCCTGATGGATCAATCAGCGGTTTCTAGAGATCGTCGTTGGGGTACTTCTCAGGCTTAACATCCTTTAGGTCCGCGGTGTTGAACACGCCTTCTCTCCGGAGGTGGAATGACAATTTCTTTCCATATAACAGAAAGTTATCGCACATGTCTATACAAATTTTCCCTTGCATCCGGCCCGACGGAGGAAGCCGGGCAACCGAACCTTCTGTGGCGGGGTGTTGTCGATGCTGGCGGCACAATCGTATCCCTTCAAACGCCCATGGGGATTATGGAGACGAAGGCAGGATGGATACTCCTGCTTGGATTCACGCCGGAATCTTCAGGAACACAGTTGGAGGAAGATTTTCTGAAGATGATCAAATCGGCTAGATAAACCCCGTTAGAAATTCCGGAATGATTCAAACCATGACCCCGAAGCAAAGCCGCGGGGTATTATTTCTAACGGATAAATGAAGCTCCGCGCCCAAAGGGCGGGGCTTCCCGGAGGGGAAGTCTCGTTCAGATTGTGCCCCTTGACCCCGCCTACAAGGCGGGACTTGCGGGGCACTCTCCGGTCACGGCCAGAGCCTTCAGACGCCCACATGGGGAAGGCTCCGTTGATTCATAATTGTTCAACAAGAAACCCTTTCCTCTTGAGGATCTCAATGATTCCCCGGCTGCCCACGAGATGGCCTGCCCCGACAATCACAAAATAGGTCTCCTTTGATTGTAAGAATTCCTCAATTCTCGATGCCATTTTCCCGTTTCTTTCGTATACGACTTTTTCAAAAATGGGAGACAATCTCTTATCTTCCGAAACGCTTCTCGTCAGGATGGACTCCATGGCTTTGGTATCTCCCGTAGTCCATGCCTTGGTCAATTTTTCCAACTCCTGCTCAAGTATTCTTAAGTCATTTAATGTATACAACAGAAGCAACTCCTGATCTTTATCCGAAAAACCGGAAAGGAGGCCCAACTGGTAATCAAGGCTCTCCAGTTCTAATATCTTCTTGGACCCTTCGGCCTTTGAAAGAAAATACTTATCTATTCCAAGATTGGGGTCAAACCCCAATTTCAGACTCTCCAATGCAACTAACGTCATCGCCAAAAACCAAGGTTTTTGTCTTTTAATAAGTTCAATAGGAATGCCAAGACCGCCCGCCTCTTTAACGACCCGTTCATAGGTTTCCGTGGAAACATGTTTTTCCAGCGTATCATTCTCCTGATAGAAAGCACGCTCCATGAGCTTTTGGAGATCCATCTTCTTCGTATCGTTCACATCTGCTTCTACCACCAGAATCTCCGATTCACTAAAGGCTTTTTCAATTTTCTCACTGAGAGGATAGATCTCTTTCTTAGAATAATGGAGTGAACCTAAGACATAAACCGTGTTCGTCTTTGATTGAATTTTCCATAAAAAGGTCTTTTGAGACGCAGAGAGGGTTTCTTGAGGGAGCGCTGATGAGCCTAAAATAAGGACAAAACATATTGCAAATAATTTTGATTTGGTATTCTTCATTCCTGAAGCACCTCTTTCATTCCTTTTCATTCTACAATGATATGACACCATTTTTCCACCGTGTGCGAACAATTCTCTCATCCGAAGTGATCAATTTTATTCCAACTCTCCGGCGATTACAATAAAAGGCTTTTGGCATCCAAATTGCTTTTTAACTCATTCACATTCTGATCCCCATCAAGATAAAAATTGCGTAACTCAATGAGGGTTGTTTTTCCACTGTTTTTCTCAAACCCTCGGAAAGGTCGAAAAAATTGGTTCTGACAAAAGTTTCAATTTTGTTAACCTTGTTCATTTTTGCGATGATCGTACGGGCATGGTGTGATCCGGTCAAATCAATCCATGGGGCTGCCATTCAATTAACGACGATGAAAGTGGATGGAAATAAAGCCCCCGTGTTGAAAAAGACGGAATCTGCAAAGGGATCTCCTGAGTGGTCGAAAAAAAGCCAGGCCAGACTTAGAGATGTAAACTTCTTAAGAACCCCAGAGGAAAAGAAGATGTCGCAGGTGGTGGAATCGTTGGATAAGGTGATTTCCTCCCGTGAGTTTTCAGAGAAGTTCTGGAGAAATAAATTCTCCAGCCCCCTGCATGCGCCGGAAACCAAATCTTCAAGTTCCGATTCTGGGCAATCCACCTTGAAGGTAAATCCAGACGAAAATGGCTCACTGGAACAAGCAAAAACCTTTACAAAATTAAGACTTCTACAATCAAGGGAAGAAACATTCAAAGAAATATTTATGGGAATCTGTTTCTCACTTGATCTGACGAATGGGCATGTGCTTTTAGAGGTGAATGTCACCCCTTCAACC
>Ga0209592_1000408_pt1 | contig 12839 bp, 15 predicted proteins | sample PPLLak2March2015_2_FD_187251 | JGI IMG/M metagenome (GOLD analysis project Ga0209592, IMG submission 187251) | Freshwater sediment microbial communities from Prairie Pothole Lake near Jamestown, North Dakota, USA - PPLs Lake P8 Core (3) Depth... | ecosystem: Environmental > Aquatic > Freshwater... | reverse complement strand
CCGTGCAGGCGCGATACGACGCGCTGCTCGCCTCGCCGGGGCGCATGAGCGCTTATCACGCGCTGTTTCTCGCCGCCGCCGCCCTGGTCGTCGGCCGCGGCGTGGGACGCGGCATCGAGGCGGCGTCGCGGCTGCTCATGCCGGTGCTCATCGCCCTGATGCTCGGCCTCGCGCTCTATGGCGCGCTCGAGGGCGATCTCGCCGCGACGCTGCGCTTCCTCTTCCGCCTCGAGCCCGGCAGCCTGAACGCGCGCGCGGCGCTCGAGGCGCTAGGCCTCGGGTTCTTCTCGATCGGCGTGGGCTTCGGGCTGATGATTACCTACGCCGCCTACGCCGGGCGCAGCATCAGCCTGCGGCAGGTGGCGGTGGTGACGGTGCTCGCCGACACCGCGATCTCGCTCCTCGCCGGGCTGGCGGTGTTTCCGCTCGTGTTCGCGAACGGCCTCGACCCGGCAAGCGGCCCGGGCCTGGTGTTCGTGACGCTGCCGATCGCCTTCGCGCGCATGCCGCTGGGGGAGCTGGCGGGGGCGGCGTTCTTCGTGCTGCTGTTCGTCGCCGCGCTCGCCTCGGCGATCTCGATGCTCGAGCTTGCGGTGGCCTACGCCGCGCGCCGCTTCGCCTGGCCGCGGCCGCGCACCGCCGCTGTCGTGGCGGCGCTGTGCTTCGCGGGCGGCCTCGCCACGGTGCTTTCCTTCAACCGGCTCGCCCACTGGCGGCCGACGCCGTTCGATGCCATCGACCACCTGACCTCGAACATCATGCTCCCGATGGGCGGCCTCGCCATCGCGCTCTTCGCGGGATGGGTGCTGCCGCGCGCGGCGATGGCCGAGGAGCTCTCGCTCGGCCCGCGCGGGGCGGCGCTCCTCGCCGTGCTGCTGCGCTGGGTGACGCCGTCGCTCATCGCCGCGACCGCGCTCGCGCCGCTGCTATGATGGTCGGGATGAGCGTGAGCCCGCAGCGCGTTCTCGGCACGCCCGCGAGGATCATGCTCGTCGTGGCGGCCTCGATCGTGCCGGCCATGGTTCTCGCCTTCGCCCTGATCGGCTACGACACCTACGATCGCGAGCGCGTCCGCCTCGGGCGCGACCTGCTCGGCACGGCACGCGCGCTGGTCGCCGCGGTGGACACCGAGTTCGTCGCGGTGAAATCCGCGCTCTTCGCGCTCGCCAGCTCGCCGCATCTTTCCGCCGGGGATTTCGCCGCTTTCCATGCGCAAGCGAGCGCCGCTCTGCGCAATCAGCCATTCGACAACGTCGTGGTGACGGACGCGAGCGGCCGCCAGCTCGTCAATACCCTGCGTCCATTCGGCGCGCCCTTGCCCGCGCAGGGGAGCCAGCGGCTGCAGAAAATCTACGCGGACGGAACGCCGGTCGTCAGCGAGCTGTTCGTCGGCCAGGTGGCGGGCAAGCCCATCGTGGTGATCGGCGTGCCGGCCGGTGAGCGCCCGCCGATCCGGCACGCGGTGAGCGCGGGCCTGTCGCACGAGCGGCTGTCCGCGCTTCTCACGCGGCAGCGGCTGCCGGAAGGGTGGATCGCGAGCATCTTCGACCGCACGGGCACCATCGTCGCGCGCACGCACGAGGCCGCGCGCTTCGTCGGCCAGAAAGGCTCGCCGAGCCTCGTCCAGAGGATGCAGGAGGTACTCGAGGACACGATTGAGTCGAGGACGCTGGAAGGCATCGACGTCTTCACCGTCTTCAGCCGCTCGCCCCAGTCGGGCTGGACGGTGGCCATCGGCATCCCCGAGCGCGAGCTCGCGGCGCAGCTGTGGGTCGCGATGGGACGCCTGTTCGTGATCACCTTCATCATGCTGCTCGTCGCGCTGGGACTGGGCGTGGCGGTCAGCCGCTGGCTCGTGCGCTGAGCTGCGCCTCGAGCGCGGACTGCGTCAGCCGCGGCCCCACTCGATCCAGTGCCTGACGTCCTCGCGAACCTGCCGATGCGTCCACAGGGCGCGCCACCAGCGTGCGATGCGCAGCGCCATGGCTAGCTGCGCGCGTGCAGCAGCCGCTCGAGGCCGGCGATGTCGAGGATGCGCACGTGCTTCTGCTCCACCTCGATCAGGGCGTCCTTCTGGAACTGCGAGAAGAGCCGGCTCACCGTCTCGAGCTTGAGGCCGAGGTAGCTGCCGATCTCGTCGCGCGTCATGCGCAGGTGGAAGTCGGAAGCCGAGTAGCCGCGGCGCACGAAGCGCTTGGAGAGGTTGATGAGGAAGGCCGCCAGGCGCTCTTCCGCGCGCATCGAGCCGAGCAGCATCATCACGCCGTGGTCGCGCACGATCTCGCGCGCCAGCACCGAGTGCAGGTGGCGCTGCAGCGAGGGCACCTCGCGCGCCATCTGCTCGATCAGCGCGTAGGGCATCACGCAAACCTCGCTGTCCTCCAGGGCGATTGCCGTGCCGTTGTAGCGGCCGGAGCCCAGGCCGTCCATGCCGAGCAGCTCCCCGCCCATGAAGAAGCCGGTCACCTGCTCGCGCCCGTCGCCGTCGACGAGGCTCATCTTGAAGAAGCCGCTGCGGATCGCGTACACGGTGCGGAACTCGTCGCCGACGCCGAACAGGGCCTCGCCGCGCTTCACGCGCCGGCGCGCGTAGACGATGTTCTCCACCCGGTCCAGGTCCTCGGCGCAGACGCCGCCCGGCAGGCAGAGCTCGCGCAGGTTGCAGCTGCCGCAGGTGACCTCGAACTTGGCGTTCGTCGGGTTCATCGGGGTGAAAGTCGGCTTGGCGACGGGCTTGAGCGCAATGACGGCAGGCATGTGGATTTCCCTAGGTTCACGCGGTGACGGCGGCGCGGCTGGCGACCACGTCGCGCACCCGCTCGATTTCGCTGCTCTTGTCGAAAAAATCGCGCGCCCCGAGCTCGGCGGCGAGGCGCCGGTAGGGCTCGGAGGCGAAGTTGGAAAGCATGTAGACCTCGATCCCGGGCGCGGCGGCGTGCACGGCGCGCAGCACGTCGAAGCCGCTGCCGGTGGCGAGCTTGAGGTCGCACAGCACGAGATCCGGCTGCTCGTCCAGGATGCCGCGGATGGCCCGCTCGGCGTGCGCGGCGGTGCCGCAGACGCGCGTATCCGGGATCGACGCGAGCAACGCCTCGAGGCGCGCCAGCACCAGGTGCGAGTCCTCGACGAGAAAGATCTTTTGCATGCCGGCAGTGTGCCGGCGCGCCCTGCCGCGGCCTATCGGCGGCGGCTGAACTTCAGGGTAGGAGGTTTCCTATTCGCCGGCGCGCGCGGCGATCGCCGCGCGCAGGTGATCGAACTCGGTGCTCTTGTCGAAGAAGCCGCGGGCCCCGAGCTGCTCGGCGCGCCTGCGGTAGGCCGGCGCGGCGAAGTTGGAGAGCATGTACACCGCGGCCTGCGAGCCGGCCTCGCGCAGCGCCCGCAGCACGTCGAAGCCGCTCGCTTCGCCGAGCTTGAGGTCGAGCACCACGACGTCGGGCTGCCCCTCGAGGATGCCGCGCACCGCGGCGTCGGCGTCGCCGGCCTGGCCGACGATCAGCGCGCCAGCGATGCTCGCCAGCATCGCCTCGAGCCGCGTGCGCACCGGCGCCGAATCGTCCACCAGGAAGATTTTCAGCACCACGCAGTCTGGTCCGCGGGTGGACAAAGTGATATCGGAATCGCCCGCTTCCCAGCGTAGGAATATTCCTACAGCAGCTTGTTCTCCATGGCGTAGCGCACCAGCTCGGCGGTGCTGCCGAGGTTGAGCTTCTCCAGGATGCGCGTCTTGTGCGTGCTGACCGTCTTGACCGACAGGTGCAGGCGCTGCGCGATGTCGGTGGGGCTCAGGCCCTCGACCAGCAGCCGCATCACCTCGAACTCGCGGTCGGAGAGCGCCTCGTGCGAGGCCTTCTGCTGCGAGACGATGCTTGCCGCGGCGGCCTCGCTGATGTGCACGCCGCCGGCGGCTACCTTGCGGATCGCGCCGATCAGCTGCTCCGAGGCGCTGTCCTTGGTGAGGTAGCCGGCCGCGCCGGCCTTGAGGGCGCGGGCGGCGTACTGGTGCTCCCCGTGCATGGAGAGCACGAGCAGGCGCAGCTTCGGCTTCTCGGCGCGCAGCCGCTTCACGAGGTCGATGCCCGACAGCCCGGGCATCGACATGTCGATGAGCGCGACATCGTAGTCGTTGGCGCGCACCAGCGCGAGGGCCTCGTCGCCGCCGGCGGCCTCGCCGGCGACCTCGATGTCGGCGGTGGCGGCGAGGATGCCCTTCAGGCCATCGCGCACGATCTTGTGGTCGTCGGCAATGAGCACGCGGATCATGCCGCCTGCTCCGGCAGCATGCCGCGCAGCGGCACGCGCAGGCGCAGCCGGGTGCCGCCGCGCGGCGCGCGCCCGATCTCGAGCGAGCCGCCGAGGTAGGCGACGCGCTCGCGCATGCCCTTCAGGCCGAGCGAGCGCACCTTGGCGAGGTCCTCGGGCGCGATGCCGCGGCCGTCGTCCTCGACCTCCACCAGCAGCTCGCCGCCCTCCAGCGCGAGCATCACCCACGCGCTCCTTGCACCGGCGTGGCGCCCGATGTTGGTGAGCGACTCCTGCAGCGCGCGGTACACCGCGGTCGACACCGCCTTGGAGAGGGGCTCGAGCTCGATTTCGCCCGGGACGCGGATCTCGCACTTCACGCCGGAGCGCTTGGCGAAGTCCTCGACCAGCCAGTTGGCGGCGTCGGCGAGGCCGAGGTCGTCGAGCATCAGCGGGCGCAGGTCCGCCGAGATGCGGCGCGTCGAGGCCACCGACTTGTCGAGCAGCTCGCCCATGTCGTCGGCCTTGGCGCCGAGCTCGGCGTCGGGCAGGCGCTCGCGCAGCCAGCGCAGGTCCATCTTCAGCGCGGTGAGCAGCTGCCCCAGCTCGTCGTGCAGCTCGCGCGCGATGTGGGCCTTCTCCTCCTCGCGCGCCTCGAGCACGCGCGCCGAGAGCTCGCGCAGCTCCTGCTGCTGGCGCTTCAGCTCGTCCTCGGCCTGCTTGCGCAGCGTGATGTCGCGCAGGATCACCGTGTAGTAGCGCTTGCCGCCCTCCATCGCCTGCGAGATCGAGGCCTCGATCGGGAACTCCTGCTCATTTTCCCCATGGGCGCGCAGCGCCCACAGCGTCGTGACGTCGCCCATGCGCCGGCTGGTCACGCCGGTGCGGCCGAAGGCCTCGATGTGGCCGTGGTGCGCGCCGCGGAAGCGCGCCGGCAGGAAGCGATCGAGCCGGCTGCCGATCGCCTGGTCACGGCGCACGTCGAACACCTGCTCGGCGGCGCGGTTGAAAAGCACGATCTTCTGCTCCTCGTCGACCGTGATCACCGCGTCCATCGCCGAGTCGACGATCGCCGCGAGGCGCGCCTGCGTCGCGTCCAGCGTGCGCTGCATGCGCTCGGAGTCCGCCTCGGCCTGCTTGCGGCGCGTGATGTCGCGCAGGATGACGGTGAACAGGCGCCGGTCGCCCTCGGCCGCCTGCGAGATCGAGGCCTCGATCGGGAACTCCACGCCGTCAGCCCGCAGCGCCCACAGCGTGGCCACGTCGCCCATCCTGCGGCTGGTGACCCCGGTGCGCCCGAAGTGCTCGACGTGTCCGCGGTGCGCGGCACGGAAGCGCTCGGGGATGAAGCGCTCGAGCGGCGCGCCGATCGCCTCGCTGCGCGGGCAGCCGAACGCCACCTCGGCGGCGCGGTTGAAGAGCACGATCTTCTGCGACTCGTCGACGGTGATGATCGCGTCCATCGCCGAGTCGACGATGGCGGCGAGGCGCGCCTCGCTCGCCTCCGAGCGGCCCTCGGCGACCAGCACCTCGCGCGCCGCCACCAGCACGCCGGCGCCGATCACCAGCATGTCGGCGAGGATCACCGAGCCGAGCAGCCACGGCGCATCGGTGCCCACGGCGAACGCGACGCCGTTCAGGCCGAGCAGGGCGACGAGCGCCGCGCCGCCGGCGGCGAGCGCGAACGGGTGGCGCAATGCGCTGGGCTTGACCGAAATCAAACGCGGGTTGCGCTCTGCGTCCATAGTTTGCCCATGCACTATCCGGCTTCCGAACTGGTCATCGACCCGGTCCTCATCCGCAGCCACGACGTGAGCGGGCCGCGCTATACCTCGTACCCGACGGCCGATCGCTTCATCGAGGCTTTCGGCGAGACCGAGCTCCGGCAATGGCTCGCCAAGCGCAACATCGGCGGCATCAGCCAGCCTCTTTCGGCCTACGTCCACCTCCCCTTCTGCGACACGGTCTGCTACTACTGCGCGTGCAACAAGGTGGTCACGCGTGACCACAGCAGATCGGCCAAGTATATCAAGTACTTGCAGAAGGAGCTGGCGCTCCTCGCGCCGCTGCTCGGCGCTGACCGCAAGCTCTGCCAGCTGCACTGGGGCGGCGGCACGCCGACCTTCCTCGCGCGCGAGGAGATGCGCGAGCTGATGGCCTCGCTCGACGCCACCTTCGAGCGCTCGGCCGACGCCGAGGTGTCGCTGGAAGTCGACCCGCGCCGCGTCGAGGCGGGCACCATGGAATTCCTCGCCGGCCTGGGCTTCAACCGCGTCTCCATCGGCGTGCAGGACTTCGACGCCGCCGTGCAGCAGGCGGTGCACCGCATCCAGAGCGAGGAAGTCACCCGCCGCGTCATCGAGGAGGCGCGCGCGAGCGGCTTCCGCTCGGTGAACCTCGACCTCATCTACGGCCTGCCCAAGCAGACGCTCGACAGCTTCAACCGCACCCTCGACAAGGTACTCGCGCTCGAGCCCGACCGCATCGCGCTCTACAGCTACGCGCACCTGCCGAAGGCCTTCAAGCCGCAGCGGCGCATCGCCGAGGCCGACCTGCCCTCCGCCGAGGGCAAGCTGCAGATCATGACGCTCGCCATCGGCCGCCTCACGCGCGCCGGCTACCTCTACATCGGCATGGACCATTTCGCCCGCCCCGGCGACGAGCTCGCCGTGGCGCAGAGCCAGGGCCGGCTGCAGCGCAACTTCCAGGGCTACTCGACCCGGCCCGAGAGCGACATGCTCGGCCTCGGCATCTCGGCGATCGGCCGCGTCGGCCCCTGCTACTACCAGAACGCGAAGCGCCTCGACGACTACTACGCGGCGCTCGACGCGGGCCGGCTGCCGGTGGTGCGCGGCATCGAGCTCACGCCCGACGACCTGGTGCGCCGCGCCGTGATCCAGGCGCTGTCCTGCCACTTCCGCGTCTCGATCGAGTCGATCGAGCTCGCCTACCTCGTCGACTTCCGCAAGCACTTCGACGAGGAGCTGAAGGACCTGCGCCGCCTCGCGGCCGAGGGCCTGGTCGAGCTCGCGCCCGACTGGATCGTGGTGACGCCGAAGGGCCGCCTGCTGGTGCGCCGCATCTGCATGGTCTTCGACCGCTACCTGCGCGAGCGCGAGGCGCGCGCGAGCTACTCCAAGGTCATCTGATGGAGCCCGCGCTCCTCGGCGGCATGTTCGCCCTCGGCCTCGCCTCGGGCGTGCACTGCGTCGGCATGTGCGGCGGCATCGTCACCGCGTTCAATGTCGTCGAATTTCGTAGCCGTTCCTCGTTGTTTCTCAGGCAACTGCTGTTCAATGCCGGGCGGATCTCGACCTATGCAGTGGCGGGCGCCGCGGCCGGCTCGGCCGGATGGCTGCTGTCGCTGCAGAACAGCCTGTACCTGTTTGCGAACGTGGTGCTGATCCTCGTGGGCCTGCACCTGGCCGGCTTCGGGGCGCTGCTGCGCCTCGAGCGCCTCGGCGGGGCGCTGTGGCGGCGCCTGCAGCCGCTCGCCGCGCGCGCCGCGGCGAAGGGCAATCCGTACTTCGCCGGGCTGCTGTGGGGCTGGCTTCCGTGCGGGCTGGTGTATGCCGCCCTTGCCATCTCGGTTTCCGGCGGAAATGCATTTTCCGGCAGCGCCGCCATGCTCGCCTTCGGCCTGGGCACGCTGCCCTGGCTGCTCGCCGCCGGCGCGGCCGCCGCGCAGCTGCGCCGCTGGATGAGCTTCCCTGCGGTGCGCCTTGCCGTGGGCGGCGGGGTCATGGCCTTCGGCCTGCACGGCTTGCTCTAGGAGAAACCCATGCGATCTGCCCTGACGATCATCCGCGACGAGCACCGCATCATCTCGGCCGTGCTCCACGCGCTGAAGGACCTCGCCCGCGCGGCGCAGGATCCCGGCGCCAGGCCCGCCTTCGCCGCCCTGCGCGCAATGGTGCGCTACATCGACGAGTTCCCGGAGAAGCTGCACCACCCGAAGGAGAACGACCTGCTGGCGCGGCTCGTCGTGTGCGCCCCCGAGGCGCGGCCTCTCGCGGACGGCCTGCGCCAGGAGCACGCGGAAGGCGCGCACCTGGTGCGAGAGCTCGAGCGCGCGCTGCTGTTCTTCGAGGACGGCGCGAACGCAGGCGAATTCCTGGCCGCGGTGAACGCCTACGCGGAGTTCCACTGGCAGCACATGCGCAAGGAGGAGCAGGAGCTGCTGCCGCTCGCCGAGCGCGTCCTCGGGCCGACGGACTGGCTCGCCCTCGACGCCGCCTTCGAGGCGAACCCGGACTTCGAGAAGCAGTTCACCCGCATCGTCAACCTCGCGCCCGAGCCCGTGGGGCTGGGCGCTAGATCTTGAAGTTGAGATTTACGTCCTGAAGTTGAAATTTACGTCCTGAAGTTGAGACTTACGTCCTGAAGTTGAGACTTACGTCCTGAAGCGGCTGCGCGGGTCGAAGCGCGACGCTTCGCGCAGCTCCTCGAAGAGCTTCTTTTCCCGCTCGGTGAGCGTCGCCGGCACGACGATGTTGAGCACGGCGTAGAGATCGCCCGCGCCGCCGCCCGGCCGGGGCAGGCCCTTGCCGGCGAGGCGCAGCTTCTGCCCGCCCTTCGAGCCCGGCGGCACCTTCATCGATACCCCGCCCTCGAGGGTGGGCACGTCCACCTGCGCCCCGAGCGCCGCTTCCCACGGCGCGAGGGGCACCTCGATCTCCAGGTCGTGGCCGCTGGCGCGATACAGCGGATGCGGCTCGAGCGCGATCTGCAGGTAGAGGTCGCCCGGCGGGCCGCCGTTCGTGCCCGGGCCGCCCTTGCCGCGCAGCCGCAGCCGCTGCCCGTCGGTCGCGCCGCGCGGGATGCGCGCGCGCAGCTCGTGGCCGTCGAGCTGGAAGGCGCGCTCGGTGCCGCGGAAGGCCTCTTCCAGGCCGATGCGCACCGTGACCTCGTAGTCCTCGCCGGGAATGGGGATGTTGCGGCCAAAGCCGCCGCGGCGCCCGGCGGCGCGGCCGAAGATGCCCATCGACTCGAAGAGGTCCGAAAGATCGACATCGCGCAGGTCCTCGGCGCGCCCGGCGCCGAAGCGGTCGAACCAGTCCGGCGGCGGGCGGAAGTCCTGGCCGGGGCGAAAGCTCCCCAGGCTGTCGTAGGCGGCGCGCTTTTCCTTGTCGCGCAGCGTCTCGTAGGCTTCCCCGACCTCCTGGAAGCGCTCCTTGGCGTTCGCTTCCTTGGAGACGTCGGGGTGGTACTTGCGGGCGAGCTTGCGGTAGGCCTTCTTGATCTCCTCGTCGCTCGCCCCGCGCGCCACCCCGAGGATCTTGTAGTAGTCCTTATATTTCACGGGGAACCATATAAGGCCGCCCGCGGGGCCGTACAAGCTCTCCCTTCAACACCTTCTCAGCTGCAATGGGGGCAGCGCCGTGCCAGGGGGTCCGTCCGGAGGCGGCGGAACGGGATGTCGGCGCCGCAGGTGTCGCACACGCCGTAGTCGGCGCTGCGCAGCCGCCCGAGGGCGCTGTCGAGCGCCGGGCCCATCAGGTTCGAGCGGATTTCGCGTTCGAGCGACTCGCGCTGCTCCAGCGTGAAGTAGTGGTAGTGCATGGCTCCTCAGCGGATGACGACGATGGGGATCTTCGAATGGGCCAGGACCCTCGTGGTTTCGCTACCGAGGATCAGGCCGCCCAGCCCGCCGCGGCCGTGGGAGGCCATGGCGATGGCGTCGCATTTCTGGCTGCGCGCGGCGCGCAGGATTCCCTTGAAGGGTTGCGAATCGGTGAGAAACAGGCTCTTGCAGCGTACCCCGGCGGCCCGGGCCTCGGCCTCGGCCGCGGCGAGCGCCTTGCCGGCCTGCTTCTCGGTGATGCGGCGGTACTCCTGCGGCTCTACGGGCGGGATGTACATCGCCCCCTCGCCGTACATCGGCGGCATGTAGGGTGGGATCACGTAAACCGCGCTCACCCGGGCGCCGAGCGCCTTGGCGAGCCGCACGCCGGCCCGGGCGCCCTTCATGGCGAGGGCCGAGCCATCGATGGGAAGCAGGATGTGCTTGAACATTGGATATCTCCCTGGGCTTAGGTTAGGGTGAGGGGGTGCAAGCGGGTTGAGCTAGGTCAAGAGTACTGCGCCGGCCCGCCGTAGAGTCAAGCTCATGCGAACGATCAGCTCGCCCCCCGAGCTCTACGCCCACGCCATCGCCCTGGAGCGCGAGGCGGCCGGGCGCTACGCCGAGTTCGCCCGGCGCATGGACGACCTGGGCAACGCGGCGGCGGCCGAGGTCTTCACCACGCTGGCGCGGCTCGAGGAGGAGCACCTGCAGACGCTGCTCGAGCGCACGCGGGGCGTGGCAATCCCGGACTACCTGGACGAGCAGTACGCCTGGCTCGACGCCGGCGCCCCCGAGACCACGGCGCGCGAGCTGGTCTTCCGGCTGCTCACCGCGCACCAGGCGCTCGAGATCGCGCTGCGCGCCGAGCGGCGCGCCCAGACGTTCTTCGAGAAGGTGATGCTCACGGCCGACGACCCGGCGCTGCGCGCGCTGGCGCGCGAGATGGCGGCGGAGGAGGGCGAGCACATCCAGGTGGTCGAGCAGCTGCTCGAGCATACGCGCCAGCCCGGCCTCGATTCGCAGGTGATCTTCGGGAGGTAACTCTGCCTTTAGGGAGTCATACAAGTATGTACACACACATCCTCATCCCCACCGACGGCTCGGCCATCGCCGACAAGGCGGTCGACGCCGGCATCGAGTTCGCCCGCGAGGCGAAGGCGCAGGTGACGCTGTTCACCGCGGTGCCGGAATACCAGGTCCCCACCGAGGGCGAGCTGATGTCGAGCCGCGCCCCGTCGCTCGCCACGCACGAGCAGCTCTCGAGGCGCAAGGCGGAAGCGATCCTCGGGCCGGCGGCGTCGCGCGCGCGCGCCGCGGGCGTCGCCTGCGACACCGACTTCGCGCTGGACAACCGCCCCTACCACGCGATCATCGACGCGGCGAAGCGCCACGGCTGCGACGCCATCTTCATGTCGACGCACGCCCGCCAGGGGTTCGCCAGGCTCTGGTACGGCAGCGAGACCGCGGAGGTGCTCCAGCACACCGACATCCCGACGCTGGTGTACCGCTAGGAAGAAAGCAGGCGCACCAGCCCTAGGACGCGAGCGTCCGGACCAACCAAAATGCCGCCAGCGCGAGCGGCAGGATGATGGCGAAGAACGCCACCTGGCGGTTCTCGAAGCGCGCGCCGCGCCTCCTCTCGATCCAGTCGAGCAGCCCGTCGGCGCCGAAGTACAGCCCGATCGCTACGAGCGTGAACCAGACGAGGTCCATGCCGAGCGCCAGACGATGACGATGAAGAGCAGGCCGCCCGCGACCGCGGCGAGGCCGCCCAGGCCCATGAGGCCCATCGCGGCCACCTGCTCGAAGCCGCGCAGCACCTGGTCGGCGCCGGCCACCTTGCGCTGCACGCCGTAGCCGCCCGACCACACCAGCCCGAGCACGTGCGCGAGCTGCCCGGCGCCGTAGAGCCAGGGCTGCAGCGTCGCGAGCCGCGCGTTCGGTTCCGCATAGCCCAGCCGCGGCAGCAGGTGGTAGGCGAGCCCCATGAAGGCGAGCGTCACGCCGACGATGCTGCCGTGGTAGTGCGCGGGGATCTTGACGTTGTTTCCGCTGATCGCCACCCCGATCAGCCCGCCCGCGGCGAAGAGGACCAGCGACCACGCCAGCGCGGCGCGTAACGGTCTCTGCGCAGGTATGGATGCAGGGGCGCGCCACAGCGCATAAACCACACACAGGAGGAAAGGCACGATGGCCAATCCCCCGCCGATGCGCATCAGCCAGGTCTGCAGCCGGTAGTGCTCGACCGAGACGATGTCGTAGGCGAGGTAGATCACCGGCGTGGCGAACACCGACACGAGGCCGATGGCGAAGAGCAGGATGGCGATGCGCGGCGAGAGCGGGGCGCGCGCGCCGCTCGCCTGCGCGAGCCACAGCCAGGCGGCGAACATGAGCAGCGTCCAGGTGAACTGCAGCACGTGCCCGCCGCCCCAGAACAGCACCTCGAAGTACGCCTTGCCGTCGAGCCGGGCGGGGAGCTCGATCCAGGACCAGGCGAAGGCGATGAGCGCCACCGCGGCCGACACCGCCGCGGCATTCAGCCCGAAGCGCAGCGCGCCCGAGCCGTCGGGACGCGTGCCCACGCGCGGCGCCGCCGCCATCGCGCGCACGACCAGGACGGCGCAGCCGGCGGCGAAGACAAGCAGGCCGGCGAGGAACACCGGGCCGTCGAGCACCGGCACGTAGTTGCTCATCACCGGCGGCGCCGCGTCGACGAACGGCGCGACGCACATGACCAGCGTGCCGGCCGCAGCGGCGGCGAGCCCGGCCCACCCGAGCCCGAGCAGGCGCGGCGTGCCGTGCAGGCTCCAGAGCAGCCCGGCGAAGGCGCTGAACCACACCAGCACCGAGAGATCGACGTGCACGACCAGCGCCACGCGGAAGAAGTCCGCCACCGGCAGCAGGTCCTTCACGTACGGCGCGCGCGCGAGCACGAGCAGGATCGAGAAGAGCCCCGAGCCCACCAGCGAGGCCACCGCGAGCGCGAGCCAGCCCACCGCCAGCCGGCGGCGCGCGTCGGCCGGCACGGCAA
>Ga0209592_1000407_pt1 | contig 12879 bp, 12 predicted proteins | sample PPLLak2March2015_2_FD_187251 | JGI IMG/M metagenome (GOLD analysis project Ga0209592, IMG submission 187251) | Freshwater sediment microbial communities from Prairie Pothole Lake near Jamestown, North Dakota, USA - PPLs Lake P8 Core (3) Depth... | ecosystem: Environmental > Aquatic > Freshwater... | reverse complement strand
ACTTGGTCGATGGGGATGCCGTAAAGAGGCTCTGACATGGCACGCACGAAATCGCTGGAGCCTCCCGTAACGATGAAGGTTTTGAAACCATTCCCCCTCAGATAATCCAACAACTCGTGCATCGGTTCATAAGAGAGCCCCCTCACACCCACCTTGAGTTGTGGATGTTGCCATGTGGCCATCCATTTCTGCACTTCATGGCGGAAGTCTTCCTGGGTCATCCCAGCATAGGCTGTTAACATGAGCTTCTCGATATCCTGTTTGCTCAGTGTCGTCAGGGCTTTCGGGTTCTTTTCAAAAAGAACCTTGAAGGGAGGGGTTTTTCGCCACTTTGGATGTTTGGGCGCGAGTTGTCTTAGCCGGTGAATGACGAAATAGAGTTCTATGGGCAATGGCCTTTCCGGCCAGAGGGTGCCATCGCTGTCGAATGTCGCAATGCACTCAGCCGGCGGTACATAGTTTGGCCCATTCTCCTTTGTCACCTCCTCTACGAATCTGAGGATGCGATGTTTGGCTGGCCCGTCATTCCAGGAGAGAAGGGGATCCATCTGAGCACCTGCCTGCGGAATGGAAACTAGAAACAGGACAATGATGATTGAGGTCGCAACAAGCATTCTTTTCATCGAATTCCTCTCTTCTCGTTTAGCCCATCGCGTAGGGCGAAGTCCATCGCAAGACCAGAATGAAGGAGCTAGCCGTCCCGGGCCATCGCCCGGTCCCTTCCGCTCGGTCGACGCCAGAAGCTTTTGACGGCAGCACCCCCCTTAGAAAAGGGAGAAGATATCTGGGGAATATCTGGTAGAATGTTATCATGTAACTTCAGGCCTGTCTATTTTCCGATTAGAGACACTGGCTAGTGAAGAAACCCTCAAAGACGTATCGCTTGTGGCTGTTGCTGGAAAGAAAAACATTGATAAAGACTTGACATTTCTTAAGATTAGGGGTTTACTGAAATCCTTTTTTATGTTATTGAAACATGGGCATTTGGCGCAAGATGTTATGACCTTCACCCCGTTAGAAAGCCCCGCTGCTTGCCCCGCTAGAAATTTTTCATTATCTACCAGGAGTTCTTTAGTAACCTACTTCTAACGGGGCGAGCAGCAGGGATGATGGTTGTTCTTTTTTCAGCGAACACGGGGTTTAATGCCCCGTGTGAGCCTTCCTGTTAGAGGGCCAAAGGTCTTCTAACGGGGTTCACTCTATGAAATACTTCCTTTCAGCGAAAATGAAATGGGTTCTTCTCATCTGTTTTCTGACAGGCCTGTTTGTTTTCTTGGTCTACCATTATAACTCACAGATATGGATGAAGGTTGTTAAATTTTATACGCTCCTCTATGACAGGAACCAACTGAAAGGGATCATCCGTTCCTACGGAGCCTATTCTCCCCTGGCCTACATTTTCATTCAAATGGTCCAGGTGGTGATCGCTCCCATTCCTGGAGGGGCTATCGAGTTCATCGGAGGCTATCTCTTCGGAGCGAAGGCTGGATTTCTCTACTCCATGATCGGCCTTTTCATCGGGTCATGGTTCGCCTTCAGCCTGGCGAGGATTTTCGAGAAGTTAGCCGTGGAAAAGGTTGTGCCCGTAGAGACGAGAAAGAAGTTCGATTATCTGGTTGGACATGAAGGGGTCATCCTGAGTTTTCTCCTTTTCTTAATCCCAGGTTTTCCGAAGGATGCCCTGTGCTATATCCTGGGGCTCACGCCCATGCATTTCGGGATCTTCCTCTTCATTTCGACCGTGGGAAGAATTCCCGGGACGTTGATGGCCTGTCTTCAAGGCGGGAAGGCCTTCGATCATCAGTACAAAACCTTACTCATTCTGTTAGGAATATCAGCCCTCATCATCCTAATCTTCTATATTTATCATGATGAAATTCACCATGCGATCAAAAAGATCAGGGGACAGGGAAGTAAGCCGCTCGATGGGCAGGAAGGGCAGGGGTCGTGAAGGAAGGAAGAGAAGAAAAATTTTCTTCTGATTTGATTTCGGATCTCTATGTGAATCTCTTGAAGGAGATCTGGGAGAGCGTCTCGGCCTTGATCGGCGAGGCCATCTTGACCCTCCTTTTTAATCTAGCCATTCGAAAGATTGGGGAGAGATATTCATTTCTAAACTCCTTAAGAGTTTCGGAGGAGGGGCTTGCTCTGGAGGAGGTGAAGAAGGGTTGTCGGAATCTCCCTCCCGCGGAGATCCATCGGGGTTTTCAAAGCTTGATCAATCAACTCTCCCACCTCTTTTCTGAATTGACAGAGGGTGTCATCACTAAAGAGCTTCTTCCGAGGGTCCTCCCAAAAGTAAGAGAGGCCGAGCGAATGGTTTCCAAGAAATAGAGGAGTCCAATGGAGTTTATTACTTTTAAAGACCTGAATAAACTTCGGTCCATCATTAATGCCATTAGCACAAGCGTTGAGGTGAAAGGAATCATTGAGTCGGCTGGAACCACTCTTCCCAGTCTATTTGATTTCTCTGTTTTTGGGGTCCTCTGGAAAGAAGGCCCCATGCTCTCACTTTTTCAGGAGGAATCTTGCCCTCCTGCTTTTACCCAAGAGGTGGTGAAGAACATGCTCAAGGTCTTCTCGATTTTGGGGGAAGAGCCCATCGAGGTGGAACGAGTGAACCTTCAGGTGGAGAAGGGAAAGTTGAGAAACAAACAGAAGGTGATGGATCCCCAGGCTAGCCTAAAATCTCATCTCACGTTACCCCTTGTTATCGAAGGAGAGATCATAGGCTGCATCTCCCTCAACAGTGATCAGGCCAATATGTATAATGTCCCAAGGCTTCAATTCTTCTCCGTTCTTGGATATCAGATGGCCGCGAGCTTAAAACATATTCAGAGATTCAGCACGGTTAAGAAAGAAGCCATCTATGACACGCTGACCAACCTTTTTAACCGGAGACATTTTGAGGAAAGATTGAGTGCTGAAAGCCAAAAGGCTTTTGAGAGCGAAAGCAATCTTTCCATGATCATGGTGGATATTGATCATTTCAAGAAGGTGAACGATACCTTCGGCCATGACGGCGGCGATAAGGTTCTTCGTGAAATTGCCTCTCTATTGAAGAATTCGGTTCGGAAACATGATACCGTCGCTCGCTACGGGGGGGAGGAGTTTGTTCTGTTACTGCCCGGAGCTCCCTTGGACCCCACGAACATGGTTGCGGAACGAATCCGGCGATTAGTTGAGAATACTACCTTCGACATGGGGCAGACCCAAATTCATATTACAATCAGTTTAGGGATCTCCAATTTTCCGATTCATCGGATGAAATCAAAAGAAGAGCTGGTGAAGATGGCGGATCTGGCCCTCTATGAGGCGAAAAGGGGAGGGCGGAACCGGGTATGCATTTTTAAAGGATAGTCGACCCCCATCTCCCTCTCGTTTGTCGGAGGTCGGCTCATGCTAAATTCCGCGAAGAATCACACCGAGATCCTCCAGACATTCCCCTCAGGATGACTGCTTTGCAGACAGATTGCCTCACTTCGCCCTGTACACCATGCGGTGCAGGGCTTCGTTCGCAATGACCATTTAATGGTTGGGTTTGTATTAGATGTCTGTGGAGCAGACTTCCATCTTCCTTCTTTTACGTTCAATGATTTTTGCTAAAAAGACCCCAATCTCAAACAGAAGATAGAGAGGACCACCCATCAGGGCCATATTGAAAAAGTCTGGGGTAGGTGTGAGCACCGCAGAGAGAATGGCGATAAGCAGGATAGCATACCTGCGTTTTTGGGTCAAAAAGGAGGCCTGGACGATTCTGAGGTAACTCAAGAGAGCGAGGATGAGGGGGAGTTCAAAGATGAGCCCGAAGGCGAAGATAAACCCGGCACAGAAAGAGACGTACTTCCCCACGGAGATCATCGGTTTGAGATGGGCCGATTGATATCCGAGAAGAAAGCGGATCCCAAAGGGCAACGTGATGAAGTAGCAGAAAGAGGCTCCGAGGTAGAAGAGAAAGAGGGCGACCAAGAGGATAGACATGGGAGATTTCAATCCCTTCGAATAGAAAAGGGGGGAGAAGGATTTCCATATCTGATAGAAGATGACCGGAACGGAAAGGAAAAGGCTTCCATAGAGGGTTAATTTGAGGAGAGAGAGGAAGGCCTCCGGAATGCCGAAGGCGACCAGATTCTCCTGAAGGTTGATTTGGAGATAGCGAAGCACGCTTTTTGAAAAGGGATAGAGAAGGATCCCCCATCCGATGACCACGAGGACCATCAAGAGAAGGCCTCGTCTGAGCCGTCCCAGAGCCTCTAAGATTTCTTCTCGCTTCATTCTCACTCTGACCTATTGCTGACCGAATGTAATGTAACATAAAAGACGTTTTCCTTAAAGCCGTTCTAAAGAAGCGTTGAACGGTGGACGAAAAATTTATTGGATTGATGAGGATTAGGGTTGACCCTGTTGAATATAGATTTGAATCAGAAATGGCTAGTGGGACGAATAAGTCATGACAGGATCAAAACATTTTGAGCATCGAAATTTATTCAACAGGGTTGACCCTGTAGAATATGGGGCTCAATCACGAATGACGATTAGGATGATTGAATCACATAAGAGGTATGAACCATTTTAAGGGTGAAAATTTATTCAACAGGGTTGACAAAGATTGAAAACCAGAGTATATCGAAAGAAAATTGTCTAAGCTTCCTGAAATGAAATTGAGAGTAGGGATCACTTACAATTTAAAAAAAGATTTTTCCCATCAAGAAAATCAGCCCGTAGATCTTTATGAAGAATTCGATATTGAGGAAACGATCGATGCCATCCGGGATGTCCTGGTCCGTGATGGACATGAAGTGATAAAACTGGGAGGGGACACCGGTTTGGTCGATCGTTTGAAAGAAGCATCGATCGACATTGTGTTTAATATTGCCGAAGGCCTTCGAGGTCGAAACCGAGAAGCGCACATCCCGGCCCTCTTAGAATTTCTAAACATCCCTTACACCGGCTCCGATCCCCTCACACTCTCTCTCACCCTGGACAAATCGATGGCCAAAAGAGTGGTCATGAGCGCAGGGGTCCCCACCCCTCGATTCAAAAGAGTGAATCGGAAGGAGGACCTGAAGGAGATCAGTCTTTCCTACCCCCTTTTCGTGAAGTTATGTGATGAGGGATCGAGCAAGGGGGTTCGATTGGATTCAAAAGTGATGGATGCCCCATCTCTGGAGGAGAAGACAAGATGGCTGTTAGAGAACTATGGACCTCCGGTTCTAGTGGAGGAGTTCGTGAAAGGCCCTGAGTTCACCGTGGGCATCCTCGGCAACGAGGTTCCCTGTGTCCTCGGTGTGATGCTGATCGAAATCAAAGGGGAGCTCATCGAAGAAGCCATCTATTCCCTGGAGATTAAGAGGGAATGGGAAGAGAAGGTGGCCTACCACTGTCCCCCTCCGATTGATCCAAAACTCCAGAAGGGGATTGAGGAGGTAGCCCTTCAGGCCTATCGGGCCCTGGATTGCCGGGATGTTTCACGGGTGGACATCCGTGTGGGAAAGGATGGGACCCCGTACTTCTTAGAGGTAAACCCTCTCCCGGGCCTCTCCCCTGTCTATGGCGATCTTCCGATCATGGCGAAGCGAATGGGCTGGAGTTACGACCAACTGGTAAGGACCATTTTTCATCATGCCCTGAAACGGTACGGGCTGATGGCGTGATGCATTCTCAATGAGTCGGAGTGACGAAAACCTTTACGAAATTCTTCTGAAGAATTTGGAGGAGGCCATCGTCTTTGCGGATGTCCGAGGCCGAATCCAAATCTTCAACCCCGTGGCCGAAGAGTATTTCGAGATCCGGAGGAAACAGGCCTTGGGGAAAAAATATGAAAGGGTGATTCCTTTCAAAAATATTCGAAAGCATTTCGAATCGGTTTACGAGAAGAAGAAGAGCGATCATGATATTGAACTCGCCATCCAGGTCTCACCTCCCTCCTCCAGCAATGGAGAGACGCAAATCCTCCGGTGCACTTTCAACCCCATCTTCAATAAGCAAGGGGTGTTCCTGGGCTGTTTGGCCACCTTTGCCGATGTGACGGAGAAGGGCTTGCTTTCCAGGGAGATCAGCAAGAGCCGAGACCTTTCGACCATTGGTGTTTTATCCCGATGGATGGCCCACGAGATCCGGAATCCCCTGAGTTCTCTGAATATCAACATTGAACTCCTGAGGGAAGAGCTGGGAGCAGAGGCCTACCTTTCTCAGAAAGAGGAAATTCATTCATTGATCAACTTTATCAGTTACGAGACCCTTCGTTTGGAAAATAATCTGAAAGAATTCTTGGATTTCAACCGTCTCCCACCTTTGGCCTTTGGATGGGTTCAACTGAATGAAGTGCTGGACTCGGTCGTCCGACTTCTCAGGCCGGATGCCCAGATGAAGAATGCGAAGATCGAGACCCATTTCCAAAAAAAGTTGCCACCGGTAAAGATCGATGTGAGCCAATTCAATCTGGCTCTTTCCAACTTGATCGTCAACAGCATTCAAGCCGTCTCGGAGAAAGGGGAGATCCATCTCTTCACGCGGGGTTCAAAGAAGAATGTCTTTGTCGTCCTCAAGGACAATGGGGTGGGAATATCGAAAGAAAATCTTCCTAGGATCTTCGATTTCATGTTCAGTACCAAACCGATGGGTTCCGGGTTAGGGCTCTCGATCACCAAGAAGATTATTTCAGACCACCACGGCGAGATCTCTGTGAAGAGTGAAGTGAATAGGGGTTCAACCTTTAGGATAAGAATCCCACTTACTTCAAAATAACGCTAAGCGCTTAGCGCTATGCGCATAGCGTCAGTTTTGGAACAAGAAACCATGGATAAGAAAACCATTCTCGTTGTGGAGGATGATCCCAATGTTGGAGAGAGCATCCGTCTCCTTTTGAAAAAGAGGGGGTACGAAACCCTTCTGGCCTCCAACGGAAAGGAGGCCCTTCCCCTTTTTCGTCAGGAGACGGTCGATCTGGTCATCACCGATCTCGTCATGCCCAAAATGGATGGCATTGAACTCTTGGAGGAAGTGAAGCGTCTCAGACCGGAGACAGAGGTGATCGTCATCTCTGCTCAGGGAACGATAGAGAAGGCGGTTCAGGCGATTAAGTTGGGAGCTTTCGATTTCATCGAGAAGCCGATCAACCCCCGGGTGATTTCTCTGGTGGTGGAGAGGGCCCTGGAAAAACAAACCCTGGTTCTTCAGAACCGGGATTTGCGTTCCAAATTGGAGGACAAATTTCATCTCAAAAATATTATCGGAAGAAGCGAGAAGATGGTAAAGATCTTCGAACTCATCCAGCACATTGCCCCTTACGATAGTTCTGTCCTCATCGTTGGCGAAAGCGGAACAGGAAAAGAGTTAATCGCGAATGCCATCCATTACAAGAGCCCCCGGGCATCCTTGCCATTCGTCAAAGTGAGCTGCGCGTCCTTGAGCGAGGGGATCATCGAAAGTGAACTTTTCGGTCATGAGAGAGGATCCTTCACCGGGGCGATCGCTTCACGAAAAGGACGATTTGAAATGGCCCACCCGGGAACCCTCTTTTTGGATGAAGTGGAGGATATCCCGCCCTCCACTCAAATCAAACTATTACGAGTCCTTCAGGAGGGTGAATTTGAAAGGGTCGGCGGGAATAAAACCATCCAAGTCAACATCCGCATTATTGCTGCAAGCAACCGGGATCTTCAAGAGGCGGTTAAGAACGGAGTGTTTCGAGAAGATCTCTATTATCGACTGAATGTGGTCAATATCAAATTGCCTCCTTTGAGGGAACGAAAGGAGGATATTCCTTTCTTGATCAATTTTTTTATTGATAAATTCAATCAAAAATATAAGATGAAGGTGAAGGGAATTTCACAGAGGGCGATGAACCTCCTGATGGATTATGAGTGGAGCGGAAATGTGAGGGAATTGGAGAATACGATCGAATCGATATTGGTGATCCATAGCCCTGAGGTGATCGATCTTCCCCATCTTCCGCCAGAGATCAGTGAGTATAGGGAGAAGCCTGAGGTGATTTCGATCAAGATCGGGACACGTCTTGAGGAAGTGGAAAAGGAATTATTGATTCAAACTCTGAAAGCGACCAAAGGAAATAAACGCAGGGCAGCTGAGTTATTGGGAATCAATGTCCGGACAATTCACCGGAAGATGGAAGGAAAGGACGAACCCTTTCCTGCATGATTTAATATTCGTCTCACTTAAGCTTGATCTTAAGAAAGAGAAAGGGTGGCAAAACGTCGTTAAAATTGAATAGAGAGGGAAAGAGGAGGGCATTTTGTCGCATTTTTGCAAAAATGAGATGGCAATTTTTCACACTTCATGCATATATATCTATATATAGAAAGGGGAGGATAGAGACAATATAAATTTAACCTTATGATATTATTAGATATATTTAAAATGTCCCTATCTTCATTCATAAAGAAGATTGGCATGAAATTTGTTAATACTGATTGTTTATGAACGAAAAGGTGAAATGGGCATTTGTCATTGATAGGGATGAATTCGTTCGGCTTAGCTTAAATAAGATCCTTCAAAAATATGGATTCCAGGTAGTGGAGATTGAGGATTTTTCGCAACTGGAGGGAAGGGAAAAAGAGATTCGAGGAGGGGTGATCTTAGGCGATGTGGAGATGGAGGTGTTGGAGAGAAAGCCCCCCTTTCTGAAGAAATGGGGCGATCGTTTCATTCTCGTGAGCCCTTCGATCACAGATGAGATTGCCCCCCGACTGAAAAAGATGGGGATTCAGCATATTGTTAAGAAGCCCGTTGATCCGAGAATGTTGAGGCGAGCGATCCGACAGATCTCATTCCCCGATGGAGTGAAGGCTCTTCCATCGGGTAGAAAAAGGGGAGGGGTCCCGAACCAATCAGAAAGGAGGTGAAGGTACATGAAGAAATGGATTTTGCTCTTGCTTGCACTGGTTTTGGTGATTAATTTAGCTGCCATGGGAATGGCATGTAAACCTAAGGCACCAGAGAAACCAGCGGCCAAGGAGGAAGTCAAACCTGCTGAGGCGCCGGCTCCCGCTGCACCGGCAGCCACACCTGCGCCCGCAGCGCCTGCTGCCCCACCCAAGCAGTAGTGTGGACTGTGAGCAGGCCATGATTGTGCCGAGGAGTTGGCGCCTCCTCTTAATAGGATGAGGAGGCGCCAACATAAGTGACAACACCTTTCAAGGGGAGGTCAACATTATCCGTCAACGTAAACAGAAAAAAAGGTGCATGCTTGCTCTTCAGAAAAGAGGGCCTTTACATGATCTCATCAGAGGAGGTATCGAGTGATATCTCCTTTTTTGTTTCCTGAAAAGGCTGGCCAGAGCGGGTATGCGGGAAGGAGTGAAAATGGAGCCTGCTTCGGACTCTAGTGTCCCTGTCCCGCTGAGAGGGACAGAAAAGAAGTCGCAACTCGTATTGTTTCCCACTCGGGAAGAAGAAAGGAAGGTGGAAGAGGTTAAAGAATCCATCCCTTCGGCGTGGAAAGGGATTTCCGAGAAGGAATGGAATGATTGGAGGTGGCAACTTCGCCATCGGGTGACCAAGTTGGAACAGCTGCAAGAGATCCTTCAGCTGATCCCTGAGGAGATCGAGGGGATTAAACAGTCGAAGGGAAGACTGGCATTAGCCGTCACCCCGTACTTCGTGAGCATTATGGATTCAAGCAATCCCAACTGTCCCATTCGAAGACAGGCCGTTCCCCGGATTGAGGAATGCCATCTTTCGAAGAATGATATGGTGGACCCGTGTGGAGAGGACAAGAATTCTCCTGTTTCAGGCCTCGTCCATCGCTATCCTGATAGGGTTCTGCTGCTCGTTACCGACCAGTGTGCCACCTATTGCAGATACTGTACCCGAAGACGATTGGTGGGAAGTAATGAGCGGGCCATCACCCAGGGCAATTTTGAGGAAGTCCTGAAATATTTGAAAACTCATAAAAAGGTTCGAGATGTCCTTCTCTCCGGAGGAGATCCGCTCCTCTTGGAAAATGAGAGGCTGGAGGAGATCTTGAGCCGCATAAGGATGATTCCTCATATTGAACTCCTCCGAATCGGGACGAGGGCTCCGGTGACACTCCCTCAGAGGATTACAGTGGGTTTGGTCAGGATGTTGAAGAAATATCATCCCTTGATGATCTCCATCCATTTTACCCATCCCAAGGAAATCACCGATGCGGTGAGGAGGGCGTGTAACGAACTGGCCGACGGTGGCATTCCTTTGGGGAGTCAAACCGTTCTTCTCAAAGGCATTAACGACAAGCCTTATGTAATGAAGAAACTGGTTCATGAACTCCTCAAAATTCGGGTCCGTCCATACTATATCTATCAATGTGACCTCGCCACGGGAACGGAGCATTTTCGAACCTCTGTGGCCACGGGGATCCAGATCATCGAGAAATTGCGAGGCCATACCACGGGCTACGCCATCCCCACCTATGTCATTGATGCGCCCGGCGGGGGCGGGAAGATCCCTGTGGAACCCGACTATGTGATTTCGAAAGAGAAGGGAAAGCTTGTCTTAAGAAACTATGAGGGACAGGTCTTTGAGTATCCGGAGCCCAATATCATCGAATTCAAAAAGGTCAAATCGAATGGGGAGGAAAAATCTGCCTCGAAGAAAGTGATGGCGTGACCCCGAACCTGACAGGGTTCAGGGAACGAGGATAAACGGTCGATGTTAAAAGTCGTCATCTTGTACAATCTCCCTGAACGGTTGGAGAGAGGGGAGAAAAAGGATTTCCTGGCTGAGGAGGCGATCCTCGAGGAAATCGGAGCGGTAGAAGAGGCGCTTCGATCCCTTGGCCATCAAGCCTATGTCATGGCCATTCGAGATGAAATCCTCACCGTGGTCCATTGGTTAAAGGAGATCCGGCCCGATGTGGTCTTCAACCTTTGTGAAAGCGTCTATGGAAATGCCTGTTGGGAAATGAATATCCCTGCGCTACTGGACCTCTTCCGGATTCCCTATACCGGATCCTCTGCGCTTACGTTGGGATTGTGTCTGGATAAAGGAAAGGTCAAGGACATCCTCCAATCGCAAGGCATCCTTACCCCCCGGTATACGGTCTTCGACCGGGGGGTGAACCCTGTTCGGAGAAATCGCTTCCCCATGATCGTCAAGCCCCTTCATGAAGATGGAAGCATCGGGATTTGGGAGGAGAGCGTGGTCTATGACGATGAGGCTCTAAGCAGGCAAATTCGATATGTGGTTGAGAGGTACCAGCAACCGGCGTTGATCGAGGAGTTCATCGAGGGCAGAGAGTTAAATGTGGGGTTATTTGAGACCGACGGGAAGGTGGAGGTTCTTCCCATCTCTGAAATCGATTATTCCGAGTTTCCTGAAGGCGTTCCGAAGATTTGCGGATATGAGGCTAAGTGGGAGGCCGAGAGCCCTGAATATCAGAAATCGAAACCGATTTGTCCAGCACAACTGGAGCCGGTGGTGCAGAAGAAGATCGAACACACTGCCCTCAAGGTTTTTAGACTCTTCGGATGCCAGGATTATGCCCGGGTGGACATGCGCCTCGACCTACATGGGAAAGCCTTTGTCTTGGAGGTGAATCCAAACCCGGACATCTCTCCGCAATCTGGAATGGCCCGAGCCATCAAGGTTCAGGGGATGACCTATACCGAATTCATCGGCAACCTGCTCGAAAGGGCTCTTCAGAGAAAACCATCTTAAATCCCAAATTCCAAATCCAAAATAAGCTCCAAGCGCCAATTTTAAATGACTAAAACTCTTCCTAGAATTGTTTTGAAGAAAGGTAAAGAGAAACCTCTTCTCCGAGGTCATCCGTGGGTCTTTTCAGGGGCTATAGCGAAAATCGAAGGAGAGGTATCCCCCGGTGACCTTGGAGAGATCTACTCAATAGGAGGTCAATTCCTCGGGATTGGACACCTCAACCCAGCATCCCAGATCATCCTTCGTCTGTTGACTCAGAAGAAGGAGCCGGTCGATATTCCCTTTTTTAGAGAACGGATTTCAAGAGCTGCTCGATTGAGAGAGACCTTTCTCGAAGGGAAGACAAATGCCTATCGAATCGTCAACGGCGAAGGAGACTTCCTTCCGGGACTGATCGTGGACCGTTACGGAGGGACCCTGGTGTTTCAGTCCTTAACCGCTGGAGTAGAGCGGCTTAAAGGGTCTCTCGTCGATCTCCTTGTGAGTGAATTGAAACCCCGATCCATCTACGAGAGGAGTGATGTTGCCACTCGAAGACAAGAGGATCTGCCGGAGGTCACCGGTCTTCTCTTCGGGAGAGAGGTTTCCGATCGAATTGAGATAGACGAGTATGGTTGTCATTTTCAGATCGATGTAAAAGGTGGGCAGAAAACCGGATTCTATCTTGATCAAAGGGAGAATCGGTCCTACCTGAAGAACCTGTCTCAAGGGAGTAAGGTTCTAGATTGTTTCTCCTACACTGGGGCTTTTTCAGTTTATGCGGGATTAGGAGGTGCAGAAGAATTGACCCTGCTCGATTCCTCTGAGGAGGCTTTGAAAAGAGCAGAAGAACATTTCCATCTGAACGCCTTGGGACAGATTCCTCACCGAATCATAAGAGGAGATGCCTTTGAGGTTATGAGAAGCCTCGAACCAGGGTATGATATCGTCATTCTTGATCCCCCTCCTTTTGCAAAAAGGAAGGGACATCTTTCAGGTGCCTCAAGAGGATACAAAGATCTCAATCTCCAGGCCCTCCGTCTGCTAAAAAGAGGGGGGTTTCTTTTCACCTTCTGTTGTTCCCATCATGTGAGCTGGGACCTTTTTCAAAAGATCATCTTCTCTGCGGCAGTGGATGGAGGGAGGGAAGTCCAGCTTCTGGTTCGGAGAGGGCACCCCATGGACCACCCGGTCAATCTCTGCCATCCCGAAGGCGAATATCTGAAGGGATTTCTCTGCAGA
>Ga0209592_1000405_pt1 | contig 12890 bp, 14 predicted proteins | sample PPLLak2March2015_2_FD_187251 | JGI IMG/M metagenome (GOLD analysis project Ga0209592, IMG submission 187251) | Freshwater sediment microbial communities from Prairie Pothole Lake near Jamestown, North Dakota, USA - PPLs Lake P8 Core (3) Depth... | ecosystem: Environmental > Aquatic > Freshwater... | reverse complement strand
CTGACGCTGCAGCTCGGCACCTCGCTCATGGTGTCGGTGAAGGCGTGCATGCGGGGGGCGAGCGCGCGCGAGGTGGTCGACGCCATCAACCGCACCGAAGCCGCCCTGCGCGCCGAGTTTCCCGAGGTACAGTGGCTGTTCTTCGAGCCCGACATCGCGGATTGACGCCTTACGAAGGGAGATCGCATGGAAACCGGAAACAAGATGATGGACGATCTGCGCTCGGCGCTCGCCGGCGCCGAGGAGATGCTGCGCGAGACCGCCGGTGAGGCGGAGCCTAAGATGCGCGAGCTGGAGGCGCGCATCCGCGACAACCCCTGGGCCGCGGTCGGCATCGCCGCGGCGGTCGGCCTGCTGGCCGGCATCCTGCTGAGCCGCAAGCCATGAGCGGCGGCCTCATCGAGTCGGCGCAGAACATGCTCGCGAGCGTCCTCGAGCTCGGGCGCACGCGCTTCGAGCTCCTCGGCACCGAGCTGCGCGAGGAGCTCGGGCGGCTCGCGACGACGGTCCTCGGCGGCCTCGCCGCGCTGATGCTCGCGGCGCTCGGCCTCGCCTTCGGCGCCGCCGCGCTGATCCTCAATGCGAGCGAGGCCAACCGCCTCGCCATGACCGTCGGCGTGGCGGTGTTCTTCGTCGTCGCGGCGGCGCTCGTCGGCTGGCAGGTGCGGCGCGTCGCCGCGGCGAAGCCGCGCGCGTTCGACGCCACGATCTCTGAGTTGGAGAACGACCTGCGGGCGATCAAGCCATGACGCGCCAGGAGCTGGTGGCGCGCTCGACCGCCCAGCGCGCCGCGATCATCGCCGCGGCGCAGCCGCTGCTGCGCACGGCCGCCGCGCCGGACAGGATCATCGGCTACGTGCGGCGCTATCCCGCGGGGATCGCGATCGCCGCGGCGGCGATCGCCCTGTTCGGCCCGCGCAAGATTCTTGGCGCGGGCACGCGGCTACTGACCCTCTATACGCTTTTCCGGCAGCTCGCGCGCTGAATCCTGGTACTGGAAGAAGAGCTCGTCGGGCCGCGTCATGCCGAGCTCGTAGCGCGCGCGCTCCTCGATCGCCTCGGTGCCCTGCTTGAGGTCGCGCACCTCGGCCGCCAGCGCGGCGTTTCGTGCTTCCAGTCTCTGGTTTTGAACTCTCTGACTTTGCAGATCCCTGTCCAGCTGCGAGGCGCGCAGCCAGCCGCCCTTGCCGAGCCAGAGCGGGTACTGGATCAGCACGATGAGCGCGACCAGGACGGCGCCGAGGATCTTCATCCCGCCCGCGTGAACGCCTCGCGCCCGGGGTAGCTCACCGAGTCGCCGAGGTCCTCCTCGATGCGCAGCAGCTGGTTGTACTTCGCCACGCGGTCGGAGCGCGAGAGCGACCCGGTCTTGATCTGCAGCGCGTTGGTCCCGACCGCGATGTCGGCGATGGTGGTGTCCTCGGTCTCGCCCGAGCGGTGCGAGATCACCGTGCCGTAGCCCGAGCGCTTGGCGAGCTCGATCGCGGCGAAGGTCTCGGTGAGGGTGCCGATCTGGTTGACCTTGATCAGGATCGCGTTCGCCGCGCCCCGGCGCACGCCCTCGCGCAGGATCTCGGGGTTGGTGACGAAGAGGTCGTCGCCGACCAGCTGGATCTTCCTTCCCAGCTTCGCGGTCAGCGCCTTCCAGCCGTCCCAGTCGCCTTCCGCCATGCCGTCCTCGATCGATACGATCGGGTAGCGGCCGACGAGCTCCGCGAGATAAGCAATCAAATCATTTGAATTTAAATTCTTGTCTTCCAGCGTGTAGCGCCCGTCCTTGAAGAACTCCGAAGCGGCGCAGTCGAGCGCGAGCACCACGTCCTGCCCGGCGTTGTAGCCGGCCTTGCCGATCGCCTCCAGCACCAGCTCGATCGCCGCGGCGTGGCTCGGCAGGTCCGGCGCGAAGCCGCCTTCGTCGCCGACCGAGGTCGACATGCCCTTCGAATCCACAAGTCGTTTCAGCGATTGGAAAACTTCGGCGCCGCAGCGAAGTGCTTCCCGGAAGCTCTGCTGGCCGACCGGGACGATCATCAGCTCCTGGAAATCCAGGTTGTTGTTGGCGTGCGCGCCGCCGTTCACGACGTTCATCATCGGCACCGGCATGCGCATCGCGCCCGAGCCGCCGAAATAGCGGTACAGCGGCAGGCCCGACTCCTCGGCGGCCGCCTTGGCGGTGGCCATGGAGACGGCGAGGATGGCGTTGGCGCCCAGGCGCGCCTTGTTCTCGGTGCCGTCGAGGTCGATGAGCGTCCTGTCGACGAACGCCTGCTCGGTGGCGTCGAGGCCGACGATCGCCTCCGAGATCTCGGTGTTGACGAACTCGACCGCCTTCAGCACGCCCTTGGCGCCGTAGCGGCTGCGGTCGCCGTCGCGCAGCTCGATCGCCTCGCGGCTGCCGGTGGAGGCGCCCGAGGGCACGGCGGCGCGGCCCATCACGCCCGACTCGAGCAGCACGTCGGCCTCGACCGTAGGATTGCCGCGCGAATCGAGGATCTCGCGCGCGACGACGTCGACGATGGAGCTCATGCCGTTTTCACCTTTTGTTCCGCAAAACCGTTCTTCTTCACCGCGCGGTCGAGGGCGACCAGCGTCTCGAGGAGCTCGGCCATCAGGCCGAGCGGCCAGGCGTTCGGCCCGTCGGAGAGCGCCTTCGCCGGGTCGGGATGCGTCTCCATGAAGAGGCCCGCGATGCCGCTCGCCACCGCGGCGCGCGCGAGCACCGGGATGAACTCGCGCTGACCGCCCGAGGCCGTGCCCTGCCCTCCCGGCAGCTGCACCGAATGCGTGGCGTCGAAGACGACCGGGCAGCCCGTGTCGCGCATGATCGCGAGCGAGCGCATGTCCGAAACCAGGTTGTTGTAGCCGAAGGAGAAGCCGCGCTCGCAAACGAGGATATTGTCTTTGCCGGAGGCTTCCTTCGCTTTCTCGACCACGTTCTTCATTTCCTGCGGCGAGAGGAACTGGCCCTTCTTGATGTTGACGGGCTTGCCCGCCGAGGCGGCGGCGTGGATGAAATCGGTCTGGCGGCAGAGGAACGCGGGGGTCTGCAGCACGTCGACCACGGCGGCGACCGGCTTCACCTCGTCCTTCTCATGCACGTCGGTGAGGACCGGAACGCCTATTTCCTTTCTAACGTAGGAAAGAATTTCCAATCCTTTGTCCATGCCCAGGCCGCGGAAAGACTTCCCCGAGCTGCGGTTCGCCTTGTCGTAGGAGGACTTGAAGATGAAGGGGACGCCGAGCCTGCCGGTGATCTCCTTCAGGCGCCCGGCCGTCTCCACCTGCAGCTCGCGCGACTCCACGACGCAGGGGCCGGCAATGAGGAACAGCGGCTTGTCGAGGCCGGCTTCGAACCCGCAAAGCTTCACGCGGCGACGGCCCGGAGCTTCGAGCCGGCGCGGTGCTTGAGCGCCGCGGCGACGAATGCCTTGAACAGCGGATGCCCGTCGCGCGGGGTGGAGGTGAACTCGGGGTGGAACTGCACGCCGACGAAGAACGGGTGGCCGGGCAGCTCCATGATCTCCGGCAGCTTCTCGCTCGGGGTGCGCGCCGAGACCTTGTAGCCCTTCGCCTCGAGCTGCGGCACGTAGACGTTGTTGACCTCGTAGCGGTGCCGGTGCCGCTCGTTCACTTCTTTTCCATAGATGGACGCGGCAAGGGTATCGGGCTCGACGGGACATTTCTGCGCGCCCAGGCGCATGGTGCCGCCCAACTCGGACTTCTCGGTGCGCTGCTCGATGCGGCCGGTGCGGTCCAGCCACTCGGTGATGAGCGCCACCACCGGGTGCGGCGTGTCGCGCTCGAACTCGGTGCTGTTGGCGCCGGCGAGGCCGCAGACGTTGCGCGCGAACTCGATGGTCGCGAGCTGCATGCCGAGGCAGATGCCGAGGTACGGCACGCCGTTCTCGCGCGCGTGGCGGATGGCGCGCATCTTCCCCTCGGTGCCGCGCTGGCCGAAGCCGCCGGGCACGAGGATCGCGTCCATCTTCTCGAGCGCCGCGGTGCCGCTCTTCTCGATCTCTTCGGAGTCGAGGTAATGGATGTTCACCTTGGAATTCGTATGGATCCCGGCGTGGCGCAGGGCTTCGTTCAGGGACTTGTAGGAGTCCTGCAGGTCGACGTACTTGCCGACGAAGGCGATGTCGACCTCGTGCTTGGGGTTCTCCTGCGCGTGCACGAGGTTGCGCCAGGCGGAGAGATCGGCGGCGCGCGCCAGGATCTTCAGCTTGTGGCAGACGATCTCGTCGAGCATCTGCTCGTGCAGCATCATCGGGATCTTGTAGATGGAGTCGACGTCCCAGGCGGAGATCACCGCCTCTTTCTGCACGTTGCAGAAGAGCGCGATCTTGCGTCTTTCCTCCTCGGGCAGCGGCTGCAGCGTGCGGCAGAGCAACGCGTCGGGCTGGATGCCGATTTCGCGCAGCTCCTTTACCGAGTGCTGGGTGGGCTTGGTCTTGATCTCGCCCGCCGAGGCGATGTAGGGCACGAGGGTGAGGTGCAGGTAGCAGACGTTGTCGCGCCCCATCTCGAGGCCCATCTGCCGGATCGCCTCGAGGAACGGCAGCGACTCGATGTCGCCCACGGTGCCGCCCACCTCCACGATCGCCACGTCGGCGTCGCCCGCCCCGCGCTTGATGAACGCCTGGATCTCGTCGGTGATGTGCGGGATGACCTGCACCGTGCCGCCGAGGTAGTCGCCGCGGCGCTCCTTCTTGATCACCGACTCGTAGATCTGGCCGGTGGTGAAGTTGTTGGCGCGGCGCATCTTCGAGCGCTGGAAGCGCTCGTAGTGACCCAGGTCCAGGTCCGTTTCCGCGCCGTCCTCGGTGACGAACACCTCGCCGTGCTGAAACGGGCTCATCGTGCCCGGATCGACGTTGATGTACGGGTCCAGCTTGATGTTGGTGACGCGGATGCTGCGCGACTCGAGGATCGCGGCGAGGGATGCGGCTGCGATGCCTTTCCCAAGGGAGGAAACTACACCGCCTGTTACGAATACATACTTTGCCATTGACCTAGGGCGTGTAGGGATGGAGAAGTTTACAGGAATTTCCGGGCCTGCGTGGATCAACGCTTCGCCGGACACAGGTAGCGCGCCAGATAGTCGAACGTCCCGCCTGGCACGATGGGCGCCGGCTTGCGTTCTTCCAGAGTAGAGGAGTACCGGCCTACCACTCTGCCCGTGCCTTGCGGACCCGAGTGCGCCAGGACATTTCCGATGGAAAAAGTGCGCCGGTCGCAGTCGATCACGGCGTCCATCTCATTTGACTTCCAGCGACGAGAGGTCGTGGGGGCTTCGTAGGCAACCGGCACGTCGAGGATATAGCGGAAGCTCACCTGCGCGCCCGAGCGCTTGACGCTCGCCGGGTCGATGTAGAGCGGATCGTGGATCGGCGCGGTGGGAACGGACCTCAGGTCCCGCACGTCCGCAAGCACGGCCGCGGACGCTACGAGCAGGCAGGTGATAGCGGCACGGCGCACATCACTATAATGCCCCGAATGCGCGACAACCCGGTCAAGAAGACCCTCGCCGGGGGCGGCCCCGCGCTCGGCTCGATGGTGTTCGAGTTTCTTCACCGCCGGCATGCCGCGCATCCTCGCCAATGCCGGTGCGGAATTCGCCCTGTACTGCATGGAGCATACCGGCGCCGGCTTCGAGACGCTGAAGCCCCAGTTCTCGCTGTGCCGGGCGCTCAGGGTGGTGCCGCTCGTTCGCGTGCCCGGCACCGAGTACGACTTCATCGCCCGCGCGCTCGACTGCGGCGCGCTGGGCGTGATGGTGCCGCTGGTCGACACGGCCGAGCAGGCGCAGTTCATCGTCTCCTGCACCCGCTATCCCCCGGAGGGCCGGCGCGGCGCCGCGTTCGGCTTCGTCCACGACGACTACCAGGGCGGCGACGTGGTGGAGAAGATGCGCATGATCCACGAGCGCACGCTCGTGATCGCCATGATCGAGACGGCGAAGGGGCTCGAGAACGTCGAGGCGATCGCCGCCGTGCCTGGCGTCGACGTCCTCTGGCTCGGCCACTTCGACCTCACCAACTTCCTCGGGATACCAGGGGATTTTTCACACAGCAAATACAAGGACGCAGTGAAGCGCATCACCGCCGCCGCTGACCGCCACGGCAAGGCGGCAGGCTACATGGCCGCCGACGAAGCGCTCGGGCGCGAGTACCTCGGCCACGGCTTCCGCATGATCGCCACCGGCACTGACCAGGGAATGCTGCAGGCGGCGATCGCCCGCAACATCGGCGCATGGCGTTCAAAGTAGGCGTCTCCGGCGACCTGTTCGACTCGCGCGGCGAGCCCACCTTCGGCCGCGAAGGGCTTTCGCTTTTGGATTCTCTTTCCTGGGAAAAACTCCCCTCGGGCCTCCGTGCTATCGCCCCGGAGCACGCCGCCACCTACGACGCTCTCTACATCAATCTCGCACGGGTCGACGCTTCGTCAGTCGCCACCCCCAACCTGCGCCTCAGGCTCGTCTCGCGCCACGGCGTCGGCTACGACAGCGTCGACGTGCCGGCGATGACCAGGGCGGGCGTCCTCGTCTCGAACACCCCCGATGCCGTGCGCCGCCCGGTCGCGACCATCTCCCTGCTCCTGATCCTTGCCCTCTCCCACCGCCTCTTCACCAAGGACCGGCTGACGCGCGAGGGACGCTGGGCCGAGCGCGTCGAGCACATGGGCATGGGACTCACCGGCCGCACGCTCGGCGTGGTCGGCGCCGGCGGCATCGGCAAGGAGCTCCTGCGCATGGCGCGTGTCTTCGACCTCAAGCTCCTGGCGGCGGATCCTTACGTCGACTTCGCCACCATCGAGAGCCTAGGCGCACGAAAGGTCACCCTTGACGAGCTGATGGCGCAGTCCGACTTCGTCGTCGTCACCTGCCTGCTGAACGAGGAAACGCGCCACCTGATCGGCCCGCGCCAGCTCGCGCTGATGAAGCCCACCGCCTATCTCATCAACGTCGCGCGCGGCCCCGTGGTCGACGAGCGCGCCCTTTACGAGACGCTCGCCGCCCGCCGCATCGCCGGCGCCGGCCTCGACGTCTTCGAGGAAGAGCCGACCCCCGCCTCGAACCCGATCCTGAAGCTCGACAACGTCATCGTCACGCCCCACTCCCTCGCCTGGACCGACGAGCTCTTCTCCGGCATCGCCCGCACCGCCATCGGCGCCCTCCTCGCCGTCGCCTCAGGCCGGCAGCCCAAGTTCCTCGTCAACCCCGAGGCGCTCTCGCATCCCCGCGTAAAGGCCTGGCTGCGCTGAGCTCGCTCCGCGACCGATGGGCCGGCCTATCTTCGCTGAAAGGCCGCCGCGAGGTGCACCGCATGCTCGCGTGCAACCAGCCACAGCAGCGTAGCTGCGGGCGTCAGCGCCGCGCCCTGCGCGCGGTTGGCCGCCCCGATTTCGAACGCCTCGCGCCACTGGCGTCGGAGCACGCGTAGCGCGCTCGCAATACTGACCGCCGGATCGTAAATGTGCATGGGCTCCGAGGCCACGCCGTTCAGTTCCATCACCTTGAAGCGCCCCCGGCTGAGCTCGTCGGCACTTGCGGCACAGACGTCGAACCGACCAATGAAGAACCCCGGGTGTGCCCGGCTGATCGCGTCGATCCGGTCCTCGAGCTGCGGCGTGACCAGCTCATGCCGGTCAGCGCAACTCGCGTGATGGCTGTCAAACCCGGCCTCGAAAAGGAGCACGCGCTCACCCGCGGCCGGAACGTAGCGCAGGCGCTCCAGGGAGGATGGTCCTGCGGCGGCCGCGAGCGCCGCGATCCATGGTCCCGAGCGCACGAGCTCGGCTAATGGCGCACGTCCGTCGCCTACGGCCTCGGGATGAGACATCTGCGCGATCGACATGATGCGCCCGCGCGCCTCGCCCGGTATGCGGCGGTAGAAAATGCCGAACTCCAGGCCGCGCGCGAAGCGCTGCAGTATCGTGGTTTCGCGCGTGCGCAGGAGCCTGCGCGCCAATTCCTTCTGCGTCCCGACGACCGTGACCGCGCGCCCGCGCTCGCCGACGTCGGGCTTGAGCACGAGCGGAAACGGCACGCGCCGATGCTCGATCCATTGCCGCGCCAGCCGGAGCCGGGCGCGCGCGCCGAGCTCGACCGGAATCACCGCGAATTCCGGCACCACGCCGTCGATGCGTGCGAGCTTCTCGAGGATCGCCGACTTCGACTCGCCGGTCATCCCGCCGGTCGGAATGCCGGGATTCGCCGCCGTGTAGAGCGTCGCCGACCGGTAGCGCAGCATGAGCCAGATGACGTAGAAGGCGAGCGGGACGTAGGCCAACCACTGCGGGCGCCAAGGTCGCCGCCGCAGGACACCGGGCAGAAGCGCCGCGACGCCCACCATGCGGGTTACATGCTTCGTGAGGACAGTCTGCACGCCCTCCCCCTGCAGGTGAGCAACCGGACGGAAGTTTACGCTCGTACCGCCGCGTCTGGTCGCGTCCCGCGCTTCGCGAAGATGGCTGCGACGGGATCGCCATTTAGCCGACGTCCGCCGCGCGCGATGCATGGCGAACAGACGGCCACTTCGACAAGATCGAGCGCGTGCTCACGCTCGAAGGCGCGCTGGGCGTTGTAGGCCGGACCGGAAAACCTCGTCGCGGTCACTCGGCCTTGATGCCCGCCTTGCGGATGAAGTCGTCCCAGAACAAGGCGGCCGTGCGGCACCTGCTGGGCTAGGCCGCGCGATGCGATGCTTCCGATCGGAAGATTCCCGGCCTCCAGGATCCGGTCGCCAAGGCCGGAGAAAACGTGGTCTGCCCCTGTTTCCGCTAGGTCTGCAGCTCGGCGCGGTTCTTGAAGTGCGCGAGCGCCTCAGGATTCGCCAAAGCCTCGATGTTCTTGATGGGCCGGCCGTGCACCACCTCGCGCACGGCGAGCTCGACGATCTTGCCGCTTTTGGTGCGCGGGATGTCGGCGACCTGCAGCACCTTCGCCGGCACGTGGCGAGGCGTGGTGTTGTCGCGAATCCGCTTTTTCAAGCGCGCAATCAATTCCTCCGAAAGGGAAACACCGTCTTTCAGCTTCACGAAAAGCACCACGCGGACGTCGCCTTCCCAGTCCTGGCCGATGACGAGCGCCTCGACGATTTCGTCCAGCGTCTCTACCTGGCGGTAGATCTCGGCGGTGCCGATGCGCACGCCGCCGGGGTTGAGCACGGCGTCGGAGCGGCCGTAGATGACCATGCCGCCCTGCGGCGTGATCTCGCACCAGTCGCCGTGGCGCCAGACATCGGGGTACTTCTCGAAATAGGCGGCGCGGTACTTCGCGCCGTCGGGATCGTTCCAGAAGCCGAGCGGCATCGACGGGAAAGGCCGGGTGCACACGAGCTCGCCTTTCTGTCCTTCCACCGAAACACCTTCTTCATTGAAAACCTGGACGTCCATGCCCAGGCCTTTCGCCTGGATCTCGCCGCGCCATACCGGGCCGGCCGGGTTGCCGAGCACGAAGCAGGAGATGATGTCGGTGCCCCCCGAGATCGACGAGAGGCAGACGTCGCTCTTCACGTCGTTGTAGACGTAGTCGAAGCCCTCCGGGAGAAGCGGCGAGCCGGTGGAGATGACGGCGCGCACGTGCTCGAGCTTGTGCGTCTGCTTCGGCTTGAGGCCCGCCTTGCCCAGGGCATCGATGAACTTCGCCGAGGTGCCGAAGTGGGTCATGCGCTCGGCATCGGCGAGGTCGAAGAGCACCTTGCCGCGCGCCGCGAAGGGCGAGCCGTCGTAGAGGAGCAGCGTCGCCTCCGACGAAAGGCCGGAAATGAGCCAGTTCCACATCATCCAGCCGAGCGTGGTGAAGTAGAAGAGCCGGTCGCCGGCGCGCACGTCGCTGTGCAGGCGCTGCTCCTTCATGTGCTGCAGCAGCGTGCCGCCGGCGCCGTGCACGATGCACTTGGGCACGCCCGTCGTGCCAGAGGAATACAGGATGTAGAGCGGATGGTTGAACTCGAACCGCGGGAACTTGATCTCGGCGGGGTCGAAAGGCTCGAGGAAATCGTAGAGCGAGGTGCCGGCGGTGGCCGGGGCGCCGAGGTAGTCGATCACCACGCACTCCTCGACGCTCGGCAGGGACTCGAGCACCTGCGCGGTCTTCTCCTGCGAGTCGAACTCCTTGCCGCCGTAGAGGTAGCCGTCGGCGCAGAAGAGCACCTTCGGCTCGATCTGCCCGAAGCGGTCGAGCACGCCCTGCACGCCGAAATCGGGGGAGCAGCTCGACCAGATGGCGCCGAGGCTCGTCGTTGCGAGCATCGCCGCCGCCGCTTCCGGCAGGTTGGGCAGGTAGCCCGCCACGCGGTCGCCCGGCCCGACGCCGGCGTCGGCCAAGGCCTGTGCCATGCGGGAAACCAGCTTATAAAGCTGATCAAAAGAGAGTTTTCTTTTTATTCTGTCTTCACCCCAGAAGACTATGGCGTCGGCGTCGTCGCGCCGGCGCAGCAGGTTCTCGGCGAAATTCAGCTTGCCGTCGGGGAACCACTTGGCCCCGGGCATGCGGTTGCCGTCGACGAGCGTGCGCGCGCCTTTCTCTCCTCTCACCTCGGCGAAATCCCACAGCAGGTTCCAGAACGCCTGCGACTCGGCGACCGACCAGGCGTGGAGCGCCTCGTAGCTCCTCTTTCCGGCGAGCGCCATGAAGCGCCCCATGCCGGTCTGCGCGGCCCGCTCGGGCGACGGCGTCCAGAGCGGCTTCATTGGAGCTTCGCGCGGATGTCGGCGGGGATGCGCACCGCCTTCTGCGTCTGCATGTCGATGAACACGACCACGGCCGCGCCATCGGCATAAATTTCAGATTCAAGGGAAAGTTCGTAATAGGTCGAGACGCTCGATCCTCCCGGGCTCGCGACGTAGACCTTCACCTCGACCGTCCCGGGGTAGGTCATGGCGCGGCGGAAGTTGCAAGAGGCGTTGGCGATGACAATGCCGGTCGACTTCCAGGCCGCGTCGCGCCGCGGCAGCAGCTGCTCGAACCAGCTGATGCGCGCCTGCTCCATGTAGCGGAAATACACGATGTTGTTGACGTGCCCCATCGCGTCCATGTCGCCCCAGCGGATGGGAATGCGCTCGACATGGGCGAGCTTGCGCGCCTCGCTCTGCCCTTGCGGGTTTGTCTGCCCTTGCGGGTTTGTCATGGTAGGCCGGCGATTATAATTGCGTGCGATGCCGCGCGAATCGATGCAGTACGACGTGGTGATCGTCGGCGCGGGTCCCGCCGGCCTCGCCGCCGCCCTGCGCCTCAAGCAGCGCGCCGCCGGCCTCTCGGTCTGCGTGCTCGAAAAGGGCTCGGAAGTCGGCGCGCACATCCTCTCCGGGGCGGTCATCGACCCGCGCGCGCTGAACGAGCTGATTCCCGACTGGAAGGACAAGGGCGCGCCGCTCAAGACGGCGGTTACCGAGGATCGATTTCTCATCCTGGGAGAAAAAAGCAGCTTTCAGGTACCGAATCTATTTCTTCCCGGGTGCTTCAGGAACCACGGCAACTATGTCATCAGCCTGGGGATGCTCACCCGCTGGCTCGCGCAGCAGGCGGAAGCCGCGGGCGTGGAGATCTTCCCCGGGTTCGCGGCAGCAGAAATCCTGGCTGAAGAAGGAATCGTAAAAGGCGTCGCGACCGGCGACATGGGCATCGGCAAGAACGGCGAGAAGACCGCCGCCTACCAGCCCGGCATGGAGCTCCATGGCAAGTACACCCTCTTCGCCGAAGGTTGCCGCGGCCACCTCGGCAAGCAGCTCGAGGCGAAATTCGACCTGCGCGCGGGCGCGCAGCCGCAGGTCTTCGGCATCGGCCTGAAGGAGCTCTGGGAAGTCGCGCCCGAGCGGCACCAGCCCGGGCTCGTCATGCACACCGCCGGCTGGCCGCTCGATGCGGCGACCTACGGCGGCTCGTTCCTCTACCACCTGGAGGATCGGCTGGTCGCCGTCGGCTTCGTGGTCGGTCTGGGCTACGAGAACCCCTACCTCTCGCCCTACGAGGAATTCCAGCGCTTCAAGACGCACCCCCACATCAGGGGATTCCTCGAGCGGGGCAAAAGGATCTCCTATGGCGCACGCGCGATCTCGGCGGGCGGGCTGCAGTCGCTGCCGAAGCTCGTCTTCCCCGGCGGCACGCTGATCGGCGACGATGCGGGCTTCCTCAATGCCTCGCGCATCAAGGGCTCGCATTGCGCGATGAAGTCCGGGATGCTGGCGGCCGAGGCCGCCGCGGATGCCCTGCAGGCGGGCCGCTCCCACGACGTGCTCGCGAGCTACCCGGAGGCCTTCCGCGCGAGCTGGCTCCATGAAGAGCTGCACCGCGCGCGCAACTTCAAGCCGTGGATGTCGAAAGGCCTCTTTACCGGCACCCTGATGGTCGGCATCGACCAGGTGCTCTTCCGCGGCAAGGCGCCCTGGACGTTGAGCCACAAGCACGCCGATCACGAAACGCTGAAAAAGAAAGACGAAGTACAACCCATCGCCTATCCGAAGCCCGACGGGGTGCTGACCTTCGACCGGCTGACCTCGGTGTCCTTCTCGAACACGGTCCACAACGAGGACCAGCCTTCGCACCTGACGCTGAAGGATCCGGTGATCCCCGTGCAGGTGAACCTGCAGCGCTACGACGGCCCGGAGGCGCGCTATTGCCCCGCGGGCGTGTACGAATTCATCGATGGGCGCCTGCAGATCAACGCGCCCAACTGCGTGCACTGCAAGACCTGCGACATCAAGGACCCGACGCAGAACATCGTCTGGGTCGCCCCCGAGGGCGGCGGCGGCCCAAACTATCCCAACATGTAGGTCGCCTCAGGCGACGGACATGCGCCTTTGCAGCGTGCCCTGCGGTCCCGGGCCGAGGAGCAGAGAGACCTTGTCCGGCGGCACCGGCTGGCTGACGTAGAAGCCCTGGATCT
>Ga0209592_1000403_pt1 | contig 12918 bp, 16 predicted proteins | sample PPLLak2March2015_2_FD_187251 | JGI IMG/M metagenome (GOLD analysis project Ga0209592, IMG submission 187251) | Freshwater sediment microbial communities from Prairie Pothole Lake near Jamestown, North Dakota, USA - PPLs Lake P8 Core (3) Depth... | ecosystem: Environmental > Aquatic > Freshwater... | reverse complement strand
TACCCCGGGAATTCACCAGGGACGCTCTGAATTGAACGAGCGGATGGTCCGAACAGCCATTGCTTCGGGTCGGGATGCAGATATCCTTCTCTTTCTCATCGAGGCCACCTCCCCGGTCATAGAAAAAGACCAACGGGTGATGGAATCTCTTAGGGGAAGTAACGGAGTTCCCATCCTCGTCATCAATAAAATTGATTCGGTGAAAAAAAAGAACCTCCTCCCCATCATGGATCAATATCAGAAGCTTCACCCCTTCAAAGAGATCATTCCCGTCTCAGCCCTGACGGGAGAGGGAATAGATATTCTATTAGATGAAATGATGGAAGTCCTTCCCGAATCCCATCCTTACTATTCGGAAGACATCATCACGGACCAGACCGAACGCTTTTGGGTCTCTGAAATCATTCGGGAGAAGGTCATCCGCCGGTCCTATCAAGAGATTCCGTACTCGACCGCTGTCACCATCGAAGAATTTAAGGAGAACCCTGAAAAAAATCTTGTGGTTATTAAGGCGACGATCCATGTTGAAAGAGATTCTCAAAAACGGATTCTCATCGGAAAAGGCGGACAGAAATTGAAAAAGATTGGAGAGGAGGCTCGAAAAGAAGCGGAGGCTTTCTGGGGGACAAGGGTTTTTTTGGAATTGTGGGTGAATGTGGAGGAAGGTTGGACCCGAGACCCCCGTGCCCTGAATCGGTTGGGCTATCCATCGACTTTCAACCAATCCGCTTGAGGGAATTGACCTGTGGATGAAACGGAAACCTTAGGAAAATATCTTAAGAATCAGAGGGAATCCAAAAAGATTTCCTTGAGAGAGGTGGCAAAAAATACGCGGGTGAGGGAACACGTCCTCCGAGCCATCGAAGAGGAGCAATATCATCTTCTCCCCCCCGCTACCTATGTCAAAGGGTTTCTTTTAGCCTATGCCAAGTATCTCAAGCTCGATCCCAACGATGTCCTTCTCCGTTATGAGACTGTTTTAAAAGGCGGACCGATCACCCGCCCTTCCACTCAACCCCAAAGACCCAAACAGGAGATTCCGCCCGCTCAACCTTCAAAACCCAAAAGGAAGGTGCTATGGAATACAAAACAGACTTGGGTGGTCGCAGGGGTCATCGTCGCAAGCTTCATCGTCTTTTATTTCTTCTCCCCATTCGCTCCTAAACCTCCCACGGAACCCATCCCCGGAACCCTCGTCGAAAAGAAATCTCACATCGCTCCTTCTGCTCCTGTCATTGCGACAACCCAACCTCCAGAAAGAAAACCTGTTGTCGAAGAGAAGAAACCTCTTACGCCGTCTGCTCCCGTCGCAGCGACCACCTCTGTTCTAGAAAAAAAGGCGATCTCCCTCCAGCTTAAAGCCATCGAAGAAACATGGCTGAGTCTTCAAGCGGACGACCAGTCTGGAAAGGAAATGATCCTGAAGCCAGGGGAAGGGATGAGCATTCAAGCATCGGCTCGGATTCTCATGAAACTTGGTAACGCAGGAGGCCTCGACCTGGTCCTGAATGGAAAGCCTTTGGGGAAGCCTGGAAGGTCAGGGGAGGTCCTGATGCTGACCGTCACCCCCCAGGGGGTGGAGGTAAAGCGTTCGGAGAAGGCGAGCCCTCCGAAAGAAGGAAATTCAAATTCCGAACCTCAAAGCTCAAATTAAAGTTTTAGTCCCTTACCTAAAAACGAAGGTGATATAAAGAAGTGAAAGTTCTGACAAGGCAGGCGACAACATGATTCGGCGTCACGATGAAGATAAAGGGGAGAAGCTTTCCTGGAGAGAGATTGATCGAAGGAAAGATCGAAGTCCCTACGCCCCCAAAGAAACTCCACAGGAACGAGTGAGATCCCGTCGTTCCGAATGGGTGATGAAAAAGTATCGAAAGGAGGCCGATAAACTCTTCATGGGAAAGAAAGGAACCAAAAAACATCAAAAAGCCCATAACGACCTCGATCGTTATCACGGCACAGATCAATTTGAGACGACGGTGAAGGCCTATTTAGATCAATACGGCCTGCCGGATGACTGGAGCACGCTCTTGCTCTTGTTGGATTATTCAGATTCTCAGAAGGTCCTACAGGCCCTTGCTGCGATGAAGGATCTCTATGAGGCCAGGAGCCCGATTGAGAAGCAGGGCTTCAAAGCCAAGGTCGATATTTTAGCCATGACCGCTAGTGACAGCGACTTGAGAGATTTTGCGGAAGAGATGCTCAAAACCTTATAGCCTCTAATGCGCCATCTCCCAGTCTTCTCGCATCCCACCTTCTATTTCTCTAAGCCTTGAGAGATTTCTTTGGAGGAGTCTGCTTTAGAGGTTTTTGAGGAAGGACGTTACGCCGTTTTTGACGTAATCGTTCAAACCGTTTGATTTCTCCGTATTTGCCGAATCGTCCACCTCTTCCCATTTTTCTAAAGATACCGCGCCACGTGCCTGCACGCCGGAGTGCGTCCTGTCTCCGCGTAGCCGCTCAGCGGAGGAAGGTTCGACGAGCAGGTCGTTAAACGCAGGCGTGTCAGTGATCCGTGTCGGTTACGAAAACGTAGCGTCGGCATTTACTGCCGACGGGAAATGCTCTGAGTCGCCCCCTAAGAAAGGGAAGGCTGAAGGTTTCGATGTTTTGACGGAAGAGCGTTCTTGATATACTTATCCAGAAGGCCCTCGAGCTGGCCCTTATCCCACCCTACATAGGTCTCCTTCCCTTCCACAATAAAAGTGGGGTAGGTCCGGATCCGATAACGCAGGGATTTGTAGATCCCGAGAGGCGATTGGACGTCAATCAGCTTAATCGAGAGACGATGCTTATAGAGCCCATTTAATTCTCGAATCCAGTCTGAGAGCTTCGTATACTCCTCTTTCAAATCTGCAGGATATTCGTCCATCTCTTTCTGATGGAACTTCTGGTCAAACCCTGCTTCATCGAAGAGGATCTTGCAGCGGCGACATTGGCCAAACGAGCTAATCACTTTTGTGACGATTTCCAATAGAATGGGCTTCATGATCTTTCTCCTTATAACGATTCAATATAACCCAATGAAGAATGAAATTTCAAACGGCCAATTTCAAGAGGAAGGCTTACCCGCCTTGGGAGGGGTGTCTGCCATAGGCAGGCGTTGACCCGTTCCCATGGAATGGGTTAAATAATGAAGATGAAGATCCTTTTGGTTTCACCCGAGCGGGAGCGAAAAAAGGAAGAAGCCTTTCTCTTCAGGCTGAGTTTCTTAAACCTTCCCTATATCGCAGCGGTCACGCCTCCAGGCGAGGAAGTAAACATTGTGGATGAAGCCTTCGACAAAATCAATTTCGAAGATAAGGTGGATCTGGTGGGGATTACTGCTCAGACGCCTGTTGCCCCCCGGGCTTACCAGATCGCGGAAGAGTATAAAAAGAGAGGGATCCCCGTAGTCATGGGAGGAGTTCATGCCAGCATGCTTCCACAAGAGGCGCTTCAGCATGTCGATGCCGTGGTCGTAGGAGAAGCGGAAGGGGTCTGGCCGGATCTGGTCGAGGATCTGAAAAAAGGCCAATTGAAGCGGATTTATACGGGGAGGGATTTTTTCAATCCCTCCGAACTTCCTCTCCCTAAGAGGGAGCTTCTCAACGAAAAGTTTTACTTTCCATTGAAGTTACTCGAAACGACACGGGGATGCCCTCATCACTGCGACTTCTGCGGTGTCTCAAAATTCTTCGGATTCCGATACCGCAACCGTCCGGTCAGCGAAATCAAGCGAGAGCTCAAAACACTCTTCCAAGAAGGGCCGGTGATGAACCCTTTCTTAAAAAAAGTACTTTCCTTATTCAGCAAAGACCTCCCCTACTTCCTCAAAAGAAGACTTCTTTACATCATCGATTCCAACATCGCCGGAGACAGGCGATTTTGTCTCGAACTTCTCTCCCTTCTTAAGGAATTCGATCTTCTCTGGTATGGCCATGCCCCTGTTTCCATCGCCTTTGATCAGAAACTCCTGGAAGGATTCGCGCAAAGTGGCTGTATCGCCATCAATATCGGCTTCGAGTCCTTCTCCGCGAAGAACCTGAAAGCCATGGGGAAAGGATTCAACCAGCCCTCCCGATATGCAGAAGCGGTCAATCGAATTCACGATCAGGGAGTCGGCATCATGGGAACCTTCATTGTCGGCCTGGATGATGATGATCCCGGCGTCTTCCAAAGGATTATTGACTTCTGCATCGGTTCGAAGCTCGACTGGGCCCTCACCTTTATCATGGCCCCTTATCCTGGAACGGATTCGTTTCTCCGATTGGAAAAAGAAGGAAGGATTCTTTGCAGGGATTGGGAGAAATACGATTCCCTTCATGTCGTCTATCAGCCTCTCGGGATGTCTGTGGAAGAATTGGAGAAAGGGATGAGGAGGACCTGGAAAGAGGTTTTCTCAACCTCTTCCATTTATCAAAGGGTCCTCAAGAGACCCTGGATTCATCCCCTCTTCTACTTAGCGATGAATTGGGGGTTTCACCGATTGACAAAAACATGGTAAATTTAGAAAGAACAGGGGAGAGGGAAAGTGAGGGGCGGCCATTGAAATTTGGGATTTGTAGTTTGGAATTTGAAATAGATCTTTTTGCTAAGGAACCGACTATTTCACCAATTGGAAGAAACATGCTAAAATAAGAACTTATGGATGTCTATTTTTTCAAATTTGCCTCCTTTCTTTACTTATTTGGGACGTTGGCCTATTTGGTATATGTTCTTTCCCTCAACGGAGTCCTCTCTAAAATAGCAGTCACCATCGTATCCTTTGGCTTCGCCTCCCATACCCTGGCCATCCTCACGAGGTATTTCGAAGCGGGCTATACTCCTGTGACCAATCTCTATGAATCTCTTTCCTTCTTTGCATGGATGATCATCGGCCTCTTGTTGATGGCCAACCTTAAATATAAAATCAAGGTCTTGGGTTCCTTTCTCACCCCCTTGGCTCTTATCCTGATGCTTTTCGCCCTTGCCCTTCCGAAAGAAATCCTTCCTTTGGCTCCAGTTTTAAAGAGCTTCTGGCATCCTTTCCATGTGATCTTCGCTTTCTTGGGCAACGCGATCTTCGCCTTGACGTTCTGCTTTGGAGTGATGTATCTGATTCAGGAGCATCAGCTCAAAGCAAAAAAGATGGGGGCAATCGCCAAAAGACTTCCTTCCCTGAGCCTCCTGGACGATCTGAGCTACCTCTCCCTCAAGTTCGGGTTTCCACTATTGACCCTGGGGATCATCACAGGGGCTGTCTGGGCGGAATATGCCTGGGGAAGGTACTGGAACTGGGATCCTAAAGAGACATGGTCCCTGATCACTTGGCTTCTCTATGCGGCACTCCTTCACCAGCGACTGACTGTTGGGTGGAGGGGGCGGAAGGCCGCCATTATGGCCATTGTAGGTTTTCTTGCTGTCCTCTTCACATTCTTAGGAGTGAACCTCCTTCTTCCGGGACTGCATACTTATTCCAAGTGGCAGTGACGAACATAGGTTAACACTTAGGTTGAGGTTGAGAATCCGTTCGAATTTAAGGTTGAGGTTAAGATTGAGGAAGAATAGAACCCTTTTGTCAAAGGTTTTGTCTCAGCCTTAGCCTCAACCTTAGCCTATTCTTGCAAATATGGAACTTCTCGTTATCGGATTAAATCACAACACGGCACCCATCGAGATTCGCGAATGCCTGGCCTTCCCGGAAGATAAACTGGAAGAGGCCCTCTCCAAGGTGCATGCCCTTTCTCCAGTGAAAGAAGACATGATCGTCTCTACCTGCAATCGGGTGGAGGTGTATGCCACCACGCGAGAGACTGAAAAAGCGATTCACGATTTGAAGGATTTCCTCTCCCAATATCATGGAATCTCCTTGAAGGAATTCGAAAAAAGTCTTTACATTCATGTTGGGGAAGAAGCCGTCAGGCATATTTTCCGAGTCGCCTCTAGCCTGGATTCGATGGTCTTAGGGGAACCGCAAATTTTAGGACAGATCAAAGTTGCCTACGACATCTCTCAGCAGGCCAATACCTCGGGTCTCATTCTCCATCGACTCCTCCATCGGGCCTTTCATGTAGCGAAAAGGGTAAGAACCGAGACGAAAATTGCCATCAGCGCGGTGTCGGTCAGTTCTGTGGCGGTCGAGCTCGCAAAAAAAATTTTTGGAACCCTCGAAAAGAAAACTGTTTTGCTCATTGGGGCGGGGGAGATGTGTGAGCTGGCCGCCCGACACCTTGTCGCGGGAGGGGTGGAGAGAATGTTGGTGACCAACCGCACTTATGAACGGGCCGTGTCACTGGCCCAGGAATTCAGGGGCGAAGCCATCCCATTTGAAGATTTGACACAGGGTTTGAAGAAGACCGATATTGTGCTTAGCGCTACCAACTCCCCCCAATATCTCATCGGACATGACCAAATCGCCAAGGTGATGAAGGATCGAAGGCAGAAACCGATCTTCTTCATCGATATCGCCGATCCTCGAGATATCGAACCCAAAGTCGGTGATATGGAAAATGTGTACCTTTACAATATCGATGACCTTCAAAAGGTGGCCAATGAAAACGTCAAGGATCGCGAAAAGGAAGCCAAGAAGGCAGAAACCCTCGTTCAAGACGAGGTGGTGAAATTCGTCAACTGGTATCGATCTCTGGATGTAACCCCTACCATCGTAGCCTTAAGAAAGAAGTTTGAAGAAATCAGAAAGAAGGAGTTGGAGAAGACCCTTTCCCTCCATCCCGATCTGTCTGATAAAGAGAAGAAGTCTTTGGAGGCCCTCACCTCCGCGATTATCAATAAGATTCTCCACGCGCCCGTCACCCTTCTTAAACAAACCAATGAAGAGGCGATGGCTGACCTTTATCTGGACGCCCTCCATGCTCTCTTTGGACTGTCAGAAACATCCTTAGAAACAACTTTGAAAAAATTAGAAGAACCGGATGATAAGGAGGAAACCAATCTCGAAGATGCCTTCTGAGCTCAAAATTGGGACCCGCGGAAGCCAACTCGCCCTCTTTCAGGCCAATTGGGTAAAAGATCAGCTAGTCAAGGCCTATCCTGACCTCAACGTCACGCTGATCAAAATCAAAACCACAGGGGATAAAATCCAGGATGTTCCCCTCGCGAAGATTGGAGGAAAAGGCCTCTTCGTCAAAGAAATCGAGGAATCCCTCCTACAAAAAAAGATCGACCTCGCCGTCCACAGCATCAAGGATGTCCCAACCGAGTTTCCTCAAGGTCTCCATCTTTCTGCCATCACCAAGAGAGAGGACCCCCGGGATGTCTTCATCTCAAGGGATGGGAGGACATTAAAAAATCTTCCTGCCGGAGCAAAGATTGGCACAAGCAGCTTGAGGCGGCAGGCCCAATTGCTCCATTTCAGAAACGACTTTGAGCTGATCCCTCTGAGGGGAAATCTGGATACGCGACTGAAGAAGTTGAGAACGATGAGCCTCGACGGAATTGTGCTGGCCCTCGCCGGGGTAAGAAGACTGGGCCTTGAAGAGACGGTCACAGAAATTATTCCTGCGGACATTTCCCTCCCGGCGATCGGACAGGGGGCATTGGGAATTGAGACAAGAATGGATGATAAGGATGTGGAGGGGCAAATCCGATTCCTCAACGATCGAGACTCATCCATCTCCGTCACTGCGGAGAGGGCCTTCCTGAAGAAATTGGAAGGAGGCTGTCAGGTCCCTCTTGCCGCTTATGCCCGACTTGCAGGGAGGACCCTACACATGGATGGTTTAGTGGGATCAATAGACGGGAAGAGGTTGATCAGGCATCATGTGGAGGGGCCGGTCGAGAATGCAGAATCTCTCGGGATCGAACTGGCTGAGATCCTCTTGGGCAAAGGAGCAAAAGAGATCCTGGATGAGGTCTACCGGAGATCAGGCCCGGTCATTTCAATATAAAAAATGGATAAGAAAACCCTTGCTGGAAAAAGAATTCTGATCACCCGAGCCCGTGAGCAGTCGGGGGATTTTGCGGCCCAGCTTGAAAAACCTGGAGCAGAGGTGATCGAGTTTCCCACCATTGAGCTTGTCCCTCCGCTCCACTGGGGAGCCGTCGACCGTGCCATGGATCGGCTCAAATCCTACGACTGGATCATTTTCACCAGTGCAAACGGAGTCACCTTCTTTTGGCAAAGGATGAAGGAAAGGGGCAAGAATCTTCGTCTACCCTCATCTCTAAAAGTATGCGCCATCGGCCCTGCGACAGCCGACCGATTAAAGAAGAAGAGAGTCTCCGTCCACTATATCCCAAAAGAGTTTATTGCAGAGTCGATCCTTGAGGGATTTGAAAAAATGGTGATCAAAAGAAAAAGGATCCTTCTGGCCCGGGCGAAAAAGGCGCGCGATCTTCTCCCAGAAGGGTTGAAAGATTTGGGCGCAGAAGTGGATGTGGTGGCGGTTTATCGGACGATTCGGCCAAGGGGCGGATCGAAGAAATTGAGACGACTCCTCCTGGAGGGAGAAATCGATGTGATCGCCTTCACCTCTTCTTCCACTGTCAATCATTTTGCCGAACTGCTTAAAAACAAAGATCTTAGAAAACTGTTAAAGGGGATCGCGATTGCTTGTATCGGCCCGGTCACTGCCAGGACGGCAAAGGAATGGGGATTGAAAGTCCGGATTCAGCCAAAACAATATACCATCCCTGGCCTGACCCGAGCAATCGCTGAGTATTACAAGAGATAAGATCCATCTCTATCAAGATCGCCAATGTCGCAGCCTCCCATTGAAGTCATTCTATATGATTTAGGCAATGTCATTCTTCGGTTCAACCATTTTCAGATCGCAGAAAAGCTCTCCCGGTGTGCTCAAAGAAAGGAATTCCAGGATCCGCCAAAATTGTTTTCTTATCTCTTCGACCTTGAGAAAGGGGTCATGAATCGTTTTGACATTGGCCAAGTTTTTCCCCGAGAATTTTTCCAATCCATCAAACAAGATTTTGACCTCTCTCTTTCCTTCGATGAATTCATTCCCATCTGGAATGATATCTTTGTTGAAGATCAAGGGGTCTCACAGATCATTCTCTCCCAAAAAGGGAGATGGAGACTTGGCCTTCTCTCCAACACCGACCCCCTTCACTTCAATTACATCCTTTCAAAATTCCCTATTGTGAAGGCTTTTGATAAATGGATTTTGTCCTATGAGGTAGGATTTAAAAAACCGGCCGTCGAGATCTTCCAAAGGGCCATCGAGTGGGCTTCGGTCGAACCCCAGAAGATTCTCTTTATCGACGACGTGAAAACACATGTTGACGTTGCCGTCTTTTTGGGGATGCACGGGATCCACTTCGTTTCTGCTGAGCAATTGAAAAAGGAATTGTCGCTGAAAGGGTATCCCCCGGAGAGACCCGGGGAAAAATGGACCCCTTGACAGAGCGATGGAGCGTCGGAACAGCCGCTATGGTTTGGCACGCATTTGTGGCGGAGGAGAGGCAACCGAACGCAAGAGGAACCATTTATTTGCATACTTCTTTGTGTAAACCCTCAATCATGGAGTCTGGAGCGATAAAATGCCATTCATCGCTATTGAGGGGAGAAAAAATTTCTCCTTTCTTGGAATAAAAGACAATCTGCAAATAACGAGCGGATCTTTCCACACAGTTAAGTTCTAACGATATTAACGTGAAGTCCAAATCCTGAAAACTTTCTCCCCCCTCTCTCACCCAATGAGATATGCTTTTCTGCGTATAAGCGGATTGCACCCAGACGTCGACAAGGTTTTGTGATGGCCGGGTGATACTTTCCGTATCGTAGAAATACGACCCATCCTCATTGGTGCCATAATACTTCCAGTCCACCCCCCATCCTTCGGTATACCCCATGACGACCAGCCCGATGATTCCAAGAATGACTCCTGACTTACTTGATAAAGATTTCATTTTCACCACTCCCACGCCCTTCAGGCCACAGCTTCTGCTTGTTCGACGGAGACAAGGAATTCTGTATATTGGTCATATCCCTCTAAGAAATGATCAAGCTCTTCCTTGGTAAAAAGGTAGACATTCATGACAGGATTTTCTCTCAGCGGGATGATCGTGGTTAACCGATACTTGCAGGACATATAGATATCAACTTCAATTCTTCCAATCGCTTTGGATTCGATCAGCACGCCCATCCCTTCCTTTCTTTTTTTGTCTCCCTTCCAAATAACATTTTTGAAGTAGTTTATTTGATTTCCTTCTCGCATCCCTCACAAAAATACAGACCTTCCCCTGAATCATCCGCTGTAATGGCCAGTTCAATTTTTTTCATTATCTCACTGTCTTTATTAATACATTCGACGCAGTAAATATTTCCATCTTCGGTAGTATAACCCACGACCTTTTCTTTCTCGGTCATTTCTCATCCTCCTGATTGGTAAACGTCCGTTTCTCCTCAACCAACCTCTTAAGGGCTCCCCGTCGGTCAACCTGGAACATGAGGAGTTTCTCAGTGGAGAGGACTTGTTCGGGGTGAAGGGAGATTGCCATAAAACCTCTTATTAGTTTAATTAAAACTTCATTCCGAAAAGAACAAGAGGGGGAGGAAATTTCATGCTTCCCTCTCCTCCTGGATGAGGTTTAATCAACCCTTCGACTATCCCCGGTCTAAAGCCCGGGGTTTGCTCAGGGTTGATACGGAGCGTCGCTTTTAACCCCATCCTGAAGGGCGGGATTTGGCGCCGTCGGAGTATCAATAAATTGTGCCTCCTGAAATTCCTTCCCAAACGATTAAAAGATAATTTTCACAATCTCATTTTTAGTATTGACAAAATGGTCGCTCCTGGTATTTTTAGATCAACAACCCTAATGAAACTTCCTCTTTCCAAAGGGGGTGACGGGTGGAAAAAGGATTTACGAGATGCAACCGTTGTGGTGGTATGATGATTTACGAAAAGATTTATTATGAAACCCAATGCTTTGGGGTGTGGAAGTGTGTTTATTGTGGAGAATATATTGACCCAGTGATTTTGGAGAATCGTCAAATGCAAAAATCCAATCGCGAGAGAAGCGGAAAGAATAGTGAAGAACCTATCTACGGACCTAACTCACGCACCCCTTCTGTTTAAGTCATATTCTCATTTCGTTCTCGTAAGGGTTTCTTTCTGAAACTTCATTCTTGTCCAAAATAGAAATATCACCGCAGGGCCGCATCAGAAAGGCTCAAATAGAAGTGTAAAATCAAATTCATTGAGAAATAATTTAGAACTTTTTGGAAAATCTCTTCCGTTTTGGGTCTTTTCTCATAAGAATAGTGTTTCAAAAGAACTTATTTGAATTGTCATGAATGATTCTGTGGTTTCAACAATTGACATGAATGGGGGTTTTGACACTCATAGGCATAAAAATTGCTTAATTGAAGGGGGATGCAGAAAAGAACCGTTTATGACATAGCCGTCTTCTTTGACTTCCTCTTTAAGATGGTCGTAGGACTGATTTTGTTTTGGTTCGTTTTAGTTAGTTTTGAGTTGATTTAAGGGGCAACGTTCTCCCTTTCTTGCCTCTTCGCCTTGAGATCAAGCGCCGCCCGGATCTACTTAAAGCAACGGTTTTTGACGGCATGGTCTTCTTTCTCAACGAACCGCCTCCTTATCCCGCAAGGAATACAATTGCGCAGGGTGGAAACCAAGCCTCCTATCTCGAACTATCCTTTGCAGTGTAATGTGTCGTGACATCGGACAACGCCTAATGTTGCCATACACCTATTCTCCCTAACCGTCCTGTGCAATTTAGAGGAAGGGGGTCAATCGAGAATTAGGAATGTAATGGATGGGTTTCCCTCATGACAAAAACTTGACAAAAGAGTCATTAAGTTTTACAAATCAGCTACTTAAATGCCCCGGAGGTTTAAATGTCCAAGATGAAAATAGATATTCCTGGCTGGGGGGACGTTGATATTGAAAATATCGTCATCGACCTGGACGGAACCATTGCTACCGATGGGAAGATTTCCCTAGAAGTAAAAGAAAAGGTTGGCGCTCTCTCCAGTCTAGCGAAAATTTACATTTTAACAGCCAATACTCAGGGGCCTGCCAATGAAGAAATCTTGGGTATGAAAGCAGAATTGATAAAGGTACCCAATGAAGATAGCAAACGAGGGAAACTTGATTTTTTAAAAACCCTCAACCTTGAAATGACAGTCGCCATAGGAAATGGGAGCAATGATCAACTCATCCTGAAAGAAGCCGCTCTTGGCATAGCAGTTTTAGGGGATGAAGGGGTGTCGGCTTCAGCAATGAAGAGTGCGGATATAGTGGTAAAGAACATTCAGAATGCTTTAGATCTTTTTTTGAAGCCCAAGAGATTAATCACCACCTTAGGAGAGTGAAAAGGACGCTTCTTTTCCGTTAAGCATCATTCCCGGGCTAACCAGATAAGGCTTCCGGGCAAGCCATCCTAATAAAGCCTACTTCATACCTTTTCTCTGGAGGAGTTTTCTCGGTTTCCTAGATCCAAGCGTCCTTGATGCGGGACCTGATTTTTTCCATGCTTTCAGGGGAACTATCGCATTTGCCATGGACATTGCAGGCATGTTCTTGACTGTACCTCATGAGTTCTTCAGAGGTCTCAGCCCGAATTATAAAACCGCAATCCGACCTGAAATCCTTGCAATGCAACTCCTTATATTGCTTTGAATTGGGCGCCATAGAGGCCACCTCCCTTCGATCCAAAGATAATCATTGGAACTCGGCATCGCAAGCAAGCGTCAATTTGGGCAATTCTGAAAAGCCAGAGACCCACCCATTTTTCTCAAAGGAAAACCACTCTGAATCAGTGAACTGAGTTAATGATGTTCGGCTCGGCACCCCAACTGGTTTGGAGGGAGGAGTGGGGGAGTGAGTTTAAAATGTAGGGCAATACAGTGGGAAATGAGGTGGGAATGGCAAGATCGATCTAGAAGCTTTAGAAATCAATAGTTGAAATTGTTATGGTAGGCGGAACAGGGATTGAACCTTGTCCATTCCAAGAAAA
>Ga0209592_1000400_pt1 | contig 12934 bp, 10 predicted proteins | sample PPLLak2March2015_2_FD_187251 | JGI IMG/M metagenome (GOLD analysis project Ga0209592, IMG submission 187251) | Freshwater sediment microbial communities from Prairie Pothole Lake near Jamestown, North Dakota, USA - PPLs Lake P8 Core (3) Depth... | ecosystem: Environmental > Aquatic > Freshwater... | reverse complement strand
CGAACGCAAAGTCTACATGGCCAACATCACAGCTGAGACCAAAATGATGCTCAAGCGAGCTGAGTATGTGTTAGATCATGGCGGAGAATACGTCATGGTAGACATTTTGACCTGTGGCTTTTCAGCGTTGCAGACTCTGCGTAACCAAAACTTCAATTTGGTTATTCACGCTCACAGGGCAGGTCACGCTGCATTCACGAAGAACCCAAACCACGGAATAGCCATGCAAGTGATAGCCAAAATCGCCAGGATCATCGGCGTGGACCAACTCCATGTTGGTACCGTGGTGGGAAAAATGTCTGAGACCAAACAAGAAGTCCTAGAGAATATTAACGCCTTGAAAACCAAGATGCATGGATTGAAGACTGTTATGCCAGTTGCCTCAGGCGGCTTACACCCGCAACTCGTCCCTTCCCTGATGGCGAATTTCGGCAGAGATTTTGTTATTCAAGCGGGTGGAGGCATACATGGTCACACTAATGGAACGGCAGCAGGAGCCACGGCAATGCGCCAGGCTGTTGACGCGTCTTTGAATGGCATAGCCTTAGAAGATTATGCAAAAACGCACAGTGAACTATATGTTGCTCTGAAACTCTGGACTCCTTCCTGAATCAGTGGAAAACCCATGGATATCTTCGATGCATGACTTCAACTATCGAGTGGGGCGAAATTACGCCTTCTTCACAAATAACGCCGTGAATGTAGTCGCGTCTGGTGATATCGAAAGCGGGGTTACGAATTATCAGGTTTTCTGGCGCTTCAGTCCAAACCTCAAGGGGGCTGCGTTCTTCAATTTTCTCGTAATCTCCGCACAATGTATTAGGATCAAACTTTAGAAGTTCAGAGACAACGTAGAAGGGTTTTCGAGCCTCGTAAGCTAAAAGCGCAATATTGCTTGTTCCGATTTTGTTGATGATGTTTCCTTCTGAAGTCAGGGCGTCTGCACCAACGATTACCATGTCGGCAACGTTCATGAAGGAACGTGCAGCTGAGTCTACGATCATTGTCGTTTTTATGCCTAGTTCAACCATTTCCCTGGCAGTGATTCTGCCTTGAAGGGCAGGCCGGGTTTCGGTGCAAATAACCTCAAAGGTTTTTCCGGCTTCTCTTGCTTTGCCTAGGAGATGAGAGGATGTTGAAGAATGGCAGTGAGTGAAAATAACCATGCCATCGCGTATTCTTCTCGAGCCTATTTCAGCGATGTTCTCGATGGATGCCTCAAGCTTTTTCTGGAAACTCCTCGAGCTCGAAGAAACCAAAGCCCCTAATGCTTCCACACCCCTTTCGTCAGAATCTTCCACGCGGTTGATAATCCACTTCACAGCGTTTCTCATGAGAGGTTCTGTTTCCCTGGCTGCAAAAAGCACGGTTTTGGCTTCTGAAAGTTCTTTAACAAAACTCTCACGGTTCTTTGCCTTGGTTCCGTGCGCCATGGCTTCTATCGCCTTGACAGCGGCAATGGCAACATTTCTCGCACCCTGTACCTCCAAACTGCGTATTTTATCTGCTGTTAAGCATACGTTTTCTGTCATGATAGACACCAGACACCGATGCGTGCGCTTACGAATATGAATGGTGAAACATATAAGGCGATTGAAACAAGATTCCTCTGTAATCGTGAACCCCAAAATGATGCCTCAAAATGATGCCTCAAAATGAAGCCGTAAACAGTATCTTACAGCCGATAATTGGCCCTTGGTACGAAGCGCTCGAGAACCCTGATAAGGCCCAAAAGCAGGTTCTTGGCGACCTACTTAAGAAGTATGGGACCACAGAGTACGGGACTAATCACAAAGCATCGCAAATCGCTGGAATTGCGGAATATCGATCAGAATTTCCAATAATTGACTACAAGGGACTACTGCCATATTTTGCACGGGCAAAAGAAGGCAACTACTCAGTGATTCTACCGGAACCTCCGGAATGCTGGGTTATGACGAGAGGGTCGACCGGAAAATCAAAAGTTCTCCCCGCTACCCAGACTCATCTCAAGCAAATCTTCACCTGCGGAGCGAGGGCTCTGGTGCATTACGGTCTGAGAAAAGAGAACTTCGACGTTTTCATGGGCGATATATTAAACCTTAATTTTCCAAGCAGCGTTCACACCATGACCCGAGATGGAAAAGAATTTACCTACGGCTACAGTTCAGGAACTTACGCCAGACTTAACCCCATGTTTAACAGAGTCAGCCTGCTGCCTAGGCAGGAAGACATTGACGCTCTCGGCTCCGGAATCACCAAAAGTGATTGGGAAAAGAGGTTTGAACTAGCGTATCAACAAGCACAGGAAAGAAACGTCACTGCGACTATGGGCGTCACGCCCGTGATATTGGCATTCGCCAAGTACGTGCAGCGAAAACATGGGAAAAAGCCTTCCGACTTGTGGAAGTTTCAAGCACTCTTCTGTACCAGCGTGCGCAAAATACAGTTTAAGTATGGACCGGTTCTCCGCAAATATTTCGGACCTGCGCCTATCGTTGAGATGTATACAGCAACTGAAGGCGTCTTTGCCCAACAATATGATGATTTGCCTTATGTGACGCCTAACTATGATTCTTATTTCTTTGAGGTCGACACAGGCAATGGAGTAAAAATGCTTCATGAAATGGAACGAGGCGAATGGGGTAAGCTGATTATCTCTTCCTGCATGTTTCCTCGTTACGACATCGGTGATATGATAGAGTCAGCTGGGGGAAACTACTTTCGAGTGTTTGGACGCAAGAATGCGTTAACGCTTCTGGAACACAGGCTGTACCGATTGTTATTAGGATGGCTTCTCTAAGCCGGTGGAGGCGGAGGAGGATACTGCTTCCGTGCTCTGGTGGCAAGGTATATTGCAGCAATTATTATGATCACGCCGATCACCAACAGGATTAGAGCCGTGTCCATTCCCGTAGTAAGATAGCCGCTAATCCGAAGTACCGCGAAGAAGCCGATAATTATCAGGATCAATCCGCCGATTAACCAGCCGATGAATCCGTACTCGCCCTTCTCTTGTTTTTCACCTTTTTCGGGTTCTTGTTTCTCTTGCTTTTCCTGCTTTTCCCCTTTCTCAGCCTTTTCTTGCCTCGGAGCAAGAGGAGCTGGCGCCGCCTGCACTGGTGCTTCAGCCTTTAAAGATGCCCCACACCGTGGGCAGAATGTCATAGTCTCATCAACCTTGTTGCCACATTTTGGACAATACGACATAATCATCACCTTAGCATAGAGTTTATCTTGGAATAAGTATTTAAAATATACACTTTGGGCTTTTCATAAAAGGAAAAGCATATGTGTTCAAGCCGCAAATAGTCGAATGGAAGGTTCTGAGAATGAGCGAAAGAACAAGCGTTAGTGAAAGACCCAAGGCACTAGAAGGTCTGTTAAGTGCAATTGGTGTGGGATTTGTCTTCATCCTGTTCGGAATAATTTACATAACCACTCCAGGTATTTGGGGAAGCATTGTTGAATTCTTCAGCAATATGACGACCACTGTAGTTCCAAACACGTCAGTATATCTGCCTGTGCCGATACATCCAAATGCTCACGCAGTTTTGTATGACGCTGTATTTCGATTTTGCCTTGGTGTTGGAATCCTGCAAATTATCATTCTAGCGCTCAGACTTGGTTTGCATTCATTGATCAGTAGAACAGCGGAAACTGTCGGAAATCTAGTGTTCTGGTTTGGGGCAGTTTACTTGGTGAACACGTATCTTAATGAAACCACAACTACAAATACTTGGTTCATTTATTGGGCTGGAATATTAGTCGTCTTAGGCTTGTCTTTGATAGTTAGAGCGCTGATTCTCTTAGCTGGAAGAACTCGAAGATAGACGCCAGAGATTCTGCACCTTTAAGTGCCACCAGAGCTTGAACACTTGCCCAAACATCTCCAAGGAATCTTGCAGTAACCTTACCTTTGTTTCACGACCGCCTTTCCAATCAACGGGGATCTCCTTTATTCTGTAACCCCTCTGGGAAGATCTAACTAGCAGTTCCGTATCCCAAAACCAGTGACTAGCGCCCACTTCGGGAAGCAACGCCATCAACGATTCTCTTCTGAACGCTTTGAAGCCGCATTGATGATCCTTGAGCTTAGAACCCAAAAGTTCTCGAACTAGAAGGTTATAAACCCTTGATGCCAAGTGTCTTGTACCGCTTCTCTTGACTCTACTATCACCCAACATCCTGGATCCCGTGGCAATTTCGTATCCCTCAGATTGAATGCTCTTAATGAGCGGGACTAAATATCGAACGTCAGTGGCTAAATCTACATCCATGTAAACAAGAATGTCTCCGGTGGCGTTGCTGAAGGCTTTTTTCAGAGCTCTTCCTCTTCCCAACCTTTTTTCATCGTGAAGATGCTTGACCACCCCGGAATATTTCTGGGCCAGCATATCCGCCTTTTTATCGGTACCATCAGTGCTTCCATCTTCAGCGATAATTATTTCGTAGGATCCGCCGTATTCTCTTAGGGCGCCCATTACTTTTTCCACGGTTGACTCTATAATGTCGGCCTCGTTATAGGTTGGAAGAACCACTGAAACCTTGCTCGAAAGTTGCTGCGACGTCTGCATTCTTAGAACACCCAGCTTTCGAACCATTTCAGACTATCAATTGAAGTTGATGAAGTCGGCGTCCCTGAAATTACGGGGTAAAACAGTGCAAATAGAAGCACCACTAACGCAAAAAAGATGACGGTGATCATTTTGCCCCATTTGCGGCCCCAGACCTTGTTTATCAAATATGCGGAAGCTAGGCATAGAAACGGTACGCTAACGTAGTAGTGATAGATGAAAGTGATTCTTGAAATTAAGACGTAGGGAAGCCATTGGAAGAAGAACACAATCGCTATGAATAATGCAGCTGTATCTGGTTTGAGATCTACCTTCGCTAGAAGGTGTGATACTTTTGGTATCTTTTTCATGTAGCGGGTTGGTATGGCTTTTATCGCGACAAATATAACTGAAGCAAAACCGGCCCACCAGATAGCCGGATTCCCCAACAAGGAGATTGTTGATTTTGTGTTGAAAGGCAGATACGAAATGTAAAGCCATACTGGTCTTTGTATTATGGGCCAGCTCCACCATGCAGATGAAAAGGGATGCGTGGCAGTCAGCGTCGAATGGTAGATAAACATTGATCCTTGAATTCCCAGAACATCTATTATTGATCGACCGGCGAGCATGTCTGGAATGAAAGTCAGAAAATAGATGAATATGGCTATCAACAGCAGCAAAGGCAGCCAATAAAAGGGGTAGTCCATGATAGCGCTGAGTCTTTTTGACAAGTCTTCCTTGAGCTCCATGACCTCCCTTAACCTCAATATTAGAAGGAAGACTATGAGCCCTGCAAATCCATAGAGAACGAGCCATTTCGTTGAGAAGCCCAACGCGAAAAAGACAAAACCCAAAACTAATGGGAAAATTGTCGTTGACCAGCCCTTTTTGAGGACGTCCTTGATGTAAGTCAAAAAGAAGACCTGGGAAGCTAAAGAAAAGAATACCACAAAAGTGTCCACTGTGGCCATTCGGGCCATCGTGAAATGCATGAAATCGAAAGTGAATAGGAAAGTACAAGCGAACGCGCCAATCCAAGTGGCGAACAACTTCTTACCTAACAGATAGACAAAAGGTAACATTAACGTGGCAAAGATTACGCCCATTATCCGCCAACCAAATGGATTATAACCGAAAGCGACTATTCCAAGAGAGATTATCAACTTCCCCAAAGGTGGATGAGTCCACTCATACGGATACTCCAATCGTAGGTAGTTTTCCGCAGTTCTAACATAGTAGACTTCGTCAAAGAATGTTTCAGACAAGTAGGTAGGAGGACACTCAACCAAACTCTGTTCGTCATTCAACTTAGGCAAGTCCTGAGATGAAGCGTTCTCACCGATCACTGAGACAACTGGAATTTTCCGGTAATTTTGGCTTAGAACCGCTACCTCAGCCACTTCGACGGAGGCATTTTCAAAAGTGAAACGTATGTAACGTGTGCTTTCAGTGACAGCGATTTTACTCCAGCTGTAGTAGTCGTATGGCCACGTAACACTCAATGACTCACCGAGGCTCCAACTTTCCGGAGAACCAGCGTATGTTTGGACACTCGCAGAGCCATTCTTTACTAGTAAATAGACCGCGTCGACGCTTTCAATCTGGCCAAGGTCTATGTAGAATGATTGGTTTTCGCTGGTTTGCCATGTTGTTGTTGGACTCTGGGGCAATCCGAGGTTCCAGACTGCGATTGAAAAGAACACTATGCATAACACAACAACAGTCGCCAAATCCCGCTTGTCGATGTCCATCAGGGTTCAGCCTTTCCTTTGATATTTTCTATTCTTGTTATGGGATAAGTTCGGGTGAGTAATCGACCTTTGAGCTCAGCGTGCATCAAAATCAAGGCGTAAAGGAACGCCACCAAATTAATCAAGGTTACTGCGATAGCCACTGGGTCACCTGTGAAATTGGGGCTATAACCGTAGCCAGCATCAATGTAGGCATTTAGCAAATACATGACATATGCTTGGTTGACGAAGCAAGTGCCTGTCAGAATCAGGTATAAAGGACGGGTCTTTTTGATGAATGGAAAAAGCAAAGCTAAAACGCTTATTGCTGGAAAGAGATATCGCTCATGAATTCTCGTCGGAAGCATAAAGAAACTGAAGAAAAGAAGAAAAGCTGAAAGAAGAACGATAACCTCACCTGATGCTTCGAAACGCTTGTACAAAACATAAAGAGTGAAGCCGGCTACCATGGCGAAAAGAAGCCACCCGAAAGCGAAGTAGTTTGCGTCAGGAATCCAGAACCCGGCCAGAGCCCATATGTTGAATGCGTTCACAGTTGTTACAGCGTAACCTCCCAATGCTCCAAAGTATATGTTATACAGGAAAGTAACAGGGTTGCTCCATTCAAAAGGAATTATCACCAAGAAGACTGTGGCAACCATAGCTACAATTGACGTTAGAATTCGCCGCCACTGTAGGTGGTACTTCTTGAGAATGAGAAAAGCGATTAGTGGAGCTAATGCTATTCCTTGCGGTTTAGTAAGAACGCCAAGTGCGAAAGTGATAGCTGAAAATTCGGGTTTTGAAGCTAAAGCGAGCATGACTGAGAGAACGAGGAAGAATGTGTAGATTGCGTCATACTGACCCCATATAGCAGTGTTGAAGATTACAGCGGGGTTGAACGCATAAAGGGCTGTGGCGAACATCGCCATTTTGAATTCAAAGCGTTTCCTTACAAAAGCAAAAATCAACAACGCTGTTGCAGCGTCGAATATGTTCGGAACCAACTTGATAAGATACACAATCGACGTCGTTCCAAAAAGTGAAAGCGACTTTGCGAGAGAACCGAATCCCCAGAAAAGGTACACGTTTAGGGGTGGATAATCAGACCAGGTCGAGGTGTAGAAAGTCCTCAACCCGACGTTCGCCGCTGTTTGGAACCATGCCTGAAAAGTGGTCACATCTGCTTTATATCCCTGCAACGGGAACAGAAGAACACGAACTACGAAAGAAACCAACATCAATACGGCTAAACCGATGATTTCGCGCTTCTCAAGCGAAAAGTTGATTCTCTGTTCCCCCTGTTGGAAGAATAAATCTCGAATCGTTTGAATAAAAGTTTTTTTGCTTCTTGTCTAAATCTTAGATGAGTTTTGGTTGGGCTAAGAAACGACTTTGTATATCCGTAGAGTGCGGTTATAAACAGGTTGCAGCCATTCTACCGAATCTAACCTTTCAGTACATCCTGGGTAGTTAAGAAGTTCATCTGTGCCAACGTAGATGTACGTCACCTTGTATGCCTCGACAACCTGCAGTAAATCTTCCGCACTCCCTTCGTAGGCTCTGTCAATATCCTCGAATCGTTCGTATATGTCATCTAGAGGCACGCCGTGACCGTAAGGCCAATTGACATAAGAGGCAACAGCCAATCGCCCTCCAATCATGATTGGTGGACAATGAATTGAGTAATAAGTCAAGAATATGGACCTCTCTGGAGTGTTTTCACGAACCCACATTCCTAATTCGTATTCACTCCAGTTGGCTGCCGTGTAGTCGGTTCCAAGATTGTAGATAATAACGCTGGCAGAGGATAGAACGGAAAGCAAAAGGAGTGCTAACGCCACACTTCTCTTGATTTTCGCTAGAGCTGCGCCGCTTAGGACTGCAAGCGGTATCCAGGCGAAGATGAAGAATTTGTACATGTCCCAGGGGTTTGGCGTGACTGAAACAATGTTGGGAATTAGAAAAAGGAAGAGAAAGACCAGCTTGAGAAAAGTGTTGCCCACTTTCTTTACGAAAGCCAAGGTGAGCATGAAAGGGATTCCAAGATTAAGAAAGTAGAACAGAATAGGGTAGTTATCCTTCAGGAAGCTAAGTGCCCAAAGAGGTGCGAGGATTATGGGAACGGAGGCACCTCCTGTAAGGATAAATGGCAATGCCAGACCAGCAGATACAAGAAAGTACAAGTAGTGTTTTTTGAAGGTTTTACTGTTTAGCAAGATTGATGCAAGGTAAGCTACGTAGCAGCATATGAAGGAAACAGCATGGAAGGGAAAAACCAGGCCAGTTATTATTCCCGCCAAAATTACTCTATTCTTATTTTCCATGTCTTTGAGAAGAGCCAAGACAAATCCGAAAACAGGCAAGCCCACAAGAAGTGGTCTTTGCTGTAAGAGATTGTCAAATATCGGCGGCAAACCGAACAGGCCACCATACTGATATGCGTAATTCTGAGTCGGACTGAATGAGTTGTTAGCGAGAGCCGAGAAAAGCATGAAATAGCTGAATCCCCACCCAACCGTGGCTATAATAGTTGAAAAAGCGGCCTCGCGCCTCCCGTTGACTCTGGAAAGAGAATAAACAGCCAAAGAAAAAATCGCGATGAAGATCGCGTTGAGGAAAGGCAGCAGCTGGGGCAGGAACCCATAAACTTTCTCCAAAATAGCGGTGTGGAAATCCACAAAGTAGTGGTAAGTCATCATTTCCCCGGAATAGTAAGGCATTTGCGGCGGAAAATTCCCATTGTTTATGCTTTCGATTATCTCATAATGAATGGGAGTATCTTGCCAGTTGGAACCGGTCAAAACAATGCCCGAATTGGTTTCAAACCATACGCTTCTGTAGAGAACCGCAAGAGACAGAACAAGAATTAAAACGAGAATTGAAAGAATTATCCTGTTATGCTTGCCAGTTTTAAGAAAATCCTTAAACGGATAAGTTGTTTGTTTTCGCCATTCAACTATCCCGTAGACTACCGCTAGAACGAGAAATGTCATTGTTATTGTGAGCTGAGAGTAGCCGAAAATCAAGGACATATAGTACACAATCTGAGTTGAAACCAACACGCTGAAAGTGGGAATGAATACGAGCAGCTCCCAGGAACTTAGTCTGAAAAATCTGCACAAAGTTAAACCTGGAACTAAAAACGTAAATGCGATCGCTGCCAGAAGAGATACATGAGCCGAGATAAATGACAACAGAAGCAATAGTAACAAAACGGCTAAGAGACGATACCTCTTCAAAGTCCCGAAGAACGTTTTTTTCACAGGGATGTTCTCGAGCAGGGGCACGTATTTTAGAAGCCCTCTACGTGGTTATAAAACTTCTTCGAACTCAACAGAGGGCGTAACGAATGTTCAGCTAAGAAAATTATTAAAGCTAGGTACAAGTTTGCTAATCTGGTTCAGGAGGATAAGGCTTTCAAAAACAGGCTTTCAGTGGCAAAATTCGGCGGCAGTCTCTTAGACGCCGAGGGCAAAGGGATTAAGAAAATCCTCAAACGCGTAAAAGAACTCAAAGCAAGAGACACAGTGGGCCCAGTTGTCATTTTCTCTGCCCCAATAGGTTGCACCGACGCACTAATCCGAATCGGAGAGTCTTACGCACAATCAACACCTATTTCTGTTGACTCGGTCTTTGAGATTTATGAACATTTGGCGAAACAGAACGTTAAGGACAAAAACATCAGACAGGCCCTATCCGAAATTGAAAAATACAAACAGGCGATAGAGAAAACTCTTGAACCAGTCAACAAACGCTTCAGCGGGAGCATTAAGGCAAGAGTTCTTACGCTCGGCGGAGAACTTGCAATGTCAGCCCTTGCCACCCACATAATGAAAAGCAATGGCCTTGACTCATGTTATATCTCTGCCGAAAAATGGCCTGTCATCACGGACGACAATTTTGAGGATGCAACACCAAACTACGAGTTAAGCAAAGAGAGGATAGAAACGCTCGTTGAACCCTTGGAGAGTGGCAAGATCGATTCGATGGCAGGTTTCCTAGGAGTAACTGCAGATGGTTTAGAAACAATCCTGGGGAGAGGAGGATCAGACCTTACCGCTGTCTTTGTGTCAGCTTTGTTGAAAGACCGATATCAGACTGATACTCTCTTGTTCAAGGATGTACCTGTTCAGACTGCTGACCCTAAGGTTGTGAAGGGACAGAAAACAGGTCATGTTGCTGCACTCACTTACAACGAAGCCCACAAGGCTTCAATGATGGGGATGAAAATAGTCCAGAGTCCAGCGATAGCTATGGCGAGAAAGTTCAGCCAGAAATTGCAGGTGGTTCCGATAGATGAGCCTAAGAAGTTTTCAGTAATTCAATCTGAGACTAGGGGTGATGAAGTCGTTAAATGCTTGACAGGCAAGGCCGGATGTGCAATACTATCTATGAACGACGAGAAAAGCCGTTCTCTTGAGGATTCATTGAGAATCTGGGAGAAACGCAATGATTTCATGGACTTGGGTGCAGAAACACTCGAAACAGGCGAAAGACTTAGAGATTTCTTATTCTTTGATTCGGAATTTCTCAAGAAAAATGAGGAGAAACTGAAGGGGTTCGACGAAAAACTGAAAATAGAATACGGCTTAGGAGTTGTCACGCTCATTGGCGACAAAATGAAAGACTCACCTGGAGTAGCTTCAACCGCAATAAGTGCCATCCGAGGAATAAACATAAAACGGGGAATCTTTGCACCTCACACTTCCCAAATAATAATTGTGGTGGAAGAGAAAAACGTAAACGCTACGGTGGCGGCGATTCACTTGGAGAAAGCTGAGTTTAGTAAGGTTCGGCGTTCTTGATTGAAGTCTGCAAATAATTCTTGTTCTTTTTCATGTCTTAGAGATTGGGTTAATGTCGGGAAAAAGTAGTTCTCGAGAAAGTTCTTAGACGGTCTATTGCCAAATGTGCGTTTTTTTTCCTCTTGCAATCTGGAATAAGCTACCCCACAAAAAGCACACCAACTGACAGCCATATGCGGAGCTAGTTAGGAAAATACAGGACATTTTGTTATGGAAAAGTGTTATAGCTAACAACCAGCTAAAGAATTATTCTGAAGAGTGAAATGGCATGGTGAAGGGCGTAGGCAAGATCCTAGTTTACATAGTTGCAGTAGTTTTGGTTTTTTTCGGGTTAATCTTCATGATTTCAGCAAACCTCGGATTTATATATTTCCTAATTGGCGTGGCCTTCTTAATAGTGGCTGGCGGCTTAATTTTTTTGACCCGCGAAAAGAAACCTATAGAAATCAAACAAACCCTGACTGTCACGGGTCCACTCAAAATAAACAAGATTCACTGCCCTAACTGTGGCGCCATTGTCGACCCAACAAAAACAGAAATAGTCGACGGAAAACCATTCGTCACCTGTAGCTACTGCGGCAACAAGTTCGAGCTGACCGAGGAGCCAACATGGTGAGGCCCAAGAGACACACCAACGTCTTCCTATTCATGGCTTTCTTGTGTCTCTTAGCGAGTTCCTCCGTTGTCTTTTTGGTTTCGGCTCAAGGCGTAACCTATGGCGTAACCCAAGAGTGGGTAAGAGTAGAAATCAACCACGATGGAAGCCTAAACATTTTCTACAACATCACCTTCCAGTACCTTTCAGGATCACCCCAAGGCATATTCACACTGGGCATGCCCAAAGCAGGTTACCAAATTCAAGCTGTAGAAGACTTAGCTGGGGACTCTCACGAATACAAAAGCTCTGTCTATACTGCAATTGGTATCGATATTACATTAAAAAAACCCATAATTCTCAACCAACCGATCAGATTCCTGGTGTACGCAACGGTCCCAAACATGGTTTTCCCAGATGAGATCAACCCTGGAAATGCGGGCATGCAGTTCTTCCCAAGCACATTCGACGGGTCAATAGGCACAGAGGACCTGCGCCTACAAATAATCCTGCCCATTGGAGTACAAACGACCGAAGTAAAATATCCCGCAAACTTGCCCTTCGACAACGTATTCTTAACAGAGAATAATAGAACGGCCGTTTACTGGGAAAGACCCACCTGGCAAGCCGAACAAACTTTTGCAGCAGGGGTCTCTTTCCCAGAAACTTACGTCTCACCTGCGCCTAGCCTGACCCCCACGCCCCAAAACGGTACAGGCATGCCCGATTTAACCACGGTTGTACTGGGGGTAGGCGGTTTCTTGGTAGTGGCTGCTGTAATCGTAGCCATATTTATCGCGTTATCCAAAGCAACCTACACCAAACCACAAATCTCCGTCGAAGCCTTGGGCGCAAATCGCACTCTAACTGCTGTAGAAGCTGGACTAGTCTTAGGCCAAAAACCCATACGCGTTCTAACCATGATCTTGTACGGCCTAATCCTAAAACGCTTAGTCAGAGTAATCCAGACTGAGCCCTTGCTGAAATTGGAAAAGACCTCAAAACTTTCCGAAGAAACCCCTACACAACCCCGATATTACGAAATTGACTACCTGTCAGCCATTAAACCCGACGGAACTCTGAATGAAAAAACACTTGCTCTCACATACCAAGGACTGGTGACCACCGTAAACCAAAGGCTGCGAGGCTACTCAAGAGAAGACACAATGAAATATTACAAATCCATAGTCGATTCAGCCTGGAAACAAGTCACCAACGCGCAAACCCCAGAACTGAAAGGCGATGCTTTAAATCAAAACATCG
>Ga0209592_1000394_pt1 | contig 13068 bp, 14 predicted proteins | sample PPLLak2March2015_2_FD_187251 | JGI IMG/M metagenome (GOLD analysis project Ga0209592, IMG submission 187251) | Freshwater sediment microbial communities from Prairie Pothole Lake near Jamestown, North Dakota, USA - PPLs Lake P8 Core (3) Depth... | ecosystem: Environmental > Aquatic > Freshwater... | reverse complement strand
TCCAGTTTGACTTCGATCACCTCTCCGTTGATGGTTTCCATGCCGAACCGTTTCGCCTGCTCCTCCATCAAGCGGCTCAATTCCTCGCCCGTAACCCCTTCTGGAAAACCGGGATAATTGTCAATCATTTCAGTTGTTGTCATCTGTCCACCAAATAGAGCATTCTCGATGAGGAGCGTACGCAGCCTCGCCCTCGATGCATAGAGACCTGCAGTCAATCCCGCAGGTCCTCCCCCGACAATAATGACCTCGTAAGCATTCGTTTTTCTCGCTTCCATTCACTCCCCCTCAAATAGAAAATTTCCTCTGGAATCAATATACTAAAGAAGGTCCAGCTTGACAAGTTCGATTTGAGAAGGATAGAGTAAACCCCGTTAGAGAGGGCAAGGCTTTGACCCCGCCCTCAATAAGGAAGCTGATGCTTTCTATTTCTAACATCCCCGGCATAAAGGCCTGGCTTTCTAACGGGGTAAACACTTATAATTTTGTTGATGGAGGAGGGATCAATGGAAAGAACATTGTCAATTGTGAAACCGGACGGGGTTCAGAAACATCTGATTGGAGAGGTGATTAAACGTTTTGAAGACCACGGCCTGAAGGTCATTGGTTTGAAGATGATTTCGATGGATAAAAAGGAGGCCGAAGGTTTCTATGCCGTGCACCGGGGGAAACCCTTCTTCGATAGCTTGACCACTTTCATGTCTTCTGGACCTGCGGTGGTGATGGTTCTTGAGGGTGAAGGAGCGATTGCCAAAACACGGGAACTGATGGGTGCAACCGACCCCAAACAGGCCAAAGAGGGAACGCTTCGGCGTCAGCATGCCACGAATATTGAGAAGAATATTGTTCACGGATCGGACGCACCTGAAACCGCGGTCTTCGAGATCAAATATTTCTTCAATGCCCTTGAGATTTTCCAATATTAACCGTTTCCCCTCGCCCCTCCGAGGGGATTGAGGAGGGGTAATTTGAATTGAATTATTCTTCAGAAAAAGTCGATCTTAAGAATCTGTCTCCCCAAGAACTCAAACAATTCATCACGTCTTTCGGGAAAGAGAGATACCGGTGCATCCAGATGCTGAGGTGGCTCTATCGGGAGGGCGTCCATTCGATTGATGAAATGACCAACCTTTCCAAAAAGTTCCGGCAGGAGTTGAAAGAAGTCAGCACGATCTCCTCTCTCCGTCCTCTACGTATGGAAGAAGCGAGGGACGGAACGAAAAAATTCCTCTTCCAGCTCGAGGATGGAAATCTTATTGAAAGCGTTTTGATTTCTGACAAGTCCCGCTTGACCCTTTGTGTGTCCACCCAGGTGGGATGTGCCTTTGGTTGCCGATTCTGTCTTACCGGGAAAAAGGGCTGGAAAAGGGATTTGGTGCTCTCGGAGATCCTCAACCAGATCCTGGCCGTAAGGGAAACTTTAAAGGGCGGACCCTCCATTACCAATATCGTTCTAATGGGAATGGGTGAGCCTCTGGCCAATTACGACAATACCCTTAAGGCGATTGAGCTGATGGTTCACCCTGAGGCCTTCAAATTATCGTCGAGAAGGATCACCCTCTCCACTGCAGGTCTTCTACCCGAGTTGGAGCGTTTATCGAAAGAGAAAATCTCCTTTAGTCTGGCCATATCCCTCAACGCCTCCGATGAAGAGACGCGAAGTCATCTGATGCCAGTCAATCGCCGATATCCATTAGAAAGGCTATTGGAGGTCTGCCGACGCTTTCCCCTCCGGCCAAGGACACGGATCACCTTTGAATACGTTTTGGTGGGAGGGATCAATGACACGAGCCAGGACGCGAGGAGATTATTAAAATTGCTGAGAGGCATCCCCTCCAAAATTAATCTCATCCCCTTGAATGAGGCCCCAGGAATCCCTTTTAAAAGACCCTCCGATGAGAAGGTTAGAGAATTTCAGGAAATTTTAATGAAGGGAGGGTTTACGGCCATCGTCCGGGCAAGCAAAGGTTCAGAGATCTCTGCAGCCTGTGGGCAGCTGCAAGGAAAAAGTTCGGAGTAATTACCGTAACACCCATCCATTATTGATTTTTTAGGATAACAGGGTTAACATGGACTCTGATCTCACAAGGAGGAATAGGATGTCTGAAACAATGGTAGGAGTGATCGGCGGATCGGGTCTCTATGAAATGGAAGGTCTTGAAGCGGTTCAAACGGTTTCTGTAACCACCCCTTTTGGCGATCCATCGGATTCCTTCATCGTTGGCCGATTGGAGGGTGTCAAGATTGCTTTCCTCCCCCGCCATGGGAAAGGGCACCGCATTCAACCCTCCTCGCTCAATTTCAGAGGAAATATTTATGGGATGAAGAAACTGGGTGTTCAGTGGATCATTGGCGTCAGCGCAGTCGGGTCGATGAAGGAATCGATTCACCCGGGCGATATGGTGATCCCGAACCAATTCATCGACCAGACCAAGGGTCGTCCCAACACCTTTTTCAGCGATGGAATCGTTGGCCATGTCAGCTTTGCCGACCCCGTCTGCCCGGTTCTGGGCTCAATCCTCCAAGAAGCGGGGAAAGAGGTTGGGGCTACCGTTCATGAAGATGGGACCTATCTCTGTATCGAGGGACCTCAGTTTTCCACTCGCGCCGAATCCAAACTTTATCGAACCTGGGGGGTGGATGTTATAGGAATGACGAATCTCCCCGAAGCAAAACTAGCACGGGAGGCTGAGATCTGTTATTCGACGATTGCCTTTGCAACGGACTATGATTGCTGGCATGAGACGGCAGGAGATGTTTCAATTGGCGATGTCCTCCGTATCCTGGCCCAGAGCACTAAAACAGCAAAGAGAGCGATCCGAGTTGCCGTTCAGAAGCTCCCTAAAGAGAGGAAGTGTGTTTGCGCTACGGCGTTACAATACGCCCTTATTACGGGCAAGAAGCACATCCCCGAGAAGACAAAGAAGGATTTGGAACCGATCATCAGGAAATACTTGAAATCCGCATAGAGCAGAGGGCATAGCGCATAGCGTAAAACCCTTACCCCCTCCCCCCATCTGTTCGGCTGAGCTCACGAAGAAGCCCTTTCCCCCTGCCTACCGGCAGGCAGGCGATGGGGAGAGGAGGAGGACGAGGGGGCGATGAAGTTTATTGCAGATCGGATGCTGGGAAAACTAGCAAAACAACTGAGAATGCTGGGATATGATACCCTTTATTATAGAGGAGAGGATATCTATCCATTGATTCGGTTGGCCCGTCAGGAAGGACGGGTAATTTTAACTCGAAACACCAAACTCATCCCAAGAAGACCGGAAGATGTGATTCTTCGAATTACAGAAGATGAGCCTCTGCTCCAGTTGAAAGAGCTCATCCAAAAAAGAAACATCGAAATGGATGAGGGGAAGGTCTTCTCCAGGTGCCTCCTCTGCAACGCCCTTCTCGATCCAATAGCTCCGAGGGAGGCCGAGGGAAAGGTTCCGGATTTCATTTTTCATCAGCACAAAGAATTCTTTCGATGCCCTCAATGCCAAAGAATTTATTGGCCGGGGTCTCATCAGGAAAATATGCATAAAAGGATTGAAGAGCTATTTCACGGCAAATCCGAAGCACGAAATACGAAACTCGAAACAAATTCGAATGACCAAAATACAAAATCCGAAACATAGCCCCCTCACCTTTGTCCTCTCCTCCCTGGGGAGAGAGGGGATTGGATATTTGGTCATTAGGATTTCCGATTTGTTTCGGATTTCGATATTCGGATTTCGAATTTATCGGGTTATGCAATGCGGATCATCAGTGGCACATCGAAGGGGAAAAGGTTGGCCACACCCAAGGGTCAGGCGCTTCGGCCGACCTCGGATCGCGTCAAGGAATCGATCTTCAACATCTTAGGGAAGGTGGTGGAAGGAAAAGTCGTTCTGGACCTTTTTGCCGGGACAGGCAACCTGGGGATCGAAGCCCTGAGCCGGGGAGCAAAAAGGGTTTTCTTCGTTGAGAGGGGAAGAGAAGCCACGCGGCTTATCAAAAGCAATCTTGCCCAATGTGGAATGGCAATGGTTTCCGAAATCATTCCAAAGGATGTCATCCGTGCCATTGGAGTACTTCATCAAAGAGGCGAAACTTTCGATCTCATTTTGATGGACCCTCCCTATGAGAAAGGCTTAATCGAGAAAACCCTGTGGAAGCTTCAGTCCCACAGGATTTACCACGATGATTCCATTCTGATCATCGAACATGATCGCCGGGAACCCCTCCCCGCGCATCTGGAGGGATGGAACCTCATCCGCCAGAGGAAACTTGGAGACACCTTGATTTCTTTTTTGACTCCCCGATCGCCGTCTCCCTTGACGTCTGTGGCGTAATAACGGGAAGGACACACTCTTCAAGGGGGGAGAAGATATACTGCATGGGGGCACATAAGGGGGATAGTCATATGGCTCAACAAAAGAAAAGAAAGGAAAACGATATGGGAAAAGTGGCCATTTATCCAGGTTCTTTTGACCCCATCACCTATGGTCATATCGACATCGTCGAGAGGGCTCTTGAAATCTTTGACAAGGTGATCGTGGCCATCGCTCATAATGCGGAGAAGCGGTCCCTCTTCACCGTTGAGGAACGTCTCAAAATGGTGAGAAAGATCTTCGAACACACCCCTCGTGTCATTGTGGATAGTTTCAAAGGACTCCTGGTTGATTACGTGGCCAAGACGAATGCCAAGGTGATTCTGAGGGGTCTCCGTGCCACCTCGGACTTCGAATATGAATTTCACATGGCTTCCATGAATCGGAGCCTCAACACTCATCTCGATACCCTTTTTATGATGACCAACAAGGACTACTTCTTCGTCTCCTCCCGAACGATTAAAGAGGTGGCGAGTTTAGGGGGGGGCGTGGAAGGTTTGGTCCCGGATCTGGTTGTCAGGAGGTTAAAGGAAAAGTTTAAACTCCCTGTCGCGAAGAGGAAGCAGATCGGCTGGGACGACTAAGGAAAATCTCCAAATCCCAAATGACAAGCACCAAACAAATTCGAATGACCAAAATTCTAACCCCTCACCCCGCCCTCTCCCCGTCGGGGAGAGGGGAAGGGTGAGGGGGCACTTGGATATTCGATATTTGAAATTGGATATTATTTGGGATTTGATGCTTGGGATTTGGAATTTATTGCAAGGCCGATTTTTACTAAGAAAGTTGTTCTTCCGTGGAAGGCAAATGAAGCGACTGATTCTTTGTGACTTCGATGGGACGATCAGCCTTCGCGACATGGGCTATGTCTTACTCAACCGATTTTCATCGGGCGATTGGGAGGCCATCGACCGAGACTTCTGTGAAGGAAAAATCGGCTCAAAGGAGGCCTATTCCCGCATTGCAAAGATCATCAAAAGAGATGAAGAAAGTGTCCTTCATTTTGTTCGAACCCATTCAGACATCGATTCCCATTTCGTCTCTTTTTACCACTATTGTCGGGAGCAAGGCATCGATGTCAAAATTGTCAGCGATGGCCTCGACTTCTACATCAAAGCCCTTCTAGAACTTCACCACCTTTCTGAGATTCCTTTCTATGCTAATTGCACCCGCTTTCGCTCGGGAGATGGCATGGAACTCTCTTTTCCTTTCGCCAGTGAGGAATGTGGCCTCTGTGGAACTTGCAAAAAAAAGCTCGTTCAAATCCACCGAAATGAGTATGACTCCATCCTCTTCATCGGCAACGGACTTTCCGACCGATGTGGCGCCCGAGAAGCGGATTTCGTGTTTGCCAAAAGTTCCCTCTATCGCTATTGCATCCAGCAGGACATCACCTGTCACTTCTTTGAGAATTTTCATGAGATCCTCTCTGACCTGAAGAAACGAATTCGGGGAGTTATTTTTGATCTGGACGGAACGCTCATCGAGGCCTATGAGGCCATCTATCTAGGGCTCAAAGAGGCACTCGAGCATTTTGGAAAGGAGAGTTTCTCGTTCAGTGACTTAAAAAAATACCTGAAGGCAGATTTGGAGGCGACGCTCAGTCACTTCTTCTCCCCAGAGGAAGTCCCGAAGGCTGTCCCCATTATGAGGAAGAAATATGAAGAGGTTTACCTCGGTCACACCTATTTTCTGAATGGGGCGAAGGAAGTGCTTGAATCGCTCCGTTCTCAAGGAATTCTGATGGGGGTGGCTTCCAATAAATTCGGCCGATTCTCAAGAGGAGCTCTCTCGCATCTTGGGGTATCAGACTATTTTAAGACAGTCATCGGTGCGGGGGATGTGCCTCGAAACAAGCCCTACCCGGATATGATCGAGGCCGCCTTAAGAGAGATGGCTCTCCCTCCCAAAGAGGTGGTCTTTGTTGGGGATACCCTCACAGATATTGAGACAGGTAAACAGGCTGGAGTGGATGTTTATGCCCTTCCCACGGGATTCTACTCCAAGATCGAACTCGCCGAAAAGAAACCAAGACGAATATTAAAAAATCTCAAAGAACTCAATCAGGTGGTCGGGAACATCCTCTCATAATTGAGCCCTCTTCTTTTTATTCTCCTCCAACCATTGGTCGTACCAGGCCAGATTCTCTCTGATTAATTTTGGAATGGGCAGTTCGTAAGGGCAGCGCGTAAGACATTCTCCACACTCCGAGCAATCTCTGGCCTTTTCGACCAAGGAATAAAACCAATCGAGCTCCTGAGTGACAGGACCAAATCGTCTAACGATAGTTTTTAGACCTAGGATATGTTGAATGCTGATCTTCTCTGAGCAGGGCTGGCAGTAATCGCAGCGCCTGCAGAATTGCTGATTCATCTCCTTTCTTAAAATCTCAATGTATTCTCTATCTTTTTTGGTGAGGGAATAACCATTTGTGAAGATCTCCCAATTCTCTCTCGCTTTTTCCAGGCTCTCTGATCCGGGAATGGGCACGATACCGGGTGTGGAGAGGACAAACCTCAGCGCGGGACCCGCCTCTCCGATCACACCGCCTGAAAAGGGCTTCATGGTGAGGATCCCGATATTCCTCGCTTTCGCCAAAGGAAAGACCTTTTTGGCGGCATCGGGTTCAAGGAAACTGTAGCAGGCCATGATCACATCAAAATATCCATCCTCAACAGCTTTTTCTAAGACATTTAGGTTGTGACTGGTGATGCCGATGTAATCAATCAGCCCCTCATCGCGCGCTCTTTTCAATCCCTGGTAGGCCCCTCCTGTCCCCATCACCTTCTCGTAATCCTGAAAGTGATTCACTGCATGGAGATGATAGATAGAGATTTTTTTCACTTCCATCTCTTTCAGACTCGTCTGGACATCCTTATAGATCTTCCCTGTCCTCACCGCTGACTTGGTAGAAAGGATGACGGGCTTGTCCGTCTTTTGAAGGGCTAACCCAATCCGATGTTCGCTGTTGGTGTACCCCCGAGCCGTATCCAGCAGGTCCACCCCCATCTCTACCAACGCCCTGATCACAGCGACCCCTTCTTCTTCACTTACCCGTTGAATGGGGATTCCGCCCCACCCTAATCTCGTGACTAAAAGATTTGTCCTACCCAGTCTGGTTTTTTCCATCATCCCTCCTATACATCCTCTCTTCTATCTCTGTGGGAATATCTTTAATTTCTGAAAGATAGCAAAAAATACCCTTCAAATCTGAGAATTTTCCTCTAACTTTTTGAAGCCAATTGTTGTCTGAACCTTGTGCCGAACTCGTTTCGGTATTCGTTCAGCATCTCGTTTTGTCCTTGGGGTGAGATCCTGAAACGAGTTCAGGATGACGGTCCAAAAAATTTCAAATATTTCTCTTTAAGATTTCCCTTAGCGAATGAAAAAGGTAGGCTTTCAAAAGAATATTCAGGGTTAACCTTCTTTCTTCTCCTCGTCCTCCTGTTTCTTAAGAAAGGCTTGAATATAGATGGTCTTATCCTCTTTCATCCCCTCCTCCTTTTTTTCCCCGGGAGGGACCTGTCCTGACTGCCTATAAACCTCTTCCAGTTTATTGATGATCTCCTGGAGTTTTGGATCCTGCTCAACGAGGTGGTTGACCTGTTGATTAAAAAAGTCGCCGGCCTTTTCAAGTTCGGAGAGGTCCATTCCCACCTCCGCCATACAGAAAAGACTTTTAAGCACCGAATGGACAACCCTCATATTCCTTGTGTGCAGATACTGAGGGGCATGGCCCCAGAGACTCATTGCTTTCAATCCTCTTTTTCTCGCCGACTCCAGAATAAAGGTGTGGATGCTGATGGGACCCGTGTATTCGGTCAATCCTAACCCGGCCTGAATCACTTTCTCTCTCATATCCTCATGATTGACCAAGGCGCTCACCATCGGAGGATGGGTGTGCGGAATGTAATCATACGTACCACCGAGGGTGAAGATTTGAGAGACATCAAACTTCTCCGCCAGATCGAAAAGAAGGTCCACAAAGAGATTCCAGCGAAGATGGGGCTCGACTCCCTGGAAAAGGATGAAATCCTTCGAATAAAGATCCTTTGAATAGTAAAAATGATTCTCTGGAAATTTCAACTCAACCAACCTTCCCTCTTTGATGACGGCCACCGGCCGGGAGACCGAGAGTTCGTGGAAATCTTCTATGGGAATGGAGGCAAACTTCTTGGCCTCCAACTTCTCCACCAGATACTGCAGGGCTGCCGAGGATACCTCTGCTGCATTGGGCCATCCCTCAAATCCAACGACCAAAATGGGTTTGTTCAAATTTGGTTTTTCGAGGTAAAGGATCTCTTCCATTTTTATTTATAAAAAATAATATCCTGTATATCTTCCCCTGTCAACCTAGTCCACCTCGCTTCTCTGTAATGAGTCGACGGAAAATATAAACTATAATTTATTCTGAAATTTTATTGTCGATAGGGAGATTGGGTGTTAAAATTTTGCATATTTCTAAAGAGAAGTGGGCGAGATGGGACTCTTCGAACGGGCTTTTATTTTCTATCCTGAAAGGCAACTCTCTGGCTCTCCTTCTGATGATGGGATGGAATATCAGGATGTCACTCTTCAAGGCCCGGATGGAATGACGATCCATGGCTGGTTCATCCCCGGTCGCGGGAAGGCGGTTGTCTTATTCTTTCACGGAAACGGAGGGAACATTTCCCACCGCATAGAAAAAACTCGTCTCCTCTTCTATCCTGAAATCTCTTCACTGATGATCGATTATCATGGCTATGGAAGGAGTCATGGAACTCCCTCGGAGAAAGCTTGCTACCTCGACGCTTTAACCTCTTGGGAATATCTTGTCCTTGAGCGCCATTTTGAATCGAATGAAATCATCCTCTTTGGAGAATCCCTTGGAGGGGCTGTGGCTGTCGACCTTGCCGCAAGAAAAGACGTGGGGGCGATCATCCTCGAATCGACCTTCCCAAATATTGGGGTTGTCGCCAACCGATTTCTTCCGGGACTATCCGTTTTCTTGAAGAAAAAATTCGATTCCCTGTCAAAGATTTCAAGAGTCCATGTTCCGCTTCTCCAACTCCATGGGGACCAAGATGATCTGGTCCCTTATGAATTGGGTCGGAAACTCTTCGAGGGAGCCCACGAACCGAAGGAGTTCTTTACCATTAAAGGAGCACACCACAATGACACCTATGAAATAGGGGGAGAAGCGTATTTGCAAGCCATTCAGCAATTTATAAACCGGTGCATTACAGCTAACCCTTAAACCATCTGGAAAGGTGAAGAGGAGATGACGATGAATCGCAGAAATTTCTTAAAGGTTTCGGCGGAGGGTATGATCTTATTAGGCGGACTGTCATTCATTCAAGCCTGCAGTGGATTCAAACGAAGTGATCTTGACAGTTTGAAGGATCAAGATAAACCTATAAAAGGTCTTGAAAAAGATGACATGGAAATCCTTTATCTGGCCTCTTTGGCTCCAAGCGGTCCGATCCGGTCAGTTTACGGATGCCCCTCTCATGGTTTGTTCAAGTCTAGCCCTTGAATATTAGATCCTCACTTTGGCATTTCCCACCAGGCTTCGAAGAGCCTCCCGGCCAACTCTCTAGCGAAGGAACGACCGCGAAGTCCCTCTTCCAACTGTTCGATCCATTCTTCTGGAAGGCCTTTCTCCCCCACATGAGCACCGATAATCGCGCCAACCATACCAGCGATGGTATCTGTATCTCCCCCGAGGGAAATGGCTGCTCTGATGGCATCCTGAAAATCGGGACTGTAGGCCAGGGCAAGATAAGAAGCGCTCGGAACGGAGCGATGGGCCTCAATTCCATTTCCAAGGCGGCGCGCTATCTCTCTGGCCTCTATCCTCTTACCCTGGGCGAAAATATTCTCCATTTCATTTAAGGCTTTTTGGTATTCAACCGGGCCAGGCCAGAGAATCTCTCTCAGTTCTATAATGATCTCCTCCTTTTTGAGAGGCTTCTTGGGATCTTGAAGGAATGCCAGCCCAACGGAGGAAGCCTGCATCACAGCCCCCCACTGTCCAAGGGGATGAGTGTGTGTGACATTTGCCTGGTCCATGGCCGCTTTTCGAAGCCCTTCTAGGTTATGATGAAAAAAGAGTCCCACTGGAGAGACGCGCATGGCTGCCCCGTTTCCGAAGGAGCCATTCTCAAAAACAATTCTGGACACCTGGTGCCACGCGGCCCCTGCCCTTAAAGCAAGAACGGCCCGGATCGTTCCGATCCCATAGCCACGGGTGAGATCACAAGATTGGCTGAACTTTCTTGCCATATCTTCTGGATCGACTTTGCCCGATTCGATGATGGATTCCGTTAGGGCAAGGGTCATGTCTGTATCGTCCGTGTACGTTCTTGGAAACTTTTCTGAGAGGGTGCTCAGGCGGGATATTGCCCCATCAGGGCTCATTCCCTCGAAGCCCGCGCCAAAGGCATCGCCAAGAAAACAGCCGAGGATCGCCCCCTTGAATTTGTCTCGAAGTATTTCGTGAGACAAAAATGTCAAAGTTGTCCTCTTTTAGTTATTCAGGTTTAAAACTTTTGAATGTCAAAGTTCAAATGACAAATCAAATCCAAAGTTCAAATATCAAAAGTATTCTTGAGTTTTTGAAATTTGACATTCATTTGACATTTGGATTTTGAACTTCGAACTTTAATCTTTTTGAAGGGGTTTTCCAACCAATCTCTTATAAGCCTCAAGATATTTTTCTCGAGTTTTTTGAATAATCTCTTTTGGTAATTCGGGCGCCGGAGGACTCTTATCCCATTTCAGGGAAAGGAGAAAATCTCTTAAAAACTGCTTATCAAAACTCTTTTGGGAACCCCCGGGACGGTATTCACCCTGTGGCCAGAACCTTGAAGAATCCGGTGTCAGGAGCTCATCAATAAGCAGAAGTTTTCCATCTTTGCTTCCAAACTCCATCTTGGTATCGGCGATGATGATCCCCCGTTGTTCTGCAAAATCTCGGGCCCTTTTATAAACAGCCAAGGAAAGGGATTTCAACTGATGAGCCAGATCTTTTCCAACGATCTTCTCCATTCTCTCCAGGATGATATTTTCGTCATGGAGTCCCACCTCTGCTTTGGTGGCCGGAGTGAAAATGGGCTCTTCCAATTTTGAGGACTCCACGAGTCCCTTGGGAAGTTTTATTCCACAGACTTCTCCTCTCTCCTTATACTCTTCCCAGCCTGAACCAGAGAGATAACCCCTGACCACGCACTCAACCGGCAGGGGTTCTGTTTTCACCACCAACATGGCACGACCCTTCAGATTCTCTTTGTAAGGTTGACACTCCTTTGGAAAGTCCTCGACCTCTGTGGAGATGACGTGATTGGAAATAATATCTTTCGTCAAATCAAACCAGAATTTGGAGAGTTGCGTCAATACTTTACCCTTATCCGGAATCGGATTGGGCATGACCACATCGAAGGCTGAAATTCGATCCGTCGCGACGATGAGGAGCTGATCTCCAAGATCGTAGATGTCCCTTACCTTTCCCCTACCCTTCAGTGTCAAAGATTTAAATTCCGTTGTCGAAATCACATTGGAAGCCATGGAAACCTCCTTCATTCTTCCATCATTCCAACATTCCATTGACTTTTCTACTATTCATGTTATCTTTTTTCAAAATTCCCCACCCCCATCTTGAGGCGCTAACAGATGATCGGAAACAAAGTCGGCCGTCGGCTTGATCCCTGGCTCTATACGGCCCTTAGCAGAGTCTTCGGAAAACGGGGCAACCCCAATTTTTTTACGATCATGGGTTTTTTTGCGACCCTGATAGCCTCTGTCTTTATTCTTAAGGAACTCTGGGTGGTGGCAGGATTGATGATCATCCTTTCGGGACTCCTTGACCTATTTGATGGAGTGCTTGCCAGAAAGTTAGAAAGGGTGACACTTTTCGGTGGCTTCTTAGATTCCGTTTTGGATCGATATTCTGATCTCCTCCTCCTACTGGCCTTCCTCATCTATTACTTAAGAAAAGGCGTCCCTGATCTCGTTGTCCTCACTTCCGTCGTTAGCATTGGAACAATTTTGATCCCTTATGTTCGAGCAAAAGCAGAATCCCTCCAGATTCCGTGCAGTGTCGGATTGATGGAGAGGGCTGAACGAATCATTCTCCTTTCTGCAGGAGCCCTATTCCAATGGATGGAACCCATTCTCTGGATTCTGGCCATCCTTACTCACTTCACCGTCTTTCACCGGATTTACTACGTGTGGAAGAAACTGCGTTCTCCTTCAAAATAAAACCCGAAATTCGAATATCGAAATCCGAAACAATTTCGAAATCCAAATGACCAAATTTCCAAAACTCTCGACAGTCTTCTTGTTTGGAACATTTTGATTTTGAACATTCGGATTTGTTTCGAAATTCGGATTTCGTGCTTCGAATTTAGTCTCCATTGGCCATGTTCTGGATTTCTTTAAGCAGAACTGAGGCGAACTCTGCTTCCCTCACCTTTCTGACTATTCTTCCTTTTCTGAAAAGGACCCCTGCCCTCTTTCCTCCGGCAATTCCAATATCCGCTTCTTTCGCTTCGCCCGGACCATTGACCACGCATCCCATGATCGCAACGGTCATGGGGGTCGCCATATGTTGAACATCCTTCTCAACTTTTTTTACAAGAGGGGTGAGGTCAATTTCACATCGGCCACAGGTTGGACAGGAAATGATTTCGACGCCCCGCTGCCGAATTTTTAGAGCCCTCAATATTTC
>Ga0209592_1000391_pt1 | contig 13075 bp, 13 predicted proteins | sample PPLLak2March2015_2_FD_187251 | JGI IMG/M metagenome (GOLD analysis project Ga0209592, IMG submission 187251) | Freshwater sediment microbial communities from Prairie Pothole Lake near Jamestown, North Dakota, USA - PPLs Lake P8 Core (3) Depth... | ecosystem: Environmental > Aquatic > Freshwater... | reverse complement strand
AGCAGTAGTTCTGGCAGGGAAAAAGCGTGTACGTCCGGCAATGATGACAACAGCTGTAGCAGTTATAGCCCTGCTGCCGGTTCTTTCTTCCACAGGAAAAGGAGCTGATATAATGGTCCCCATGGCAATTCCTTTATTCGGAGGAATGATAATCCAGGTAATGACAATTTTCGTTGTTCCCCTGTTTCAGGCAATATGGAGAGAAAGAGGAGTGAAATAGGGGAAAATACATAGAAATACATAGAAATACATAGAAATACATAGAAATACATAGAAATAAATGGAAATAAATGGAAATAAATTAAAAAAATGATCGTAAATTAAGTTCTGTTAACTCGTGCTATTAATCTTAAATATTTTAATCATGAAGAGTCAGAACTTTATTGAACTGAAGGATCTGGAAGTTTATCAGTTATCCAGAAAATTATCATCAATCGCGTGGGAAATTTACTGCAGAATGAAGTTTGAAGATAAAAAACATATTGGAGATCAGTTTTTACGTTCCGTTGATTCAATTGGAGCCAATATTGCTGAAGGTTATGGCAGATACCATTACTTAGATAAAGTAAGGTTTTATTATAATTCAAGAGCATCTCATTTTGAAGCATTTACACATTGGCTGGAGCTATTATTCGAAAGAGAAAGAATTTCAAAAGATGAATTTGACTCTATTCATATTATTGCACAAAAATTGCAAATTAAACTCAACAACTTTATTAAATCAACTGCGAAAAATGCAAGAAACAATACAGATTAACAATGTGATACGAAGAAAGATTAAATTTAAAAGAGAACTTAGGTCATTCACCCTATTTCTACTTATTTCTATTTATTTCAACGTAATTCCAGTTATTCCAGTCTTTTCTCAACCCGACTCTCTTTATTCTTATCTTGAAATTGCCGCAAAAAATAATCCATCAGTACTGCAAAAATTCAGTGAGTATCAGGCAGCGCTTCAAAAAATACCACAGGCAGGTAGTCTGCCCGATCCGGAGTTAAGTATCGGCGTATTCCTTCAACCCATGGAGCTGGTAAGCGGGAATCAGGTCGCTGATATACGGCTGATGCAGATGTTCCCCTGGTTTGGAGTGCTTAAATATGGTAAAGATGAAATGAGTTTGATGGCGAAGGCAAAGTTTGAACTTTTCCGTGATGCCAAATTACAGGTGTTTTATGATGTCCAGCGTACCTTGTACGATTTGTTCAAAATTCAGAAGGATATCAGTATTTCCCAAAAGAACATTGACATCCTTAAAATAATCGAACGCCTGGCATTGGTGCGGTATAAAGCAGCTCCTTCCAGTGGTGCCGCGTCAACATCTTCCGATGCCGCAATGTCTTCCGGTTCTTCCCGGACAAGCCCTTCCGGAAGTGCCACCGGAATGCAGAACATGGGTGGTAATCAGGGCAATACCGGTGAAAAACCATCAAGTCAGGCTGCTTCGTCCATGCAGACTGGTTCAATGGGTGCATCATCATCCGGATCGGGACTTGCCGACCTGTACAGGATACAGATAGAAACCGGGGAACTTGAAAACAGCATTGCATTTTTGAAAAATCAGGAACAGATTTTAATTGCTCTGTTTAACAGTTACCTCAACCGTTCGCAGGTTTCACCGGTTTACACAGGGGAGACCTTATCTGCTGATTCACTGGGATTGTCAATTTTATCTGTTTCTGATAGTATAATTGCAAAAAATCCAATGCTAAGTATGCTGGAATTTGAAAAACAATCTGTAGAGGCTCGTAAAAATATGGTGACCCGTATGGGTTATCCGATGGTTGGTTTGGGCTTGAATTATTCTCCTGTCAGCAAGAATCCGATGTCGACCTCTTCAATGAATGGAAGGGATATGATTATGCCAATGGTTACAGTTACGCTGCCAGTTTATCGTAAAAAATATAACGCAATGAAAACTGAAGCTGACTTTTTGAGTGAAGCAACATCGCAAAACTACCAGACAACATTAAATTCCTTACAGACTGAATATTATCAGGCCATTCAGTTGTATCAGGATGCACAACGCAGGGTAAAATTATATGGGAATCAGTACCTGCTGGCTTCTAAATCTCTTGATCTAATACTTAAAAGCTTCTCAACGTCTGCATCGGCTCTTACAGATGTTCTTCGCGTCCGACAGCAAACACTCGACTATGAACTTAAGCAGGTTGAAGCTCTTGCAGACTTCAATACTGCGATTGCATGGCTGAAAAGATTAATGGCATATTCACAAATACATTAAAACGGAACTACAATGAAGAAACAGAAGATTCTTAAAATATTCTCAAATAAGTATGTAAAATATAGTCTATTACTGCTACTTGGCATCTTAATTGGCTGGATAGTATTTCACCCTTCACAGAATAAAGAGGAGAAACACGATTCTTCAACAGAAGTTGCTCAGGGTACTATCTGGACATGTGCAATGCATCCTCAGATCCGAATGTCGGAACCTGGCAAGTGCCCAATTTGCGGAATGGATTTGATACCCCTTGCACAAAATGGTAACTTCTCAATTGACCCGGCTGCTATACATTTGACTAAAGAGGCTTCTCAGTTAGCCAATGTACTTACAACTGTTGTTTCAAAACAAAACCCGATAAAAGAGGTACGTCTCTATGGAAAAGTACAGGCAGATGAGAAACTATTCCAGAGTCAGGTTGCTCATGTTCCGGGGCGTATTGAACGGCTTGCTGTAAATTTTACGGGTGAAGCCATAGTAAAGGGTCAGGTGCTTGCTGAAATTTATTCACCGGAACTAATAACTGCGCAGCAGGAACTTTTGGAGACTATTAAAACAAAACAAATTCAGCCTGAATTCTACGAAGCTTCCAAAGAAAAACTCCGTCAGTGGAAACTTACAGAAGATCAGATCGCAAAAATTGAAAATTCCGGAGCTGTTCAAAATAACTTCATGGTTGTATCAAATACTTCCGGGACAGTAATTGACCGCAGGGTAAACACCGGTGATCATGTTTCGGAGGGTACCGTACTGTTCGAAATTGCGGACCTGTCGAAAGTATGGGTAATGTTTGACGCCTATGAAAGCGATCTTCAATTTCTGAGGATAGGGGCGAAAATTGCGTTTACACTCCAGGCATTTCCAGGAACGGATTATTCCGGAACTATAGCATTTATTGACCCTGTAATTGATCCGGTAACAAGGGTTGCAAAGGTCAGAGTTGAATCAGGGAATCAATCAGGCAAACTAAAACCTGAGATGTTCGCTACCGGAATTGTATCTGCAACCCTCAACCAATATCGTAATAATATTATTATTCCACGATCGGCAGTATTATGGACGGGAAAGCGTTCTATCGTTTACGTAAAACAGCCGGATACAGATGAGTCAATATTTAAATTACGTGAGGTCGAACTTGGACCGATGCTCGGCGATAGTTATGTTATTACAGATGGTCTGACAGAGGGTGAAGAGATTGTTACACAGGGAACCTTTAGTGTTGATGCTGCCGCCCAGTTGGAAGGCAAGCCAAGTATGATGAATCCAAGGGAAGGTAAAACTTCCTCAATGCCTTGAAAGGAGTATCCCCAAAATGAAACACAATCACGACAAGCCCATGACTCCCGCAGACGATAACCATAACAAGAAGCAACATGGAGACAACCCATCAATGGGCATGGAAGGGCATAATCATCATACCATGATGATTGCTGATTTTAAAAAGCGGTTTTACCTGGTGCTTATTCTGACAATTCCCATCATTCTGTTATCAACCATGATACAGAAATTTATTGGTGTCGATTGGCAGTTTAAAGGTTCTGAGTATATTTTACTAGCATTATCAACCGTGGTGTTTTTTTATGGTGGCTGGCCCTTTTTTAAAGGATTGGTTACCGAAATAAAAACAAAGACTCCAGGCATGATGTTTTTGATAGGCTTTGCCATAACGGCAGCTTATATCTACAGCGTTGCCGTTGTTTTTGGCCTGGAGGGTATGGATTTTTTTTGGGAACTGGCAACATTAATTCTGATCATGCTTTTGGGACATTGGATCGAAATGAAATCAATTGCAGGGGCATCAAAAGAATTAGAGTTACTGGTTCAGTTGATGCCAGCCGATGCTCACATGGTAATGCCTGATATGGTCCATGATGTAAAGACTGAAACGCTGAAAGAGAATGATATAATTCTTGTAAAGCCAGGCGAAAAAGTTGCAGCCGATGGAATAATCTTAGAAGGGGAAAGTTACCTGAATGAGTCTATGCTCACCGGAGAATCAAAGCCTGTTCAAAAAATAACAGGTCAAAAAGTAATTGCCGGTTCAATTAATGGAAATGGTTCGATTAAAGTAACCGTATCTCATGCTGCAAAAGATTCTTACATCTCGCAATTGGTAAAGCTGGTTGATGATGCACAGAAATCAAAATCTAAAACCCAGTTGCTGGCAGACACGGCAGCCAAATGGTTAACTATTATTGCAATTTTTGCAGGTATTGGTACATTTTTATTTTGGTTTTTAACAGGGCATACTTTAGCCTTTGCCATGGAAAGAATGGTTACGGTAATAGTTATTTGCTGTCCCCATGCTTTAGGATTGGCAGTTCCTCTGGTAGTCGCAAAATCAACAGCATTGTCGGCTAAAAACGGATTGCTGATCAAGAACAGATCAGCATTTGAAAATGCAAGAAAGATCACGACAATCGTATTTGATAAAACGGGTACTCTTACTGTTGGGAAGTTTGAAGTATCAAAAATCGTTTCCCTGAAAAAAGAACTTGCCGAAAATGAAATCATTCGCATAGCATCTGCATTGGAACAACAATCAGAGCATCCAATTGCATCAGGTATTCTTCTAAAAGCAAAAGACTTATCTATCGATATTCCTTCAACAGAAAATTTTAAAGCCATTACCGGGAAAGGTATTGAAGCCACCGTAGAAGGTAAAAAGGTACTGATTGTCAGTCCAGGATATTTGAAAGAAAAAAAGATTACAATTCCCGATGGGTTCACAGCCAATGATACTGAAACGGTTGTATTTGTAATAATCAATAATGAACTGGCAGGTTACATTGCATTGTCAGATGAGATACGACCGGAATCAGCCGAAGCTATCAGGACTTTAAAAGAAAACCATATTAAATCAATATTACTTACAGGCGATAACAATAAAGTAGCAAAAAGTGTCAGTGACACTTTGGGTTTGGATAGTTTTATTGCCGAAGTTTTGCCCAATCAGAAATTAGAAAAGATAAAAGAACTTCAAGGCAAAGGGGAATTTGTAGCCATGACAGGCGATGGCGTAAATGACGCACCGGCACTGGCACAGGCCGATGTGGGCATTGCTGTAGGTTCAGGAAGTGATATTGCAGCAGAAACAGCAGGTATTGTTCTTGTAAACAGTAATCCGGAGGATATTGTGAACCTGATTCTGTTTGGGAAAGCTACATATCGCAAAATGATTCAAAACCTGATATGGGCAACAGGTTATAATATTGTGGCATTACCCCTGGCTGCCGGAGTACTATACGCCTGGCACATACTGCTCACTCCAGCCATTGGTGCGACACTGATGTCCGTAAGCACGGTTGTCGTGGCCATCAATGCAGGACTGCTGCGACTGAAATACAACACTTAAACCGGGACCAGGGCTTTCTGGTTAAGCGAAACGAAAGAGATTCAGAATCCTTACTTTGGTAAAGAAATGTTAAATTGCGGGACGATAACAGAAGAACTTAAATAACCATGAAACTTGTAAGGTATATTTTATTAGCTCTGGGAATAATATTCGTAGCAATTCAGTTTATCCGTTCTGAACGGAATAAAAATGAAAAGCCGTCACCAACTGACATTGCAAAGGTATTTACTGTCCCCGATAGTGTAACGGTTATTCTGAAAAATGCATGTTACGATTGCCATAGCAATAACACCAGTTATCCCTGGTATTCTCATGTTCAACCTATCGGCTGGTTTTTAACCAAACACATAACTCAGGGAAAAGATGAGCTGAATTTTAGTGAGTTTGGCTCTTATTCAACAAGGAGACAATTAAGCAAACTTGATGAAATTGAAGATGTCATGAATGACGATATAATGCCTTTGCCGTCCTATAGATTGCTCCACAAAAAAGCCAGGCTAAGTCAAAAAGAAAAGACGGTGCTTATAAACTGGGCAGGGAATTTAATCGATGCCGGAGGCATCCAGGTCCAATAGCCAGGGTTACATCCATGGCAGAAGCATCTAAACAACTTACACCACCGGAGGTGTTGAGGGGCATTACCCCAGCATATGGTCAAGGAAGATCTTGATCCCAATTGCAAGGAGTAAAATCCCGCCGATAATTTCAACTTTTTGCCCCAGCCTCTCACCGGCTGATTTCCCAATCCTGATTGCCGTCATTGAAGCCAGGAACGTTACAATACCGATAATGATCCCTGAGATCCAGATAATAATGTCAAGCAGGGCAAAGCTGATGCCAATGGCAAATGCGTCGATACTGGTTCCAACAGCAATAGCGATAAGGGTTGAGGCCTTTGTGTAGTCCCTGATCTCATCCTGCTGTTTTCTCCTGATACCTTCAACTATCATCCTGATCCCCAGGAATGAAAGCAATCCCAGGGCAATCCAGTGGTCGGCAACTTTAATGATTTCGCTCACAACCGAACCCAGAAAAAAACCTGTTACAAGCAGTCCTGCCTGAAAAAATGCAAGTACCAGGGCTATCCTTACTGCCTGCCAGAACAGGATCCTGCTTCTTACAACACCATATGAAAGTGATACGGCAAATGTGTCAAACGATAACCCAATGGCTACTACAACAATCGTTATTAAATCCATGAGATGATAAAAAACCGCTCAAACTTACATAAAAAATCCTTTCCGGGCTTTTTGAAATTGATTGTATATTTGCAAACTCCAAAACAGCACTAATGAGAGCGGTCATTCAGCGCGTCAGTAAAGCATCAGTCTCGACAGACAAGGGGATACTTGTTTCAATCGGTCCGGGACTTGTAGTTCTGACAGGGATAGAGGAAGCCGACACACATGAGGATGCTGAATGGCTCGCCGGCAAAATTGCACAGCTCAGGATATTCAACGACAATAACGGGGTAATGAATCTGTCTGTGCTTGAAACCGGAGGCGAAATCGTTGTTGTGAGCCAGTTCACCCTTCATGCAAAAACAAAAAAAGGTAACAGACCGTCATATATAAAAGCAGCTCCGCCGGAAATTGCAATTCCTCTCTATGAAAAATTTGTTGCAAGACTTACGGAATTGCTTGGCAAACCTGTTGGAACTGGCGAGTTCGGGGCAATGATGTTGGTTGAGATACACAACGACGGACCGGTCACAATAATAATTGACACCAAAAACAGGGAATAAGCGCTGATGGAGGAAATCATTGAACATTCCGATGAAAAATCGCTGAAAAGATCTGTTCTTCTCGTTTCGGCATTTGCTGCCTTTCTGACTCCTTTTCTCGGCTCGGCAATTAATCTTGCCCTCCCGTCGATAGGTAAGGATTTCAATGCCACAGCAATAGAGCTGGGCTGGATTGTCAGCAGCTTTATTCTTTCATCGGCCATCTTTCTGCTGCCTTTCGGCCGGCTTGCAGATATTGTGGGCAGGAAAAGGATCTTTACATACGGTATTGCCCTTTTCACAATTTCAACATTCCTGATTATTTTTTCGTGGGACATCGGATCACTCTTAATATTCAGGGTATTGCAGGGTATTTCAGGTGCAATGATATTCGGTACCAGTCTGGCAATAATTACTTCCGTCTTCGGTCCGGGTGAGCGCGGAAGGGCCATGGGGATCAATGTTACCGCTGTATATACCGGACTCTCAGGCGGCCCCGTTGTTGGCGGTTTGCTGACTCAATACCTGGGCTGGAGAAGCATTTTTGCGTTCCTTGTTCCGGTGGGTATAGCATCGCTTTTCCTGATATTAAAAAAGATGAAACCGGAATGGGCTGAAGCAAAAGGCGAGAAGTTCGACTGGCAGGGATCAGTGATCTATGGAATTTCACTTGCATCATTCATGTATGGTTTCTCAAGACTTCCTTCGGTAACCGGATGGATTTTCCTGGGATCCGGGATAGTTCTGGGACTGCTCTTCATCCTTTTTGAAAAAAGGATAGCAAATCCTGTCTTCGATATCAGGCTCATTTTGCGGAACAGGATTTTTGCATTTTCAGGAATAGCAGCTCTGATACACTACTCGGCCACCTCGGCAACAGGATTCTTTATCAGCCTGTACCTTCAGTATCTTAAGGGTTTTGATGCACGGACGGCAGGATTGATAATGATCTCTCAGCCCATCATGATGGCTTTGTTGTCACCCCTGGCAGGAAAGTTGTCCGATAAATATAATCCCGGAGTAATTGCCTCATATGGTATGGGGCTTACTGCCACAGGATTGATAATGCTCTGTTTTGTGACACAAACAAGCTCTATATTTTTGATTATCGGTTTGCTGACTATTATGGGTGTCGGTTTTGCGCTCTTCTCCTCACCAAATTCCAATGCAATTATGAGCTCTGTTGAGAAAAAGCATCTTGGAGTTGCTTCGGGTGTTGTGGGTACAATGCGGATGGTTGGACAGATGCTGAGCATGGGTATTGCCATGATGCTTCTTGCCGTATTCATCGGGCAGAAAGCGATTGTTCCGGAAACCTATCCGGGGCTGATAGCCGGAATGAGAACCGGTTTTGTGATTTTTTCAGTCCTCTGCATCTTCGGGATCTTTGCATCACTGGCGAGAAACCAAAGATCTTTAAAATAAAATCAGGAATGCCCTGATCATGCCTTCTTTCACTGACATTCCCGAAAAATCCCTGTCAGTTTTCAATAAAATACCTTCATTTTCTTCTTTTGAATGGGAAGAACAACTTAAATTCATAAATAAAACATTTATGAATACAAAAAACATTATATTAATCCCGTGCTTTTTTTCATTGTTATACAAATTAATTTAACCTGAATATTATGACAAAACTATATGAAAAACTGATCAAATCATGCCCTTCAGATTCAGAAATTAAGCGGGGACTTAAGGAGATCAACGAGACTATGCCAGGGCAGCCTGACAAGCGTCTGCTGATGAACATTCTGAATGCTATTGATCTGACCAGTCTCAATACAACCGACAGTAAAACAAATATTATTCACCTGACCGGTACTGTCAACAGCTTTCAAAGCCGGTTTACGAATATACCCAATGTGGCGGCTATTTGTGTTTATCCTAACTTCGTTTCAGTAGTAAAGGAAAAACTCACTGCCAAAAATGTTAAGATAGCTTCCGTTGCGGGAGCATTTCCCACCTCCCAGACCTTCAGGAGCATCAAGGTAGCCGAATGTAAAATGTCGGTGGACGGAGGAGCCGACGAAATAGATTTTGTTATACCCCTGGGGGCATTCCTGGCCAACGATTACGCCCTTGTAGCGAATGAAATCCGTGAAATAAAAGAAGCTATCGGGGACAGACAGCTTAAAGTGATAGTGGAATCAGGCCTTCTGGGTGAACAAGAACTGATTTTCAAGGCCTCGATGATTGCAATGGATGCAGGTGCCGATTTTATTAAAACCTCAACAGGTAAAATAAATGTATCTGCAACACCCGAAGCCGCCTTTGTTATGTGCAGGGCAATATCGGATTTTTATTCAGAGACAGGCATTAAAGTAGGATTCAAACCGGCCGGCGGTATTGCCAGCGTACATGATGCACTTGCCTACTACCAGATAGTCAAATATTGCCTTGGTAAAGAGTGGCTCAGCAACAAATTCTTCAGAATAGGTGCCAGCCGCCTTGCAAATAACATACTGTCTGAAATTGCCGGAGAAAGACATGATCATTTCTGATGAACCGGTTGATACAACCGCAGTTTGCCGGAAAAATCCTTTATACGATCTGATCTATTCAGAATCCGGAACGCAGGGGATCTATCAGGATTATTCAGGCAGTTTCCCTTTCCTGTTCACCGGGATAAATAAAAAAAGGGAGTCCGAAGCCATGGGTACACTCCGGAACCAACTTAAAGACGGCAAAGATATACCGCCCAGGCAATTTCATTCTGACTGGATGATCCTGATCGTCATTATCTCGGCAACCCTGTATGCCACCCTGAGCGCATTTTATGGAAGGTTGTTCAGGGAGGTAAAAAGGTTTCTTTTATTCCGGGGCATCGGCGATCCGATCATGCGTGATACGGGTACGTTATTCATCTGGAAATCAACTCTTTTAAACCTTATTTCATTTTTTAATATTGCACTTTTCAGCTTCTGCGCTGCCGAATATTACGATATTTTCCCTGACAGGATCCCAGGTTTTGTTATATGGCTCATCTGCTTCGCAATTATTGTTGCCGGTGTTACATCACGGCATATAATATCTTACCTGACAGGGAAAATGAGCAACGGGGAAGAAATTTTTGATGAGTACCTTTTAACATATTACCAGTCATACAGGTTCATGGGACTTGGTCTGTTTATTCTTACCATTTTGTTATCATATACCTCTTTTCTGACTCCAAAATCGTTTCTGATTTCGGGTTTTATAATAGCCGGTTTCTTTTACCTGATGCGCGTTTTACGGCTCTTTTTAATATTTATGAAGCGTAATACTTCAATATTATATTTGATTTTGTACCTTTGTGCGCTGGAATTTCTCCCGGTATTGGTTTTATTAAAGTATTTAACGGGCCTGTTTTAGATAGTTGGAAGTTATCTGCAAGGTTTAACTTAAACTGTAAGGAGTTGAAAATTAGGAAGATTTTAGTGTCGCAGCCAGAACCGTTGAACCCGAAATCTCCATATTTCGATCTGGCAAAGAAATACAACTTAAAAATCGAATTCAAACCATTTGTTCAGGTTGAAGGAATCCCATCGAAAGATTTCAGGCACCAGAAAATCAATATCCTTGATTTTTCTGCCGTTATCTTTACAAGCAAGACAGGGATAGATCATTTTTTCCGAGTCTGCAACGAGCTCAGGGTTACGGTGCCTGATAACATGAAATATTTCTGTATCACAGAGAATGTTGCTTTTTACCTGCAGAAATATATAGTTTACAGGAAAAGGAAGATCTTTCACGGAAGGGCAAAATTTCAGGATCTTATTGACGTGATCGTCAAACACAAAGATGATAACTTCTTTGTTCCCCTGTCTGAACCACACAATGCCGAAATCCCTGATCTTCTGGACAAGAACAGCATAAAGTATACAATAGGTACCCTCTATAAAACCATCAGCACCGACTTTTCGAGCGTCAAGAATTTTGATTACGACATCCTCGTTTTTTACAGCCCTTCAGGCATCAAATCATTAAAAGAGAATTTCCCTGATTTTGTCCAGGGCGAAATCAAAATAGCGGCTTTCGGACCGACTACAGCGTGCGCTGTTGAACAGGAAGGCCTGAGGCTTGATATAAATGCCCCAAATCCCAAAGCTCCTTCAATGACAATGGCGCTGGATAATTTTCTCAAAGACCATAACAGGAACTCGAAGTAAAATCTTTTCATAATAATGATTTGCCTGAAGAATCTCTGAATTACCAGAGAATACTTTCAGGCAAAGGTTTGTTTATATGACTTCCAGGAAGGAAACATTCAGTAAAAGTGAAAGGCTTTGCAGCCGCAAGATAATAACCGGACTTATGGAAAACGGCAATGTTTTTTACATGCCCTTCTTTAAAGTCATCTGGTTAAAAAGCGATCTGGAATTGCCCTTCCCGGCCCAGGTTGCATTCAGTGTCCCGAAAAGGATTTTTCGCCATGCTGTTACAAGGAACCTCCTTAAACGGAGAATGAGAGAAGCTTACAGAAAAAATAAATATATACTATACGACTTTCTCGGCACTGAAAACGTCAGGATCGTATTTTTGCTGATTTTCAGGGATGTAAAGGTCCCGGATTATCTGACTATCGAAAAATCGATGCGGAAACTTATCGGGAAACTCATTAATGACGCCGGAAAGAATGAAAAATAATGTTAAAGTTGTTTTAATTAATCCGGTATCAAAGACTTTCAGAAATATTCTTGGTACTTTCGTCGTTCTTAATTTTAGTAAATTTTGTCTATGAAAAAGATACAAAAAGGCAGACTGGCTATTATTCTGTGTCTGCTGATCCTTGCAGGCATTAGTTCAGGTTTTTTTGCAATTCAGGAGTCACGTGATTTCAGGATCGCTAAAAATCTTGATATATTCTTTACTCTCTTCAGAGAACTCAACACCTTCTATGTTGACGAAATCGATCCTGATAAGGTAATTAAAAACAGCATAGATAATATGCTGAAAACCCTTGATCCATATACCGTTTATTATCCTGAATCCGATGCTGATGAATTTACATTCATGACCACAGGAAAATACGGAGGTATCGGTTCCCTTGTAAGGAACAGCGGCGATTACGTTGTAATAATTGAGGTTTATAAAGGATTTCCGGCTGACCGGGCAGGCATCAGGCCAGGCGATCTGGTCAAGAGAATTGATGGTGTCTCTATAAAGGGACTGACTACCGACAGGGTAAGTGAAAAACTTAAGGGTAATCCCGGTTCTGAGATTACAATCACCACCGAAAGAAACGGGAATGAATCTGACCATATAATGAAACGGGAAAGGATCATCATCCCACCCGTACCCTATTCAGGAATGCTTGATGATAAAACCGGTTATATACGCCTTACAAATTTTACCCAGAACTGTATAAGCGATGTGAAAGATGCCCTTCTCGAGCTTAAAACCAGGAATCCCGGGCAGATCATTCTCGATCTCAGAAGCAATCCGGGCGGATTGCTTACAGAAGCTGTTGAGGTTGTAAATTTGTTTGTCGGACCGGGAAATGAAGTAGTGTCGACAAAAGGTAAGGTAAAGCAGTTTGATGAAGATTTTAAAACAACAAAAACTGCAATCGATGAAAAGATCCCAATTGCCGTTCTGATAAACAGGGCATCAGCTTCAGCTGCAGAAATTGTTGCCGGAGCTATCCAGGATCTTGACAGAGGTGTAATTGTCGGACAGCGTTCTTACGGGAAAGGTCTTGTACAGGTTACCAGACCTCTGAGCTACAACACTCAGCTGAAGGTTACAACGGCAAAATATTACATTCCGTCCGGA